>Ga0187779_10002024_pt1 | contig 12569 bp, 20 predicted proteins | sample 1015_Q2_SP10_10__FD_132435 | JGI IMG/M metagenome (GOLD analysis project Ga0187779, IMG submission 132435) | Tropical peat soil microbial communities from peatlands in Department of Meta, Colombia - 1015_Q2_SP10_10_MG | ecosystem: Environmental > Terrestrial > Soil > Wetlands > Peat | place... | reverse complement strand
CGCGGGTCGCCTAGGCGCTCCCGCACAGCGAAGGCATCGCGTATAAGTCGCACAGACGGCGAAATCGCGATGTGCCGGCGAGTGGGTCGGATGGGACCAATAAGCGATGATGCAGCGGGATAGCATAACCCGAAGCGGAGCGAGGGTCCCTGGGGCGGAGTCTAACCCCACTCCAAGGCGGCGCACCAAGGAGACGTCGGCCCGACTCAGAGCGGGATTAGTGACGTTAACTCGGCGGTGCGCGAAGGGCAGAGGTAAACCATGCATCGGCTGGCGTATGCCGGGAGCAGGCTTAAGCGGTCGATACATTGGGAAGACCCTGTCTGACATGCCAGCCTTCCAGCCGTACTGGGGAAAACCCGCCGTACGGAATGATAGGGGGGAGCGAGGAAACGTCGGCATCATTCGAAGCCCGAACCGCGCCTCGTTCCTACCCGACTACGGGGGTATCACGCGAGTGGTATCCCTACCGTGATCTCACAACCATTGACGAGCCTCCCCCACGTGCTCCCAATTGCTACCACCTAATACCAAGGGAGCACTTTCTCAGAGCGCACTTGCACTGCGGGGAAGCTGTGCCAATATAGACCCGCGCTTTTATGCACGATCTAAACTCTCTGCGACAGCATCGAACAGGCCGACGAGGTGCACCGTTCCAGCACCTCTGCGGCGAGGTTCTTAAGCGTGCTTGGGCATTGCAGGCTGAATACTTGGAGCGAGTTTGATCGACATGGCCCCGTCCTGCCCTCCTGGCGCTATGCCGGGATCTGTGCGGCGGCTTCCCGAGTAGCCCAGCACAGTCCTCCACCGAATCGTTGGCAACGGCTAGGCTACCGCACGGCCAAACGTCGCCGTGAATGGGCTGAGCAGACGGGTTCGTCCCGGGTCTACCTATCCTGGCAGACACGGGGTGCGATGGGCTTCTAGTCCGATCTGGAATCGCGATCAACGGAATGGGTCATGATCTCCAGGCTCGTCATCCCGGTCTTTACGAGGTCTGTCCTTATTGTCTGAAGCCTCTGCATGAGTGCGCTTGTCAGTGAATGGTAGACATCTAGCGCTGCGAACAAACCCGTGCACCCCGGTTCCATCAGAGAAAGACCCAGTGACGTCGTTACGGTTGTTGATGCTGGCGATTCTGCCGGGAACGTCGAAAAACGTCACATTGCCGTGGAGATCGCGGAAGAAGGCGTGGTTGCCGATGATCGGACAGTAAAGCCGGATCCAGGTGCAACGCTTGGATTCGTAAACTGACCCAAACACTGGGGTTATGTTGGAGCCGACGATCGGACTTGAACCGATGACCTGCCGATTACGAATCGGACACCGACCCTCGGGCTCGTCGTAAGTAGTTCAGAACGCCCGTCCTGACAGGTTACTCGCTGGGCTGTTCGGGCGTACTTGGCAGCGGGTTGCGGGACAATCTGCGGAACACTTCACGATTCGACCAACCGAACCACGCGCTTGCCCGTCATCAGCTTGTACGCCTCGACCGCTTCGAGGAACAGACGCAGCCCTTCTTCGCAACCGTGCAGTCGTCCCTTCGATTCGCCGAGCCGCTCCATCGGGTACTTATGCCGCAGACACTCCGCGCACCCGTCCCGGTGGACTGCGAACGACATCAGCGCGTCATCCACAAGCTTCTTCTTCAGCTTCTCCGGGACATCTGGTGCCGCCATTTCTGGGTCGAGCCCGAAGGTACGCGGTCACTCGAAACTATCCCCTCGCGTATGAATGAACGCGGGCGGGCGGTCTGTGCCGATGTCAAAATCAGAAATAGCACCCCCTATCCGGTCGAGCAATCGCTATCGAAGCTATGTTTCAGACGTCGAAGTGGACCGTACCTGGCCGTACCTCACCGTACCCACTTTGAGCTCATCATTCCCATGCGCATGCGCACACGAGTGAAGTCCCCTATGTAGGTACGGTGACATACGATGACATACGGTGAAAAATGAAGTGACGCTGGGAAAGCGAACTGAAGGGCGTTGTTTCGGTGGGCGAACAATCCCCGGTCTAGACGGTAGCTGGTGAAATGGCGTGTTTTCAACAAAGAAGCAAGTCGATGACTTGATTGCATTTCGTGGCCAGAGTAGAGTACTGACCCTTACCCTAAGGCCCTTCGACCAAGCCCTATTGATGTTCTCAGTGTTGTAATTCAACGAAGCAAGGAGCGACAGCCATGGCCATGAATTTCGGTTCACTTCGAGCGCATCAAGATTTTCCGGTCAGCAGTATCTATCGCGCCCTGAAGGCGGTGGCACTTTTCCTCGCGGTGGTCTTGCCTACCATCGCAACTGCGCAAACCAAGAAGCCCAATATTCTCGTCATCTTTGGGGATGACATTGGCCAGTCCCAAATTAGCGCCTACACAATGGGGCTAATGGGCTACCGCACGCCCAATATCGACCGTATCGCCCACGAGGGTGCCATCTTTAGTGATGCATACGGGCAGCAGAGCTGCACCGCTGGGCGTGCCTCTTTCATCTTGGGCCAAGAGCCGTTCCGCACCGGCTTGCTCACGATCGGAATGCCCGGCGATCCACACGGGATCACTCCGTGGATGCCGACGATTGCAGACGTTCTACACAGTCTCGGCTATCGGACAGGCCAGTTCGGTAAGAATCACTTGGGCGACCATGATGAGCAATTGCCCACGAATCATGGCTTCGACGAGTTTTTTGGAAATCTCTATCATCTAAACGCCGAAGAAGAACCTGAAGGGTACTTCTACCCCAAGGAGCCGGAGTTCCGAAAGAAGTATGGTCCGCGTGGAGTGATTCACTCCTATGCGGATGGCAAAATTGAGGACACCGGTCCTCTGACAACCAAGCGAATGCCCACAATCGACGAAGAGTTTTTGGCGGCGGCGATGAAATTCATCGACACATCAACGAAGCAGGACAAGCCTTTCTTCGTCTGGTTCAACACCACCCGCATGCACATATTCACGCATTTGAAACCCGAGTCCCTCGGTAAGACGGGCAAGGGTATCGAGGCGGATGGCATGGCTGAACATGATGCGATGGTTGGCCAACTACTCAAGCAACTGGATGATCTCCACATTGCCGACAACACAATCGTTCTTTACACGACCGACAATGGAGCGGAAATTGCGCTCTGGCCAGATGGCGGGATGACTCCTTTCCATGGAGAGAAAGGCACCACCTGGGAAGGTGGCTTCCGTATTCCAATGATGGTACGTTGGCCCGGTGTGGTGAAACCAGGTACGCAATGCAATGAGATCATCTCTCTTATCGATTGGTTCCCAACCCTGGTGGCGGCAGCCGGGGTTCCTGATATCAAAGAGAAAATGGCTGCTGGATGGTCAGGGGCTGGCAAGAATTTCAAAGTCCACCTCGACGGCTACAACTTCATGCCGTATTTCCAAGGCACAGTAGACAAGGGGCCGCGTGACTCAATCATGTATTTCGATCAAGGCGGCAATCTCAATGCGGTGCGGTGGAACGATTGGAAGCTAAGTTTCGCGACCGTGCACGGAAACATCGCTACCGGGGTACGCGAAACATCTGGCTGGGCGCTCATCGCGAACCTTCGTATGGATCCGTATGAACGCGGTCTCGATGAAGGCGGGGGAGCGGTTGACTTCCTGGCACGGAACATCTGGCTGCTTGTGCCTATACAAGGCAAGGTGAAGGATTTCTTCTCAGACTACGACAAGTTTCCGCATCAAGAAGGGAACTCGCTGAATGCCGGTGGCATCAATTACGGGATGCTACGCCAGGCTGAGGCGATGAAACGACTGAAAGAACTCGAAACGCTAAGTCCAAATTGAGATTCTAGGAAGCCGGGTTGGGATTTTCTAGTGTTCCAACTCGGCTTCGCCTTCACGGACTGCTCGTTGACGTTGTTGATGAAAAATCGCCATTACACTCAGAATCCCCCTCCCCCATCCGGGTACCAGTCAGTGTCCGATACGGGGAACCTCGTCATGGCTGTCGGCAAGGTCGAATTTGAGATATTACAGTCTGAACGTACTCACCGAACTACCAGATCGTGGCCACTTCAGGCTGCATCGAACAGGTCGGTGTCCGGGCTGGACTCGTTCACCGCGTCCTTCAGGGTGATCATGCGCCGAATCTGCCCTGTGTCCCCGCGCTTCTTGATGAACTGGCGACGGTCTAGTTCCTCCGAGAACTCCTGCGACCGCATGACATACTCGCCCATGTCCTCGGCCCACTGTTGGTATGCCTCGTAGAGCTTCCCGCACTCAACCCAGTAGCTGTGCTTTCCCGTGAGACAGCGCGTGGCGAAGAAGCCATCCAGCGTGTCGCTAGTAGCGCGGAACTCGGCTGTCGCTGCTGCTACCGCTGATGGCGACTTAAGTCCCTCCGACTGCCACGCGGACAGTCCCTCCAGCAAGCGGTTCAGGATACCCGGCCCTTCTTCAGCGAACAGGACCTTATGAAAATCGCGCACCTTCTTATCGTCTGGGACCTTGTGCATGAACGGAATGAACCTGACGCGCCGCCAGATACCGTCGTCGGTTCCTACGATTCGAGGCTTCTTGTTCAGCGCCAGCCATAGCTTGCATTCCGGGTAGAAGGTGAACGGCGACTGCCGAATCACGCGGGCCTTCATCGCCTCACCACCGGACAGCCGCTTCAGCACGTCCTCGTTCAACCGCCCTGTGCTCTTCGGCTCTGCGTTCGTCAGCAATCGGGAACCAGCCCACGACGCCCGTTCGTATTCAGCACTGCCGTTCTCGAACTTCTGCTCCATGAACGCCGTCGCCGCCGCGACCGTCGCGTAATCAAGGCCGAGTATCTGCATCACGATCTCCAGCAGTGTCGTCTTGCCGTTCTGTCCAAGTCCGTGGCAGATAAAGAAGCAGGACTCGCCGATAAGCCCGGTCAGGGTGTAACCCAGAGCCTTCAGGATGTAGTGGATGAGATCTTCGTCGCCGCCGAACGTATCGCGCATGAACTGGTCGAACTTCGGAGCAGAGGCGAACGCGTCATAGGTCACGCGGGCCTTCTTCGTGAGGTAGTCCTCGCGGCTGAACTCGCGCAGTTGCTCAGTCTCCAAGTCAATCGTGCCGTTCATGACGTTCAGCAGCATCGGACGTTGGTCAAACGATTCGCGGGCGGCGAACACCTTCTCCTCGCCCTTCGCCAGAGTGATCATTGCCTTGCGCTTCATCGCCGACTCGGACTTCATACTCCAGTCCGCGTCCGGCATGGCGCGTATCACGCGCTTGGTGAGTGGCAGCAATATGTTGCCGCTCGGATCCTTTTTCCACACGGTCCCGTCCCAGACAGCGAACGTTTCTTCATCGGTCAGCCAACGAAAGCTGTCGCCGTACGTTGCTACCAGCCGCTCCGCGTTGCCTGTGTCAGTGAACGGAAAGTTGTCTACTATCGAAGCCTCGTCAATCATCTCCACCTAACCCACCCTTCTTAGTATTCTCGCGATTGAATAACCGATGTAGGTTCGCCGTCCACGTCGTCCCTTCGCTTTGTTTCGTGCGTGGTAGTAAGTGGGCCAGCGTCGTTCGAACTCGTTCTCGATCAGATCTACGTCTCGTGTGCGCAGCCGCTTGATTAGGTAACCGATCTTGCGTGCGTCGTCCTCCGACTTGCTTCCTCTAGCGGGCCTGCTTCCGACCCCACCAGACTGGTGCGTCGGCTCCACCGGGTCCAGCTTGTCCGCCAGCATTGCGTTCTGCAGCGCGGTCAGATCTCGCTCCACGATCACGTCCGTGCCAACGAACGGCTCGATGTCTCCGGTCAGCGTCATGCACTTGGCGCGGTCGTAGACTTCGACCCGGCGCTTCTTGTGCACCTCCACCGTCAGCTTCGCCCTGACGATCACGTGCCAGCCCCTGCCGCTGCGGGACTTCTCGGTGTACGACCCAAGATCTGCCATCACGTCCAATGCCCACGACTCCGTCTCGCCTGTGAGCGGGTTCCGCAAGTGGTCGAGATCGACGACCGCATACGGGTCAGCCTCGCTGAATACGAACGCTACAGCCCAGCCGCGCTGCCGTGCTGCGTTGGCGCACTCGGTGAACGTCGACCACGTCCTCGGGTCGGTCGCGGAGGCGGGCCTGCCATCGGGTTGGACAGGCCGCTTCGACGGTTCCGAACATACCCACTGCCGCAGGGCCTTCAACTCTGCGGGTATGTTGCTCGGGTACGTCAATCAGCCTCCGTACCGTCAGCGGACACCTTCGCGGTGAAGCCGGGTGTCAGCGGAGTCGGTATCCAGTCGGGTCCGCCGCCGTCACCTTCGGAGGGCCAGTAGTCAGCGCGCTTAAAGCCTGCTTCTTTCAGGTGGTGAGTGATCTGCACGTGGACAGACGCGACGGTGCTGAGAAGTATGGTTGGGTCGCCGGACTGGAAAGCCGAGGCGAGTTGGTGAGATATATCGTACAGACGAGTGTTAGCCTTCACGATCAAGTTCTCCTGCGTCCCATACGCGGTAGGTGCGCCGTCCCGGTGGGTGGGGCCACCGGGACTTGGACTGGCGCGGGTTCGTCGGACAAGGGACGCGACGAGGTCGTGGTACTGAACTTGATGTTGTCCCTTGTCCTGCTTCGATCAGCCGGGTGTCCAAGTCCGGCCTACAACTTAACGGCGCAGGTGTTACGCCTCAGTTGACCCAGCCGTTACCCGGCTGCACGCCGGACTCATACATGCTGCACGCCGCAGAGATGGCGTTGCAGAGGACCAGTCCCTCAGCGTTGAGGTAGGTCGCAGGCTTCAGGCCAAGACCGTTGTCTCCGCCGACGTACCACCCGGCACGGATGCCGTTGTTGTCTTCAGCGAGGTGTATGTAACTCACGCCATCCATACCATCGTGTATGACCAGACGCCGCCGACCGCCGTCTCGATACACCCAGAAGTAGCGGTCAGCCTCCCTGATCTCGCCTGTACGAGCGTCGAACTCGTCGACGTAGCAAGTGAAGCCCAAGCAAAGGCCCTCCGAGTTAACTGCGTCGACCGTCAAGCTGTAACCCGGCGTCCCGGCGTCCTTCGGCATCACGTCCATCTTTAGCTGTCTCACGTTCACCTTCTCCTCGTGTGCCGATGACCTCGGCCTTGGTCGCGGGTAGCGGGCTCCAGTCGATCTCGTGCAGATCGATATCGCGTGGCAGCCAGCGCGTCCCGCGCAGTGGGTTGTAAGGTGTCCGGCTCACGCCCGGACCTTCTTCTTCGTTGGTGCGGACGCTTCCTGCTGTTCGAGCCACGCGAGAACCGCGCTACGTCGGTAGCGAAGGTAGCGACCGATGCGGCAAGTAGGTATCGGGTTGCGCTGACGACGGCGAGACTTCTCGTAGACGAAGGACAGGCCGACGCGAAGTAGCAGCGCTACTTCTTCGGGAGTCATGATCTCCAGAGGTTCAGACATACGCGCTTACCTCCGCAGCCAACCGACGCGCCGTGGCATCGATCTTCTCGACGCGGGTTACCCGGACGCGGGCGTTATATGCCTCGCGACAGCGTCCTCCGCGACAGAAGGCGCGGGTGAGACTGGGCTTGATGGGCCGCCCACAGTCGCGGCAGTGAGTGTGGAGTTGGACGCCCTTCTCGGCTGCGATATGGCGAAGCCTGTTAACGCGGTACGTTGCCGATCTCTCGCGTGACGTTTTCGGACCTTCGTGTGGACACACGACGGCGGCAATGTCCTTAGTCTGATTCATGGAGAACGGACTCCCGAGTTGGAGCCGTCCGGGTTACGCAGGAAAGCAAGCCCGAGGCGGGCCGCCGTGACGTTACTCAATCACCCTGATACGTCTCGCTCGCGCTGACGGCGGTACAGGGCCTCTGTACCACGCAGCGAGACTTAAGGAGATCATATGATACCCGACCGAAACCCGCGCTGCAAGCGGAATCTGGCGCTGCGCTCGCTCGTGGGCCGTCTGCGCAAGGGTAATCTTGTGTGGATGAGCCGTGCCGCGTAGCGTAAGCTACGCGGGCTATGCAGACGGGTACCCTATTCAAACGCCACGGTTCGTGGCATCTACGCATCAGGGTTCACGAGATAGGACCGGACGGGAACCCACGCCGTCGCGAGGTCAGCAAGAAGCTGGCGCGGGTATGCGACGATTACCGATCACCGAAGGACCTCAAGGACCTTGTCGACGCCGAACTTGCTAAGGTCAATCGTGGGTCCGCCGCCGAGGGCTCACTCGGCATGGCGGCCTTCTTCGACACGTACTTCTTGCCTGCGGTCCGCGCCAAGCGTCGGGTGTCCACGGTCCGCTTCTACTCCGACACGTTCGACAATCACGTCCGTGACCGCGTGGGCGATGTTCGGCTGCGGGACTTCCAGACCGTCCACGCGCAACGTGTTCTCGACGACGTCGATCTGTCGCATGGCAGCCTGCAGCGAATCAAGACGACCATATCGGCGATCTTCAGCCACGCCCTTCGTCTCGGCTTCGTGTCCGGACATAACCCGGTCCACGAATCGAAGCCCGAGGGTCGCCGCACGGACTTCGAAGGTGCCGCCTACTCGCTGGAGGACATCGAGTGGATGCTGAGCAAGCTGACCGGGACACCACGCGTGGTCATCGCGGTCGCAGCGTTCACCGGGCTGCGTCTGTCCGAACTGCGCGGGCTTCAGTGGAGCGACTACGATGGCAAGTTCCTGTACGTCCGCCGCAGCGTGTGGCGCACGAACGTCGCGCAGACTAAGACGCCTGAGTCAAAGGCCGCCGTCCCGGTCATCGGGCCGCTGCGCCGGGTTCTCGATGAGCACCGACGTCAACACCCGGACGCGGTGTGGATGTTCGAAGGTGCGAAGCGCCACTTCAGCCTGAACCTCGACAACCTGACCAAGCGCGAGATACGTCCGGTGCTGGGCGAACGTTTCAAAGGCTTCCACGGGTTCCGTCGAGGGCTCGCGACCGTGCTGTTCGGACTCGGTGTCGACGCCGAAGTCGCCAAGACCATCCTGCGCCACAGCGACAGTGCGGTCACGCGAAAGCACTACATAATCCTCGGGTCCCAGCGCGAAGGTGCCGCTGCCATGAAGAAGTTGGAACGGGTGGTTGCGGGACAGATGCGGAACAGCAAGAAACGGTCTTGAATACCAAACCTCGCTCAAGACCGCATGAACAGCGGGTGAAATCTGGAGCCGACGATCGGACTTGAACCGATGACCTGCCGATTACGAATCGGCTGCTCTACCAACTGAGCTACGTCGGCTTTCGTGCGGTCTGTATGCTGGTCCGCGCGACTTGGGATGCTCTCACCTGTTAACCTGCGACGCTTCCGAACTGCTTCATTCCCGCCACGCCTTCCAGTTTCGATGATAGCAGAATGCGAAAGTTCCGCGTGATGTTCGCGTCGGCTTGGCGAAGGACTGTCGCGATTTCAGGCGGCCTGCCAAGATGGTGCCGGTTCGTGGCGACGCACTTGAGGGGTCCAATACTGTCCGGATCTGTCAACAGCTCACTAACAATTCGGGGTTCCGGCCGACGCCATCTGGATCATCAGGATGCGAGGGTGCGCCCTGTCCCATGGCGGCGTGCAACCCTCCGGTTTGGGTTAACTCGTCAACTTGGGTATTATGCAATCCCAAGGTTGCTTCAGATGAATGACCGCATTGAAAAGCGCATCGAACTGAGGGCCCCGATTTCACGAGTCTGGCGTGCATTAACCGATTACCGTGAATTTGGCGAATGGTTTCGGGTAAGACTAGACGGCCCTTTTGTAGCGGGGCAAGTCTCACGCGGCCAGATAAGTTACCCCGGCTATGAGCACGTCAAATGGGAGGCCGTGGTGCAGAAAATGGATCACGAGCGACTTTTTTCCTTCACATGGCCCCACCCCAAGTCCCTAGACAAGGTGGACTCCCCAGCAGGCTACTCGGAGGAACCAAGCACTCTCGTTGAATTCAGTCAGAGAAAACTGCCGCTGGCACGTTATTGATGCTCACCGAGTCCGGCTTCGACCAGCTTCCCGGTGACCGCCGTCTGGAAGCGTTCCGCAGCAATGAAATGGGCTGGACCGAACAGATGAAGAACATCGAGAACTATGTCGCCCAGAGGCCATAGCGGTATGGTTGGTAGACGGCGGATACACGCACTCGTCTTTGTCCCCTCTGGGTACCACAACCCGGTTCTCGCTGGTTGCTGGAGACAGCCACGCTCGATCTCTGAGTTGGCGAAAGGTTCAAGCGGACCCGTCAGGGCGATCAAGAGACCTCTCCCGGTCTTGAAGAGTGCCGGAATCGTCCTCAGGGTCCAAGCGTCACAATGAACAGCGGAGTGTCGGCGGCCTGAGCTACGCTAAAAGCCTGTGGATTCGGATTGTTCGCTGTTCTCTTTGACTTCGCCTCCGGCCCATCCCTAACATTGCGTCCTGAGTTCTGCCTGTAGTCGGGGAGCGGCGCATTTCCATAAGAACCCGAAGGGAGGCAATCATCGTGGCAGAAGAAGGGCAAGTGTTGCTTACCGAAAGTCAAGCTATCGTCATTCGTCGGGCGACGCCGGCCGACGCCGAGGTGTGCGGAAGAATCTGCTTCGAAGCCTTTCGAACCCTGGCCAACAAGCACAATTTTCCTCCGGATTTTCCCGCTCCTGAAATTCCCATTCATGTCCTTTCGCTGATGTTCTCACACCCCTCGTTCTTCTGTGTAGTGGCTGAGCAGAAGGGAAAGACCATCGGAAGCAACTGCATGGACGAGAGAACCCCGATTGCTGGTGTGGGGCCGATCACTATTGATCCCGGCGCCCAAAACAGGAGCATCGGTCGTCAACTGATGCAAGCCGTCATGGAGCGGGCGAGGGAAAGAAAGTTTGCAGGGGTCCGTCTGGTGCAGGCGGCGTACCACAATCGTTCCCTGTCGCTCTATGCGAAACTCGGTTTCGTCGTGCGTGAACCACTAGCCTGTATGCAGGGGCAACCAGTGGGGAGGACACTTCCGGGATATTATGTGCGGCCGGCAGTTCTGAGTGACCTCTCGGCCTGCAACCGTCTTTGCTGGCAAGTGCATGGGCACGACCGTGACGGCGAGCTCAGCGACGCGGTCCAGCAAGGGACTGCCGTGGTGGCCGAATCGGACGGGCGGATCAAAGCATACGCTTCCTGCCTCGCCTTCTTCGGTCATGCGGTGGCCGAGGCCAATGAGGGCTTGCAGGCACTCATTGCCGCGGCGACCGAGTTTCAAGGGCCAGGGCTCCTGGTCCCAACTCGCAACGCAGAACTATTTCGCTGGTGTCTGGAGACAGGACTTCGCGTGATTCAGCCGATGACATTGATGACGGCGGGGCTCTACAACGAACCAGCTGGAGCGTATTTGCCGTCTATTCTGTTCTAGTCGAAGCTTCTCTCAGCCGAGCCGTGTCGCATTCTGGCATGCGTCGAGAAGTGAGGATGAGATCCATCGTGGGCAAGGCCGAGGACACGCAGCATTCACAACCGCAGTCGTCTCGATGGCGATGGCCACCGTTGCGTGCCTGCTAGTGCTCGGAAGCCATTGGTAGGTCGTCAGTTGGCTTTGCGTCGGGGTTACGCCTTTTGGTTCCCCAGTTCGTGCTACGATTTGTGCGCAATGAGGTTTTCATGTCCTTCGACCTCGATCAGTTCATCTCCGATTGTCGGGATGCGGTTCGACAAGACGCATCCTACAAGTTTGTCCGTGAGGTGGTTGCGCGAGCGGTTTCCGACCCCCGGGCAGTTTTACATGAACTGGGTGAGCCAAAGCGGGGGCAGATAGATCCGCTCTATCGCTCGGACAGCCTCACCATTCTGAAGGTCATCTGGGCACCATGGATGACCCTGCTGCCTCACGATCACCAAATGTGGGCTGTCATTGGAATCTACACGGGGCGCGAGGACAACATTTTCTGGCGTCGGGTGGACGGTAACCGGAGTGGCAAGGTGGAGGCTGCCGGAGCAAAAGCATTGGCCGAAAAGGATACTGTACCTCTGGGACAGGATGTGATTCACTCCGTGAACAATCCGATCCCGCGCCTCACTGGCGCCATTCATGTCTATGGGGGTGATTTTTTTGGTGTAGTCCGCAGCGAGTGGGATGCCGAGACTTTGTTGGAACAGCGCAGCGATGGAGAGAGGATGGCGCGCCGATTTGAAGAAGCAAATGCCCGTTGGAAACTGAGTGGAGAAGCTCCGTCCCGGCTGTAAAGGCGTGAACCCCTGAATGCCGTGCGGTTTGCGAGGTGACAAGCCCCCGGCTCACTTCTTTAGCTTCGCTTCATCGCAGAGGATGTGCTCCTCGGATACAAAGTAGGCCACTTTGTCGGTGTCGATAAAATTGGCTTCGTCTTCGCTGGAGGCTTGCCATTCCGGAGACCGGCGGGCCGCCAGTAGATCCTCGACGTCATCAAACCACAGTTCCGCCATCCCGTCATAGTCGGGCTGACATTTGTCTTCCGCAACGGTCAGCCGGCGGCTTTGCACGAGTTTGCGTAGTCCGGGAATGCGTACTCCGAGAGGACCATGGACATCTTTCCAGTAGCGAAAGAACTCCTCATCGGTCCAGCCCGCCTTCTTGGTGATGCAATAGACAAGTTTGACCATGATGACCCGGCGATGCGTTTTGCTCGATTTCGTAATCAACTGGGATCAGCCCTG
>Ga0187779_10002022_pt1 | contig 12578 bp, 14 predicted proteins | sample 1015_Q2_SP10_10__FD_132435 | JGI IMG/M metagenome (GOLD analysis project Ga0187779, IMG submission 132435) | Tropical peat soil microbial communities from peatlands in Department of Meta, Colombia - 1015_Q2_SP10_10_MG | ecosystem: Environmental > Terrestrial > Soil > Wetlands > Peat | place... | reverse complement strand
GTCCAGTACCCAATGGCTGAGGACCAAGAATCCGACGACCACTCCAGCGCGTTTATTGCCATAGAAGCGTGCGGCCACGAGAGCGGCAAAGAATGACCAGATCACTGACATAAAGAGACCATGAGACCAAGGGTTACCTATCTGGCCACCCTCGATACCTGCGAAGCCAAGCCAAGAACAATAGCTAAGACATCGAGAATCCAAGTGGCCAAGAGCAGAACACCAAGCGGCACTTTCGGTGCCACAGGCTTGGCTGCCAATCCCACCGAGAAATGTCCTATCGGCCCCATCGAGTGCTCTCACAAGGTGTGCTCGTTAGCAGCCATCCAACCGTATGATGTGCGCCCACACAGCCTGCGGCTGGTTTTCTGCTGGACGGCGTGACTGAAGCGGTCTCTACATCCGGACAACGTATTTTCCCGATGTCTACCTCAGGAATGCAGTGATTCCGAGCACAGGCGGCGGTGCGGACTGACTGTTCGTGCATCCCACATGTATCTGGGGACCGCTCACTAAATGGGAGAAGCCACGTTTCCAGTGGACTTGTTCTCCGGTCATTCACTGCGATGACGGGAAGTAACGCGGAGCACATGGGAGTGAACCTGCTCCCGTGTAATGCGGCAGCCCGGTTGCAAGCCCGGACGACGAAGCGCAGATTTCGAGACGGAAGGCAGTGACCTGACTCATGGCAAAGGTGTTCGAGTTTTACATCCCAAACCGTTTTCGGAGGAGTATACGCCGCTGACAGGCGTTGTCCCCGCACTTCCATTGGCCACTTTTGAAATATGCGAGGACGAGACGCAGCTTCTGAACGAATCGGAGGTGAATGCTGCCTCTGCGTTCGGCCCGGTCCCGAGCCGCACGGATAGGCGGGGTTCGCAGGCAGCCCAAGTAGTGACGATTTGTGGTCCGAGTTCGAAGTAGCCGCCGATTGCTATCGGTGAAGCGAACCAGTTCCCGGGCGGGGAGTTGCACCGCTGAAGTCCCGCCTTTCACGGTGCACTATTACGCCAACTACAAATGTCTAATCCCTTATGCGGGACTGAATGCCTATCATTTCGTGGCTCCGGCAGGCTGCTACGGCGCAGCGGGGTCGCCGCATTTCGTTTATACGACCTGCGACACACGTGGGCCACGCGTGCCGTCATGAGCGGCATCGATCTGGTAACGCTGGCCGCCATGTTGGGACACTCGCGGATTCAGATGGTATTGCGTTACGCGCACCCCACAAGTGAGCACCAAGCTCAGGCAGTGCGGAAGCTGGAGGAATTCAATGCGGCTCGCCAAGTGGCTGAATTCGAGGAAAAAGAGCATCACCCGCTTACAGTGATGCCGCCAGCCCAAACCAAGCCTCTCCGGAAGACATTGAAAAGGCTGGAGGCGCGGGTCGGAATCGAACCGACGCATAAAGGTTTTGCAGACCTCTCCCTTACCACTTGGGTACCGCGCCATCCTGTTCAACCGCAGTAACTTCCGCCACTGAACCTTCGTACCGTTGTCCTTTAACGTTGTCCAATCCAAAAATGTATAGAGATGTAGAGGAGACCAGCATGGACTTCGCCACTATCCGCCGAGTTACCAAACGATCACGGAAGCAGACCGGCACGCGCATTGAAACTCCAACCGCCTTTTTCTTGCGATTTTACCACACAGCCGCAGACGGAACCCGCCGCAAGAAGTGTGTGAAGCTCGCTGACAAGGGTCCGTTGTATCAAACCTGGCAGGACGTCGAGCCGCTTATCGAGCGCGAGCTGGCTGTGGTGAACGGCGAACAAGCGCCGGTCAGAGTGTGGACAATCCAGGAGTTTGTCGAAGGTGAGTACCTTCCCTGGGTGGAGAAGAACAGAGCCGCTGTAACCCTGAACAGCTACACCCGGATCTGGGAGCTGCGTTGGAAGGAGAGGATTGGGCGGCTGCACCTCACTGCACTCACCACGGCACAAGTGACCGAGGTCCTGACCCACTTCGCAAAAGCCGGACTCGGCTCGCGTTCATTGTCGCACATCAAGTGGTTCCTCTCAGGCGTGTATCAGTTCGCTGTGAAGCAGGGGGTAGTCAAAGAGAATCCCGTGTCAGCCGCTGGCTGGTTGTGCAAAGTGCGGCGTGACGCCAAGCCTGCGGTGTACACACTGCCACAGGTGCTCGACATGCTTCGCGTCCTTGAGCCGGTGGACATTCGCGCCGCTCTCGCCGTCGCGCTCTGTTACTTCGCCGCTCTCCGGCCCTCCGAGGCTCGTGGTTTGAAGTGGGAGGACTACGACGGGGAAGAACTGACCGTCCGTCGCGGAGTGTGGCGTGGACACGTCGGCGAAACCAAGACCGAGGATAGCGCGGCCAGTGTGCCTGTGATCGAACCACTGCGTGGCCTCCTCGAACGCCTGGGAGCCCTGACCGGCAAGCGCGGGTTCATCTTGCAGAACGCGAACCACAAGCCCATCAGCCTTGACTCCTTGAACTACCGCCTCATCGCGCCGACACTCAAGAAGGCGGGCATCGAATGGCATGGCTATTACGCGGGGCGTCGTGGCATCAGCTCACTCGTGACCGACACCAGCAAGAACGCGCTGAACAGCACGGGCCTTCTGCGCCACAGCACGCCGATCACAGCACTCAAACACTACACACGGGCACAGAAGGAATCGATCAAGGCCGCGCTGGAACAGGTGGAGAAGATGGCGACGAAGGCGGATGAGACAGTGCAATAACCTGTTCTGTGCGACATTCGCAACCTGGTCTCTGTGGGCCGGCGTCGATCTGCGCACCGTCCAGCAGTGGTTGGGTCACTCAGACATCGAGAGCACCATGCGGTATCTGAAACCGTCGCGGAGCCAGCAGGTGCGGGCGAAGGTCAATGAGATCTTCGCGTGACGCGGCCCGCGCAAGGCGAACATATTTGCCTTGTATTCGCCCAAGCAAGGCCGGTTAGGAAAAGGCGTCAAGACTTCCGGGGGGGTGAGCAGACTATCCCCCTCGAAAGTACCCCACCGATGGCGCGCCAGCAGAGAAAGCTTGACAAAAGAAATAATCCGCCTAGCATTACTTTCTCCTGTGCGGTCTCACTTAAGTACTGGCCACCTTGGTTGGTTCACGCGGAGGGTTCGCCATGCGCAAGACCTTTCTCTCTATTGCAGTTCTGACCGTACTTGCTGGTGCGTTACTGTCAGCGCGTCCTGGTGCCGCATGCGGCACATGCACCCGTCAAAATGTCCAGCACATCAAAGTGAATTGTGCAGCTTGTGACACAGAGCTGGATATATATCCGCCCCAGAAGGGCGTGTACACTAGTTGCAACCTCTATGCCCCGCGTATAGTTGATTGCTGTAACGATCCCAAAACACCTGAGTCCAGCTCGATCAATCAGGGGGCATGCTCGGGCTCCTGTGGTCCTGGTATTTCGTGCACGATTTCGTTGCCGAGCAGCGACTCCACCCCTGCAGCTTCCCCAGCTACGCCGGCAAAAACGGCACAACATCCGGCTACCAGATAGCGACGGTTTTTCGTTGAGAGGTAACGATGCGGTTTTGCAAGGACCTCATGCTCTGCCTTGCCCTGGGGAGTCTGGCCGCAGATGCGCAGGGCTTCAGGAGCCTCACGTATATCGACAACGTTTCTGTTCCGACCGAGAGGGTAAAGGGTAGTCTTGCAGTCCAACTTCCCATGAAGTGCGGTCCAGACGGGTTGATATATGTCAGATTTGCAGAGGCCGGCTTAGAGTCTGCTGTCAGTTTGATAAGCGAGGACGGGAAGATGGTTTCCAACATTCGTCTGAGCCAGATTCCTGAGTTCTCTGAAAACGATTTCTTCGACTTTGCACCGGCAAGTGGTCAGGTGTTTGTTCTAAGTGGGAAGGGAAGGCCCCGTGTTCCAACCACATACTACGTTAGCCGATTCAAGATCGACGGGACCTACGTATCCTCGGCTGTCGTAGACATTGGGTTCAGGCCAGACTTTGAACCTCGAGGTATCGCAGCGTTTCCTTCCGGCAATCTTCTCATCACAGGTATGGCGAAAGGGCACGATGTGCCCTTCGTGCCTTTCACCGCTATTTTCACAGACGGCGGACAATTTCTACGCCAGGTCGTCTTAAATGAAGATGTGACGGAAAAGGATGCCAAGCAAAATCCATCAGATGAAAGTTTTTCACCGGCACAACAGGTCCGTAATTTGCTCGAAGTTACCTTTTTGCAAACAGCGGACGATGGCAACGTCTATCTTATGAGAAACACACCGAGGGGACCTGTCTTTGTCGTCTCGCCAGGTGGATCAGTTCGAAGGGTGCAGCTTACGCCACCTGTTCAAGCCGCGGACCTGGAGTGGATTGCGGCCAGTGGCGGATCGATTGCAGCTCAGTATCGCTCTACAAATAGCGCAGAGCGCAAAACGCACTACCTGGTTGTATTGGACACATGGACGAATAAAGCTCGGGAGACAGTCCGCTATGTACACGACCTCGAGAAGAACGGTGGCGGCATGGCTTGCTACCGAAATGGCACCTACACCTTTATAGCTGGCGGACCTAAAGGAGGGGTGCAATTGGTGAGGGCGGTCGCCCAGTAGAGCGATTTGGGAATGAGACGCACACGCCGCGTTTGGCTGTCGGCCCTGACTGCCGTGTTGCTGCTGCCCATGCGAGACGCTACGTCTAACCAAGCAGCTCCCAACGGATCGTCGGACGGCATCTCGGGGACATGGTCGGATGCCTGCTCATGTTCGATCCCGTGTCCTTGTTGGCAAACCGGAAGGGCTAATGTTCCTCATTGCTTGAACGTACAAGTGTTTCAGCCGAGTGTTTCGAGTTTTCCCGATGGGGACTCGGCATTCGTACTTGTTGGAAATTCCGAGGGGTATTGGGCACCGTCGCAATACACCTTATATTTCGACAATTCAACGGAAGCCTTGTTGGACGGAAAGCTAAGTGGCTTCGTCCAGAAGTATTACGGTATTAGTCCGGCAAGCTCCAAAAGAGTAACTATTAAGGTGGTGGTTTCGCCGAATATGCGGCGATTGGAAATCTCTGGAATCTTGCATTACCATATCGAATCGACACACAAGGCAGCCCTTTCTGAAACTGTCCGTAACTATCTTTACGATTGGCTACTTAAACCTGAGCAGTGGAAAACCAAAGTACTAAGCTATCGGTCTGGGCTGGGACAAGTAATAGAGTTCAAAGGAACAAGTTCCTTGGTGGCTCGGTTTCACCTCAAACCTGAAGATCTTCAAGTAGTCCCGGTCACTTCCGGCATTGTGTCGAAGCAAAAGGAAATGGACAGGAACTGTAAGCTTCCGGTCTCGCTGGAATAGAGCGGGGGCGCTTTAGTTGGCTCCACTGCACCAAAGCCCCGCTTTCTTCTTACCGGTTTCCAACGGAGCCTTGCGCCAATCAGGATGGAAATCGGTCATGCTTGGCAGCTTATCTTTCGGATATCGCAGATCACGAGAGGGGAATGCCATCAGGTTAATGGGTTAACGGACTTTATCCGATCATCAGGTGGTCACGGCCCGAAACGGCTTGGTTCTTGTAGCGATTCTTATCGCGTTACCCGTGCCGATTATGGGACGGGGCTGCGTCGTAGTGCGTGTGAACGTCGGAGTCCCTCCCGCCTGCGCGTCTCAGAGATCGCCTCAGGATCTTGCGCGCGGTTGGTTGGCGGGGGCGCGTGAGGGGTGCAGCGATGGGCGTTGGAGGGCAATGCCCTGTGGTTGGCAATACGCCGCCACGTCCGTCTTCGGGGGGAAGCCCCGCCGGCTAGTCGGTCTGAAAAGGAACTACTACCTCCCTTTTTTCCTTCCATTGCTAAGCCAGGTCATTGCGGCAGCGCGGGCGGGTTACGCCGCTGGTGGTGAGCGTCGCGCTCGAGTCCGTGGGCTGCTGGAGCGCTTGTTGGAGTTGTCCTGAGAACTGCCGGATGTTGCCGATAACCTTCTGATTCGATTGGCTGAACGAGAGGTCTATCTAATCTCCATACGCTTCGAAGGTTGAAGTCGGGCATGCTGACGGGCGAACCTGGCGTAACGTGGCGGTCACTCGGCTGACAGCGCCGGGTGCGAACATGCAACCTTTCATAACCTTTCAGAACACCTGAAGAACACCCTGTGCAACCCGGTTTTCACCTGCCAATAACACCCCCTCCGGAATACCACCGAGCTCGGCAAATGCTTCCAACCTACTGCAAATACGTTGGTTAACAGAACATCATTGGCCAGCTCTCATGGCTCGAGCCAGCCGCGGGCGGCCCACGACCTCGACTCCGGCCAGCAACCAGGTGAAGAAGCCGTCAGAGTGGCGGACCGTTACCTTGCCCTGGGGAACAACTTTTAGATTCCTCCGAGCGAACGCCAATCTTCTACATGAGCAGCTCTACGGACACAGCGGGGTCTTGAATGAGCAAGAGACACTCCAAGAGATCCGGCGCCGTGCCTCTGTGAGGATTGAGCAGGACATTCCACGACCACAGATGGCGGTGGGGAGCAGAAATGTGCGGGTAATAGAGCGCCATCAGGTGAGCGCCGTGGATAGGATCCAGCACCGAGGGGGGGCACAACGAGACCACCACGATTGGGCGACCGCAGACGGCTGGCTCAGCACTTCTCTGCTCACCGCTCGGCGCGCTGCGCGGAAGTATGAGGATGTCTTCCCGGAAACTCGGCGAACCTGGACAGTGACCTGCACGTGCTGTTCAGCTCCGCCGCCTGCGCCAATCGAGCACGGAGAGTGCGTGGTTGTGGAGTCGGCAATAACTGAGAGCAAGGGCTGCAAGTTCGCGCTCGGTCACGGTCACCCTACGATCGAGCGCATCCCCACGGAGAAGAACGGCAAGAAGTATCCGCAGCCGGAATACGGCCCATGGAAGAAGCTGCCTCCGCACATACTGACCAACATCCCCGGCTGCGAGGAGTTCCAGGAGTACCCCGTTCACATCATCCGGCTCACCTACAACCTGCGGCGATTCGCTCTTCAGGTCTGGGGGGAGGAGCTGCACCCGCTGGATAACAAGAAGAACTGGGACTGGCTGAACCCGGAGCACCTGGATAGCCCGAGCAACCGTGACTATCCGCAGGATCTGATACGCGGGATAAAACAGCCGCTGACTGCTCTGGAGTGGCCCGAAGCGATGCGCGAGTGGCGAGAGGCTCAGCTCCCACAGCATTTGCAGCGTGGTGTCAAACAGGCGCTCGACGCACGTAAATGGGCTGACGCCGTGCGCGAATGGCGGGAGAGTCGGCGATCAGGACAGCCACGCTACCAAGTCATTCCGTTCCCGGCGAAGAACCACTCACCGGGCATTCCCTGGAGCGCGATTCACTGCCCACGGCATCACGACGGCGACGGCTGGGGTGTGGACAACGTGCCGTCGAATAGGGATAAGCTGAGGACTCGGTCTTCGTACTGCAGAGCCACGAGACGCGGTAACTGCAGCCACCTGGACGGCCAGCCGGGCTTCATCATGAGCAGCGCCCTGGCACCTGAGATCGAGATCCGGCGTTTACTGGCCTGTGGTGACGAGAAGAGTATCATCTGCGCGCTGCGGCTGACCACACGCTCTGTCGATAGAGTCTTGGCCCCAGGGGTCATCGAGGTTCACGCGGCGAAGGGCATCAACGAGGATGACGTCAAAGCGTGGCTGAAGGCACACAAGCCCGCCCAACAACTGTCAAGGTTCCTGCGAGTGTGGAAAGAGTGGCAGAAGAAGGTGCACGTGATCCCGGGTGCGTTCTACAACGAGCGCGGCTCGATCGAGCCGTTCCGCTGGCTGGATAAGACTGAGTTCTCGCGCTACCGCAAGTTCTTGTTGCAACACGTAGGCCCTCAGCCTTCCGGCACGGGGCGGAACTCCTTCGGAGCCACGTGCGCGTACTGGAAGTGGGATGGGGTTGGCCGCCAGCTTGAGCGCGTCGTGGAGAAGGAAAAGAACTACGGCTTCATGAAGGCGAAGACGAAGTTCGTCACTCACTCGTGGGTCGCGAAAGCGTTTTCAGTTGAAGAGATCGCCGCGCGTATGGGATGCTCTGTGAGCAAGGCTGAGAAGCATCTCGCCGAGGGTGGAGTCCGGAAAAACCGCAGGCGTGTACCAAGTGGCGAACGCTCTCAGGACAGTCCAATAAGCTGTCCAGAGCCGGTTTTAGAGGGTAATTTAGGGCAAGAATTGGCTGGCGATGGAGACTAAGTACCTTGAAAATCAATAGGTGCAACGACGCTTACCGATTTTGCAGACCTCTCCCTTACCACTTGGGTACCGCGCCCTGATGCTTAAATTAGCAGCCAGCCTAGCTTCTGTCCACAGGAACCGGGGTCGAGGGGCTCTGCGCAAGGCCCGAAATGACTCGGGAGAAGGCTTCCTGAGCAGGCCCCTGAAGGTCTCACGCTTTGAACCAGAAGCAGTCCTGGCGCCGGCGAATGGTGACCTATCCTCCAGGGATTTTCAACGTGACGAAGCAGTTTGTAGCCAGCGGGAAGCTGCGAGATCAAAGGCGACGGAACGATGCACTGGTGAAGACCTGGTCGCGTAACGTAGCGAACCGCTCCAACGCTAACCTTTGCGTTGACTAGTTCAGCCGACTGCAGACTGCTGGAGCAGGACTCGGAGCCATGTTGAACCGGTTGGCCGGTCTCCGATCAGTCTTGCTCCGCATCGACAGTGCAGGTAGATAAAAGCTAGGGCACTCGTATGGAACAATCCGAGTCCGATCGCACAGTCTATCCCCCTGTGTTCCGTGCTTCGAGCTGGGACCGGAGTGATTGTCCAGTCTCTTCGGAAAGGGAGGCAGCGCCCGTGGCCACCGGCTACGGGGCTAGCCCAACACGACGCAGCAGTTCCTGGAAGCGTGGGTCGCTTCGCAGAGGGTCGAACCGTGGATCCACCTTGAGGGTACTCATTATGTTGGAATGTTGTGCGTAGCTCTTTTCCAGCCAGGCGAAGGCCTGATCCTCTCTTCCCATGCTCAAATACAACACAACGAAACAGCCAGCATCGACTTGTTGGCGGCGATCCAAATCGGTCAGGTGCTTGACGGCCCGCAGTGCTTCTTGCACATGGCCGGAGCGGGCCTCGATCTCACCCCAAACTGACCAATAGTATGGGGAGTACTCGGGTTGCCGCGCATTGACTGCCAGCGCTTCCGGAAACATCCCCTTCTGGATGTAAGGTAACGTAATCATGTGGGCGCGCGAGAAATTCGGATCCATTTCAAGAACCCCTCGAAGCTGTTCGATGGAGCGGTCATACTGCCGGGAGTAGTAGAGAAATGCCCCTTTGTCCGCCACAATGATTAGCGACAACGGATCGAGCTGGCGGGCCCGTTCAATCTCCGCGAACCCCTCATCGAACCGCCCTCGCAGAACCAAGTGCTCGGCGTACCAATGATGGGCCGTCGAATAGTTCGGATTCAACTCAATGGCGCGACGGAATTCCTTCTCCGCCGCTTGCCAGTCATGATCGTAGTTCTGCACGATCAAGCCCAGCGCAGTGTGGGCTTCAGGCAGAGTATCGTCCAGATTCAAGGCACGCTGGGCGGCGGCGCGGGCCTTCGCCATGAAGGCCGGCTCCGGAACCCCGCTATACCCACCCATCAGCGCATAAGCGCCCGCCACGCCGGCGTAGGGTCGGGCGTAGTTGGGGTCTTTCTCTGCAGCCTGCTCAAAGTAATTGATCGCCTGCCGGAATCCCTCTACCGTTCTTAGATTCCAGAAATAGAGGCCTCGCAGGTAAAGGTCGTATGCCTGGTAAGCGCTGGGGGAAGGAACCGCCTGATGGACAGAAGCCTGAGGCTTCTGACTGCCCAGCGTCAACTCAATCTCGTCGGCGATTTCCTGCGCGATCTCCGCTTGCAGTGCCAACATGCCGTGCAGTTCGCGGTCATAGTGATGCGCCCAGAGGTGGCTTTGGTCCTTCACCTGGATGAACTGAGCGTCGATCCGCACGTTGCTACCATCGCGGCTCACGCTGCCCTCGAGCACGTACTGTACCCCTAATTGCCGGCCGATCTGATTTAGACTTAGCGGGCTGTGTTTTAAGAGCGCACGTTCAGCTCAAAGTCGTCCCCAAACCTGATGGAAGCTGGCAGTTCGGCGGGCCTAGAAACCAAGGCTAATCACCCCAAGCGTGGCGAAATTCTACAACGACTCTGACCGACTTGCACCAACTTAAGCCTTTCCTTAAAGTTGCGCGGTAATACAAGAACAAGAAAACGGCAAGATCGCGGCTATGGCAGAAACCGGACGGAGTCACGTAGAATCCGCGCTAAAGCTTGGTATACCGATTTAGGTACCTTCCCCGACCTCAAAAGAAAATCACAGTTCGGTTGCCTGGATGCGATGTCCGCCTGTTTGCTCACGGCCAGGTTCAGCGATGCAAGAACTATGTCACACGCGGGCAGTTTAATCCGAGGTCCTCTAGGGCCTGGAACGGAACCACCGGGCATTTACGATGGCCGTTATTAAGGATTTCTTCGGGGAGGTGACGACGATGCTGGTCTCGCGTGATGGTCTAGCTAGCTACTTTCCGGCGCAAAAATCGATTCGGGCGGAAATCGAAGAACGGCCTAGCCGGCGCGAAGGGTGGAGAGCGGTTACTGGGTCAGGGCTCGACCGATATTGATGAGGTTATCGCTGATTATTCCCAGCCCTACCCACCTCTTCATGCCCGCCCTTCCTTTGTAGCGACAGCGGTTCAGGCCGTGCCGCCGCTTGAGAACGCTAATTCTGCCCTCGCATCCTGTCCTCCACTTCTGGCCTTTGCGGAACCAGCGTTGCTTTTGGTGTCGTCGACGCTCTGTGCTCTTGGTGGAGTGGTTGGGGATAGAAACCCGCTTCACCCCCATGCCCTGGACCGTTGCTTCCCCTTGTGCAGAGTAAAACCCAGCATCGCCGGCTACCAGCTCCGGCGCGCGGTCCAACCGCTGTTCATGAAGCTGCACAGCAGGAACCAACAGGTCCTTATCCTGGGGTCGCTGATCATACACTTCATAGGCGATGATGATCTGGTTCTCCGCTTCCTGAAGCTTTACCATCTTGCCGAACTCGGTTGGCTTGCTGGCCTTACCCTTCCGAATGATTTCTGTGTCCGGTTCGAAGAGACTGACCAGTTTGCCTTCGGCTCGAGTATTGCCACCGAACAGGCGCGCCTTGGTCTGACGAATCACCTGCTGCACGAGGGCAAGGAACCTGTCCAGTTCGCGCCGCAAACCCTCTAATGTCGCTTGTTGTAGAACATCGGCGGCCTGCTTCGTGCCCTGGCCAATTTCGGCGGAGAACTTCTTTGCCTGACCCACCACGCGGCGGGTGAGGTCCACCAGCTTGCCATAGACCGCCTTAACTTTCTCCTGAGCCGCTCTGCCCTTGCTTCGAGTCGCCCGGCCAATCTCGACCAAGCGCCGCTGCAGGCTCCGCTTGCGATCTCGCAGTTTTGTCCCCGCCTCCCCTGCGATCTCCGTGACCTTTTTCATCAGCCGGCTGAGCACGCGCACCCCGTCTGCCAGCAGCCCACTATCGGTGGGATAGTGAATGTTGGTCTCCACCACCGTGGTATCCACCCGCATGCGGCGGCCGGGCACGACACCATGGCTTTGTGCCAGGGCGACGATCCGGGCATGAATCTTTTCAATTACCTCCGGTCCCAGAGCCTGAGCCAGCCGCCCCAGAGTCTTGGCATCGGGCACCTTCGCGGCGCCGATATGGGTGAACTCGCGGTACACCAGATTGCCCCGCACCTCCCGTTCCAAGTCAGCAAAACTCCAGTCCCGGATATGCTTGAGCAGCAACATCCGCAGCACGACCTCGGCGGGGGTACCCCGTCGCCCCCGCGTGCGGCTGTGCGGGCGACGTTGCTGTAACGCATGATGGACAGCCTCTAACAACTCTTCGTCGGCCAGAATGGCATCCGCATGGCGCATCCAGCCTTCCCATAGCTCATCGACGGTTTCACGGATGAAGCCATCCCCGAAACTGCGTTGCTCGCGGCGGGCATCAATCATGAAGGCGCCTCGACTTTGGAGCCGCCACGTTGGTGCGCAGGGCCTGTTGGTTGAGTTCGCAAATCTGTTCCAGGCCTGCCTTGAGTCGCTGGTAATTTTCCAGTTGCCGCTGCACCTCGGGGACTTGTTCGCTACGCAAGCTGATGTGTCGGATCCGCCGTCCAGGATAGGACACGGCCAGCACCGCCACTGGATGCCCCTGCCCTTGCTCACACTTGGGACATCCCTGGCGATGGCGAATGATTCGCTGCAACAGCGAGCCGCGCAAGATATCGGTCAAGTCGGGGAGGTCGTGAAGCAGCTGAGTTCGTTTGCCCGCCATTTGTTTCATGCCTATAGATGAAACATAATTCAAGGCGAAAAGCAAGAACTTTCCTCAAAATCGACGTTCCAGCACCTTCATGTTCGGGTGCAGGGTGATTCCTAAAGACTCGGGCCTATGATTTTTGCGCCGGAAAGTAGCTAGAGGCATGGCCGCCAGGAGCACGCCTCAGAAATTCACCTTGGCCCCAATCTGGATCTGTCGCGCCCCCGTGGTGCCGTCGTTCTGCCCCACCTGCGACGTCGAGTAGCCGAAGGTCGAGTCCGCGAGAAGATTGTCCGGCTTG
>Ga0187779_10002021_pt1 | contig 12582 bp, 10 predicted proteins | sample 1015_Q2_SP10_10__FD_132435 | JGI IMG/M metagenome (GOLD analysis project Ga0187779, IMG submission 132435) | Tropical peat soil microbial communities from peatlands in Department of Meta, Colombia - 1015_Q2_SP10_10_MG | ecosystem: Environmental > Terrestrial > Soil > Wetlands > Peat | place... | reverse complement strand
CGAGACCGGCGTTGATGATCATCTTGGTGCAGATGAGACACGGGCAAAACGTGGTGTAGACGGTCCCGCCGCGCACGCTCACCCCGTGATAGGCCGACTGGGTGATCGCGTTCTCCTCGGCGTGACTGCACAGGCACTCGTCGAGCCGAGTGCCGGCCTCGGCCGCACCCGCGCAGCGCGGGCAGCCGCCTTCGTTGCAGTTGCGGATGCCGCGGGGCGTGCCGTTGTAGCCGGTCGAGATGATGCGCCGGTCGAGCGCGATCACCGAGCCGACCTTGCGCTTGATGCAGTTGCTCCGCGACGCCACAACGCGGGCGATGCTCATGAAGTACTCGTCCCAGCGCGGCCGCTCGCGAAAAAAGAGGCGGCCGCGCAGCGCGTCCTCGAGCTTCGCCTCGAGCTCCTGGAGGCTGCCGTCGTTGGCGACGAGGACGTCCGCCATCTCTCGCACCGCGAGCAGCTGCTGCGCCGCCGCATCGCCGCTCGCGAGCTCGCGGGCTTCGAGCGCCTCGAAGCGGGCGAAGTCCTCCGCGTCGCCCGCGCGGCCCCGCGCGCGCGAGCGCTCGAAGCGCAGCTGCGGCGGCGCCTCGATCCACAGCAGCAGGAAGTCGGCGCCGGCCCGCAGCGCCTCGACCTCGGCCGGGTGGCGGATGGAGTCGATCACGTGATTGCGGTCGGAGGGCAGCGCGCGCTGGGCCCGCTCCGCCAGCACCGCGGGTCCGAAGCGCTCGCGCAGCGCGCGTCCGCGCTCGATCATATTCTCGCGCGTGGGCTCCTTCCCCTCGCGCGCGAGGTCGGCGCGGATCACGTCGGAGAGCGAAGTGCGATAGAAGCTGCGGCGCTCGAGCAGGCGCACCACCTCGCCCTTGCCCGCGGCGTTCGGACCGGCCACGCCGACTCTCATCGCGCTCTCCTCCTCCCGACGGCAGAGTAACACGCGTGTGCTAGCCTCGCGCCTCGCGTGGAGCACGGCCGCACACTCGTCACCGGCGCAGCGGGCTTCGTCGGCTCGGCGCTGTGCCCGGCGCTGCGCGCGGCCGGCCACGAGGTCGTGGGCGTGCACTTGCCGGGGCTGCCGCCGGGACGCGACCCGATCGCCTGGCGCGCCTGCGACCTGCGCGACCGGGCGGCGGTGAAGGGGCTGGTCGCCGAGACCCGGCCGCGCGCGGTCGTCCACCTGGCCGCGCTGGCCGCGCCGGCCGAGGTCGAGCGGACTCCGCTCGAGGCGCTGCGCGCGAACGTGCTCGCGCTCGACGCGCTGCTCGACGCGCTCGCGGGCACGGCGGCGCGACTCCTGTTCGTGTCGAGCGGCGACGTCTACGGCGGCAGCGCCGCGGACGCGCCGCCGCGCCGCGAGTCGGATCCCCCCTGTCCCCCCAACGTCTACGCCGCCACCAAGGCCGCGGGCGAGGTCGCGGTGCGGCTCGCGAGCGAGCGTGGCCTCGACGCCTGTATCGCACGCCCCTTCAACCACACCGGGCCCGGACGCCCGCCGCTCTACGTGGAAGCCTCGTTCGCCCAGCAGCTGGTCCAGATCGAGCGCGGCCGCCGCGAGCCGGTGCTGCGCGTGGGCAACCTCGACGCGATCCGCGACTTCTCCGACGTGCGCGACGTGGTTGCGGCCTATCTCGTGCTGCTCGAGCGCGGCGCTCGGGGCGAGACGTACAACGTCTGCTCGGGCCGCGGCCTCGCGATCCGCGCGCTGCTCGACCACCTGATCGCGCGCTCGACCGCACGACCGGAGATCCGCGTGGACCCCGACCGCTTCCGAGCGCTCCCGCTCGGACGGGTTGCCCTGGTCGGCGATCCGGCGCGGATCCGTGCACTGGGCTGGAGCCCGAGTCACTCCGCCGAGGAGGCGCTCGATGCGCTGCTCGCCGCCGAGCGCGCCGCGCCGTGAGCCAGCACGCGCGCACACCAGCGGTCGTCCGACTGGATCTCGCTCGACTCACGCGAGCAGCGGAGACCGAGCTCGCGGCTGGCGCGATCGAGCGCTCCGCGCTCGCCCGCGAGAAACCCCGAGACGATCAGCACGCGCCGCGCATGCCGCGCGAGCCGGGGAAGACACGGCAGGAGCTCGTGCAGGAGCAGGTTGGCGACGACCAGGTCGAAGGGCGCGCTCGGCGCCAGCGCGTCGAGCGTCGCGGCGGCGAGAGCCAGCGGGCGGCCGCTGCGCGCGCGGTTCTCGGCCGCGTTCGCCACGGCCACCGGGTCCGCGTCGATTCCGAGCGCCGCGCCCGCGCCGCAGACGACCGCCCCCAGCGCCAGGATCCCGCTGCCCGTGCCGAGGTCGAGCACGCGGTCACCGGGCGCGAGCTCGTCCTGCAGCAGCTCGAGCGACAGCCGCGTGGTCGCGTGCTCGCCGGAGCCGAAGGCCTGTTGCGGATCGATCACCAGCTCCGGCGCGCCCGCGGAGGCACAGAAGCTGGGCCGCACCCAGAGACCGCCGATGCGCCGCGGGGCGAGCCCGGCGCGCCACTCGCGCTCCCAGTCGCGCTCGGCGACGGGGGCCGGAGCGTGCACGCGCACGCCGCGCGCGGCGTCGGCGAGCGCGCGCAGCTCGGCGCCCGGAGGATCGCCCGCGAAGTACGCGCGCAGCTCGACCCACTCACCCGGAGCGGCCGCAGTCTCCTCCACTCCGGCGGTGCCCAGTGACCAGAGCTCGGCGGAGAGCCGCTCGAGCTCGCGCTCGGGCGCCTCGATGCGAACGAGCCAGCTCGGGTCTCGCGGTCGTGTGCGCACTCGCCGTCTTCCTCTCCGCAGCCGCCGCGCTCGCTCCCCCCGCCCGCGCCGACAACGCCTTGTCGTACCTGGCGCACGTCGGGCTCGGCCAGCTGCGGCTCATTCGCGAGCGCCAGGAGCTGACGCCCGAGAAGATCGCGACCCTGAGTCCCCGCGAACAGGAGCAGCTCGAGACGCTGCGCCGCGCACTCCGCTACGGAGAGTCGCAGGGCCTCGTCCACTCGACAAGCTATCGCGAGCTGTCCGACAACGGGAAACCGTGGCTGGTCCAGGTCGTGACCGCCGCGCCCGCCAACCGCATGGAGCCGCTCACCTGGTGGTTCCCGATCGTGGGCAGCGTCTCGTACCGCGGCTACTTCGACGCCGAGCGCGCGAGAGCGTTCGCAGCCGAGCTCGCCGGCGAAGGCTACGACGTCTACCTGCGCCCCTCACCGCTCTACTCGACGCTCGGCTGGTTCGATGATCCGCTGCCGCGGCCGCTGCTCTCCTGGCCGGTGGAGGACCTGGTCGACACCGTGATCCACGAGCAGGTCCACGCGACCGTGTACGTGGCGAGCGACGTCGCCTACGACGAGAACCTGGCCACCTTCGTCGCGCACCACGCGACGCTGGCATTCCTGGCCGACCAGCCCGAGGCGGCGGAGAGAGCGCGCGCTGCGTTCGCCGACGAGCTCACCTTCGCGCAGCTCCTGAACGCGCTGCGCGGAGAGCTCGACGCGCTCTACGCCGCGGGCCCCAGTCCGGAGCAGGCACGCAGCGAACGCGCGCCGATCTTCGCCCGCTACCAGACCGAGGTGTACGCGGCCCAGAGCTGGCGCGGCGAGCGGTTCGCTGGCTTCAAGAAGCTCGCGCTCTCGAATGCATGGCTGGTGGGGAACCGCGACTACGTCGGACTGGCGCCGTGCTTCGAGCGCGAGCTCGCGTCGCTCGACGGAGACCTGCCCGCGTTCGTGCGCGCGCACCGCGAGCACCCCGGGCACCGACCCGAGGGTTGCGCGGAGCCCGAGCCGCATTGATGCGCGCATTCGTGTTCCTGGACCGCGACGGCACGCTGATCGAGGACCGCCACTACGCGCACGCGCTCGCGGACTATGTGCCCCTGCCGGGGGCGTACGAGGCCGTGCGCGCGCTGCGCGCTGCCGGCTTCTGCACGGCGATCGTCAGCAACCAGTCGGGGATCGGGCGCGGCCTGTTCAGCGAGGCCGACCACGCGCGCTTCGAGTCGCACCTGCTCGCGGACTTCGCGGCCCACGGCGCGCCGCTCGACGCCGCCTATCACTGCCCGCACGAGCCCGACGTCGGCTGCGACTGCCGCAAGCCGCGCCCGGGCCTGCTCGAGCGCGCTCGGCGCGAGCACGGGATCGACCTCGCGGCGAGCTGGGTGGTGGGCGACAAGGAGAGCGACATCGCGCTCGCGCGCAACGCGGGCTGCGCCGCCGTGCAGATCGGCGCGGGCGCGCGCAAGGACGGAATCCCCGTCGCGCCGACTCTGCTCGTCGCGGTGCAGCGCTACGTGCTAGCGCCCGATCGGTAGCCAGCCGAGGTAGCGCGCGAGCACGAGCGCGCAGACGACGACCATCAGCACCGTCCAGAAACGGTTCACCTTGCGCCAGTACTCCGCGCGCTGCGTGCGCCAGGTCTCGGGATCGACGCCTGCGGGTCGACGCGCCATCGCCAGATCTTACCAATCCCGCCAGCGCGGCGAGAGCCAGGGGCGCACGACGGGCCCGGGCCGGTCCAGGGTGATCTCGAGTGCGCCGTCGCGCCGCGTCTCGTAGAGCGAGACCGAGCGGGCCGCGAGCCGAGCGCGCACCGCCGGATGTGGCAGCGGTGCCCGCGGGCGCCGGCCCGCGCTGGCGATCGCCACCACCGGGTCCACGGCGTCGAGAAAGGCGGCGGCGTTCGAGCTCCCGCTGCCATGGTGGTCGAGCTTCAGCACGTCGCAGCGCGCGAGCCCGGCGACGAGGCGCAGCTCGACTTCGGCGGGCGCATCGCCGCCGAGCAGCGCGCAACCCGGCCCGCTCTCCCCGCGTACGACGAGCGAGCCCTGGTTCGTGCTGGCGGGCCGCAGCGGCGCGGGCGGCCAGAGCACGCGCAGCGCGAGCGGGCCGTCGCCGAAGCGGTCGCCGGCCGCGACCACGCGCACGGGCACGCCGCGAAGCGACGCCATTCGGTGTAGGCCACGAAGTCCGGGCGCCGCAGCGGCCTCGCGCGTCAGCCACAGCTCGCCGACCGGCAGGGCAGCGAGCACCGCCTCGGCGCCGCCGTAGTGGTCGAGGTCCGCGTGGGTGATCGCCAGCGCGTCGAGCCGGCGCACGCCGAGCGCGCGCAGCCCCGGCACCACCACGGAGCGCCCCGCGTCGAAGCTCGCCCTGTGCGTGCCCGCGTCGACGAGCCAGGCGTGCGCACCGGCGCGCAACAGCACTGCGTCGCCGTGACCGACGTCGAAGAACCAGAGCTCGGCCCCTGCAACGGCGGCGTTCTCGCTCGGCCAGGCCAGTGCCGCGCTCGCCGCGGCCGCAGCGAGCGCGACTCCTGCCAGCGCGCGGCGGCGCTGGGCGAGGCCGCGCACGGCGAATGCGCCCGCGGCGCACAGCGCCGCGAGCGCAACGGGATCGTGCGCGCCGGCCAGGAGGTCGGGCGACGCGAGCCGCTCGAGCAGCAGGATGCCGAGCTCGGCGGCCGCGCGCGTCGCCGCCGTGAGCCCAGGGACCGTGCCGCCCAGCGCTCCGGCCAGCAGCGCCGGCGGCACGACCGCGATGCCGAAGTACGGCACCGCCACTGCGTTTGCGAGCAGCCAGCCACAGGGCAGCGGCGCGCCGATGCCCGCCGCGAGCGGCGCGGTCCCCAGCCCCGCCGCCACCGAGGCGTGGGCCAGCCCGCGCAGCGCGCCGCTCGGCGGGCTCCACAGGAGCAGCCCCGCCACCGCCGCGAACGACATCTGGAACGACGCGTCGAACAGTGCGGCGGGGTCGAATGCGAGCACCGCCAGCGCGGCGAGCGCCAGCCCGTTCCAGCCCGGGCCGCGGCGTCCAGCGACCAGCGCCAGCCCGCCTGCCGCGGCCATCGCTGCCGAGCGCAGCGCCGGCGCCTGCAGCCCACACAGAAGAGCGTAAGCGAGTCCGGCGGCCGCCCCCGCCAGCGCTCCTGCCGGACGCGCCGCGCGCACCAGCGGCAGCAGCCCGGAGCGGCCCAGCCCGAAGCCGACGCACAGCCGGGTCAGCCAGAACACCCAGACGATGTGCGTCCCGGAGACGGACAGGAGGTGCGTCGTGCCCGAGTCCGCAAACGCGCGGCGCACCTCCTCGGGCAGGCGCGAGACGTCGGCGACGGTGAGCGCGCGCAGGAGCCCGCCCGCGCGCGTCGGTGCCTCATCCGGATCCAGGTTGGCCGCGAATCCCCGCCGCAGCCGCTCCACCTGCGCGGCGGGGCCGAGCGGTGCGGCACCGATGGGGACGACGGCGTCCCCCTCCATGCGGGCCACCCTGCGGATGCCATGGCGCGCGAGCCGGGCGCGCGGGTCGCCCGCACCCGGGTTGCTCGCCGGCCGCACCGGCTCGAGCACGAGCCGCGCCACCGCGCTCTGGCCGGGCAGCAGCGCGCACACGCCGCCGCGGCCGAGCAGCAGCGCGCGACCCGGACTCGCTCCGTGGATCCAGATCGCGCCGCGACACGAATCGGTGTCGGTGAGCGGGGGCTCGAGCAGCGTGAACGCGAGCGGCCCGGGCTCCGCGCGAGGCACGGGCGCATGGAGCCGGAGCGCGAGCGCCAGCGCGCCCAGCCCGACCCCGAGCAGCGCCTCGCCGGCGGCGGCGGTTCGACCGCGCGCGCACACGCACCAGAGCGCGAGGCCGGCCAGAGCGGCGAGCGCGGGCCAGGCGGGCCTCAGCTGCAGCCGGTCCTCGAGCGCGATCCCCAGCGCCAGCGGCGCGACCAGGAAGAGCAGCGGGGCGCGAGGCGCGCGCGAGCTCAGTGCACCGTGCGCGAGATTTCGGGCGCTCCGAGCTGCGAGCGCATGCGCTCCAAAAACACGGCGAGCACCTTGAGTGACTCGTCGATCTTCTGCAGCTCGGACAGGAACTGGCCGACCAGCACCTGCGCCTCGTGGAGCGTCTTGTCCTCGGGCTGCGGAAGCGTGCGGTAGGCCGACGCGAGACACTCCATCAGCGCCTCCCAGTCATCCGACGTGGGACGGCTGCGCGCCACCTGCTCGAACACCGGCGCGAACTGCTCCGCGAACGCAGGGCTGACTCCGTAGCGACCCTCCAGCAGCTCGACGATCTTCCGGTGGAACGGCGACATGGCGCGCGTAGGTAGCAAGCGCAGTGCCAAGCGCTCCCCGCGCCCGCCACGCCCCGGAATCCCGTGCCCCCACGCGTGCTTGCGCCGCTCGCTGCGGCTGGAGTCGCCTCCGCTGCGAACGCAGGGCTGCGGAAGCGAGGAAAAGCTTTCCCGCTCGGGGAGAGCGCACTTCTCACCGCGCGTCGCCCCAGGAGCCACTCCGGCGGGCCTCGGGCCGAACGCGGTGCCTTCAGCTCACGGAGTCGCCCAGGCGAATCGCCCGAGTCCGGCCAGGGCGAGACAGACGAGCCCCGCGAGCGTGGTCGCGGACGGCTCCGGAAGGGCCAGGCTGAACTGCCAGACCTGTGGGATCTCTCCGTAGAAGTCCTGGATCGAGAACACGAGCCGGTACTGCACGGCCGGGTCGAAGGTCCCGGTGAGCGAGGAGAATTCGACGGAGGGAGAGCCCGAGGGAAACGACGTCACCGCTCCGGTCGAGTCCGAGAGATAGGCCGTCGGCGCCGGGGACGGAAGCGTGGAGCCGATGTCGGTGGTGAGCGAGAACGCCGTGCGCGAATCCACGGTGAAAGAGACGTCGAAGACGTTGGTCGACGAATCACAGCAGCCGGGCTCTCCGCTCACGTAGCCCTTCCCGGAGAAGGAGTCCGCCGAGAGGGTCGTGTCCTGCTCCACGACCCGGAACGCGTCCGTCAGGACCGGGTGGAACAGGGAGGCACCCGGCGCCGGAGTGACCGCGGGATTCCCACCGAGGCTGGCGGAGCGCCCGTCCGCGAGAACGATGAGCGACGCCGCGCGTGAGACATGAGCGCCCATGGCGACGGCGACCAGGCATAGACAGGCGAAGACGATGCGCATGCCGCTCTCCTCTGTCTCACTCAGCGAGCGCCATCCTATCGCCGCGCTGACCGCCCCGGAAGCGCCTTCTTCGTCGCAGGGTCGCGGTTCGCACACCTCTCACCGCCAGTTGGCGGGGACTCCGGCTTCCTGGGCGCGGTCCTCGAGCTCGTCGAGCTCGGCCTGTGCCCGGGCCTCCTCGCGGTCGAGCTTGTCGAGGAAGTTCTGCGCGATGGTCTCGGACTCCTCGGGGACCGACTCGCGCGCCTTGCGGATCGCGACCAGGCGCGCCTGCAGCTGCTGGAAGCGTTGGCGCCAGGCCGCCTCGCCCATGCCGCCGTAGATTCCATCGACCTTCTCCAGGTCGACCTCGGTGAGCCGCAGCTCGCCATGCGCCGAGTCGATCTGCACCTTGAAGCGGTTGAAGAACGGCAGGCCCAGCAGGCCCGAGCTCATGGTGTCGAGCACCGCCATCTCGACGTTCTCGACGTAGACGGTGCCGACGCGCACCGAGGGGATCACCACCACCGGCACCAGCGCGGGCTTGCCGGAGATGCCGACCAGCGAGATGCGCGGGGTGTCGCGTTTGATCTCGATGCCGAGCTCCTTCACGACCCGGCGCGGGACGGTGTTGACCGACGCGCCCGTGTCGACCTTGAAGTCGCAGGTCGCGCGCTCGCCCAGCAGCACGTTCAGCGAGATGTCCTGCCCGGCCTGCTGGAAGCGCAGCACGTGGACACGGGCGAGCTCGGGGCTCTTGCCCGGCGCCGGCGCCACCGATAGCACCGCGCGCGGCGGCGCGGGCGCCTTGCCGCTCGCGGAGGGGTCGGGCGACGCCGGCGCGGAGCTCGCCGGCCGCCGCGTCGGCTGGACCGTGACCGTGGCCCCGGGCGGCACGTCCGACTGGTCGTCGGAGACGTGCACTTGCCCGTCGGCATCGACCCAGCGATAGAGATCGGCGCGCGCCTGCAGCGCAGACGCGCAGATCGCGACGCAAAGCGCCGCGGCGAAACGGGGGACGCGCATTCGGCCTCCGGACCGGCTTCGGTCTAGTCCGAGCCCGTGGACGAATCGGCTGCGGGCGCCTCCGCCTTGACCTCCTCGGTCACCTCGGCCAAGGCGGGATCCCCGTGGAAGAAGCGGTGCACCGTCGCCGCAGCGCGGCGGCCGAGCTTCGGCACGGCCTCGAGCTCGGGCAGCGTCGCGCTGCGGATGCGCTCGAGGCTCCCGAGCGTGCGCAACAGCGCGCGCCGGCGCGTCGGTCCGATGCCGGGCAGCTCGTCCAGGATCGAGCGGAACTGCGTCTTCTTGCGCAGCTCGCGGTGATAGGTGATCGCGAAGCGGTGCGACTCGTCGCGGACGCGCTGGAGCAGGAAGAGCGCGGGCGAGTCGCTCGGCAGCGCGACCGGGTCCTTCACGCCGGGCAGGAACACCTTCTCGCGCTTGGTCCCGCCGTGGCGCAACACGCGCTGCGACGGTGAGTCCTCGTCGCGCTCCTTGGCCAGCGAGGCCAACGCGATCCCCTCCACGCCGAGGTCGGCGAACAGCGCGCGCGCCGCGTTGAGCTGGCCCTTGCCGCCGTCGAGGAGCAGCAGGTCCGGCGCGGGCTCGCTGGCCAGCTTCTCGAGCCGCCGGCCGAGCACCTCGCGCATCGCCCCGTAGTCGTCGCCCGGCGCGGTCTCGCGCAGGCGGTAGCGCCGGTAGCCGGCCTTCTGCGGCAGACCGTCCACGAAGCTGACGCGCGAGGCGACCGCCAGGTTTCCCTGCAGGTGTGAGATGTCGTAGCACTCGATGGTGACGGGCAGCCGCTCGAGCCGCAGCGCCTCGCGCAGCGACTCGAGCAGCTCGGCGGTGTTCTGCTCGCGCTGGTCGCGCGCCGCGAGCGCCAGCGCCGCGTTGCGCGCGGCGAGCTCGACCAGACGGCGCCGCTCGCCGCGCTGCGGAACCGCGAGCTCGACCGGGTGTCCGGCGCGCTCGCGCCACAGCTCGGCCAGCGCGTCGGACGCGTCGAGCTCGAGCGGCAGCAGCACCTCGCGCGGGATCTCGCGCTCCTCGCCGTAGTACTGGCCGAGGAAGGAGCCCAGCGCCTCCGCGTCGTCGCCCGCCACGTCCTTGAAGCGGTGCGAGGCGCCGCCCGCGATCTTGCCCTGGCGCACGTGCAGCACCTGGATCTCGAGCCGCGCGCCCTCGCGCGCCAGGCCGAAGGCGTCGCGGTCGACGAACTTGCGCGAGACCATCGCCTGGGCCTCGATCGTGCGCTCGACCGCGCGCACGCGGTCGCGCAGGCGGCCCGCCTCCTCGAAGCGCTCCGCCTCGGCGGCCGCGCGCATCTTCTCGTCGAGCTCGCGCAGCAGGTCGTCCGCCTTGCCGCGCAGGAGCAGCGTCGCCCCGCTCACCAGCTCGGCGTAGGCCTCGTCGGAGATCCGCCCGCAGCAGGGCGCGGCGCAGCGGCCGATCGCGTGCTCGAGGCAGGGCCGGCCCTGCCGCCGGTAGCTGCGAAACACCGCGTCGCTGCAGGTGCGCAACGGGAAGATCCGCTGCAGCGAGCCGAGCGTGCCGCGCAGCGAGGTGCTGGAGGTGTACGGCCCGAAGTAGAGCGCCCCGTCGCGCGCGAAGCGGCGCGTCTCGGTGAAGCGCGGATACGCCTCGGTCGGATCGAGGCGCAGGGCCAGGTACTGCTTGTCGTCGCGCAGCCGCACGTTGAAGCGCGGCTTGTGCCGCTTGATCAGCTGGTTCTCGAGCAGCAGCGCCTCTTTCACGTTCGCAGTGGCGATCACCTCGACGTCGGCGATGCGCTCGAGCAGGAAGGGCACCTGCATGCGGCCGTCGCCGCCTCGGTTCCAGTAGCTGCGCACGCGCGCGCGCAGGTTCTGGGCCTTGCCCACGTAGAGCACGCGGCCGTCGGCGTCGCGGAACAGGTAGACGCCGGGCTCGACCGGCAGCGCGGCGACGCGCTCCTCGAGGCCGCTCAACGCCGCCTGCGCCCGCGTCCCGCGCGGCGCGAGCGCCCGCCCGGCGCCGCGGCGCTCTTGGCGCTGGGCTCGGCCTCGTAGCCGGCGAGCAGCGAGCCCTCCTCGAGCCGCTTGATGCGGTCGCGCAGCTCGGCCGCGCGCTCGAAGTCGAGCTCCTCGGCGGCCTTGCGCATCTGGCCGCGCAGCTTCGCGACCTCGCCGGCCAGCTCGTCGGCCGAGAGCTCGAGGTCGGCGGCCTTCGACACCGTCACGTAGTCGGCCTCGTACAGGCTGTCGGTCAGCGTGGTGATGGCGCTTTCGACGGTGCGCGGGGTGATCCCGTTCTGGCGGTTGTACTCGCGCTGCGCCTCGCGGCGGCGGGCGGTCTCGGCCATGGCGTCCCGGATCGAGTCGGTCTCGACGTCGGCGTAGAGCAGCACCGTGCCGCGCACGTTGCGCGCGGCGCGGCCCATCGTCTGGATCAGCGAGCGCGTCGAGCGCAGGAAGCCCTCCTTGTCGGCGTCGAGGATCGCGACCAGCGACACCTCGGGCAGGTTCAGGCCCTCGCGCAAGAGGTTGATGCCGACCAGCACGTCGAACTCGCCGTTGCGCAGGTCGCGCAGGATCTCGGTGCGCTCGATGGTCGGGACCTCGGAGTGCAGGTAGCGCACGCGGATGCCGACGTCCTGGTAGTAGCTGGTCAGCTCCTCGGCCATGCGCTTGGTGAGGGTGGTGACGAGCACGCGGTCGCCCAGCGCCACGCGCTCGCGGATCTCGCCCAGCAGGTCCTCGACCTGGTTCCGCGCGGGGCGGACCTGCACCTCGGGATCGCAGAGCCCGGTGGGCCGGATGATCTGCTCCACGATCACGCCGATGCTCTTCTCGAGCTCGTACTCCGCGGGCGTCGCCGACACGAACAGCGTCTGGCCCACGCGCTGCTCCCACTCCTCGAAGCGCAGCGGGCGGTTGTCGAGTGCCGACTCCAGCCGGAAGCCGAAGTCGACCAGCGTCTCCTTGCGGCGCCGGTCGCCGCGGAACATGCCGCCGATCTGCGGCACGGTGACGTGGCTCTCGTCGACGAAGCACAGGAAGTCCTTGGGGAAGTAGTCGATCAGCGTGTAGGGCGGCTGGTCCTTCACGCGGCCGTCGAGCCAGCGCGAGTAGTTCTCGACGCCATGGCAGAAGCCCATCTCGGCCAGCATCTCGAGGTCGTACATGGTGCGCTGCTCGATGCGCTGCGCCTCGAGCAGCTTGTTCGAGCGCTTGAAGCCGGTGATGCGCTCGTCGAGCTCCCCGCGGATGCCCTCGATCGCGCGCTCGAGCCGGTCGCGGGTCTGCACGTAGTGGCTGTTCGGGAACACCACCGCGACGCGCGGCTTCGACAGCACCCGGCTGCGCAGCGGGTCGATCTCGGAGATGGAGTCGACCTCGTCGCCGAAGAACTCGACGCGGATCGCGCGCTCGTCTTCGTAGGCGGGGAACACCTCCACCACGTCGCCGCGCACGCGGAAGGTGCCACGGTGGAAGTCGAGGTCGTTGCGGTCGTAGAGCATCTCCACCAGCTTGCGCGTGAAGTCGTCGCGCCGCAGGCGCTGGCCCACCTCGACGTAGGCGTGCATCTGGCCGTAGGTCTCGGGCGAGCCCAGGCCGTAGATGCAGGACACGCTCGCCACCACGATCACGTCGCGCCGCGACAGCACCGACCGCGTCGCCGAGTGGCGCAGCTTGTCGATCTCCTCGTTGATCGAGGAGT
>Ga0187779_10002020_pt1 | contig 12582 bp, 6 predicted proteins | sample 1015_Q2_SP10_10__FD_132435 | JGI IMG/M metagenome (GOLD analysis project Ga0187779, IMG submission 132435) | Tropical peat soil microbial communities from peatlands in Department of Meta, Colombia - 1015_Q2_SP10_10_MG | ecosystem: Environmental > Terrestrial > Soil > Wetlands > Peat | place... | reverse complement strand
CAGGCCCGGTCTGAAAGCCGGGCTTGGGATAGACCACGCTGGCGCCGCCTCCGCCGGCAAAAAGACCGGCGCCGCCGGCGTTTCCGCTTTCGTTCCACACCACCTCAGGAATGTAGCTGAGCGCGGAGCTGAGATTGGGAGAGTTGTTAGGCGACCAGTATGCGCCGGGGTTGCCGCCATCGTTGAATTCCGTTCCGCCGACGCAAACGTTGTAGGCGGTCGAGCACAGCCCTGAGACCGCCAATCCCATGGTGGCGGTGTTGCTGGTGGGATCATCGCAGCCGGCGGCGCCGCTATCGCCCGCAGCGACCATGGAGGAGACGCCTTCGGCGGCGGCCTGCTGCCAGAGATTGTTGTAGAACATCAGGTTGGCGCTTCCCATCTGCGCTTCGCATAGCCCGAAGCTGGTGCTCATCACGGAGTTGCCCAGCGACGCGTTATTGTTCACGATGTACTGGGCTGACAGGTCCACTCCATCGGTGCTCATGGTGCTGGCTGAAACGATCATCTTCACCGTGGCCGCCGGAGCGACGGCGCCTGACCATTCGGTATCGAGCAGGGCCTCTCCCTCCTCGTCAAGCGAGACGATCCCCGGGTCAGGACCGTTCACCACGATCTGCGGATCGTTCGCCGGCAGGCCGAAGACGCTGCGGAACGCAGTGACGTCGGAAACGTTGATATTCGTGCGCGCCACGATAGCGATGGTCTGCCCGGCGCCGGTGACGCCGCTGTTCAACAGAGGCTGCGTGTCGTAGATGGTGGCGAAATCTCCGGGCGCAAGATAGTAATCGCCGGAGCCGTCTGAGAACTCAGGCTTTACGCTGTTTCTCTTGGCTTGAGATGTCTTGCGCAGCGTGGTTATCCGGATGCGGCGGCTGGCAGGGTGCTTGCGAAAATCGTGGAGCGTGTTCACGCCCTTCACCAAGCCGGCGAGCGCCCGCGGAATGGATGGATCGGTACTGTTGGCGTGGTGCAGCTCGCCGCGGACGCGGTACAGCCGGATCTGGGTGCGAAATGCCTCCTGCACCTGACGCACGCTGCCGCTGAAGTTCAGGGTTCCCCGCCCGGCGGCGACTTCATCGATCTTGAAGCCGTGACTCGTGAGCCAGCTCTCGACCGTCTCCAGCTCCTCATCGCTGAGGCCGAAGCGTTGGCCGAATTCCTCGGGCGTGAACCAGTGGTGGAAGAGCGGCGAGCCGGGATCCTGCTGCGCTGCGAGCAACTGGCCTAATTCTTTCTCCGCGCCCGGGCGGCGCTCGAGGAGCAGGATCATCCGCCGCATCGGCATATCGGGGTTCGCAGGGCCGACATCGTTGGCGGGCCTGGCCAGCAGGTAGACGTTGCCATGCAGAACGAGGCGGTCGTCTTCATTGATCACAAGGCCGGGCTTGGGTGTCGCACCGAGCCGAAGAGCCAGCACGAGCAGGGCTGCAAGAAAGCAACTGGCTAAGGCTGCGGAGCGGTGCAGGGGCACGGACATAAAGACACTTAGTTGCGCCCCGAGGGAAGACTAGCTGTGGACTGCCGGGGCCGTCCACACTTGATTCTACCCCAGGCGGACCAGGGCCCTTAGAACGAGAATCCCCTGGGGAAGAAGCTGGCTGCGCTGTTGGCCACGGCGATGCTGCCGCCGCTGTCAGTCATGGTCACCTTGACGGCAAACGTCCCCTTCCCGGCGTAGCTGTGGTGGCCCATCACGTTGAACACGTGGTTGGGTTCAGGCACCACCGCGTCAGCCGCTTGAACACCTGTTCCGTCTCCCCAATCAATGGTGGCGGATAGGTTGCTGCCGGTCTCGTTGGTGTCTGCATCGGTGAAACTGGCCACTACCAGCGACGGGGTATCGCGGAAGATGCGAATCGTACGCCCCTGTGGCGTCAGCGGAAGGTCGCTGGTCACAGTGATGGGGACCGTGGCAGTGATCCCGGCGTTCAGCGTGTCCGTGGCTGTGACGCTCTGCGCGCCCGCGGTCTGCAAGGTAGCCCCATTAGCGAAGGTCTTCTGTCCATTGTCTGCCGGCTGGAAGGTGTAATTCGCCGGGAGCACTACACCTCCGGCTGCATCGGTGGTGGTGAAGTGAGCGGTCCCGGCGTAGCTCTTGACGGTATTGTTGAAGGCATCCTGCGCCACCAGCCGCAGCGTGAAGGGAGTGTTGATAGTGGCGGTTGGGGGCAGCGTGAGCGAGTACTTGCTCGCTGCCGCCGTGGCCACGGCAATAACGCCGCTGTTGCCTGCGAGCTGGAGGTTGGCGGTATCTGATGCAGTGATGCTCTGGCTGCCGCTGGTCTTCAGAGTGGCCGAGAATGTGCGCACGCCGCTGCTGAGCGTGTTATTGGCAGGGAGCACGGCCTGCGCGTCGCTGCTGGTGAAATGTACGGTGTCGGCAAAGCCGGTCGCCGTGTTATTGCCGGCGTCCTGGGCGGTAACCGTGAAGTTGAAGGATACGCCAGCGGTCGTATTGGCCGGCGCGGCCACGCTGAGGTGGGTTGCCGGGCCCGGCGCGACTGTTACGTTGGCGCTGCCGGTGAGGGTATTGCTCACCGTGTCGGTAGCAGTGATGCTCTGGCTGCCGAGCGTGACCAGCGACACTCCATTGAAAACATGCACGCCGTTGTCGGCGGCGACGAAGGTGTAATCGGCCGGCAAGGTTGCGCCCGGGTCGCTGCTGGTGAAGTGGACTGTGCCCTTGTACGTGGGCACGGTCGCCGAGGCCATGTTCTGGGCCGTGACAGTGATGCTGAAGGCCACGCCGGCATTGGCGTTGGCCGGCGCGCTCACAGAGAACTGACTTGCCTGACTGGAGCTCATGACCGCTGCCAGAAGATTCGCGTCCACCGAGCCCAGCCCTGTAGCCTCGTCATAGCCGGGCCCGGCGTTAAAACCCGTGACGCCGGGTACTGTATTGTTTCCGGAAGTCACATCGTGGAACACAGCCGTGCCGCTCGCGCCATACTGCGCGTTGGCGATGGGGTAGAGAGCGTTGTTGGCGTTGCCCTGGCGAGTCCCTGAACTCTGCACGATCAGCGCCATGATCCCGGCAAAGGAGGGCGACGCCGCCGAAGTGCCTGAGACTATCAACACATTCCCTGTGGAGCAGTCGCCGCCGGCATCGGCCTGGCATACGATGTAGCCATCGTGTCCCGCCGCGGTGAGCGCGACATCCGGAACATCGCGCGCTCCATCTGCCGGCACTCCGGGGGCCACCTGAAAAGCCGGCTTGGAATAAACGATGCTCGCCCCGCCTCCGCTCGCGTGCAGGCCGCTGAAACCGGCGCTACCGCTTTCGTTCCATACGACTTCCGGGATGTAACTCAACGCCGAGGAGAAATCAGGATTGTTATTCGGCGACCAATACTGCGCCGGATTATTGCCTTCATTGAACTCAGAGCCACCTACGCACACGTTAAAGGGCGTGGAGCACAAGCCGGAGACGGCGGCGATGGTGCCACTCCCGGCGCTCTGGTCATCGCAGCCGGCAGCGCCGCTGTCGCCGGAAGAAACCATCGCAGTAATGCCCTCCATCACCGCCTGCTGCCAGGTGGCGTTATAGAAATTGAGTTCAGTGTTGCCCATGTTCTGCTCGCACTGCCCGAAGCTGGTGCTCATGACGGAGTTGCCGAGCACGACGTTGTTGTTGACGATGTACTGCGCCGATAGGTCCACGCCATCGGTGGTCATGGTGCTGCCAGAGACCACGAACTCGATGGTGGCAAGCGGCGCGACCGCCCCCGACCATTGCACATCGAGCTGCGCCTCGCCCTCCTCCCCGGTCGAGACGATCCCCGGGTCGGGCCCGTTGAGGATGATCTGGGGATCATTCACCGGAAGGCTGAAGGTGCTGCGAAAGGTCTGCACATCCGATAAGGTGATGTTGGTACGCCCCACGATGGCGATGTTCTGACCGGTCCCGTCGATGCCGGCTGTAAGCAGGGGAGCGGTGTCGTAGATGGTTGCGAAGTCTCCCGGAGCCAGCAGATGTGTGTTGCCAAAGGTCGCCTCAGGCACGGCCCCTTTGGATGCCCGTGGCAGCGTGCCCTTGCGGAAGTGGCTGTGCATGGGCTTGCGGAAGTCATGCAGCGTATCGACCCCCGCTACCAGCCCGCTCAGCGCCCGCGGGATCGAAGGGTCGCTGCTGTTGGCGTGGTGCAGTTCGCCCTTCACGCGGTACTGCCTGATCTGCGTGCGAAACGTCTCCTGCACCTGACGCACGTTGCCGCTGAAGTTGATGGTGCGCCGTCCCGCTGCAACTTCATCGATGGTGAATCCGTGGCCGGTGAGCCAGTTCTTGACCACCTGCAGATCCTCATCGCTGATGCCGAACCGCTCTCCATACTGCTGCGGCGTAAGCCACTGATGGTAAAGCGGGGATTGCGGATTCTGCTGCGCTGCCAGCAGTGCATCCAATTCGACCTGCGCGCCGGGCCGCAGGTTCAGTAACAGGATTATTCGCCGCATCGGCGTTGCGGGGTCCGCCGGGCCTACATCATTTGCCGGCTTTGCCTGCGCCGGTACGTTGCCCCGCAGCACGACGCGGTCTTCTTCGTTGATCTCTGCCGGCTGCACGGGAGCCACGCGCCCCGTTGCGGCCTGTGCCCACGCCGCATTCGCCGTCAGCGCGGCGACTCCCATCGCCAGGATGGAAAACGTCCTGCTAATACGAGACCCTGCCAGCATTTCGATGCCTCTCTTTCGCGCCGGGAAAAACACGCCCCTACCAAGGGCATTTTTGGGGAGGAAGTTTAATTCAAGCCGAGAAAAACCGGCCTGTCAACCGCAGACTTCGGCTTTCACTTGGATGCGGGCACGGCATCCACCGCGTTGTAACCGGAGCGGTAGCGCAGCTTCACCCCATGCCGGGCCACGCCTATCTTGATACGGTGAAAGTTGCCGTCCCATTTGGTGCCTGCCGGATAATATTCCAGCGTGTAGTAGTCGGCGTTGTCAGCAGTGCTGAGCGCGATGGCCAGGCTCAGATTGTTGCGGTTGATGAAGGCCTGGCCGCCGGTCTCGGCCGCCAGCTGCTCCATGATCCCCTGCGAGGCCGCCACCGCCGGCAGCCTGTGCGTGAGCTGCTCATCGAAGGTCTCGGGGTCCGCCGGGTCGCGGATGGTATCGAAAGGCACATCGGAGAATGCCCCCTCGGTGGTCGCCGTCAGCAGCGCCCGCGCGTCCACGGGATAGATGGCGACCTGCTGCTCGCGCAGCATGGCGCTCGCGCGTTTCATCCTTTCAAAATTCGCCGCCCCCAGGTCAGAGGACTCGAAGCTCAGCGGAAAGGCCGCCGAGATCCAGATGAGGCTCTTTCTTCCCGGATATCCGCGCACCACCCGTGCCAGCGATTCAAACGCGTCGAGCGTGGCCCCGCCGCGCACATCGAGCGAGCCCCGCAGCCGGTCGCGGTTGGTCTCTTCCAGCGTCTCCAGCATCCGGGGCGGCATGGCGGCGGCCTCCGCCGCTGAGACGGTGTAGGCCTCGCCCATCTGCATGCCCTGCGAGCCGTGGATACTATAGCTCTTGAGCTTGGCCGCCAGCAGCTTGGTGTCTGTGGTCGGCCCCTGCAACAGCCGCAAGGAATCGCTCAGCACCAGCAGCGCGATCTGCTGATTGACGCCTGCCGGCGTCTGCAGGTACTGCATCAGCTGCTGGCAGGCATACACCTGGTCGCGCCACGCCGTGTTCAACCCGTCGAAGAGCAGGATGGTCAACGGCAGCGGCGTATTGCCGCTGCTCTTGCCCGGACCAGCCGCTTCGCCTGGCGTCGCTGTCGTCGCCGGTGCTGCCCGCTGCGCCGCGTTCTTTGCCTGCGAAAAGTGCGCGATGCTCTGCAGCCGGCCCTGCTCTTCCAGCCGGAAGTCATCGCGCGTGAGGTCCGTCACCGGATTTCCGCGCGCATCCGTAGCCAGTACATCCACCTGCACCAGCCGCGTGGTTGCGCGCACCACCGGCGCGCCCGGCTGCTCCGGCGTCGCCGCCTGGTTCGTCTGCATGGAACTCTGTGGTTGAGAAGCCGGACTCTGCGCCTGCAGGAGCCGCGGTGAAAAGAAAAAGCCGGCCGCAAACAGCGCAGCCAAGACCGCGGCGTAGGGATTCCTCATCTGCATGGCGCCTGGCAGATTAGACTCCCAGCCTGCCGGAAAGGTGTCAGTAAGTCAGCCCCTGGCCCGGCTCGTCGCTGGTGTCGAACAGGATGTCGCCCGCGCCAGTGTGTGTGTGGATGTGATACTTGCCCTTGCCCTGGAAGGTCACCGAGCTGCCGATGAATCCGTGCGGCCTGCCCTCAGGCGCGTTCACATCGCCGGCGTGCGTGGATGCATCCACCGTGCCGTACTCGGTGCGCGGCGGCAACGTCACTCGGATGTCCCCGAAGTGCGTCTGCAGGTCCTGGTTCCCTTTCACCGGCCCGACTTCCAGGTCGCCGCCCAGCATGCGGATGTACAGGTCGGTATGCGCCGGCACCTCGACTTCCAGATTCACCGACCCGCCATGCGGCGCCTTCACGTCCAGCTTCATCGTCTGCCCGCTCATGGCCAGCTCGGTCTTCACCTTGCCGGCAAAGTCGGCGCTGCTCGATTCCGTGGTGTAGCGCAAGCGTATGTGCTGGTCATCGCCCGGCGCGATGTGCACGTCTCCCCCGCGCAGGTGCAGCTCCAGCCTGCCGCCGGGGGCGAAGTCGCGGATCTCGCTGCGTGTCTCGCGATGCTTGGCCGAATCCGCCCAGCCCAGTGCGCACAAACATACCGCCGTGGCCGCAATCAACGCTCGCTGACGCATACCGCCTCCGCGCTTTCCTCTATATACGCCGCCGGATACCCCAGGGTTCCAAAAAATCTCACCCATGAACCCGGCCCCTGACCCTTCGACTCCCAGGATGTCTCCTGGTCAACCCTCTTTATTCCGAGCATTATGACAGTTTTTCGCCCACCCCGCCGCCATTTTGCCCCGGATTGTTGCAGTCAGGTTAAACCAGCTCTATCGCCCCAAGTCATCCAGTGCCTCCAATTCCCTGTCATCCTGAGCGAGGCGCTTTTTCTTCTGCCGAGCGAAGGACCTTGCGGTTGCTCTTGCGGTTGTTCCTTGCTCTTGCCTTTGCTTTTCCCAACCAGGTACCAGCCACCAGGCACCGCTTTTCAATGCGGCTTCGGCGTCTGATACACCAGCATGGCGCTTGAGCTCTGCGGCGCGAAGGTGCCATCGCCCGTGTATTGCACGCTGATCTGGTGGACCCCGGCCGCCAGTCTTACCGCCAGCGTGGTATGACCGCTGTTGTCCAGCTTGCCACTGCCGATCGCGCTCCCGCTGTCCATGAACACCACCACGCCCGTCGGAGTCCCCTGCGCCGAGCTCAGCGTCGCTCCCAGCGTGGTCAGGCCGAAGGCCGTCGCCGCATCCACCGGCGCCGAGATCGCGGGCGTGCTCGGCAGCGTCCCTGCCAGCACCACCTGCGTCACCGCCCCAGAAGTCGCTGGCGTGCAGAAATCGTCTCCTGCATAGACGGCCGTGATCACATGATTTCCCCCGGCCAGCGCCGCCGTGCTGAGCGTCGCAAAATAATCATCCGGAGGCGTGAACTGCACCGCCACCGTAGCCAGCCGCGTTCCGCCATCATAAAAACTCACGCTCGGTCCGGGTGTGCACTCGCTGCTCGGGCTGAAGCCGGCGGTAAAGGTCACCGCACTTCCCGCCACCGAGGGATTCGTATCCACCGCCAGCCCCAGCGTCACCACCGCCTGCACATCCTGCGTGAAGCTCGCGGTGCTCGGAGCGTAGGACGCGCTCGCCGGGTCGCTGTACTGCGCCACTCCGCTGTTCGGCCCGGCATTGAAGCTGTTGCTGGTGAACGCCGCCTGCCCGGCGCCATTCACCGCCAGCGCCCCGGTGAACGGAGTAAAACTGACCGCGCCCTCAGAACCGGCGCGCCGGCCAGCGTCGTGACCGTCGCCGTAAGCGTCACACTCTGCCCGAAGAGCGAAGGATTCTGCCAGGCCTGCACCGCCACCTGCGTCGCTATTGCCTGCGCCGCCGCCGCTCCGCCGCCGGCGGATAACGCGGCGATTGCTGCCAGCGCTCCCCCTGCGCTCGCTGCTCTCGCCGCGTTCACCGCGTTGACTGCGCCGAGTGTTTCCAGCGCAGCCCGCCTCCACCGACCCCACCCCATGCCCCAGCCTCACACACCCGCGCGCCTTCGGCGTGGATTGATGCAGCTTGTTCTGGTTTGAGAACAAAGAGGAGAGGCGCTGTGCCGTCACCAGAAACCAGGTATCAGGCACCAGGTACTAAGTCTAGTGCGGCTTCGGCGACTGATAGATCGTGTAGCTGCTGGAGCTTGCCGCTGCATAACTATTGTCGCCGGCGTACTGCGCGGAAATAAGGTGGCGTCCAACCCCAAGCCCTGCTGAGAGCGTCAGGCTCCCTGTGTTGTCCAGGTTGCCGCTGGCGATCGCGCTTCCGCCGTCATCAATCGTAACAACGCCCGAGGGCGTTCCCTGGGCACCACTGACCGTCACCGCGAATTGCGTTTTTTCCAGCGCGCTCGTGGGCTGGACAATCACGAGCGAGACGTTCCCCGGGTTGACCACCTGCTGCACCAGCGCTGCCGAGACGGCCGCAGTGCAGAAATCGTTGCCCGCGTATTGAGCTGTTATGTCGTGGCTTCCCACCGCCAGCCCGCTCGTCGTGAGGGCTGAAAAGACGGTACTCGGCGTCTGCTGCACCGCAGAGTTGCCCAGCAGTGTAGCTCCGTCATAAAAGCCGACCTGGCCGCTGGGCAGACAGAAAAAGTTGGGCGCAAAGCTGGCGGTAAACGTGACCGGCGCTGCTAGCATTGAGGGGTTCGTGTCTGAGGAAACCGCAAGTGTGGCTGCGGCCTGCACGTCTTGCGAGATGCTGCCTGCGCTGTCCGCAAAGAGCGCTGAGTTCGACTGATATTGCGCGCTGATCTGATGCAGGCCCGCGGTCAGAGAGGAGAGCGAGAAGCCCGCCTGTCCGCTGCCGTCCGTTGCTATGGAGCCGCTCAATTGTGTGCCGCCCTCAAAAAACGCCACCGTACCCTGGCTGACCCCAGCCCCAACCAGTGTCGTTACTGTTGCATTCAGCGTGACCGAATCACCCAGCGCTGATGGATTCTTCGACGACTGCACTGCGACCTGCGTAGCCTGCCGCGTGCCTGTCGGGCTGTTGTTCAGAAATACCCTTGCGACGAAAGGTTGCATCACCGCGACGTCGGTGGCGCCATCCGTGTTGAAATCCCCGGAGACGATTGCCGATGCTGTGGCGCTCGGCACACTCGCCGGAGCTTGAAACGAACCCGCTCCGTTCCCCAGCAGCAGACTGAAGCCAGCGCCAGCCCCGGTTGATGTGTTGCCCTGGTCCGCCACTGCCAGATCGATCTTTCCGTCGCCGTCGAAGTCACCCGCCGCCACCCCGACTGGGGCCACTCCCGCGCTGAAAAAGGACGCTGGGCTCAAGAACCCTGTCGCCGGATCGACGAGCAGGACGCTGATATCATTGCTCAGTTCGTCGGCTACAACCGCGTCGGGCATTCCGTCTCCGTTGAGATCACTAGCGATCATCGCGACCGGTCCTTTGCCCACGGCCGCCGCGCCGCCCCCTACGTTGTTTCCCAAGTCATAGCTCAGCTGTGTATTGAACAGCGGGGGGAGGCCAAAGCCCACCACCGCCACATCTGTGGCTCCGTCAAGATTGAAGTCCGTCGCTATCACCGAGGTGGGATTGGTGGTGAACAATGCGCTTATCACACTTGGCGGTTGGAACGTCCCATCGCCGTTATTCAGCAGTAACTCGACATTGTTGGCGTCATAACATGCTACGTAGATGTTCCCGCCCCTGATGGCTACTGATCTTGGCGCCGCGCCTACTGTATAGTTCACGGGCGACTGCAGCGTGCCATCCCCATTTCCCAGAAACACGCTGATACTGTTGCTGCCGCTATTGGCCACGACCACATCCGGGACGTTATCCGCATTCAGATTGCCGGTTGCCACCGCGACCGGGGTCATCTGCGTGGCATAGTGCACCGCTGGAGCGAAGCTTCCGTCGCCTCGGCCCAGAAAAACGCTGAAATCCCCATTACCAAGCCCCAGAGCGTTCGTCACAACTAGGTCTGTATTGCCATCAAGGTTCAGGTCGGCGGCGGCCACGGCGCTGGGGCCCCGCCCGGCTACATAATCGCGCGCTGCCTGAAAGCTGCCGTCGCCATTGCCTTTGAGAAAGCTGAGGTCTTGCGTGCTGGCGTTGGCCGTGAAGATATCCACCTTGCCGTCAGAATCGAAATCGCCGAACGCAAGCGCTTGAGGAGTGGTTCCCACTGCATAATTCGCGGCGGGCTTGAAGGTGCCGTCCCCGTTGCCGAGAAGTACACTCACATCATTGCCGGTCGAGTTGGCAAAGAGCACGTCCAGCTTGCCGTCGCCATTCACATCTGTAATGGCCAGAGCAGCAGGATTCTGCGAAAAAGTAGTGCTCACGTCATAGACATTTCCCACCTGGAATGTTCCGTTTCCGTTCCCCAGAAATACATTCAGCTTGGACGCTGGATCCGGCGCAAGACCCGAGGGTTCTGAAACAACCACAAAATCGAGTTTTCCATCACCATTCAGATCCGCAACAGCGATCTGCACTCCAGAGTTGACGGGAAAGACCGCCGAGGCCGGGCCCCCAAGCTGTGTGTAGACAAACACATGCGAAGTGTCGCTGGCCACAATGTCCAGTTTTCCGTCACCATTGAAGTCGCCGGCCGCCAAACCGAAGGTGATGCCGTTAAGAGGACTGTTGATCGCCGGAAAGAATGTCCCATCTCCTTTTCCTATGAGCAGGCTCTTGTTGGTCATTATGTCCAGTTTGCCGTCGCCATTGAAGTCGCCCACTACTAGCTCGGTGTCATTTGGATTGATTGCGTAAGGCACCGCAGCTTGGAAAGTGCCGTCTCCATTTCCCAGCAGAACATCGACAATGCCAATACCATAGGAGGTTAAGACCACGAGGTCGAGATTGCCATCTCCGTTCAGGTCCTCTGCGACCATGAAGTCCTGGCTTCCCGAGACCGGATAAGAAACAGCCGGGGAAAATCCGCCTTCGCCATTACCCAGCATGATCCGTATGCTGTTTCCATTTCGGTCAGCGATCGCCAGGTCAGGCTTGCCATCTTTGTTGAAGTCTCCCTCCACCACGCAATTGGGAGAGTAGCCAAGCGGAATGGCCGGCGTTGCCCGGAAGGGCTCAGCTAAGATCTCAGCTGGCTGCATGATGAGCAGCAGGATTCCAACGAAACCCAAGGCCAGTCTTCGCGCCACGCTCGTATGCCTTCTCTCAGATTTCATCACGCCGCGAGCCGGGGAACATGAGAGTCCAAGATGATATCCCGGTTCCTGGTCCAAATAGCAAGAATGCAAAGTCCTGTTTGCCCTGAAATGGGAAACCCCAGCGGAGGTGGAAGCCCATGGCTCTAACCATGTGGCTTTGGCCGAGTTGGCGAGCTTCATATCAGGGCACGGCTTAGGCCGTGCCGTCATGCATCCCCATTCTTGACTTGCTATAACAACATCGCCATCGAAAACCCGTATTGCAAGAGAGACGGATGAAGAAGCAGCCAATGATCAATGACCCACTGACTAATCGGTCTAACCCAGCTTCTCCACCACCCGGTCAAAATCCTCCAATCGCGCATACTCGATGACGATCTTCCCTCGCCCGTTGCGGTCTTTGATGCGCACCCGGCAGCCCAGCGCCCGCTCCAGCGACAGCTCGGCCTCGCGGATATTCGGGTCCACCGGCCGCGAGGGCTTCGCCCTCTTCCCCACCGGGTTCTTCACGTTGAACACCAGGTCTTCCGTCTGCACCACCGAAAGGTGCTGCTCCACGATCGCCTTGGCCACCTTGCGGATCTGCTCCTCCGTCTCCAGCGTCAGCAGCAGCTTGGCGTGGCTGAAGGTGATCTTGAAATTGTTCTCCAGCTCCATCTGCACCTCGCCCGGCAGCTTCAGCAGCCGCAGATAATTCGCCACCGTCGCCCGGTCTTTGCCCGTGCGCTGCGCCATCTGCTCCTGCGTCACGTTGAACTCGCGCGCCAGCCGGTCGTAGGCCCGTGCCTGCTCCATCGGACCCAGGTCCTCCCGCTGCAGGTTCTCTACGATGGTCATCTCCAGCGCCTGCTGGTCGCCCACCTCCCGCACCAGCGCCGGCAGGTGCGTCTTCCCTGCCCGCTTCGCCGCCTCCATGCGCCGCTGCCCCGCGATCAGCTGAAAGCGCCCGCCCCGCACCGGCCTCACCACCACCGGCTGGATGACTCCGTTCATCTTGATGGAAGCCGCCAGCTCTTCCAGCTCCTCTTCCTTCAGCTTGCGCCGCGTCTGGTACGGATTGGCCTCCATCTGCTCCATCGCGATCTCGCGCAGCTCACCCTCGCCCGTCTTCACCGGCGTCATCTCCGCCTTCAGCCGCGCCACCTGCGCCTCCACGTGGCCCAGGGCATAATCGCCCGCCGACCCGGCGACCGTGCCGATCGTCCCCGCGCCCATCACAGCGCCGCCCGCTGCTTCTTTGCCGCCGCGCTCTTTTTCGCCGGCT
>Ga0187779_10002018_pt1 | contig 12590 bp, 12 predicted proteins | sample 1015_Q2_SP10_10__FD_132435 | JGI IMG/M metagenome (GOLD analysis project Ga0187779, IMG submission 132435) | Tropical peat soil microbial communities from peatlands in Department of Meta, Colombia - 1015_Q2_SP10_10_MG | ecosystem: Environmental > Terrestrial > Soil > Wetlands > Peat | place... | reverse complement strand
TATAAAAGTACAAAACTTTTTCCTATTTTTTTATCGCGAGATGAAATCTTGTATCTTGAGGGGAGAAAAATAAAAAGGCACTTCGGGCAGTGCTCCTTCGGAGAAGACAATACCCGTAGTACTCCAGCCTGGTATCAGTGATCGAGAAACCGGTTCTCTTCGCCACCCCCCTCTGGTCAACAGCAATGGGGACATTGTAATCCAGTATCTTCTTACATCTCTCACAGATCAGATTGATGTGTTCTTCACGATTTGTTTCGTAGCGGTTTTCCATCTTATCAAAGTCAAACGTTTTGATGATACCATGGCGAGAAAACTCATCAAGTGTTGCATACGTGGTCGACGAGCTCCAACTCTTTTCTTCCTTTTTACTGCGTTATAGACAAAGTGCGCACTGCGATGAAGGCCCCCCTGCTGGACCAACACCTCAATAATAGCTATTCTTTGTGGGTTTATTTTCAATCCCTTCTCTTTTAGTCGTTTAATGATTGAGTTTTTGAGCATCTTAGAGAATCCGTAACCATTCCTAATCAAATTCCAGTATAATCTCACTCTTTTCATCTGTCAAAACGTTCTTCCGGCAACATACCCTAGCCCATTTTCCCTAGGTCAGTATTTCCGGGTGAAAGAGAGCATGAGGCCCAGCAGCAACGGGGCGGTTGTGAGCCACAGGCCGTTGAATGTCGCTGGTGGGCGAGGCCAAATTCTATCCTGAGCGGGGAGGAGGTCAATCTTCTAAAAAAATGCGCTGACAAAATTTATGCCCGTTTTGCCTCTGGGAAAACAAACAGGGGACATAGAGATTTCCAGCGCTATCGAACCCCAGGAGGCGCCCAGAAAAGACGCGTCTTGGCAATTTCCGTTACTGCAGAGACGAACTTGCCAAAATATTCCTGATTGTGTGAAACGTAATTCGACCCTAGTCGCTTTTGGAAAAAGTCTCCCGTGAATAACTTGACTAGCTCTTCAAGTGTGACGATGCCCTCTTGAGCTGCAGGATCGTACCGCGCCCAGTTTCGAATGTGCTCTTCCGACCGGAAGAGGTTCATGGTGCTTCAGGCATATGGAAATCGCTTCGACCATTTTGAGAATGGAAGAAGAACATAACCCATGATTCCCTTCGGTTTGGTTTTTAATACGACTCCGTCCCGCATCTCGACGTGAACGGGTGAACCGCAATCAAGACATGGTGCGTCAATCTGTACCAACTTCCCTGGAAAAAGCCAGCAAACTGCCAGCGACTCAAAACCTCACTGACCAAACCATTTTTGCTCGCCATCGACTGTAATTCGATACTGGGTTGGAAGGTTGCTGAATGGTGCAAAACTGCCGATATAATCAGTATCAGGAAATAGCCAGATACCTGGGATCTCTACTGACACCAAATCGTGAAGAGCCTTTCGACCATCTTCAACCGGGACCCCAAGTTTTGCAGCAATCTCCGTATAGTGCGGGGCTTGACCTGTCTTCACCATCCTTTTAATGACTATGTTGTATGTCTTATCCAGGACACCTGATGAGCTCATAAGCGATTCCCTCCTTTGCTTTTGTTTGAATCTCTCCCCAAGTTACCTAAGATGATTTAAGAAATGAATACGTTAAAGGCTGTATTTTTACAAGAAAAGGACAGTAATTAGCGTTTAGATGTGGCAGAAATAAGAAAATCTGGTTTGCCCACGGGTCCGAAACATATAATTGGGCCTGAGTGGCCCAGACCTCTGAACTTTATGGCCCTCTATTTCTAGCCCTGCTTAACTTCGAAAATCTCGTCGGCCTCCAAACCATGAGCCTCACGGTGGACAGTTCCAAATGCCTCCTTGGTCGGCGCTTCGGCAAGGCAGAAAACAGCGCCGTCTTTTTCGCTGTGCCAGTAGTCGGTGATCTCAACCCCGTACCTCCCCTGGACCGCAAGGTCTTTCTTATGGGCCTCATCAATGTCCTCTTTTTTGATACCTCCAACGTTTTTATGGATGTCCATGTATAGTGCCATCTTACTAATCTCCTTTCGTACTAATTTTATTTCTCCTCTGGGTTACAAATAACCATGCACAGCTAGAAATTCAAGCAATATGGGTGCCACAAGTAACAAACTATCGAATAAGGAAGCCCAAGAAAGAGAAAAGAATGGATTTCTTGCCCCAACCATTTCTATTTGCCACACTGTAGGATGAAGTTTGAGAAACACGCTTATAGGAAGGAATCCTCAGGAGGAGGAGCAAGAACTTCCTTTGATTTTATTGTGTGGATGGTTATTTTTATACGAAGGGGTTTTAGATGGTTTTGAAACGCAGCAACACCAGGGGACAAAGGAGGAACAAGAATGAAAAGGATCACTTCTATATTTGTATTGCTTGCTTTCTCATGTATGCTATTTTTTGGCTCTCTTGTGGCATATGCTGGGAAGGGGTCAGGAGTTCCGTATTCCGGTTCCAAAGAGTATGAACGTATGAAAGGACTTGTTGGCGCTTGGGAAGGGACTTTTAACATGGGGAAAGAAGGGCAACCCATAAGGGTGGAATATCGTCTGACAGCCGGGGGTAGTGCAATTGTGGAAACGCTCTTTCCGGGTACTCCCGAAGAGATGATTTCAGTTTACCATGATAGTAATGGGGAGCTTTCAATGACTCACTATTGCATGCTCCAGAATCAGCCTCACATGAAGCTCCTAGGAGTTGGTGCAGACAGACTCGATTTTACGTTCTCCGGTGGGAGTAACATTGATCCGAAGAAGGACGCTCATATGCACGCCTTAACCATTTTATTTGTCGATAAAGATCACATCGTCCAAAATTGGAGTTATTTTGAAGGTGGCAAGGAAAAGAGCATAACGAGACTCGATCTATCTCGAGTACATTAGACATCAGCTAGAGCAGCACCACTTGGCAACCGTCCACCAACATCAGGAAATAGAATGTTTCGGGAACGAAGTGTTGCGCGAGAAAGGCGTGTATATTTGCTCCGAACTTTTAATCTTTAATTGACGTATTTTCATCCAATCCTCCCCCGGAGCCCAGTGCCTCCCTGACCATCCCGCAGATTCTGGCGAATGCCTTGGTCTCTGTCATGGTTCGATCCCTGGGTCTGTCCAACGGGATGGAGATAATGCGGACGACGCGGCCCGGGCGCTGAGAGAGGACGACAACGCGGTCTGACATGAAGCAGGCCTCGGAAATGGAGTGGGTCACCATCAGGATGGTTTTCTTTGTTTTTGCCCAGATGTCGAGTAAGAGCTTCTGCATCGATTTTCGGGTCAGATCATCCAGCGCACCAAACGGTTCATCCATCAAGAGAAGGGGAGGATCCAACGCGAGGGCCCTGACAATCGCCACTCTTTGCTGCATTCCGCCGGAGAGTTCTTTGGGGTAATAAGACCAGAATTTTCTGTCCAAGCCTACCATTTCCAATAACGATTCAATCCGCTTCACTTGCTCTTCTTTCCGGAGCTTGGTTTTCGCGATCCGAAACGGCAAAAGACAATTTTCTAAGACGCGATACCAGGGAAAGAGGATAGAGTCTTGAAAAACAATGCCATACCCCCTTGCTTGCCTCAGTTCTTGAGGCCTCTTTTCTTCGATGAGGATCTCTCCATAGGAAGGACCGCCTTCATCACCAATATCTCCTATGAGTTCAAGAAGCGTACTCTTTCCTGACCCCGATGGGCCAATGAGGGAGAGAAACTCGCCTTGAGCGACAGCCAGGTCGATGCCATCCAGAGCTTCCACGTCACGGTCTTTGAAATGTTTCTTCACATCGATCAAACGGATGGCAACCGGTGGGGTTGAGTCAAGATGCATTAAGGTTCTTCCCTTAGATTCATACGCTTGGTTAGCCCCAATAAATGAGGGCGCTTGAAGGCATCGTTGGGATAAAATCAAAACGCTACAAATTCATTCCCAAATTTCCTTGAAATGCTCGGCAACCGAAGGATTGAAGTCGTGAACCCTCTTCTTCATTTCTTCTGTCCGAATATCGACTGTCCAGGAACTCCAGTCCTCCTGCTTCGGATCCATACCCAGAACCTGCATTTCCCAGAGGGTGTGGATGGAGTAACTTACCGGGTTCTCCAGGCTCTCCCCGATATCGCCGACGCAGCACATCCGCTTTCCCTGGTACCGGCGGAGCGCTTTCTCATAGAGTTCCTTCGTGGTAATGGAGCCAGCGCTGATGATGGAGAGGTCGGTGAGCGGAAGTCCCGGCAGGTTTCCGACTTTTGAAACCTCAAAGATGCATTGGAAGAAGACGGGTATCAATTCTACGTTCTTCTTCAAGCATTCCTCGTATATTCGCTGGATACCCTCTAGGCTGCCACACGCCGTAATCACATAGACCTGCTTTGGCCGATGGTGAGCAAAACCGTTTCTTAAGAAGTGAGCGATCGTTGAGCCCGAGGCGATTGCCGTATCGGGGATCAGCCAGGTATCCCCCTGATATTCTCCGACAAAGTTCTCGGCACGAATCTCCCAATCCGTACCTTCCCGGCTAAGGACTCTCTGAAGTTTGATGAAACCGGTTTTGAGAAGCAGGCGGTCATAGGGCGGGGCGTGACCGAACGCATACTGGAGGTCGAAAGGGTAGGCGCCCCTAAGGATAATGTACTGGCATAATTCTCTGCCGCTAAGTTTTTCGAAGAATAACTCAACGAAGGATTTTGCCATGTAACGGATTAGATTGAATTTTGGCCGGCCGCTGATCTCTCTTCCAAGCAGAAATTGTTGAGCAGGATCGCTTTCGACGACATAAACTAAAGGTGGGATGGTTCGGTCATTTCGGAGATGATGCACCTCCAACGCCCTGGCACTTCCAATCGCATTAATGCTGTAAGGGGTTCCTACGCTTTCGAGAAAGGTACGGGTTGTCATTCGGTATCTCCTGTTTTGTGTTTGAAACTGTAGCGCCCCCATCTACTGGGGACGAATTGAGAAATCCGTCGGCAGTACCTGCCCGCCGGCAGGCAGGAATGCCGACGCTACAGGATTACGACGTTTGGTTGGTAAACTATTTGGGTATTACGCCGCTCGGAAATTTATCCGTATAGACTTTTTTCACATCCGGCATCTTTTCCAGGAGTCCAACCTTGAACATATCCCTAGCCACATTCTCCCATTTTTTTGGAAGAATGTAACCCAGACCGTTCTTTCTTGTGTCAAGGGTGATCATTAAAGCCTTCATCGGGGCCACAGCATCCATCTCATGTGCAAAGTTGAGGCCCTCGTTAATCTTTCTCAACATGTCAAAGGTTTCTTTTGGGTTTTCAAGAGCCCATTGGAACCCTTTATATCTCCCTGTCACCACCGCCTGAACGATTTCCGGATACTTCTTGAGAATCTCTTCTGTCGTGAAAAGGACGTTATCCATCCAGTCAATCCCTAAATCTTTATAGTCGATAGTATAAAATGTCTTCCCCATTTTTTTTGCCTCGCGCTGGGCAGTGATCAATTCGTTGTAAGTCATTGCCGAGGCGATGGGCCATGTCCCAGCCAGCCAGGGCTTGATGTCTCCGCCCTGGTTTTGAATGGTAAACTGTTTTTCCCATCCCTTGCCGACAGTACATTTTGCTTTGGCATCGTAACCGATCCAGATGCCGAAGTCTCCCTTAATGTCTTTTGCGGAGTTAATCGGTTTCCAACTGATCATTCGCATCGCACTGGTTTGAAAATCGACGCTCACAGCAACCAGATCGATTCCTTCTTTCTCTCTCGCCCGTATGATATTTTCCGGATAATCATTCCCGAAAGCGATGTTCCCGGCCCTCACCGAAGCGACTACCTTTTGGATCGGAGAGATCCCGGGCCCTCCCTGAACCTCCTTCACCTTCGTCTTTCCGTAGAAGCCTCTGTCCACGGCCACCCAGCCACCTGCTGATTCCATATGAACGAACCAGGCTTCATGGACAATGGCCTCCTTCTCCTGACTGATGGCGTAGCAAGGCAGACTCATGACCGTGAACAATGTAAGGCATGCTAAGAATCTTTTCATATTTTCCCCTCCTCCTTTCTTTAAGAACGCAAAGCGCTTAGGGCATAGCGTCATAATTCCGAACTTCGAACTTTAAACTTTGAACTTAGGATCTTCATCTCCTTTTTTCGGAAATATGCCAGGCGATCGCTCTTTTCTCGACAAGGGTGATTATTCCGACAAAACAGAGTCCGAGCAGTGAGCAGGCGATTATGCTGGCAAAAACCCTCGGCGTATCCATGATGTAAATGGCATCGACGATCAGAAACCCCAATCCCCGATAGGCCCCGAAGACCTCCCCGACCACGGCGCCGATTACAGCCAGTGTCCAAGCGACCTTAAAGCTCGCGAATATCTGTGGAAGAGCAAAAGGAAATTGGAGATAACAAAATTTCTGCCACCTGGAGGAGTGGTAAGAATCCATCCATTTCATCTCTGTGGCGTCCACTGAGGCAAGTGCCTTAAAGGTCGGTCCCAAGACCGGGAAAAAAACGCAGATGACAGCGGTTACGACCTTGGACCCCATCCCGCTCCCAAAAAGGATTACGATGGGCGCAGCGATGGCAACGATCGGAGTGCTGTTCAGGATCACGGCATAAGGGTAAAACATCTCTTTCAAAGGCCGGTACCATAGAAAGAGGATGGCTGTCACAATGGCGGACAAGGACCCTACGATGAAGCCGATTCCTGCCTCAAGTAAGGTCGTGAATGTGTGGGAGGCAAGGAGTTCCATTTTTGCGATGATATAGGAGATGATCGTCGTTGGTGTGGGAAGAAGAAACTTTGGAATCTCCAGCCATCGTACGAGAAGTTCCCAGAGCAATAAAATACCGACAATGGATCCAATGGAATACCTGTTCATACTAGATCCAATCGTAATGCAACATCTATCGATTCAGTCCTGTGGTCTTAAATCCCAATTTCCAAATTCCAAACAAGCACCAAGTTCCAACAAGTTCCAACTTCAAATTACCTCAATAAGCATCGATGTTTCGGATTTTTGTAATTAAAAATTGTTTGTTTTTTGGTGCTTGGGATTTGGTGCTTATTACTCAGAGCCGGTTTTGGTTCTTGAATTTACCCTGGTATGAGGCTTTCCCCTCTGTGCGCTCAAGGACCATTTGACAGATCCGGACTCCGGGCTTGAGGACGAGAGGAAACGGCGCTAAGTTCCCGATCTCCAGCACCTGGCGATTGTCAATCCCGGGTTGAACGAATCCTGCAGTCATATGAATGACCAGACCCATTCGCGCAAATCGGCTCCTTCCCTCAAGCCAGCCGCAGATATTGCCGGGCAGCTTAATCTTTTCATGGGTAATCCCCAGGACTGTTTCACCGGGCATCAGGGTGAACGATTCATTTGTCTCAAGACGCTCGGTGAGGTCTTCAATCGAAATGTTATCTTCGACCACGCAGGCGTTTCGCAGTTTCTTGAAAACCCTGAACTCGTTTCCCAAATGGAGGTCAATGGAGCCGGGGCCCACCTGACCGTCCTCAAAAGGTTCGATTTTGACCGTCCCCTGGCGGATCTCTTTCAGAATTTCTTCTCTTGTTAAAACTCCCATAAGAGGACCCTCCATTTAAGCGATCGTCGGATGGACGGTCAGGGGTTTTTGAAGTGAGGCGGAAGAAGGCGAAATATTCTGATGGTATTCCTGGACCGATTTCACCGACATGCCTCTCCTCAAGGATTCAATAGCATTGACGACCGCCTCCGCACCGGAGAGCGTGGTGACGCAAGGGATGTTGTGTGCCACGGATTGACTCCGTATGGCCACTTCATCGGTTTTGGGCTTCTTGCCGCTGGGAGTATTGATAACCAGATGGATCTCTCCGTTCTTCATCTGATCGACAATATCGGGTCTTCCTTCTCCCACCTTAAAGACTGTTTGGACAGGAATGCCGTTGTTGGTTAAGACTTTAGCCGTTCCCTTGGTAGCTACGATCTCAAATCCAAGATCTACCATTTTCTTCGCGAGAAAGACGATGGACCGCTTATCCTTGTTCATGACGCTGATGAAGACCTTCCCGGTCAGGGGAATGTTTACCCCCGCACCGATTTGAGATTTGGCAAAGGCCATTCCGAAATCGGTATCAATCCCCATCACCTCCCCGGTAGATTTCATCTCCGGCCCCAGCACCGTATCGACCCCGTAGAAACGGTTGAAGGGGAAGACGGATTCTTTTACAGCGATATGGCGGATTTCCACTTCCCCCCGAATCCCAAGCTCTTCGAGCTTTTTCCCGACCATCACCTTGGCAGCTACCTTGGCCCAGGGAACACCGGTCGCCTTGCTGATAAACGGGACCGTTCTGGAGGCTCTGGGATTGACCTCCAGGACGTAGATGGTATCGTTCTTGATCGCATACTGAATATTCATCAAACCGACCACCTGGAGCTCTTTGGCCAGGGCATAGGTGTTTCGTTTCAGACCTTCGATCAAATCATCGCTCAGAGAATAAGGAGGTGTGACACAAGCGCTATCTCCGGAATGGATCCCGGCCTGTTCGATATGTTCCATGATCCCGGCGATGACGCAGGTTTCTCCGTCGGCGACCGCATCGACATCGATCTCGATGGCGTCCTCCAAGAATTTATCGATGAGAATCGGGTGTTCGGGAGAAGCCTCCACGGCACGGCGAGCAAAGCCTTCCAAGGCTTCCTCATCGTAAACAATTTCCATGGCTCTTCCTCCTAACACATAAGAAGGCCTCACGACGACCGGATAGCCGATCTCGTCGGCAACTCTTCTTGCCTCCTCCACGGAATTGGCCGTGCCATTCCAGGGCTGGATGAGACGCAACTTCTTGAGGAGCGCTTTGAAGCGTTTTCGATCTTCCGCCAGGTCAATGTTATCAGGACTTGTTCCAACGATTTTCACTCCCGCCCTCTCCAAAGGAACTGCCAGATTGAGAGGGGTTTGGCCTCCGAATTGGACGATCACCCCATCCGGTTTTTCGGCATCGACGATGTGAAGCACATCTTCAAAGGTGAGGGGCTCAAAATAAAGTTTGTCAGAGGTATCGTAGTCCGTGGAGACGGTTTCCGGGTTGGAGTTCACCATGATCGTTTCATAACCCAACTCTTTTAGGGCAAAGGAGGCATGGACACAGCAGTAGTCGAACTCGATCCCCTGGCCTATTCGATTGGGACCTCCCCCTAAAATCATGATTTTCTTTCTGGAAGAGACCTTGGATTCATCTTCCGCTTCATACGTCGAATAGTAATAAGGGGTATAGGCTTCAAATTCCGCTCCACAGGTATCCACCAATTTGTAAGTGGGAAGGATCCCCTTTTCCTTTCTCCTATCCCGCACAATGGCGGCATCAAATCCGAGGAGGTGGCCCAGCTGATAGTCGGAGAAACCGAACTCTTTTGCCTTCCTTAAGAGGGGTCCCGGAAGCTGAAACTGATCAGGGGTTATGGTTTTTTTCCAGAGTTCGAGGTCCCCCATCTTCGTTCCAAAAGACTGGATCTCCTTTTCAAGGTCAGTGATCTCTTGAATATTGGTAAGAAACCAGGGATCGATCTCTGTCAGATCGTGGATCTCCTCGACTCTCATCCCCAGGAGCAAAGCGTGTCGAATATAAAAGATCCTTTCTGCGTTGGGAGTGGAGAGCTTTTTCCTTACCTCTTGAAGCAGATTGGACCGTGCCCCTTCGCTGGAATTCTCGGCATAGAAGGGGATCTTATCCCTTCCGTCCGCTCCAAGACCATGCCTCCCGATTTCTAGAGAACGGAGCCCCTTTTGGAGGGCTTCTTTGAAAGTCCGACCAATGGCCATGGTCTCACCGACCGACTTCATCGAAACGGTCAGCGTCGGGTCTGCTCCGGGGAATTTTTCAAAAGTGAATCTCGGAATCTTAACCACACAATAGTCAATCGTTGGTTCAAAACAGGCAGGCGTCTTTTTCGTGATGTCATTAGGAATCTCGTCGAGGGTGTATCCCACCGCCAGCTTTGCCGCCATCTTGGCAATGGGGAATCCGGTCGCTTTGGAGGCGAGGGCCGAAGAGCGGGAGACCCTGGGGTTCATTTCGATGATGACCATCCGTCCGTCCTCCGGACGAATGGCGAACTGGATGTTCGATCCTCCGGTCTCGACTCCGATTTCTCGAATGGCTCGAATGGCCCCGTCCCTCATTCTCTGGTATTCTTTGTCCGTCAGGGTTTGAGCGGGGGCAACGGTGATGCTGTCCCCGGTATGGATGCCCATGGGATCGAAATTCTCAATCGAACAGATGATGACGACATTATCGTGGAGATCTCGCATCACTTCGAGCTCGAACTCCTTCCAGCCGAGAACGGACTCTTCAATCAGAATCTCTCCGATCATGCTCCACTCGAGTCCACGGGCAGCCATCTCTTCGAATTCTTCGACATTATAGGCTACTCCACCCCCTGTCCCTCCCAGGGTGAAACTGGGCCGGATGATGAGAGGAAAACCGATCCCCTTTGCCACGTCAAGGGCTTCGGTTAACGAGTAGGCCAGCCCGCTCCTCGGGAGGTCAAGGCCGATCTTCGTCATCGATTGCTTGAAAAGGTTTCGATCTTCTCCTTTCTTGATCGCCTCATATTTGGCCCCGATCATTTGAACGCCGTATTTCTGGAGCACTCCGGATTCATAGAGGGCAACGGAAACGTTGAGACCCGTTTGACCGCCTAAGGTCGGGAGAAGGGCATCCGGCTTTTCACGGGCGATGATCTTTTCCAGAATGCCCGGAGTGATCGGCTCGATGTAAGTTCGGTCGGACATCTCAGGATCGGTCATGATCGTGGCAGGATTGGAGTTAACCAATACCACCTCGAAGCCTTCTTCTCTTAAAGCCTTACAGGCCTGAGTGCCGGAGTAGTCGAATTCGCAGGCCTGGCTGATCACGATGGGTCCAGAGCCGATGATCAGAATTCTTTTGATGTCTTTCCGCTTAGGCATTGGAGTGGAGCTCCATCATCTTCACAAATTCTCCAAACAGGTCTTGCGTATCGTGAGGCCCGGGCGAGGCTTCTGGGTGGTATTGCACGGAAAAGATCGGAAATCGTTTGTGTCTCATCCCTTCGAGGGTTTGGTCGTTGAGATTGATCTGAGTCAATTCAACCTCTGATGGATCCAACGAATGAGGGTCGACGCAGAACCCATGGTTTTGAGAGGTGATCATCACCTTCCCTGTTTTCAAATCTTTGACAGGTTGATTGGCCCCTCGATGACCGAACTTCAATTTAAATGTCCTTCCTCCAAGGGCTAATCCCAATAGCTGGTGTCCCAGACAGATGCCAAAGATCGGTTTTTCCCCAATCAATTGGCGAATAACCTCAATGGCATAGGGAACTCCCTCCGGGTCGCCGGGACCATTCGATAAAAGAATCCCGTCGGGCTGAAGGGCGAGGATGGATTCTGCGTTGGAACAGGCGGGAAGAACGGTAACGTCACAATTCCAATCATAAAGGGAGCGAAGAATATTATATTTGATACCATAGTCGAGAGCGACCACCCTTGGTCGAAGGCGTGAGGTGGGGGGTGTAGGATGGTGATTCAGGAATTGAGAATTATTACCACTCATCCACGGGAAGGATTTTTCACAGGTCACCTCCTTGACCAAGTCCCGGCCGATCAAGCCCGGAGAGGCCTTGGCTTTTTCAATCAAACGATCCCGGTCGAGGTCGTCCGTGGAGAGGACAGCTTTCATGGCGCCCGCCCGCCGGATATGCTTGGTGATGGCACGGGTATCCATGCCCTCTGCTCCCATAATGCGGTGCCGGGTCAAGTAATCAGAGAGGGTGTTATTGCCACGCCATTTACTGAAGATCGGGCTGTTCTCTTTGACGATGAACCCCTCTACCTTCGGGTCCTGGGATTCGATATCCTCTTGATTGATTCCATAATTTCCGATGAGCGGGTAGGTCATGATGACGATTTGGCCTTTATAAGAGGGATCGGTGAGAATCTCCTGGTAGCCGGTCATGCTCGTATTAAAGACAACTTCTCCCGTCTTTTCTCCCAGAAACCCGAACGACCACCCTTCAAATATCGCCCCGTCCTCCAAAGCCAATATCGCTTTCTGTTTTGATTTCATGTGTGGGTCCTTGAATTGCGTGGGGCTTCGTCCCCGGCAAATGGGAGCGCTAAATAGGCAAGGAACATTGACCCCATAAAAAAAGACCCCCGGTCCTGTCTGAACAGGAACGAGGGTCCTTAAGTTGTCTCACTTGTTTGACCATAAATCTTCTTTACTTCATTTTTGTTTTTTTAACATACCTACTTCTGATTGTCAATCTTTCTCCTCCAGCGATAGTTGAAGTGGGTACGCAGCCTAGAGGCTGCGGCTACAATTCATCAACGGCGATCAGGCATACATGTATATCTTCGTCTTGGTGGGTCTGGCCATCAGTTTTTCGATTCTTGTGTGGATCTTCTTTCTGTCCGGATTCTTCTCCCACGATTTCCAGTCTTCGACGTTTTGCCATGTGGTGATCACAATATAATTATGAGGATCGTCTTGTGCCCGAAGTGTCTCTCCTGAGATATATCCCTTCGAGGGAATTGCTTTGGTCCTCAATTCCCTGAGCATTTTTGCAAAATCCCTTTCTTTTCCCTTTTTCACCTTTCGATCGATAATGATCCTCACAGCCATAACTT
>Ga0187779_10002016_pt1 | contig 12608 bp, 3 predicted proteins | sample 1015_Q2_SP10_10__FD_132435 | JGI IMG/M metagenome (GOLD analysis project Ga0187779, IMG submission 132435) | Tropical peat soil microbial communities from peatlands in Department of Meta, Colombia - 1015_Q2_SP10_10_MG | ecosystem: Environmental > Terrestrial > Soil > Wetlands > Peat | place... | reverse complement strand
TCTGCGCGTACTGCAGCAGGTACCAGAGCTGGCGTGCCTGCTCGGAGAGGTCGAGCGACACGGACTCCGTACCGAGGCTCCCCGCGAACTCGAGCCAACCGAGGCTCGCGTCCTTGGCCACCGAGATCCCGTACGACGGCGCGTCGTTCAGCGTCGGCGTCGGGAACTGCTGGCCGGTGAGCTGGTAGAGCCCGTAGTCGGGCTGTCCCGTCGGATAAAGGAAGTTGCTCGGCAGCGTCAGGCCGGGCAGGTCCGGCAGCCGCATGCCGTGGAGCGAGAAGCGGGCGACCATGCCCGCGACCTGCGCCACCTTGTCGGAGAGCAGGAGCGCGTCCCAGAGCTCGGACACGAGCAGACTCTCGAGCCCGGCGATCGCGATCGTCCCGGCCGCGAACAGGTCTTTGACCTGCTGGTTGCGCGTGTCCCCGACGAGCGTCGCCAGCGGTGTGGCGAACCGCTGGACGACGCCCTGGAGCGTGTCGGAGCCGTCCGCCACCGTCTTGTAGGCGATGTCCGGGATCGCGATCTGCACCGACGGCGAAAGCAGGCCCGCCTGGGTCTGGAGCGACGCCTGCGCCGCCAGCGTCGCGACCGGAATGCCGAGCGCAGAGGCGACGTCGGCGAACGCGTCGCCGGCCTGCGTGACGTACGGCGTCACGCCCGGATATGTCACCGCTACGCCGCCCGCCACCAGGCCGTGGACGCCGGCGTTCTGCTCGACCAGCGTCGCCGGTGAAGTGGTCCAGCGCGGCGTCTTGGCTGGATCGGAGTAGCTCGCGGCGATCGAAGTCAGCGTGTCGGACTTCTGCACCGTATAAGTGAGCCCGGTGACATAGAGCGTCTGGCTCGGGCTGAGGCCGTGCGTGAGGTTCGGCGTAGCGACCGCGACCACGTCGACCCCCGCATTGCCGGCCGCGTGCGCCCAGTCGATAATCGACTCGATGGAGTCGCCCGGCTGGAGCGCGTACACGTAGTCGGTGACCGAGTCGGCCGCCGCCTGCAGCAGCTGGCTGGCGACGATCGCGAACCAGTCCTCGAACACGAACTGGCTCAGCGGCTCGGCCGCGCCGCCGACCGCTCCCGCCGTCTTCGAGCTGCCGCCGGACTCGGCCTCGACCCGGGCCGCGAGCTGCTCGAAGAGCGTCGTGAGCGCTGCGCTGTAGCCGGAGTCAACCGTCACATAGTCAGCCAGCGCGATCGTCGTCTGGCTCTGGCCGCCGGCCGGGTCCGGGAACGTGAGCGACAGCCCGGTGAACGGCGGGAACACCGTCGCGCCCGCCTGCAGGCTGGCCTGCTGGTCCGGCGTGGCCGGAGCGACGTTGACGGTGAACCCTGGGGCCAGCAGCTTGGACTCGACGTCGCTCTCGGAGATCGGCGACCCACTGAGGTGGTTGACGATGTCCTCGAGCTGGCCCTTCGAGACAGATGTGGTGCTCGCGAACTGATTCAGGTTCACCTGCGTCCCGCTCGCGTTGAGGTAGCCGTCGAGAACCCATGAGACGAGGGCCTTAGCCAATGCCTCGAACGACGTGTCGCCCTGCTCCGGGCCGGTCGCGGTCGGCGCGTCCATCGCGAGCAGGAACACGAACGCGCCCTGCTGTGCTCCCTGCTGGCCTAGCACCGTGAACTGCGGAGCGGGCGTCAGCGTCAGCTTCGGCGGCCCGCCCGTCACCACCACGGTCTTGAAGTTCGGCGCGGGCATGTCAGCCGCGGCAAGCGGGCGCCGAACCCGCGCGGCGGCGACCTGGTTCGGGTACCACGGCGCCTTGCCGTGCGTCTCGATCGTCAGGTTGGCCGTGATCGTGGCCTGGAACGAGAAGGAGATCCGGATCGAGAAGATCCCGAGGTCGATCTTGATCGTGACGCTGATGCTGACCGACGCCGACGCCGACAGCTCGATGTTCGCAAACGCCTCGTAGGTGATCTGGGCGACGAGCTGGACCGTGAGCTGGACGTCGGCCTTGATGATCCCGAAGTCGACGCTGCCGTAGAGCTTGCCGATCAGCCCGAACGTCCCCTGCAGCCAGAACCAGTAGTCCCCCTGCACGGCGCTGCCGCTCGTCGTCGCGGGCAGCTGCGACCCGTCCGGCGGCGTCCAGGAAGCGATCGCGCCCTGGATGATCCCGAACACCGTGATGCTGAAGCCGGCCTTGAGCGGGCCCTTCTCGAAGTAGCGGCCGACCCCCAACTGCACGCCGAGCCCGATCACGATCGCGTCGCTGAACGTGCCCGACGCGTTCTGCGGGAGCAGCGGGACCGCGGCCGGCGGCAACTTGCCGAAGTAGAAGCCGGCCGAGCCGAGCACCGGCACCCCGAGGATCACCGCCTGGAGCGTGAACGAGCGCGAGAAGTCGAGGTTGTAGGGGAAGCCGAAGTCGAAGAGGAAGTCGCCGTTGGTGTAGATCTGGATCCCGATTGTCGGCAGCGTCACCGTGAACGAGCCGAAGTCGAGGTTCCGCAGGATCGCCGGGAAGGTGAACTCGATCTGGTAAACGCCGACGTCGTCCGAGACCTTCTTGTAGAGGACGTCGATGCTCAGACCGGCGAGCACCTTCGCCTTGTCGCCGTTGAACGCCAACCGCAGCCCGTAGAGGTCCGGGTCGTTGAAGACGACCATGCACTCGAACGTGTAGACGCCGGCGACTTGCAGTAGCCCGAAGTGCGCGGCCACGAGCCAGCCGGCGTCTGGGTTGTAGTACGGCTGGCCGGACGCCGGGTCGGTCGGGTCGACGGGGTTCGTGGTGGTCGCCGACGACGGCACCTTCTGCAGCGCCGTGATGACGGCCTTAGTCGAGTCGAAATCCGGCGCTCCGCGGATTGCGACACGCTGGCCGAGCATCAGCAGCCAGAGCTCGAAGTAGGCGTTGCCCTTCCCGGGCACCGACGGCATCTTCTGGACGTCCTGGCCGCCCTCGCTGGGCTTGAACAGCGGCTGGTCCCCGAGGCCCGGGATTGTGGTCGAGCCGTCGATGGCGAGCGTGACCTTGCCGTCGGCGCCGCGGTTGAAGACGAGGCCGTTGATTGTGAAGAAGCCGAGCTCGATCGGCGACGACAGCGTGTACTGGGCGGAGAGCCGCTGCGTCGCGTTCGCGCTTGTGTCGATGACCAGCTTGAGACCGTCGAGCGAGAGCTTGTTGAGCAGGTCCCAGGGTGCCTCGAGGGTGAAGTACGGGTCGCCGAGCGTCCGTACTAGCGCGGTGAGCAGGCTGCCCACCGACCAGCCGGCGAGGCTGATCGTGACCTTCTTGGTGTCGAAGTCGTACTCGCCTCGGATCCCCTCCCACGCGATCCACAGGACGGTGCTGTCGCCGGTCGCGGCGGGCAGGGCCGGCGGGTCCTGGGATGCCGGAGCGAACCGATAGCCGACCTCGACCGTGAGCGCCGGCGTATCGAGGTGGACGGTCCCGATCACCGATCCCGAATACTGCTGGCCCGCTGCCTGCGTGCCGTCGTAGGCGATCCCGATCTGCGCAGTGATCGAGCCGCCGAATGGCAGCTGGTCCCAGGTCAGCTTGCCCGCGAGCGCATAGCTCGCGGCGGTCGGCCCGCTCGGGATCGTGGCCTTGATCGAGAACTCGTTGATCGTGATCGAGCCGGGCAGGAAGCTCGGCAGCCCGTACGCGCGGAAGAACTGATCGAGCAGCTCGGACAGCTTCAGCGGTCGCGCGAGCGCCGCGCTGAGCTTCCACACTGCGGGCGTGACGGTGCCGTCGTAGAGGATGTCGACGTTCGTGGCCAGCGGGCCGACCGCGAGCCCCCCGGCGATCTCGCCGCGGTAGGCGGTGCTGCCGTTTCCGCCCGGCGGGGTGAGGGCGGCGAGGGTGAACCGCATGCCGTCGATCGCGAGCAGCGGCTTGCCGTCCACGTTCAGGAAGTCCAGCTTTGCGTCGAGCGTCGCGCCCAGCGAGTACGAGCGCGCTGTGGGGTCGATGAACACGTCGACCGCCGAGAACGCGGCCTCGACCCCGCTCGGGAGCGTGACCGCGCCTTTGGTGACCGCCGACAGGAGGTCGCCGAGCGAGACGCTGCCGTCGAAGCGTCCCGAAATGAGCATGTCCTGGTCGATGGAGATGCCGAACTTGCCCTTGAAGACCGCGGGCCACAGCTCGAGCTCGGCCGACAGCGTGACCATGGTCCGGCTCGGGCCGGGGCCGAGCGGCGCGATGACCGTCCAGTCGACCGCGAAGCCATCGATCGCGATGTCCTGGCCCGTCGTCGGGTCGCCGAACAGCACGAGCTGGGTTCCCGGCCGACTGGCCAGGCTCATCCCAGCCGCGGTCAGCGACGGCTTCGGCTTAAGCGCGCCGGCGAGGCTCAGCCCCTCGAGACCAACGGTGCTCAGGAACTGCTGCAGTGGCGGCGGCACGGAAGCGAGAAACGACGTGCCGTTGGCGCCCGCCAAGAGCTTGATCGCCTCGGCCGGCGAGAGCCAGGTCTCGCTCTTCGGGTCGACGATCAGCGCGAACGAGAAGGTCTGGCCGTCCGCCTGCACCGTGGAGCGGAGGTCGAGCGTGACCTGCGAGTCGACATCGAGCTTCGTCGAGAAGTAGAGGACCGGCGTTTGGGAGTAGACGGTCTGCTTCGCCGCGGGGCCGTTCTCGTCCGTAACGTCGACCTCGTCCTTGGCGGTCTCGACGAGCAGGCCGATCCCCGGCTCGCGGGCGTTGAGGAAATAGACACCGACCGGCTTGGATGAGATCGTCGCGAGTAGGTCGAGGTCCGGGTACAGGATCACCGGCTCGGTCGTTGTGACGCGGTCGAGGACCACTGGGCCCGCGATGGTCAGCGGCGATGGCACTTGCCCGAGTCCCGTCACGAGCCCGAAGATCTGCGTGAACGTGTCGGGCACGGGGACCGTGCCCGCGAAGTTCTGACCTGGGTTGAGCGCGACTGACGCGCCGTTCCAGGAGTAGCTCTCGCCCGAGGTCGAGAAGACGAAGGTGGGCTCGGCGAACGAGAGCACGTCGAATGGCCAGCCCGTCATCGCCGGGAAGGGCACCGTCCACGACCAGCCGGCGAGGGACACCGCGATGACGACCTCGATTGATGACTTCCCCTGCGTGAAGCGCAGCGTGACGTCGGACTTCGAGGCCTCGTAGCCGAGGAATGAGAGCTGGGCGCTCGTGACCTCGAACTGCCCATTGGTCACCGGGCCGACGTTCGCAGCGTCATAGGTGACGGCAACGCCGGGCGGTGTGGCGGGCAGCCGGAACGCGGCGGCCAGCGCAGCGTCGAGCCCAGCCGGCGGCGTGACCCCCGCCGTGGTCATGAACTCCGCGGACAGCGCGAGCGGCTGTGATGCCGACTTCACGGCCTGTTGGAGAACGGTGAGTTGATCGTCGGCCATCGCTCGCCTAGACGTCGAGCACGAGCGCGAAGTGGTCACTGGTGCTGCGAATGTGGCCGTACTCGTCCCAGGACTGGAAGCTCGTCATCAGCCCGGGGTTGTAAGGCGGCCCGACCGCGGGCGGGATCGCCGGCGGTGGGATGGTTGTCCCGCGGGCCAGCGCCACGGTGCCCGGCGGGGCGCCGCCCGACGGTGGCGCCACCGCGTTCAGCGGCGTGCCGACGACGCGGTTCATGATCGTGAAGTTGGTGGCGCCCGGCGGTACGAGGCCGGCGCCGTACTGGAAGAAGGCGTTGTCGATCGCCTGCGATGGCGGCCCATGGTCCCCGCCGACATAGCGGTAACCCGGGTAGTTGGTCGCCACGCCGCCCGTCGGCCAGCATGCCGCGTTGAACTGGCCGCGGATGTGCGTGGCGTAGTAGGCCGGATAGCCAGCCACCGGCGGCGCCGGCGCGGGGTTGAGAGGTCGAAGTGCCAACGTGTATCCCCTCGCCTGGAGATGCCCGTAGGCCGGGTCCTCGGCCAGCGCGGCAGTCAAGAGCTGCACGTTGAAGTCGCCGATGACGAGCCGGATCTCGTTGGCCGCGATGTTGTCGACGATTTCCGCGAGCTCCGCGAGGTTCTGCAGATACGCCGCCGCTCCACCCCCTGCGGGCGCGTGGATGCCGAAGATCGTCAGCGTGCGGGCCACCGGTGCGCTCTCGAACAGGCTCACCATGTACGGCGCCCGTTCGAACGCGGCGAAGTTGTACGCGGCACCAGCGTTCGTGTGGTGCGCCGCACGGTACGTATACGCCGCGCGCGCCGCGCAGAGATTCTGCGCGACGCCAACGTTCTGGAGCGCGCCGGCCGGGACGGCGGCAGCAGGCAGCATCGTCGTCCACGCAGGTGGATACGCCCCCGTCGCTGCGCCCGGCGCGACGGAGGGGCCACCGCCCCCAGGCCAGACGAAGGGCCCGGCGAAGAACCGGTTCGTCGTCTCGTACAGCACCCCGACGGCCTCAGTTGGCCCAGTCTGGAGCGGCGGCACCAACGCCCAGTTGCCGCCGAGCACGTTTTGCACCACGACGCGCAGAGCCGCGGCACCGAGTACCCCGGCGCCGATGGCTAACAAGCCGGCGCCGTAGAACGGAGACGACTCGACCTCCACGATCACGATCACCTGTGGGTTGGCCGCGAGGAGGACGGTGCTGATCTCGGCGAGGCGGTCCTGCGCCGCCTCGTTCTCCTTCAGTGACGAGCCCGATTTGCGCTTGCGCGTGTTGGGGTTGTAGATCTTGTTGATCCCGAAGTTCTCGATGTTCCAGTACAGGACGCGGGTCACTTCGGCGCCTCCAATGCCACAAGCTCTTCCGGCTCCGTCACGGAGGGGTTCGCGACGTACGCGGCGTACCAGCCGAGACTCCCGGTCCCCTGCGGGTCGCCGAACAGGAAGAAGTTGATCGTCGCCCCCGGTGGCAGCTTGGCCACGCCGAGGAACGTGAGGCCGACGTTCGAGAGCCGCAGCGTGAACGTATCCGCCGCGCCCCCGGCGACCGCGCCATAGAGCAGCTGGATCTGGTCGATCGTAAGCTTGAGGACTCCCTGCAGGCTGAACAGCTTGGCGCCGGGCGCGGCGCCGGGGAGCTCGAGACCCGCGAAGACGGAGTACGTGGCGTCGGCGGGCTTAGTCTGCGGCGACCAGGCGAGCAGCAGCTTGGACTCGAAGCCTGCTTGGGCGACGAGCGCGCCGGGTGTCCCTAGCGTGATCTTGTAGACCACGGCGAACCACAAGCCGTCGAGCGCCTCGAGCGGCGCACCCATCCCGACCGTGAGGTAGCCGTAGTCGGAAGCGCGGCGATCACTGGGAGCGGCGATGAAGCTGTCGAGCTGCAGCGCCAGCGTCTCGAACAGGCTGCCGATGCGGGCCGTGCTCGACGCAAGGTCGAACGCGAGCGCGGCCGGATCGAAGGTGAACGTGATCGCGTGGGGCGTCGCGACGGGCGAGGCGAGGTCGATCGCGAGGTTGGAGAACGCGAGCCCGGCGGTCAGCTCGGCGGGCTTCGTCCCGGGCGGCGAGCCGAACGAGAGGGCGTCGAACGGGCCGCCCTGGGCGTCTTCGAGCAGGGCGAAGGCGAGCGTCCCCCAGATCAGGAAGCGGCTGCGGATCGTGGCGTCGTCGCCGCCGGCGTCCGAGGTGAGCGTGTTGAACTGCACGCGGCTCATCGACACGGCGTCGAGGACGTTGCTGTCGAGCGCGAAGACAGTGGTGACCGCCTCCTGGAAGATGTACGACGGCTGGCCACCCTGGCTCTGGTAGGTGCCTTGGAGGACGACCGCGGTCGCGGGCACCTGACCGTTCGTGCCGTAGGCTGCCGTCACCTTCGAGCCGAACAGCTCGTCGGCGGTGAGTTGCACGCGGCTACGAAAGTCGACTAGCGCTGCGTTCTCGAACAGCGCCTGCAGCTGCAGCACTGTGAACCCGTAGCTGCCGTCAATCTTGAGGGGAAGCGGCATATCGGGGTCGGCGCCGCCCGCGACGTTACTGCGGTACTGCGGCAGCTCGTAGTCGATCAGCCCGAACAGGCTGCTCGGGCCGCTGATGCTGAGCGTCCCGTTCTGCATGGTCACCGGTGTGACGGTGGTGCCGAAGTGGTGGGCGAGGAACGCGCTGAAGTCGACGCCGGCCGCCAGACCCTGGATCTGCGCGGGCAGGCCGCTTGGTGCGATGTCCGCCTGCAGCACGAGAATCCCGCGCCAGCTCGCGTCCGTCACGATCGAGGCGAAGTCGCCGTATAGCGTGTTGTCGGCCGCGTTTTCGGCGAGTGCGTCGGCGACGAACTGCTGCAGCCACTGCGAGAGGCCGGTGAGCGCGGTCTCGGCCTCGCCGAAGCCCGGCACGATCGAGAAGTTCGTCGCGTCGCTCCACCGTGAGGGATTGGCGATGCGGTCCTGCAGCGTCCCGTCGCAGAACTTGAAGATCACGACGTTGCGGTAGTCGGTGGCCGTGGACCCCTTGCCGACGTCCGCGGTCATCTGCCAGCCGGCCATCGTGACCAAGCTGGCGAATGTCGGTGCGCCGAGGGCCGAGGACATCGCGCCCACGTGCGTGGGGTCAACGATCACCGCGAACAGCTGGTTGGTCTGGAGCAGGCTCTGGAGCTCCGCGTCCGGATCCCCGAATGCGAAGTCTGGACCAGTCACCGAGCGCGCGAGCGTCACGTTCGCGTAGTTCGAGCCGCTCAGCGTAACCAGGAACCCCTGGGGCGTCGTCGCGGTGGTCGGTGGGTCACCGGCGCCCAGGAGCCGAGCCGCACGTGCCTTTCGCAGCGGGGCGAGCGTGTGCGACGCGATCCGGCGCTTGCGCTCAGGCGCCAGCACCTCGCTCTCAAAGGGCGCGAGCTGTTCCGGCGGGAAGCCGCCCGTCGCCTCACCCAGACCCGCATACGGGGCGAGCGGGAATGCGAAGCCGTCCGCGGTGGGAAGGTCGACCGCGGTCGGCAGCCAGTCGAGGATGCCAGCGCTGTCAGGAGTCGCGTAGAGGGGGCTGCTCTCGGGCTGGGCCGTGTACCCGACGCCGGAGGCGTCGCCTGAGACAACGGTGGCCCACGATGTGCGACGCGTGTCATCGAGGAGCGGGGCGTCCGCTGCCGGGGTCACGAGCGACGACTCCGCGAAAGGGAAGTGCGATGCGTACGCCGGCTTGCCCGGCTGGAACCGGAGGCGGTCGAACGTGGTGGCCTTCGCGTACTGCCGGAAGCCGATCCGCTCAAGCCCGAAGATGCCGCACAGGAGCTCGGCCGGCGCGGTCCCAGAGACGATCCCCCAGTCGCCTGCAAAGGTCAGGTAGACATCGTCGCCGTCATCTCCGCGCTCGAACACGAAGCCGCCGGCGTACGGCCGCGGCAGGCCATCGCTGTCGGCTCCGCCCACCGGGACGAGCTGCACCGGCTGTCCGTTCGCGACTCGCACCCAGCTGTCCAGCTCAGGGGCGTCAACGGGAGCCAGTACGGTCCGGAGCCCTCCCGGCCCCAGGTTCACCACGGCGGCCGCGTTGACGGGGTCGAGCGGATCGACGCTTCCCGCATAGGTCACGGGGGTCGACGTGGCGGCCGACAGAACCGGATAGCTCTGCGACGCCCCCGGGAAGCAGTAGCGCACGCCGGCGTCGAGGAACGAAAACAGGACCGAGGGCGTAATCTCACCGCCGAGCACGAGGCAGCCGCCGAACGGGCCGACGAACGGCAGTTGCGCCGCGTTCGGATCGACCGTCGGACCCTGGTTACTCGGGGACGTCGTGAAGCCGAGCGCCACGGCGCCTGATCCGGTCAGGCTCAAGCCGGTGTCGGTGGGCGCGATGCTCGTCGTCGCCGGCACCGACAGTGTGAGCTGCGATCCGATCGGGTTGTTGAAGTCCGTCCCGAGCGTGGCGGTCTGCGACAAGCCAAACTGGAAAGTGAAGGCGCAGGCGCCGGGCGGGCCGAAGCTAGGCGTCGCCGGGTCGGGGATCCAGACGCAGGCCTGTCCGTTGAACTGTTTGGGCGATCCCTGGCCGAATGCGCTGTCGAGATAGCCCCGCACCCCGCTGATGAACGTGCTGACCTCGGCCGCCGTCTTCAGCGACGGAGCGGTCAACGCGAAAAGGTAATGGCCGCTGAAGGCGCTGTATGACTGCGCGATCGTGATCGGCGTGTCGGGAGGCGTGTCGGTGCGCCCGAGCAAGTACGCGGACCAACCGGCGTCGTCGACGCCGTGGGGCATGACAAACAACGCCGTGCCCCACAATGCGCTCCCGGCCGGCTGCTCAAAGCTGAGCGTCGCCATCGACAGGGCGAAACCCGGGCCGCCCGCTCGTTTCGCCTTCGCTGAACCGTTGTTGGGGCCCTACGACGCCGATCCGGTGAGCGGCCACGACGCGACCTGGGCCGCGAATGGCTGCGGGGGATTGCTCGCCTGCTCGATCGTCGCCTCAAGCACGACGTTGCCGTTCTGGATCGATGTCGGGATCGTCAGATGGAGGCCCGCCCCGGCGTCGATCTTGATGCTTCCGAGCTGAAGCGCGTATGGTGTCTCGGCGTTCGGCGACGCCTGCGTGAGCGTCGTAGACCACACCGTGACCGACCCGTCGATAATCGCCACGGACGCGATGTTGCGAGCGTCGCCGATCACCGTTGTCTGAATCGTCACCTCGGACGTCAGGATGTAGTTGATGACCAACGGCGCAGCGGCAAGCCGCTCGAGGCTAAACTCGGTTGGCCTTGTTACCTGCAGCAACGTCTCGGGCATGTCGCCCTCCTCCCGAAACTCGAATGATTACCCATGCTGACGGATAACCGCGGCACCTACTGCTGCGTCGCATACCGCTCCGTCACTTCTGGCACTGACGCTACACGAGTGCCACATGTTGGTCAAGCGGCACTTACCGCTGTCCGATTTCGGACGGATCGCAATTGGTCACTACCAGCATTGATCGTGAGCTATGACGTGAAGTCGAAGGTATTACGCGAGAAACGTAGGAGTGGGCCGCCAGATCACAGAATGGTCACATCCACGCGCGCCTGAACCAGCTACACAAAGCTAGTAAAAGCAAGTCAACCCAGCGCCAACCGACGTCTCCGGCGGCGCTCTCGTCGGGCCATGACTCGTGGGTCCCCGACGAGCCGCTGACTCCGCCCGAAGCCCGCACGATCTTCGGCAAGCCGGCGGACATGGCTGGGGCCTGGATCGGCTGGTTGTCACGCGGTTCGCGCACGGCTTGCCGCTGTCCGCGATTTGATGCCAAGTGACGCGCAATCGATCAACGCCTGTCAGTTTCCGTCGTGTGATGTCACACACCAAAGGCGCATCACAAGCTTGCTCAGCACTCAGCACTTCGGGTCGACATCGCGGCAAGTGTGAGACGCGCCGGCCGCGCGGAAGTGACCACTAACGTCTGTCAGAAAGAAGCAGTTATCCCGTCACCAGCATCAAAAGTTGTCGAGGGACTGCCTCGCCTGTTTCTCCAAGCCCGGATGGCCCCGGCGCTGGCGCGCGAGGAGCGTCACCGGCCACGCCGTCCGTCGGCGGGTTCGCATACTTACGCGCTCCCCTGGGGCGAGGGTGGTCCGGCGACGTCAGGAGTCGCGCTCACGGTGCATCGGGTTCATGCCGGAGACGGTGAACCGCGGGCTAGCCGCGAAAAGGCATGCGTTTCAGTCCGGCACAGTCTCTTGAGCGCCAACTAAACTAATGATGCATTACAGAAATACCATGACACCGAGAGTGGTCACTGGCGGAGGCTTGGCGAGGACGCAGGAGCCGACGCGCACCAGCCGTGCGCGAGCCGACGAGGACGAACCCCAGCGTCGCCAGCGGCCGCAGGACTGTCGGCGTATTTCTGAAACGTGCCACCAAATCGCCCCCGCCGGAAAATCGTGGAATGTGGCAGCATGTCGCATGGCAGGAACTTGGGGAACGTCGCCGGAAGTCCTCCCAGGGCCGGCGTCGCGTGCGCGGATCGTCTTGAAGTGTGCGAAGGGCCGGGCAAACAAGGGAGTCGCGCGGGGGTGCGGGTGCTTAGGCGACGGCCGGTACGTGGCGCCGGCGGTTCTGCGAGTTGCGCTTGACGGGCTCTCGAAGCTGAGCAGCCGCTTCCTCAACCGGCCTTTGTTCACTTCGCTTGCTGCGTGAGCGCCGTTTTGGGATGCACCACGGCGAGGCGCCAGCGGTGAGCTGCGGGGCTCTGCGGACGGTCGGCCCGACGTGAACACGTCGAACGGGAGGAGGACGGCAAGCAGGCGGCACTATTTCTTTGCCTAAGGGATGTCCAGCACGTGTCGGGACCATATGGAGGAAAGGACGGTCGGCCGAAGAATGTAGGCCGACGCTGCCGCCGCATGGCGTGCGGTGAGTGTGACGCGCCGAGGATGACGCCCTCGGCGGCCGCCGACATCAACCATATGGAAGGAGCGCCGACCATGGCGAAGGTTCGCAGCTGGGCAGGTCGGGGGGCGGCGGGCTGGCCTGGTGCGCGACGCGCGGTCAGACTCTTATACGCAGTTCAACTGCCGCAGGACCGGGTTTCGTCGTGAGAGCCAGGCTGTCTAAGATCGGGCGTGGCCACGGGGGCTGCTCATGCTTAATCTTAATCTAAGACCCCTTTCAGCACGATAAACCGGAGCGCGAGGACGATGGCATCGGCGCCCTGCAAGGCGTCGCGGTTGTCGACGGCGGCGACCGCCGCTCGACCGATCTCCGCAGCCAGCGTTCGCGCCGACTCGTGGTCGGCGCTCGAGCGCGATGA
>Ga0187779_10002015_pt1 | contig 12609 bp, 10 predicted proteins | sample 1015_Q2_SP10_10__FD_132435 | JGI IMG/M metagenome (GOLD analysis project Ga0187779, IMG submission 132435) | Tropical peat soil microbial communities from peatlands in Department of Meta, Colombia - 1015_Q2_SP10_10_MG | ecosystem: Environmental > Terrestrial > Soil > Wetlands > Peat | place... | reverse complement strand
GAGAATTTAGGATTTCGACTTCCGCTGCAATGGGTCTTGTCGTATTATAAAAATAGATCGCCCAGCAGAGAATAGCGACAAAAATGGCAACAGCTGTCTTATTGACCTTAAGGGTGTGTTCCATGATGATTCCGACGTACCCTAAGATAAAGATGGCACAGACTGAAAAATAAGCGAAGTTAATGTCCATCCTAGGATAGTCCTGCTTGAACGATTTCATGCATGCGTATCAACCCGATCACCTTTTCATCTTCAACCACTGGAAGCGCGGTAATCATCTGGTCTCGATTTTCTTGCATGCGTTTTATGGCTTCTACGATAAGGGTATCCTTTGAAATTGCCTTTGGTCTACTCGTCATAAGTTCAACTATTTTTTTATCGAGAGCAAGTGATCCAAATTTTTGAAGAGAGCGTCGTAGATCGCCATCGGTAAAAATACCATGGAGTCCGCCTACCCGATCTGTAACGAGAAGAAGTCCGCACCGTTTATTAGAAAGCTCTACCAACACATCCATTAACCTATCCTCAGGAGAAGAGAGCGGTAAATCATTTCCTTTAATCATGAGATCTTTTACTTGTAGTAGCATCTTTTTACCAATATGTCCAGCTGGATGGTTAGTCGCAAATTCTTCTAAACTAAATTCTTTTGCCTTCATCAGCGCTACTGCTAAAATATCTCCAAAAAGAAGTTGCACTGTAGTAGAGATCGTTGGCGCCAAATCAAAAGGACAAAGCTCTCTTTCCACAGGGAGACATATAGATAGATCGGATCTTTGAGCCAACCGACTTTTTGCCTTTGAAACAAAAGTAATAAGCGAAGCTCTCTTTTTGCGGATATAGGGGATGAGGTCGATGAGCTCCTCGGTCTCGCCACTTTTGCTAATCATGACGACCAGATCGTCCTCTCCAAGAATGCCTATATCTCCGTGCAGAGCATTGACCGCTGGAAGATATAAAGCCTTGGTTCCTGTCGAAATCATCGTCATAGCTAACTTTTCAGCTATAATGCCACTCTTCCCAATGCCGGTAAAAACGATCATCCCTTTGCAAAAGAGAAATTTTTCGAAAATTTTTTGAGCAGCCTGCAAGTCGATCTGATCAAAATAAAATTCCAGATATTGTCTTTGTTCTTTAAAAAGTTCTCCTAGCATTCGTTTATTTTGCTTGAACATGGGATAAAAATCATTTAGAACAATTTTTATATGGCTGAACGCAAACTTGCTATTGCAGTTGCTCGCGGAGATGGGATAGGTCCTGAAATAATGGATGCTGCGTTGCATATTCTAAAATCGAGCCATGCTCCACTCGAATTTCATGAAGTAGAAATTGGAGAAAAGGTTTATTTGAGAGGACATAAGACAGGTATTGAATCAAAAACCTGGGACATTATCAAACAGTCAGCAGCCTTTCTAAAAGCTCCTATCACAACACCCCAGGGAGGAGGTTTTAAAAGTCTAAACGTAACTATTCGGACCACGCTCGGCTTATATGCAAACGTACGACCCTGTGTCTCTTATGCGCCTTTTGTTAAAACAAAACATCCCGTTATGGATGTGGTGATCGTTCGCGAGAATGAGGAAGATCTCTACGCCGGCATCGAATATCGTCAAACGCCCGATGTGTGTCAATCTCTGAAGCTGATCTCTCGTCCAGGGAGCGAAAAGATAGTCCGTTACGCCTTTGAGTACGCACGGGCTAATGAACGGAAAAAGGTCACTTGCTTTACCAAAGACAACATCATGAAATTTTCCGATGGCCTATTTCATAAAGTTTTCGATGAAATTGCCAAAGAATACCCTGACATTCAAAATGAGCACTGGATCGTGGACATCGGTGCTGCGAAGTTAGCCGACACTCCTGAAGCATTTGACGTGATCGTCATGCCCAATCTTTACGGTGACATCCTATCCGACGTCGCAGCACAGATTTCAGGATCAGTAGGCCTTGCAGGCTCAGCAAACATTGGAGATTTTGGCGCGATGTTTGAAGCTATTCACGGATCTGCACCGAGAAGAGCTGGCCAAAATCTCGCCAACCCCTCGGGACTCATCCTAGCATCCTGTCTAATGCTCTCTCACTTAGGGCTAATTGAGATGGCCTCAAAAATTCATAACGCTTGGGCGACTACGATCGAAGAAGGAATCCATACGTACGATATTTATCGAGAAGGTGTAAGTTTCCAAAAAGTTGGGACAAAGGAGTTTGCTCAAGCTGTGGTAAAAAATCTCGGCAAATCGCCAAAACAGCTTAAATCTGTTCATTACCATAAAAAGAAAGCTCACATCTCCTCCTTGTCCAAACCCTATGCTGTAAAAAGGACTCTAGTCGGCATCGATGTTTTTCTTTTCTATACGTCGACGCTGGACGAGCTTTTAAAAAAAATAGAATCTCTTCCCCTCAAAATTCTCACTCTCGAAATGGTGAGCAATAGAGGAGCAAGGCTATGGCCACAAGGTCACCCAGAAACATTTTGTGTCGATCAATGGCGCTGTAGGTTTGTCAATAAAAATAGACACCATGCAGTAGATCCCAAAGAATTACTCGGACTTTTATCTCTTCTCTCGAATGCGAGCCTTGACATCATTAAGACAGAGCATCTCTATCTCTTTGACGATCTCCCAGGTTTTTCCTCAGCAGAAGGGTAATCATGCTGATTTTTTTCCTTTTCTTCGCTTTTTATCCACTCCTGGTCAGATTTTTTTTTCTAAATGATCGAAAAAATATTTTTGGTTATTTCCAAGACCTTATCATCATTTTTCAGCAATTTCTTCTCTGCCTCTTTGTCTCCCCTCCTGTACTGATCATCTTTTTTACCTGTTTAGATGGCTACCTTCTCATGGACGCTTTTTTGTACTCTCAATTAAATTTAAGAATGCGCCCTGCTCTTTTCATCTATTTAAAAGACTCCAGTTCTCTCTTTCATTCTGCAATAGCGATGGGTCTTTGGAAATTTTTGATTCTTTTATCTTTAAAAACGGTCTACAACATCTCGATTTTAAGTTTTTTTACTTTCGCTCTCCAACCATCTGATGTCATCGTTGGTCTCTTAATGTGTACAAGCTATTTAATCGTCAAAAGAGAGGACACTGAAAGCATCAATAATGCTCTCTTCTCTTTTGAGATGCAGATGATAAGGAAGCTCTTAAGAAAAAAGGCTCCCCCTTTAAAATCGACTCAGATGCCTTCTTTTCTGATCCCACAAAATGAACACTATGAATTTCTTTCTTCAAACTTCCCTCTTTTGAGATCTACCTCCCATTTTCCTGGCGAGAAGGAGTTTGACATTCATTTAGAGAAAAAAGAGACACCTCACATTATTTTTCTCGTGCTTGAATCGTTTGGGGCAAAGTACGTGGGATCTTTGGGATCTACTCTTCCTGTCACTCCACGCTTCGATAGCCTATCAAGGGAAGGACTCCTTTTTTCTAAATTTTATTCCAATGGCTGTCAAACAGCGAGATCGATTATCGCTTCTCTCTTTGGAGTCCTACCCTTTTTTGGTTTTACTATCGGTGGAATTCCTTTTTTTGATGACAGGCCGAGAAAAACTTTTCAACCGATCGACTGCCCACTGATTGGGATCCCCCATCTCTTAAAACCTTATGGGTATTCATCTGCCTATCTACAAAATGGACACCTTTCTTTCGATTATGAGGATACTTTTTTAAAAAATAGAGGATTTGAAACGATTATCGGTAAAGAAGAGCTACTCAAAGAATTTCCCTCATCATCAAGAATGAGTTGGGGCATTCACGATGAATACCTTATTCGTTATGGCGCTCAATTTTTAAAAAAAGCAGATAATCGAGGGACACCCACTTTTCTATCTCTTTTCACTATCACCAACCATCACCCTTGGAGACTTCCTCCCAACTATTCACTCAATGCTTTCTCAGAGATAGAAAATAAACACTTAAGAGCCTATCTGAAAACAACCCACTATACAGATCACTGTTTAGGTCTTTTTATCGACCTCTTAAAAGCAGAAGGTCTCTTAGAAAAATCGATTCTCTTTATTTTTGCCGATCATGCGTGTCCAATGGGTGAACATGGAAATAAGACGATTCAGAAAAACATCTACGAGGAAAATACGCACATTCCTCTTCTCATCTACGCCAAAGGGAGAGTGAAAAGTGGCGTTATCGATTCTCTCGGCAGTCAAGTAGATCTTCTCCCAACGCTCATGGACATCCTCGGTATCAAAGGCATTCATCACTCCATGGGTCACTCTTTGATGAGAAAGAGCAAAAATAAAACCCTCTTTTTTAATAACCCCAATGAAGGCCTCTATGGAGGGTTGAGAACTAAAGATAACAAATATATTTGGATCGATCATCTTCAAAAACAGGAACTTTTCGATATAAAAAATGATCCTCTAGAGTTGAATAACATAGCTGATGATCACCCTGAGCTTACCTCTCAATATTATGCTATGACAAAAGAGTGCTTATCCTTTTGTAAATATCTCTTTGAAGATAAACATTTCACTTTTCAAGAAGAGAAAAAGTATCAAGGCAGCAGCGACCTCACAGACAAGCAGCTTGCCAATGAAATGAGCCATAAAATCACTCATCTGAAACTAGCCGGTTGCCATTTACTCACCGACAGGGGTTTAACTTCCATTGCACCTCTCTGTAAAAACCTTCGCACCTTAAATCTCAAAGAGTGTCTTGTGACCGATCAGGGTTTAGATTCTATTCTTAAAAGAGCAAAGTCTCTTGAAAATCTATTTATCGCTAATTGCCACCTGCTTACGGATATCGGCCTGCAAACTATCTTCGCTCGATGTCCGCATCTCAAATTTCTCAATGCCTCTGGACTCACTGATATTACAGATAGAGCCGTAAGTGAATTGAAAGGGCAGACCCCTTTAGAATATTTGGACCTTTTTCACACCTCACTGGACGATAAAGCTGTTGAAACACTGGCAAAAAGCTGTCCACACCTGCAACATCTACGACTAAAAAGCGATCGCTTAAGCGACCTTGGATTAAAAAACCTTGCGACTTATTGCCCTCAACTTTCCACACTCAAATTAAAGCGGTGTCAAAACATCTCTGACGAAGGGATTTTTGCTCTTAAAACGCTCCCTCTAAAAACGCTTACTCTTTCAGGTTGTGAACAACTTACCGACAAAGGAATCCATGCCTTATCCGAGCTTTCTCTCACCTCACTCGGTTTATCCGGCATACACAAGCTGACGGAAGAAGGCACACGTCATTTAATAAACTGTCCTCTTCTTAAACTCTATCTTGGAAATTGCTCTCTTACCGATGAAGCGCTTCAATATTTTAAATATTTTCCACTTCAAAGACTCACATTAGAAAAATGCCATACCCTTACGGATAAAGGCCTCGACTATCTCAAGGAGCTTTCTCATCTCGCTGTCCTTTTTATTCTTCGCTGCCCTTCTTTAAGTGCGGAAGCTACCAAAAGACTTGCCTTGGAACTACACCCGATGACTATTGTCTTACCGACTTTCGATGTGTTTCTTTAACGACGTTAAAAAGTCACAGCCATAAATGCCATCTAACACACGATGGTCAAAGGTAAGAGAGATATGCATCATCGACCGGATGGCCAAGCTATCATCTTCTAAAGGAATTATCTTTCTCTGAATGGCTCCAAGGCCTACGATCGCAACCTCAGGAAATCGAATGATGGGAATACCTATCTGCACACCTGTCATGCCAAAATTTGTGAGAGTAATCGTTCCGTCTTTAACCTCATCATGTGTCAATTTCTGACTTCTCGCCTTTATGGAGAGTTCGCTAATCGCTTTAGCGATCTCTTCCAGTGAGAGGCTATCACAATGACGAATCACGGGAACCATGACTCCTTGCTCGATACTCACAGCAATGCCTAAATTGACATGCTTTTTAATAACAATAGTATCTTGTTCTAAGGATGAATTGAGTAAAGGATAATCTTTTAATGCTTTTGTTATCGCCTGCGCTATTAAACCTGTGATCGTAAGTTTTGTTCCGGTTTTAGCAAAGAAGGATTCTTTTTCTTTGGCGATATATTTTAAGGGAGCTGTCACATCCACTTCGGTGATGAGAGTCGCGTGAGGCGCCTCATAAAAAGAGCGCACCATATTTTCAGCTATAGCCTTGCGCAAAGGGTTCATCTTGACTCGCTCAATTCCTTCACGTGGTGGCACAAAAGCGCATTCTTTTTTCTGGGTTGATTCTACGAACATCTCTACATCTTTTTTCGTAACCCTTCCGCCTTCACCCGTACCCTTCACTTTAGAAAGCTCTTGGAATGAAATCCCTCTCTCCTGTGCCGCTCTCATAACCGAAGGAGAATAAAACCCGCTCATCTCAGTCGAAGTGGCTGCCTGTTCTTTAATCACTACTTCGGTCTTCGAAATCTCTTTAGCCCCACCCGCGGAGGAAATAACTCCGAGTAAACCTCCCACTTCTAACTCCTCGTCATTCTTGGCGAGGATCTCTTTCAACACTCCGGAAACCGGTGAGGGAATTTCACTGTTTACTTTATCTGTAGATACTTCCAAAAGAGGTTCGTCTTTTTCAACGACGTCACCCACTTTTTTAAACCACTGTACGACAGTGGCATTCAATATGCTCTCACCCAGTTTGGGAAGTTTAATAATGATATCTTCACTCATAGTTAACCTTTTGTAAGTTCATTAAAAACTCCTGCCACTTATCACCATTTTCTATGATAAAGAGGGAAATCTCCAGAAAATGAACTGGCAGTGGTAAAGTAAAAGGAAATGGTAGTTTTACATAATCTTTTTCTGTACACAAGAGAAAATCTGCCCCCTTATTTTTGCACTGTTTGGCAAAAGCAATCATTTCTTTTAAAGAAAAAGAAAGATGATCGAGAGTGTAACGCTCGTCTACGATCTCAGCATCGAGATCGAGCACCGTTTTTTTAAAACGCTCAGGGTACCCAATCCCACAGAAAATCCCCACTTTCTTTCCCGTCACGGATAATCCGTTCTTGACTATCACCTTTGTCCCCAAACAGGGAGCAGGGGTAAAACGTCTTACTTTTTCTTGAAGCAAATTAAATTGCTCTTTGGACTCGACCCCATTTAAAACGATAAGATCAGCCCTTCTTAACTGTTTAGGACTGTCGCGCAAAAAGCCGCGCGGCAAGAAGTGTCCTCTGCCAAAAGGATCATCGGCATTAATAACCACGATCTCTTTATTCTTATTTAACTTTAAATATTGAAACCCATCGTCTAATAAGATGACCTCGATTCCCTTTTTTTCAGCAAGGCGCGCATTGAAGATGCGATTTTTACCCACAAAGAAGGAGACGTTGCACATTTTCTTAAGAAGCATATAGGTCTCATCCCCACACAACCATGGATTTAGCTTTTTTGGATCGAGGGTGGAAAGATCGACATTTTTTCCCTGTCTTTCAATCTTGGAACGATAGCCTCTCGATAGAACACCAATTTTTTCAAAAGGAAGATGTCTGACGAGCAGTTCAATAAAAGGGGTTTTCCCAACGCCTCCTACTACAATGTTACCCACGCTGATGACAAGAGGCTTAACTCTCGCTCTTCTGAAGATTTTTGAATCAAAAAGAATTCTACGCAGGCAAACCACGCATCGAAAAAGGATGCTCAAGCTGATGAGAAAAGTCTTAATAAGAAAATTTTTTCTCTTTCCTTCGATGATGGAAAGGATATAGCGTTGAACCTTAGAAAGTATTTGATAATTCATTTCCCTCGAGAAAGAGCTCTTTTCGGTGACTTTAATTATTTTGAAATCCCCTCGAAAATCTCTTTTTCTCGAAGGAAAGCAATTTTCAAATACTTTCTTATGCAAACCCAAACTTTCTCTCAACCATTTCTATAATGATATGCATGGCAGCCATATGAGCTTCTTGAATACGGTCTGAGAAAGAAAAATCTTCAACTATCCATTCCAAATCGGTCTTCCCCTTCATCGCTCCTCCTTGTTTTCCCAAGAAAGCGACGGTTTTTAGGCGCATTTCCTTTGCCTTTGAGACCGCATGTATCAGATTCACTGAGTTGCCACTCGTCGAAAGGGCAATGAAAAGATCTCCAGGTCTGCCGAGCGCCTCTACTCCTCTTGCAAAGACATGTTCATATCCAGCATCATTCGCAGTGCAGGTGAGATGCCCTGGATCAGAAAGAGCAATCGCAGGAAAGGCTTTTCTTTTTTTTCTAAAGAACCCTGTCAACTCTTCTGCGAAATGCATCGCGTCGCATAGGCTTCCCCCATTTCCTGCAATAAGAAGTTTCCCCTCCTTCTCAAAACAATCGGTGATCAACTGAGCAGTTGTTTCAATAAATTCAAGGCTCTCCGGTTTTTCTAAAAATTGAGCCGCTTTAACCGCATCTTTCACTGCACTTAGAACATCATCTCGCATAAAATCCTATAAACAACCGTTAAGTCCTAATCATTTTAAAAGACTTCACAATTAGAAATCTAGAAGGGAAATGTCTCTATTACAAACTATTTTTTAAAATATTCGCTATATTTCAATGGGTGGTTTTCTCTCCATGGACAGTAATGATTGGAAAAATCGACCCTTTCGCCAAGAGGCGGATGGGTGCAGCGCCAAAACTTGTAAAGGGCACCTGGGTACGGATTTACTAAATTCGCCTCTTGCAGAACGATAAAAGCCTCTCCAGCCGCCTGGTTATTCCGCGTGATCTCTAAACCAAATCGATCGGCCTCGTGTTCCATGGTACGAGAAACATAATTTGAGAGAGGAGTGGAGAGAAAATTAAAGAAGCTAAAAAGAAAAAAGAGAAGCGGTAGAGAAGCGATATCAGAAATATCTTTAAATCCTAAATATTTATGATGCCTTTTCACTATGAAGTTACCTACCTTGTAGGTTAAGTAGAAGATGATAAATGAAATAACCCCCATATAGAGCAAATCCCACCAGATATGATGAAGAACATAATGGCCCATTTCATGCCCCATCACAAAAAGGACTTCATCTGGTGTCATTTTATCGATCAAGGTGTCCCAAAGAACGATTCTATTCGTAGAACCAAATCCGGCCACATAGGCATTTAATAGCTTCGTATCTTGGTTTTTATTGACCTCAAAAACTCTCCCATGCTCAATTCCTGCTTTGGAGGCGAGGGATAAAATCCGCTGTTCGAGTTCCTTATTTTTCATAGGTCCAAATTTACTATAGAGAGGATCGATCCATACAGGTTGGATAAAAACCACGAAAAATAGAATCCCGATAGAGACCAAGCTGCCATAAAACCACCATCTACGAGGGCTTTTTTTCAATAAGAGATAAAAAATCCACACAAAAGCGATAGCAAAGATAAGGGTTATCGCAACACCTATACCATAATGGTAAAACCATTTTCCGAGGGGTTGAATGGAAAGTCCATAATCATGCAATCGGATATACCCCGCATAGAAATCGAGAGGGAAATTTAAAACTTGAAAAATCAGGATTGAAAGAATCAAATAAACCACGATGGTAAAAAACCAGTTCTTTCCGCATTTCTTTGAAAAATGGCCAAGTTTCCCTGTAAATCCTTTAACGAGAAAAAGGAGTGGGACAATAAATCCCCAAAGAGTCCCAATTATCCATAAGATATTACCGCTTTTATAAAAACGCATTGCCTCTTCTGTTGCCGGAGGAACAACGACGTTAGCACAGTCAAAAGTGTTGGCAGCTAAAATATCGAACATCGTTTTTTATTTTATACCTTTTCAAAAAAAGGACAAATACTTTCAAAGATCAACACCTTTTCTTGGGTCGGATGACTAAGCTCAATTTGTACATGATGTAAATCGATACCTTTAGAGATAGATGCAAATGTAGAGCCATATTTTGTATCACCAACGATGGGACATCCGATTGCACTTAGCTGAGAGCGAATCTGATGATACCTACCTGTAACGAGATCTATTTTCAGAAGCGAGGTACTTTGCGACTCACCAACGACCTCGTAGTGTAAAATGGCTCTTTTTGCATGTGGAGTATCTTGGGATACAACTCGAGAAAAAAATTCATCATGAACCAGAAAATGCTCGAGATTCTCTTTTTGTTTAGGAGGCTTTCCTTGTACCCTACAGAGATACGTTTTTTTGATCTTTTTTTCACGCATCGCTTTTTGCAGTCGCGAGAGCGCTTTACTCGTCCTTGCAAAAACAATGATTCCACTTACTGCCTTATCGAGCCGATGAATGGGTTGTAAAAAGACAGCACCCTCTTTTTTAAAAGATTCTTTGATCCACTCTTTTGCCTCTTCTTCAATACTATTCTCGCCCTGAGTTACTTGGAGAGGACGTTTTTCAACCACGAGAAGGTGATTGTCATAATAAAGAATTTTGATGGGATCTTTGACGGAGGACTTCATAAAGTAATAATGTTGATGCTGTTGCTACATTTAGAGAATCGGCTTTCCCTTTCATAGGTATGCGAAGAGAGATATCGGAAGTTTTAAGCCACTTTTCGGATAAGCCGAGCTGCTCTGTCCCGACAACTATCGCGACAGGTCCCGTCAGATCGACATCGGTATATTCTTGTGAAGCGTGAGGGGTTGTAGCGACTATCTGTATCTTCTTTTCTTTTAACCAGTGAATAGTCTCTTCACTCTCAGCCTCAACGACCGGCACCGTAAACAGAGTGCCTACACTCGAGCGTACGACATTGGGATTGTAAACATCGGTACAACGATCACAGACGATGAAAGCATCGACTCCTACTGCGTCGGAGGACCTAAGAATGGTGCCCAGATTGCCAGGTTTTTCGATCGCCTCTGCAATCATCAAAAAGGGCTGTGATGAAAGAGTGATATCCTTTAAAGAACGCTTTTGCTGTTTTGCAACTCCGATCAACCCATCCGGTCGATCTCGATAAGAAATTTTGGAAAAAAGTGAAGGTGAAACAGAAAACAGTTCTGTTCCCCGGGATACCAGTTTTTCAATCAATGTCTTTTCATTCGATCCTAGAAAATGCTCGGGAGAAATAAAAAGTTGATCTATATCTATATCTCCATCGACAGCTCTTAAGAGTTCACGATACCCTTCGATTAAAAAATAGTGCAGGCGATCTCTTTCTCTTCTCTCTCGCAGTCTAAGAAGCTGTTTGATCTTTGGATTGTGAGAGCTTGTCAAGGTTTCCAAATGATGTAACTCCCGCTAGGAATGGATAATGTTTTTGGGGAAAAGAGAAATAGCTCTCCAAATTCTGCTCTCCCTTTAAATTTTTGAGAGATTAAATGTTGCAAAACAGTAGGAGTAAGACCAGGGGTGTGACAGGTCAAGATTAAAAAAAGAGGAAAGTCGCTTAAAAGCTGCTTGCATAAATCGAGCAAAGGGTGCAAGTCTCGCTCAATTTTAAAGACCTCTTTTTGAGCCCCTCTGCCAAATGTCGGAGGATCGAGTAAAATCGCATCATAGCGCACACCGCGCTTGACCTCTCTCTTTAAAAACTTGATCACATCATCGACGATCCATCGAATTGGCGCATGGCTTAAATCGTTGAGTGAAGCATTTTCTCTTGCCCAATCCACCATTCCGGAAGAGGCATCGACATGGCACACCTTTGCACCCGTTTTTGCTGCCATACAGGTAGCACCTCCGGAATAGGCAAATAAGTTTAAAAAATGAGCCCCTCGACTGGTTTCCAAGATTTCTTTGCAGCATTTCCAAATCTCACGATGTTCTGGAAAAATACCCAAATGACCAAAATCGGTAGAAGAGAGCTTCATCTTTAGATCATCGATTTTTACCATCCATGTTTTAGGAAGATCTTTCTTTTCCCAGTTATTTCCTCCCTCACGACTAAAAGAAGCATGTGCCTCGTGCCAACGACTCTCGGGCAGTAGCGGTTGCCAAATAGCCTGACTGCATGGTCTTATTAATGTATAATTTCCGAATCGCTCTAATTTCTTTCCATTACCACTATCTAATAGAAAATATTCATTCATAATGATAAAAATAATAACAAAAGAAATAAATTAATTAAAGAAAACTATTTTTTAATAATATTTTTCCAAAGACGTGCAAGAATTCTATTAGTCACTGCATATAAAATTTTATCACGGGAGCCCCTTTCCAGAAAGGACCAGAGATCTGGGTCCTGGCCTTTCCATTGGAGAGCTGCCCACATGGTTCCAATCGGTTTCTCTACACTGCCACCTGTAGGTCCAGCGATACCAGTGATAGCCAGTGCAAGGTCTGCCCCAGTGAGGTTTAAGACTCCCTTTACCATTTCTTGTGCAACCTCCCCACTTACAGCTCCCTTCCCTTTGAGAGTATGATGGGAAACGCCTAAAATTTTTTCTTTGAGGTGATTGGAATAACAGACGACACTTCCAAGAAAGTATTGCGAAGAACCAGAAAGAGAGGTCAAACGCGCGGCAAGCCTTCCACCTGAACACGATTCTGCGAATGCTAAAGTTTTTTTGTGAGTGACCATGTAGGCCTGAATCGCTTCTTCTATTTTTCCATGGAGAGAAGGAAAAAGAGATTCATAAAATTCTTGGGCTACTCTTTGATAGGCCTCTTCAACGATCTTCTTCTCTTTGTCTCTAAAAATGAGCAATAAGGTTCCATAGGAAGTATAGATCCCGATCTGAAGGGAAGGATATTCTTCCTTTAGATTTCTTAAAGT
>Ga0187779_10002014_pt1 | contig 12613 bp, 12 predicted proteins | sample 1015_Q2_SP10_10__FD_132435 | JGI IMG/M metagenome (GOLD analysis project Ga0187779, IMG submission 132435) | Tropical peat soil microbial communities from peatlands in Department of Meta, Colombia - 1015_Q2_SP10_10_MG | ecosystem: Environmental > Terrestrial > Soil > Wetlands > Peat | place... | reverse complement strand
GTCGTCCCCGAGGCGACGATCAGCGGCCTCGCATCGTGCTCGCTCAGCTCGTCGATGATGCTCTGGCCGTAGGCTGCCACTTGCGCGAGCGACCGGTCGCCATACGGCGCGCGCGCGGTGTCCGCGAAGTAGACGACGTCAAGATCGGGCCGCAGACGGCGCAACTCGCTGAGCACACTCAGACCGCCCAGGCCCGAGTCGAGCATGCCGACCGGACGCACACGGTTCACGATGTCGGAGCGCCGCCCGTGTAATCTTTGACGCCCTGCGCGATGCCCGCGGCAAGGCGGTCGAGGAACGAGTTCTGGGTCAGCAGCGATGCGTCGTGCGCGTTGCTCAGGTAGGTGTTCTCGATCAGCACTGCGGTCATGACCGTGTGGTTGATGACGTAGAACTCCTCGCGTTTGATGCCGTCGTCGCCCGCTCCGCTCGCACGCACGGTGGCGTTTTGAACGGTCTGGGCGAATGCGCGGTCGGCTGCGCGCCAATAGTAGGTGGTCAGGCCCGATGGTGCGCTCGAGACTGATGAGTTGATATGCACGCTGATGAACAGCCGCGCTCCGGCGGCGTTGGCGACGTCGCAGCGCGCCTGCAGCTCCTGGTGGTCGTCGCCGTTAGGGTCGCCCACTTCGTAGTCACCGTCGCGGGTGAGCACGACACGCCAGCCCGCGCGTTCGAGATCCGCCTTCAAGCGCTGCGAGATGGCCAGCGTGACATGGCTCTCCACAAGCCCGTACTGCTGGTTCATCGCCCCCGGATCATTGCCGCCATGCCCGGGATCGATGACGATGAGGTTGGGGCGTCGCGGACCCGGAGTGATCGCCGCGACCGGCGGCGGCGATTGCGGCGCGGCTTGCATCATGCCCACGCCGCTCTGGGGCGCGTCCAGCGGTGGCGGGCTCGCGTGGATCTCGATGCCGAGTTGATTGGCGGAGCCTTGGATGGCGCCGATGACGACGTCGAGCGGTTGCGACTGATCGATGATGACACGCACCACGTGATCGGGATCGATCTCGTGCTGGCTTATCTTGACGGACCGGACTTGCGGCAGTTTCACCGCGATGTCGCGCGCGGGTCCTACGAGCGCGGCCGGAGAGATGTCGACCCAAAAGCGGTTGTCCGGAGCGGCCAGCCGGTGCCATTCGAAACTCACGGGTCCGGTGAGCGCTAACGTGATGCGGCTCGCGCCGTCTGTGTCGGTCACGAAGAGATCCGTGATTTTTTCGAGCGGCGAGGGGCTCGGGCTCGGGCTGGCTCCGGACGCGAGCGGACCTGGCGAGCCGGTCGGTGCTGCGCCGTTGTCCGTCGCCTCGGGAGCCGGCACCGCCGTCGGAACGGGAAGCGCGGCGCTTGCTCGGCTGAGTGGGCTCGGCACGACCGTGGGTCCCGCGGTCGGCGAGACCGCCGTCTGGGTGGCTGCCGGCGTCGCGACCGACGGCGTCGAGGAGATCTGCACCGACGGCGTCGCCGTCGCCGCGGCCAGGGCCAAATCCGTTTCGTTGCGTGCCAAGACCAGATCCATCTGCGAACTCGCCGTTGCGCGGTGTGCGGCGAACTTCACCCCATGTTCCACCGCGATCGACAGCGTGGTGATGGGAAAGCCCGGCGGCCCTGTTTGTGAGAGCGTCGCCTGGCTGGCCTCGCGTCCGCCGAGTGCGACCTGCGCGCCGGCGGCATTGGCGAATCCTTGGAATGTCAGCGTGAACGTCGGGCGTTTGGCCGGGCCGTCGAATCCCGAGCGCCACACGAGCGGCGCGCTCGCGCGAATCTCGACCACGGTTCGCACCTTGCCGATGCGCCGCAGCACCGACACGATCTGTGGTGAATAGGCGAGCGCTGAATGGAACTGCCGCTCGTGCAGACCGAGCGCCTGAGTGAGCGCCGGCAGCGGCACGTACAGCGCGCTCTCCTCGTAGAACGGTCCGAACGGAATAGCGGTCGAGCTGTCATCGACGCTGACCGCATTGCTCCCCACGGTGAACGTGATGAGCGTGCCGTCAACCCGGGTGAAGACGATGAAGCGCGTGCCGGGCTGGAACTGCATCTTAGCGCCGACGAGCGCGAGCATCGAACCCAAGCCTGGATCGTCAACGCGGACGACTGGCAAGCCCCTCGAACTGCCCAAATGCGCAAAACGTACCTCATGGCCGAAGACGAAGACCTGATCGTTCAGGCGGGCGACCGGAGCAGCCACCGCCTGAGCGCGCGCGGTCGATGGATGCGCGATGAGCGCGAATCCGGCGCACAGGCAGAGCACGGCGAGGATGGCCCGCGGCGTTGGGGTCATTGCGCGAATGTATCTCTCGTCAGCGGCTCGTCGAGCTCGAAATGTCCGCCTGGCAAAGAGGCGCGCCGCGCCCCTGCCACGGTCACCTGCACGCGCTGCACTCCGGGAAGACCGGTCATCGTATAGGTGAGCGACTTGAAGAGCCCCGCTTCATCGCCGGCACCGCTTTGGAACGAGCGCGCGATCGGGCCATCGAGGTTAACGGTCGCCAGATCGCCGTCGAGCGATACGGTGGCCACCGTCCCGGCTGGGAACAAGACGAGTTGGTCGCGGCTGGTTGATGGACCCGCGACGAGTTGGCCAAGTGCGTAGCTCGCGACGGCAGGTGCGGCGAGCTTGGAATCGACCGAGAACGGCATGCGCACGAGCTGGTCGGTGCCGGCTCGGCAGTAGTAGACCGTTATATGGGGGGACGATGCGGTCGTGGCGTGGTGGGTGCACGACACGAGGCCAGCGCAGACCGCCAGCACGGCGATCGCGCGATAGACCATATAGTCTTTGGTACGGGGGCCGGCCCCGTGGATCCGAGCCTTCACGACGGAGGCCGTCTGCACAGCACGTAGGCATCTATTCACTGGGCAGCTCGGCTCACCTTGGGTCCGCGACCACTCCATTCCTATAGAATCGGCACTTAGCTGCCCGTTGAGAATCGGTTGAGAGCACGCCCGTATCATGCTCCCTGAAACCTGCTCGTCGGCTGGGGGGATTGTATCGATGAGGACGTCTGAACTGGGGGTCTGCTCGACTTCACAACGTGTGGCCATGCTCGTCATCGCGGCCGTGGTTCTGGCCGGCTGCGGCGGAGGAGGCGGCACGGGAACCGCCCCACCTCCCACCGCCCCCAGCGCCCATGTCCTGACCCTTAGCCCCTATTTTTCGACTCCGCCACCTTCAGGAGTCGGCGTCGGGTCGATCGACTTTCAGTTCACGGTCGCCGGAGCGGCAGCATCATTTGAAGCGCTTGAGAGCGGCTATACGGGCGCGTTCACGGTGAGCGGCTGCTCGGGCGTTGCGACCGTCAGTCCGGCATCCGCGACCGGGCCTATCGGCCTCTTCACCATCACGGCTGTGGCTGCGGGCACCTGTGCCTTTACTGTCAAGGACACAGGTTCGCACTCGGCATTCGTCTCGGTGACGGTTACGACCACCTCTGGAGGCATTTTATGAAAGACCGTAACGCCCGAAGTCGCTCTCGTCTCTCCCTCGCACAGGTCGCGCTCGCGGTGATGCTTGCGGGATGCAATGGTGGTACGTCAAGCCCGGTCACCGCAGCTCCGAACACACTGGCACCCCGACCCGTGGAGCCGACCGCAGTCACCTTCGTCATGCATTGGGGTTCTGGGCAATCCGTGCAATCGGTCGCTCGAAGCCCATTGTACGTCCCCGCTTCCTCGAAAAGCGTGTCGGTCGCGGTGAACGGCGGGTCGCCCCAGGTGCTCAACCGTCCCTCCGGCGGCTCGCTATCAACCATAAAGCTGAGCGCACCGGTCGGGGTGGACTCGTTTGCGATCCTACTCTACGACGAGCCCAACGCGCAGGGCAACGTGTTAAGCCAGGCGACCGTATCGCAGAACATCGTGGCAGGCAAGGCCAACACGGTCTCTGCCACGCTCAACGGCGTGATCGCGGCGGTCACAGTGACGATCCCGCCGCCGAGCCTCGCAGCGGGGACGTCTGGGAGTACGTCTGTGACGGTAACGGCGCTGGACGCAGACGGCAACACCATCGTCACGCCAGGCGGCTATGATGTGCCGATCACGCTCACAGATAGCGATACGTCCGGGATCACGACGGTCTCTCCCAAGGTGATAGGCGCCCCAGGCACGGCCGTCACGCTCTCGTACAACGGCAGGTCGATATGGTCAGCACAGATCGGCGCCAACGTTCCAGGGGTGCCACCCAGTGCGATCACGCCGGCAATCTTCGCCCCGACCCCGCACATCACGGAGTACGCAATCCCAACCGCCAGTTCGTTACCGCTCGACATCACCGCCGGCCCAGATGGTGCCCTCTGGTTCACAGAAAGCGGTGCGTCTAAGATCGGGCGCATCACAACCGCAGGAGCCATCACGGAGCTCGCGATTCCCGGTAGGCCTCAATCCATCGCGATGGGCGGCGGAAAGATCTGGTTCACAGCGAGAGGCTCGTCGAACGAGGGCATCGTCGGCGCCATCCCAGCCCCGTCGCTCACCTACACCGAGGTCATTGATCCTTCGTTCAAGACGGAATATTTATCGGGCATAGCATTTGGCACTGGAGGCTTCATGTGGTATCTCGACAGCTTGAACCAAAGGCTCCATAATATTAACACGACGTTGACGTATATCGGAAACGTCTCCCTGAGTGTGAACGGAGGGAATATTATCTATGGACCCGACGGCGCGATGTGGTTCACGGAAAACTCGGGAGCAAAGATCGGGCGGTACGATTACGCTACGGGAGGCTTCACAGACTACGCCTTGCCGCCGAGCTGCTGCGCCCCCAACGATTTAACCATCGGCCCCGATGGAAATATTTGGTTCACCGATCCAGGTGGGAACAAAGTGGGTTATCTGACCCCATCCGGTTTCTTCACAAGCGTGGAATACCCGGCGACCACGCTAGACAGTGGCCCGACTGGCATCACCACCGGACCTGACGGAGCGCTCTGGTTCACGGAACAGACGGCGAACAAGATTGGGCGCATCAGCACCTCGGGAAGCATGACCGAATATCCCGTGCCAACCGTGAATGGACTACCCCAGTACATCGCCCCCGGGCCCGACGGCAACCTCTGGTTCACGGAGCTCTCGGCCAACAAGATTGGGGTGCTCGCCTACTAGGCGCAGCAAGAGAAGGCGTGGTGGGAAAGGTGTGGTGGAGGCGACCGGAGTTGAACCGGTGTCCGAAACGACTCCCACGAAAGCGTCTACAGGCTTAGCTCGGGATTTTCACTCGCGACGCGTACTCCCCCGAGCGGGATTGCCGCGCCGCCAGCTCCGCTTGCATTCCCGGCGGCATCGAAGCGCCTGCCTCCGGTATCCGTGCTTTATGACACTTGCGGGCCCGTGACGGAGCCGTTGCCCCGCAAGCGTGAGAGCCTAATTAGGCTGCCAGTGCGTATTCGCTGTTCGCGTTTATACGTTGTCCGATCGTTTTAGGAGGGCTCGGAACTCCGCCTGCTTCTCTCGCCAGAGCACATCCCGTCGAAACCGTGACGCCCCCGCGAAAAACGGACCCCGCGGTCCGCTTCGCCCTCTATTGTACAGCATCGCGCAGCGACTGACAAGGGAACCCCCACCCTGGGCCGGCCTGGCCCAAGGCGTGCTCATAGCCTCCCCGCGGTGGCGCTCAGGCCGTCGTCAGGGCGAGAACTTCTTGCGCTCCGCTGCGACGTCCCTGATGATCACGCTGATGATCCATGAGATGACCGAGGTCACGATCGCGCCCCAAAAGGCGGCCCAGTAGCCTGGCATCGTCCAACCGGGCAACCATTTGAGCACGAAGAAAAAGATGACGCCATTGATGAAGAGCGTGGCCAATCCAAGCGTCAAGATGACGAGCGGACAGCTCAAGACCATGAGCAGCGGGCGCACGAAGGCGTTCGCCAATCCCAGCACGAGAGCGCCGAGCAAGGTGTCCACGACGGTGTCGGCGTGGATCCCCATGAACCTGAATTGCGAGATCAAAAAAAGAGCAAGCGCGTTCACTAGGAGTCTGACGATGAAACTCATGCCCGAAGGTGCGGCGTGCGTGCGGGCGAGCCCTGCCACGTGGCAGCACGGGACGCCTAGGGCTCGGGCTCGTCCTCGTCCTTCTGCAGCGCCGCTTTGATAAAGGCGGCCAAATCCTGGCTGATTCCCGGGACTGAGGTCAGTTCCCCGATTGACGCTCGCCGAACGCCGGCAGCCGACCCGAACGCGCGTAACAGGGCACGCCGTCGTGCGGGCCCCACGCCCGCCACACCGTCCAGTGCCGAAGCGGTGAGGCGGCGGCCGCGCAGCCCGCGGTGATAGGTCACCGCGAAGCGATGCGCCTCATCGCGCAGCCGTTGCACGAGATGCAGCGCAGGCGAGTTACGCGGCAATTCGATCGGCAGCTCCTCGCCGGGCACGTACAACTCCTCGAACTTCTTGGCGAGCGCGGCGACCGGTAGCGCGACGAGATCGAACTCCTCGAGCACGGCGAGCGCTGCACCCAGCTGCGCCTGGCCCCCATCGACGATGATGAGGCTTGGACGCTTCTCGAATTTTCGTTCTTTGCCCGGCGCCTTGGGGAGCGCATCGGCGGTCAGGTAGCGCAACCGGCGGCGCAGCATCTGCTGCATGTTGGCGACGTCGTCGTTGCGCTCGTCGCCTTGAATCTTGAACCGTCGGTATTCGCTTTTGCGCGGTGCACCATCCTCGAAGACGACCATCGAGCCGACGACGTTTGTCCCCTGGACGTGGGAGACGTCATAGCATTCGACGCGCTGCGGCAAGGCTGGCAGCGAGAGGCTCGCGGCCAGCTCTTCCATCGCCGCCGTCGCCCGCTCATCGGCGACGTGGCGCTGGGCCAGGTGATCGGCCAGATGCTGTTCGGCGTTGCGACGCACCTTGCGCAGGTATTCAGCTCGCGAACCGCGTTCGGGGATGAGGATGCGAACCCGGCTGCCGCGCACCGCGGAAAGCGTGCGTGCGAGCTCGTCGGCGTTGGGGATGCGATCGTCGAGCATGATCTCTTTGGGCACCGCCGGCGACGCCGCGTAGAACTGTTCCACGAACGATGACAGCACTTCACCCGGCGATCGCCCCTGCGTGTTCTCCACCAAGAAGTTGTCCTGGCCGATGAGCTTGCCGGCGCGGACGAAAAACACATCCATCGAGGAGATCCCCTGACCGTGCGCGCCAGCGATGAGATCCATGTCCACCTGGCTCTTCCACACGACCTCCTGGCGGGCCATGACCCGCTCGACATCGGTGATGCGATCGCGCAATCGGGCCGCATGTTCGAATGCGAGCTGCTCGGAGGCGAACTCCATCTCGCGCTTGAGCCGGTCGACGAGCACGCCGTGACGCCCTTCGAGGAAGAGCAGCACATCGCGCACCGTGGCGGCGTAGTCCTCACGTGTCTGCAAGAAAGCGCACGGCGCGAGGCAGCGCCGAATGTGGTATTGCAGGCACGGTCGCCGGTAGGCGACCCCGATATCATCGAATTTGCAGGTGCGCAACGGGAAGGCACGGCGGATGAGGTCGATCACGTCGCGCAGGCCACCGGCGTTGGAGAACGGCCCGAAGTAACGGCTGCCGTCGCGCACAAGCTTGCGGGTGAAGATCACGCGCGGGAAGTCTTCGCCCAGGGTGACCTTCAAATACGGGTACTTCTTGTCGTCCTTGAGGCGTATGTTGAACGGTGGCTTGTGCTGCTTGATGAGATTGCACTCAAGCAGCAGGGCCTCGCTTTCGTTTCGCACGATGATGGTGCGCACGCTCGCGACGCGTTCGACGAGCGCGTCGATGCGGGCGGCGTGCGGGCGGCCAGCTTGGAAGTACGAACGCACGCGAGAGCGCAGATCGATCGCCTTGCCCACATAGAGCACAGCACCGCCTGCGTCCAGCATCTGATAGACGCCCGGCTCGGCGGGCAGGTGATCGAGCTGCTCCGCCAGCCGTTGCGCGCGACCGTCATCCATGAGGGATTCTTGCGGGCAGCGGCAAGCCTGCCCTCCACACGTCCTAGGCCCGTCGCTCCGCACGGAAGTGGGACCACAACCACGCCACGATGGCGATCGCGACCAGCGCCAGCAGGATGAACGATGCAGGCCGCGCGTAGGCGCCGAGCAGGTCCCAGTTCTTGCCCAGCGTGTAGCCGATGCCGGCGAAGAGCATGCTCCAGATGCACGATCCCAAGAGCGTGTAGGTCAGAAACGGCGCCAGCTGCATGCGCGTCACCCCGGCGGGAAACGACCCAAACGCCCGCACGCCTGGCAACAGCTTGAGGATGAGCACTGCGGTCGAGCCGTAGCGCGCGAACCACTCATCGGCACGCTCGAGCTCGCGCTCGCGCACGAAGAACGCCCTGCCGAAGCGCATGATGAACGGCCGCCCGCCGTAGTAGCCGACGAGATAGCCCAAGATCGCCCCGCAGAAGTCGCCAGCGGCGCCCGCGATCATGACCGGGATGATCTCAAGCACGTGCGTCGAGGCCAGATAGCCGGAGAACGCGAGCATGACCTCGCTGGGCAGCGGCACGCCTACCGCTTGGCCGAACATCCCGGCGAACAAGCCGGCATAGCCAAGCCGCGAGATGACCGCGAGGATCCACGCGATCAGGTGTTGTTCGAATTCGTGCATCGCCCGCTACCCGTGCCTCGTAGCGGCTTGAGCCGTCAGGCGCTCGAGCACTCGCGCGGCTACCCCGCCGCCGTCCTCGACGATGGCGCGCAGCAGGTCGATGGGTTGGACGAATTCAGGCTCAGCTTTGGCGTCGCGTGCCGCGGCCACGATTCGTTGCACGCGCGGCGTGATAAGGATGCCGTCCCACGGGTGATCCGACGCCTCTTCCATCGCCTCGCGCAGCGTGCGCTTGACGAGCCAACGCTCCAAGCCCAGTCGCTCGAACTCGGCGGCCACGTCAGCGGGTGGGTCGATCGCCATGGCCAAGAGCAGGTGCTCGGTGCCAAGATAGTAGTGGCTCGCGTTCCGGCACTCTTGCTCGGCGAGCGTGATCACCGCACGCGCGGCTGGGCTGAACCGTGTGAACATCGACATCAGCGGTCTGCAAGATCGAGAGGCGTTACCGCCTGCCGACGGTGGTGTGCTCGCGCGAGCAAGTGCGATGTGGCACAGAACAAATCTCGGGGCGACAGGATTTGAACCTGCGAACCTCTCGGTCCCGAACCGAGCGCTCTACCAAGCTGAGCTACACCCCGCATCGCTGCGACTGTTGCTGGTTCTGCCGGGTTTTGACGCCTTCCTTGAGCGACGGCGCGCGGACGGGAAACCTCCGTCGGCCCCACGAAGCCGAATGTCGCTTTTGCCGTAGTTGGAGCCGTCCAGAGAACACATGCGATACCTGATCGTCGGCTGCGGTCGTGTCGGCTCGACGCTTGCCAAACGTCTGGCCCGCGACGGACACGAGGTCACGGTGGTGGACGAGAGCTCGGCGGCTTTCCGCCGGGTCGGGCGCGATTTTCCCGGCAAGCTCGTGCTCGGCACCGGCATCGACGTCGACGTGCTGCGGCGCGCCGGCGCAGAGTCGGCCGACGGCTTCGCAGCGGTGACCCAGGGCGACAACCGCAACATCATGGCAGCGCTCATCGCCCAACAGCATTTCAAAATCCCGCGCGTGGTCGCGCGCATCTACGATCCCGAACGCTCGTATATGTATCGCGACTTTGGCATCTCCACCGTCTGCCCGACGACGGTAGGGGCCCGGCTCATGGGTGGGGCGCTCATGGAAGACCAATACTCCTCACTGCTCTTCGACCAAGCCGATGCCGAAATCGTGGAGCTGACGGTGGCTGGCGCATCGATCGGCAAAACGGTGCGCGACCTGACCGAGCCGAGCAAGAGCCAGATCGCCCTCGTTGTGCGGGCCAACCACAGCATCATCCCGACGCCTGAAGTCAAACTCGAGGGCGGCGACCGCGTGGTCGCCATCGTCCGCCCCGATTTCGTAACCGAATTCCGCAACCGCTTCGGCGGTTCGAAGGCGGTGGCCGTCTAGATGTTCATCGTCGTCTGCGGCGGCGGCAAGCTCGGCACGTACGTCGCCAAAGCGCTGCTCGAAGAGAAACATGAGGTCGTGGTCATCGAGAAGGACGAGCGCAAGGCTGCGCACCTGTGCCAGTTCCTCAACTGCGAGATCGCCCGAGTCGGCGACGCCTGCGATCCGCTGGTCCTTGAGGACGCCGGGGTGGCGCGGGCCGACGTGGTCATCGCCGACACAGGGGACGACGAGGATAATCTGGTCATCAGCCTCGTCACCAAGAAGAAGTTTTCGCGGCCGCGCACCATCGCGCGCGTCAACAATCCTAAGAACAAACAGATCTTCGAGGAGCTCGGCATCGATTCGGTGGTCTCGGGCACTGAGATCGTGCTGAGCATCGTGCAACAAGAGGTCAACGTCAAGGACGTGGCGCCGCTCATGACCTTCCGCGGCGGCAACCTCGAGCTCGTGCGTCTCTCGTTGCCCGCCGGCTCGCCGGCCAACGCCAAGCGGCTGTCCGACCTGCGCCTTCCCAAACACTGCGTGGTCGTGGCCCTGGAGCGCGCTGGGGACGTCATCGTGCCGGACGGGGAGACGAGGGTTGAAGCAGGCGACGCGATGCTCATCGTCATGCAGCCAGGCGCCACGAAGGAGCTGCGCGCCGAGCTCGTCGGCACGAACTAGCGCGATCTTCGCCTATCCGAAGCCGCGGGTGAAATTGCCCACTCGCAGTTCGGGGAACTCGCTGTGCAGCCAGTGCAGCCAAGGGCGCATGCCGATAGGAGCGCGTCGCGGGCGGCCGACCGCCGCGAAGTACGCGGCAGGGTCGACGTTGAGCGTGCGCGTCTGCACCATGGTGATCGGGAACTCGCGCAAGAGCGCACCGAACGCTTCCATTTCGCGCTCGTCGTCGGTCACGCCAGGGTGGGTCAGCAGATTCAGTGAGATAGCGACACCGCGAGCGGCAGCGACGCGCAGGCTCTCGCGCACCGCTGCGAAGCTGTATCCCCGCGGCCGGTAATAGGCGGCATAGGCCTCGGGCCGAGCCGCATTGAGGCTGACCCGTATGGAGCGCAGGCCAGCATCGATGAGGCGCGCAAGCGCTCGCGAGTCGCTGGCGTTCGTGTTGCAGTGGATCGTGCCGGCAGCGGTCGCGCTGCGGACCGCGCGGATGGCCTGCTCGATGAGCGGAGCGGCGAGCAAGGGTTCTCCTTCGCACCCTTGTCCGAATGAGATCATGCCGCTGGGCACCGCGCGCAGATGGGCGATCGCCAGCTCCGCGATCTCCTCGAGCGTCGGGCGGCGGCGGATCCGTTCTTGCGCGCTCTTGACCTGCGCACCGGGGTCTTGCTCGGAGATGCAGCCGATGCAGCGCGCATTGCAGGCCACAGAGACGGGCACTGCCGCTTCCCCTTGGCGCAGGAAGACGTTTTGCGCGGTGAAGCAGCCATACTCCGTTGCGCAGCGCGCGAGCTGCGCGACGAGGGAGCTCCCCGGAAACTCGAGCGTTCGCAGCGCGATGCCGTCGTGGACGCGCTGGGCGTCGTGTGCGTGCGGCGCCCAGCTCCCGAGCTCGTCGGTACGCTCGGCTGCGACCCAAAAACTGTCACCGCTCCAGGCCACGGCGGTATAGCCGTACAGAGGCAGCACGGGCGCGCCCGGACGCTCCGCGTATGCGGGGAGCGCAAGGCGCGTGTAGCCCAGCGGCAGCGCGCAGGCGACCGCGCTTACCTCTTCACCTTTCTGCCGTGCGATCTGGCGGGTTGAGCTGCCATGGTACGCGAGCACCGATCTGCCGGGCAGCGTGAGCAAGAGCGACCCTTCGGGGAGCGGGATGAAGTCGGCGCCGTCCGCCTTTGCGATCGCGCCGCCATCCGCGGCAGCGGCAAGGTCCGGCAGGTCGACGACCGATCCGTCGGCGCGAGAGTAGACCGCTTGGAGGGGTGCGCGGCCATGTGCTTTCTTCTTTATCTTGCGGTGCGCCGCAGAGGTCGCCGTCATCTGCCCCATCCAGGAGCCGGCAGCCGTCGTCCCTCGTCCATGACCCAGTAGTCGGTGTGCTCTGCCACCATGCCATCGGCTGCGAAGCGGAGCACGCTCGTACCAGCCAGGGTCCACTCCTTTCCCTCCCAGCGATATACCGCCCACCACTCCACCGCTGCTCGGTCGCCGGCCGCGATCGGCTCTGCGAACCAACATTCGATCGCGTCTTCCTCGGCGAACGCCCCTAGCACGTACTCTTTAGCACCGCCCGGACCGATCTTCGGCATCCGGAACGGATGAGAACGATAGGAGGCACCCGGCGCGTATAACGACGCGATGGCGTCTGCGTCCTTACGCGGCCATGCCAGCGACCACGTTTGCGCCCAGACGCGAGCGAATTCCAGGGGGTTCACCGGGCGAGCCGGCCTTCGAGCGGCATTTCGAAAGCGATCTCCGTGCGGAAGACGAGCTCTGCCCCGCCGGTCAGAAATGCGCCTGCACCAGGACCTGCCCACTCCACATCCACGCTGCCTCCGGGGCTCGCCACCGGGACCGGCGTTTTAGCGCGGCCGGTCGCCATCGCTGCTGCCGCAGCCGCGCACGCACCCGTGCCGCACGCCCAGGTCTCGCCCACCCCGCGCTCGAGCACCCGCATCTCAAGCCCGGCGCGGTCCG
>Ga0187779_10002013_pt1 | contig 12615 bp, 11 predicted proteins | sample 1015_Q2_SP10_10__FD_132435 | JGI IMG/M metagenome (GOLD analysis project Ga0187779, IMG submission 132435) | Tropical peat soil microbial communities from peatlands in Department of Meta, Colombia - 1015_Q2_SP10_10_MG | ecosystem: Environmental > Terrestrial > Soil > Wetlands > Peat | place... | reverse complement strand
GGCGAACGTCACCGACCCCAAGGATCCGAAGCAGGTGCTGCTTCCCGCCGGCCAGCAATTGCCCGGCTTCGCGCTGCTGCGCGACGACGGCAGCACGTCGTGCGGTTGCTGGATCTACTCCGGCTGCTGGACGCAGGCCGGCAATCTGATGGCGCGGCGCGACAACTCCGATCCGTTCGGCATCGGCCAGACCCTCGGCTGGTCCTGGGCCTGGCCGGCGAACCGTCGGATCCTGTACAACCGCGCGTCCGCCGATCCCAAGGGCAAGCCGTGGAACCCGAAGCGCAAGCTCATCGCCTGGAACGGCAAGGCCTGGAGCGGCAGCGACGTTCCCGACATGCGGCCCGATGCCGCGCCCGAGGAGGAAGTCGGCCCGTTTATCATGACCGCGGAAGGCGTGGCGCGGCTCTTCGCGCCGACCGGCATGGCGGACGGCCCGCTGCCGGAGCACTACGAGCCGTTCGAGTCGCCGGTTGCGAAAAACTTGATGTGGCCGGACAACCCCAAGGTCTTCTCGAATCCCGCGGCGCGCGTGTTCAAGGGCGACATGGAGGCTTTCGGCAAGCCGAAGGATTTTCCGTACGCCGCGACTACGTATCGGCTCACCGAGCACTTCCATTTCTGGACCAAGCACGCGGACATCAATGCGATCACGCAGCCGCAGCAGTTCGTCGAGATCGGCGAGGAGCTTGCCAAGGAGAAGGGCATCAGCCACGGCGACATGATCAAGGTGCGCTCCAACCGCGGCGAGATCCAGGCGGTCGCCTGCGTGACGAAGCGGATCAAGGCGCTCGACTGCGGCGGCACCAAGGTGCACACCGTCGGGGTTCCGATCCACTGGGGCTACACCGGCGTGACGAAGATCGGCTACATCGCCAATACGCTGACGCCTTTCGTCGGGGACGCGAACACGCAGACCCCCGAGTACAAGGCGTTCATCGTGACCATCGAGAAGGCGTAGGGAGGCGGCCATGTCATCGTTGCAATCCCTCGACCTCAGGCAGCGCTCGGCCACGACGACGCCCCCGCCCTCCATCCGCAATACCGTGGAGGTGGCCAAGCTCATCGACGTGTCCAAGTGCATCGGCTGCAAGGCGTGCCAGGTCGCCTGCGGCGAATGGAACGATCTGCGGGATGTGATCGGCCACACCGTCGGCGTCTACGACAATCCCGCGGACCTTTCCGCCGATTCGTGGACCTTGATGCGCTTCACCGAATATCAGGAGGAGGACGGCAGGCTGGAGTGGCTGATCCGCAAAGACGGATGCATGCATTGCGCCGAGCCGGGGTGCCTGAAAGCGTGCCCCTCGCCCGGCGCTATCGTGCAGTACTCCAACGGCATCGTCGACTTCATCGAGGAGCACTGCATCGGCTGCGGCTATTGCATCACGGGCTGTCCCTTCAACGTGCCGAGGCTTTCCAAGGAGGATGGCAAGGCCTACAAGTGCACGCTGTGCTCGGATCGCGTTTCGGTCGGATTGGAGCCTGCTTGCGTGAAGACCTGTCCGACCGGCGCGATCACGTTTGGCAGCAAGGAAGACATGATCGATCACGCCGAAGAACGGCTCGTCGACCTGAAGGAGCGCGGCTACAAGACGGCCGGCCTCTACGATCCGAAAGGCGTGGGCGGGACCCACGTGATGTACGTGCTCAAGCACGCGGACAAGCCGGAGATCTACCACGGGCTTCCGGCCGATCCGCACGTGAGCCCGATGGTCTCGTTGTGGAAGAGTGCATTGAAGCCCATCGCGCTGGCGGCGATGGGCCTCACCGCGCTGGCCGGCGTGCTGCACTATCTCAAGGTCGGTCCCAAGGATCCGGGCGATGGCCCCGACCCGGAGTCGAGGACCACGACCCACACGGTGTAAGGAGACAACCATGCGCGCTCCCCCCGGCGCCATCGAGCGTTACGTCTATGCCGAGCGCGCCTCGCACTGGCTGCTCGCCATCTTCTTCTTCCTGGCGGGTCTCTCGGGCCTCGCGTTGTTCCATCCGTCGCTGTTCTGGATGACGCACCTTTTCGGCGGCGGTCCGTGGACCCGGATCCTGCATCCGTTCCTGGGCATCGCCATGGCGATCTTCTTCATCGTGCTGGCCTTGCGCGTGGGGCGCCACAATGTCATCGACGCGAGCGACAAGGAGTGGCTCAAGCATGCCGGCGAGGTGATGGCGGGGCACGAGGAGCGGGCGCCGCCCGCCGGTCGCTACAACGCAGGGCAGAAGCTGCTGTTCTGGTTCCTCGCGCTGTGCATGCTCGGGCTGCTCGTCACCGGATTCTTCTTCTGGCGTCCCTACTTTGCCGGCGCGTTCCCGATCGGGCTCGTTCGCCTGACTACGCTGCTTCACGCGATCGCCGCAGTGGGCCTAATCCTGCTCCTGATCGGGCACATCTACATGTCCATCTGGACGCGCGGCTCGGTCCGGGCCATGACCCAGGGCTGGGTCACGCGGCGCTGGGCGCGCATGAACCATCCCGCGTGGTACCGCGAGGTCACGAAGAGCTAGAACGCCGATGCAGGCTCGTTTGCTGACTCCGGAGGAGATCGCCGTCCAGGCGGGGACGGAGATCCCGTTCCTGCGCCTCCCCGAGCGAGGCAGCGCATTCGCCGACCGGGCCGCGCGCTTGCGCCGGCTCGCTTCGGCCGGGCACGCGATGGATGCCTATCTCGAGTTCATCGCGGTGATCGCCGAGGAGCAGCAGAGCCTGCTCGACCGCATGCCGACCGTGCGCCTCCCGTCGCCGGCGGCGATCGCACAGTGCAACGAGCACGGCATGCCGCCGCTCAACTTCCAGGCCCATCTGCGCGATCCGCAGTGGTGCAACGGCTTGCGCCATCTGCTGCGCGCGGTCTCGCGGCGCACCGACGGAAGACAACGCGAAGTCGCCGATGCGCTCGAGCGCACGCGCGACGAGCTCTATGAAGCGCAGGCGAGCAAGCTCCTCGCCGGCATCACGTTCGGCCTGGACGCGGCCTTCGCGCCGCTGATCGGCGCGGGATTGCAGGTCTATTTCACGCATCTCGCGATCGCTCTCGGCGAATCGGCGTTTCCTCGCATCGACGTCGCGACGGTCTGCCCGTGCTGCGGCAGCCGTCCGACGGCCAGCATCGCGCGCATCGGCGCCAGGGAAGCCGGGTATCGGTTTCTGCACTGCGCGCTGTGCAACGCCGAATGGCACATGGTGCGCATCAAGTGCACCAATTGCGAGAGCACCAAGGGGATCAGCTATCAGGTGGTCGACGACGGCGCGCCGCTCGACCGGAAAGCCGTCAAGGCCGAAGTCTGCGAGGAGTGCGGCACCTACCTCAAGATCTGCTACATGGATCGCGACCCGCTGGTCGAGCCTGTCGCCGACGACCTCGCCTCGCTGCCGCTCGATCTGCTCGTGGGGGAGACCGGCAAGCGTCCTTCGGGCGTAAACTTCCTGCTCGTCCACGGCGATCCGGGTCCCGAATGAGCACGCTGCCGCTCGAGTCCACGGTCCGTGGCTCGAAGGCACAGCTCGCAAGGCTACCTTCGGTCGACCGCGTTCTCAACTTCCCCGCAGTCTTGCGGCTGGTGGAGCGCCACGGCCGCGCGTTCGTCACCGGCGAGGCGCGGGCGATGCTGAGCGACTGGCGCGCTCGCGCGCTGGCCGCCGGGACTGCCGAGGACTTCGGCGAAGCGCGCGTGGCGGGCGCGCTGGCGACGCGGATCGCGTCGCGCACCGCGCCCGCGCTGCGTCCGGTGTTCAACCTGACCGGCACCGTGCTGCACACCAATCTCGGCCGGGCGCCGCTTGCCGAAGAAGCGATCGAGCGAATCGCGCAGTCCGCCCGCGCGCCGGCGAATCTCGAGCTCGACCTTGAAACCGGCGAGCGCGGCGAGCGCGACACGCTCATCGAAGGGCTTCTGTGCGAGCTCACCGGGGCCGAAGCCGCGAGCGTCGTCAACAACAACGCCGCCGCGGTCCTGCTCACGGTCGCCGCGCTGGCGGCGAAGCGCGAAGTCATCGTTTCGCGCGGCGAACTGATCGAGATCGGCGGCGCGTTCCGGATGCCGGACGTGATGAAAAGCGCCGGGGCGAAGTTGATCGAGGTCGGCACGACCAACCGCACGCACCCGCGCGACTACGTCGAAGCGATCACGCGCAGGACCGCGCTCGTCCTGAAGGCGCACACCAGCAACTACGTCGTGCGCGGCTTCACCGCAGCGGTCGACGAGACAGAGCTGGCCGCGATCGCGCATCGCGCCGGTGTGCCGTTCGCCGTCGATCTCGGCAGCGGCAGCCTGGTTGACCTCGCGGCCTGCGGCCTTCCCCGCGAGCCCCTGCCGCAGGAAGCGCTCGCGCACGGCGCCGACGTGGTCACGTTCAGCGGCGACAAGCTCTTGGGCGGTCCGCAGGCCGGCCTCATCGTCGGCAGCCGGGCCTCGCTCGCGAAAATCCGAAAGCATCCGCTCAAGCGCGCGCTGCGCGTCTCGAAGCTCACGCTCGCCGCGCTCGAGGCGACGCTGGCGCTGTACCGCGAGCCGGAGCGGCTGGCGGAACGTCTGCCGACGCTGCGCCTGCTCGTGCGTCCGCAGAGCGAGATCGCGGCGCTCGCGAAGCGCCTCGCGCCGGCGCTGGCGCGCGCGGTGGGCGAGCGCTTCGTGGTCGAGGACGGCACGGTCCAGAGTCAGATCGGCAGCGGATCGCTTCCCGAAGAGGTCCTGCCGAGCTGGGGCGTGTTCATCCGCTGCCGCGACGGCGACAAGGGCTCCGGGCGGCGGCTTCAGGGCCTCGCCGCGAGCTTGCGCGCACTTCCCACGCCGGTCCTCGGCCGGATCGCGGACGGTGCACTGATTCTCGACCCGAGGACGTTGACCGACGAGACCGGATTCGTCGCCCAATTGCCGAAGCTGGGGCTCGGGTCCGCATGATCATCGGCACCGCCGGCCACATCGATCACGGCAAGACGTCGCTGGTGCGGGCGCTGACCGGCGTCGACACGGATCGGTTGCCCGAGGAAAAGGCGCGCGGGATCTCGATCGAGCTCGGCTACGCGTATACGCCGCTGCCGAATGGAGAGATCCTTGGCTTCGTGGACGTGCCCGGCCACGAGAAATTCATCCATACGATGCTGGCCGGTGCGACTGGAATCGACTTCGCGCTCCTCGTCGTCGCCGCGGACGATGGCGTGATGCCGCAAACGCGCGAGCACTTTGACATCCTGACGCTGCTCGGCATCGACCGGGGTGCGATCGCGCTTACCAAGGTCGACGCGGTCGAAGCTTCGCGCGTCGCAGCCGTCAGCGACGAGATCCGCGTCCTCGCCGCCCGCACGCGGCTCGCCGAAGCGCCGGTCTTCCCCGTCTCCGCGCGCACCGGCTCCGGCGTCGACGCGCTGCGGGCATTCTTGCACGAACGGGCGGCGCATCAGCGCGAACGCAGCGGCGGCGGCCGTTTCCGCCTTGCCGTCGACCGGTCGTTCACCTTGCCCGGCATCGGCACGGTGGTCACGGGCACGGTGCATTCAGGCGAGGTCCGCACGGGCGACCGGATGATCGTCGCGCCTTCGGGACGCGAGGCTCGGGTGCGGAGCATCCACGCGCAGAATCGATCCAGCGATCGCGGCACGGTGGGCGAGCGCTGCGCGCTCAATCTGGCCGGCGTCGCGCGCGAGGCCGTCGCACGCGGCGACTGGATCGTCGCGCCGGAGATCGCGCTCTCCACCAACCGCATCGACGCGCGGATCGCCGCCCTTCGCGGCTCGGCTCCGGCGATGCGAAGCGGCGGCAACGTGCACGTTCACCTCGGCGCGGCGCACGTTCCGGCGCGCCTGGTCGTGCTCGATGCGCCGACGGATTCCGGCGCGCCGGAGGTCGACATCGCGCCGGGCGAAAGCCGCATCGCACAGCTGGTGTTGCAGGCACCGATCGCCGCCTGGCACGGTGATCGTTTCATCGTCCGCGATGCTTCCGCGACGCGTACGCTCGGCGGCGGCAGCGTGCTCGATCCGTTCGCCCCCGCGCGCTATCGCCGTTCGGCGGAGCGGCTCGCCGTTCTGAGAGCGCTGGAGGCGGCCACGCCGGAGCTGCGCCTCGGCGGCTTGCTCGATCGCGCCGCCTGCGGTGTCGACCTCGGTCGCTTCGCGTGCAGCAACAACGTGCAGGATCGCGACGCGCTGGCGGGTCGCTTGCCGGCGCGCAGAGTCGCCAGCGGCCCTGCGGATTTCCTCATCGACCCGCGCCGCTGGCAAGCGCTCGGCGCGCATGCGCTCGCGACGCTGGCTGCGTTTCACGCCGCGCATCCCGATGAGCCCGGGCCGGATGCCGGCCGGCTGAAGCGAATGGCGCATCCGAAGCTCGACGCCGTGTTCTATCGCGCTCTCGTGGATGACTTGATTGCCGGCCAACGCTTGGCCCGAAACGGGCCGTGGCTCCATCTGCCGCAGCATGACAACGCACCTGCAGCGCAGGAGCGTACGCTCGTGGAGATGATTCTGCCGCGGCTGCTCGATGTTCCTTTCGATCCGCCCTGGGTGCGCGACCTCGCGAAAGCTCTGGCGCAGCCGGAGTCGCTCGTCCGCGCGACGCTCATCCGCGCATCGAAGCGCGGCGAGACCTTCCAGGTGGTTCGCGATCTCTTCTATCATCCGTCCGCGATACGCGCGCTTGCCGCGGCGGCAGCCGGGCTGCAGGAAGCCGAAGGCGAAGTGCGCGCGGCGTCCTTTCGCGACCGGACGAAGCTCGGCCGCAAGCGAGCGATCCAGATCCTCGAATTTTTCGACCGCATCGGCTTCACGCGCCGAGCGCGCGATCGGCATTTCGTGCGGGCCGACAGTCTTCTCGCGACCGACACGCCGCCGGGCGTATCGAGGGAGACCGGTTCGCGACGTGCGACGGAACAACGAGCATGAGGAAGAGAATCGTCCCCGGTGGGGCGGCCGGGCCTCAAACCCGGTTGGGGGCGCTACGCGCTTCCGGGTGGGTTCGACTCCCATTCTCTTCCGCCCATCACACCGCGCGGCGTGCGCGCCATGCACGCGCGCCGCGCTTTCCGCTCGCCTCGTCGCCCGTCGGGCGTGAGGCGCTCAACGAGGATTCACATGGATCGACGTGATTTCATCACCGCATCGACGGCCGGCATCGCTGCCGCGCTGGCTGGGATCGATACGACGTATGCCGCAGACGTCGTCGCAGCTCCGCCGATGAATGCACCATGGCGCACGTTCCAAGTCGTCACCGAGGTCGAGCTGTGGCCGCAGGACCTTCCCGCCCGGCTGTGGCTGCCGTTGCCGCTGTACCGCGACACCGACTATCAGCGCACGCTCGACATAGCCTGGGCCGGCAACGCGGCGGCGACGGGGATCTACCGGGACCCGAAGTTCGGCGCGCCCGCGTACTTCGCGGAATGGTCCGACCGCGCTTCGACGCCGAGGCTCCAGGTGACCATGCGAATCGCCACGCGCAATCGCAGCGTCGACCTGTCGAGTTCCGGCGGTGTCCAGGCGCCCGATCGCGAAGAGCTCCAGCTTTACCTGCAACCGACTGCGCATATTCCGACCGACGGGATCGTGCGCGCGACCGCGCAGCGCATTCTGCCGATCGCAAGCCGTGCGCCGCGGGATCGCGCCCGATCGATCTACGAGTGGATCGTCGAAAACACCTATCGCGACCCGAAGGTGATCGGCTGCGGAACGGGCGACATCCGGTTCATGCTGGAGACCGGCAATCTGGGCGGCAAGTGCGCGGACTTGAACGCGCTCTTCGTGGGCCTCGCGCGCTCGGTGGGCATCCCCGCGCGCGATCTCTACGGCATCCGCGTGGCCGATTCAGCCACGTGGAAGAGCCTGGGCAAGTCCGGGGACATCACCCGGGCTCAGCATTGCCGGGCCGAGTTCTACGACGAGAGCCTCGGATGGGTCCCCGTCGATCCCGCGGATGTGAGAAAAGTCGTCCTGGAAGAGGAAAAGGACCGGCTGCTTCCGCTCGACGATCCTCGCGTCAAGCTCGCTCGACAGACGCTCTTCGGCGCCTGGGAGATGAACTGGATCGCGTTCAACACGGCGGGGGATACGCGGCTTGCGCCGAGCACGTCCAAGCCGCTCGGGCACTTCATGTATCCGTATGCGGAGGGAGCCAAGGGCCCTCTCGATTACTACGATCCGCAGAACTTCCAGTACCGGATGACCGCGCGCGAGATCAGCTCGTAGGCGAAGACCGCCCGGCGGACATGCAAGGAGATCAAGTCCGCCGGACGCTTGGCACCGAGCTCCGAAATGGCCACCGTTCGCGGCTTCGAGTTTCCGGACGACCTGCTGTACCTGATGGAGCAGGACACCTGGGTGCGGCTCGACGGCGACGGCATGGTGACGATCGGCCTCACCTCGCTCGGCGCGCACATCTCCGGTGAATTCATCGAATTCATGGCCAAGCCGGTCGGCGAGTCGATCGAGCGCGATCGTGCGCTGGGCATGCTCGAGATGTCCAAGGTGATCCGTTCGGCGCGATCACCCGTCTCGGGCGTGCTCGTGGCGACCAACGAGCTGGTGAGAGCGGCGGCCGGATTGATCAATCGCGATCCCTACGGGAAAGGGTGGCTCGTGCGGCTGCGGCCCACGGCATGGGAGAGCGATGCACGACTCCTCGTTACGGGAGCTGCGATTGCACCGGCCGTCCAGGCGTACATGGCGCTGCTCGCAGAGACGTTCAGCGAGAATCCGCCGTGAAATCCCGTCTCGCGATCCTGCTCTGGGCAGTCGATCCGGCAGTCCCGCATCTGTGCCCCACGCCCTTCTTCCACGCGGCTGCCGCGGCAGCGATGGACGTCGAAGTCGAGATCCATTTCGCAGGCCGATCGGTCCTGCTCCTCGTGGAGGGCACCGCGGCGGGCCTGTACGGCGGCGGCGATCGAGCGCTGAGCGTCTACGAGCACATGCGGCAGGCGACTCGGTTGGGGGCGAGGCTATATGCCTGCAGCGATGCGCTCGACGCGCATTCGGTCGACCGCGGCCATCTCATCCCGGAGCTCAGCGGCATTGCGGGCGCCGCGGCGTTCACGGGCCGGGTGCTCGATCGCGAATGGGAGACGCTCGTCTTCTGACCCGAGCTCGCCGCGGCCGCGGTCGATGCTGAGGCCGCAGGCTGATCGCAATCCGCAGCTCGCTCGAGCGCGCGTCGAGTCGAGCTGGGCGCCTCATCCGCTGCATCCGGACTTCAAGCGGGTTAAGATCGCGAAGCCAACGGCCGTCGAGCGACCTGTGGTCGACCAGACGACACGAGCGAGCAGGAATTCCAAACCAACCCCGAATCGGCATGCGTTCGCTGCGCATCATCTGTCCCAACGGGCACCTCGGGTTCGCGCCGTCGCGCCTCGAGAGCTTCCGGCTCGGCATCGCGGCGCATCCGGACTACATCGCCGCGGACTCGGGCAGCGACGACGTCGGACCGGTGCCGCTCGGCACCGACACCTCGACCAGCCCGCTCGCGTGGCAAACGCACGACCTCGAGGCGATGCTGCTGGCGTCGCGGAGCCTGGGCGTGCCGATGATCATCGGCTCCTCGGGTGACACGGGCGCCAACAGCCGCGTCGACCTGTACGTGCGCATCATCAAGGAGCTCGCGGAGAAACACCGCCTGCCGCGCTTCAGGCTCGGGTACTTCTATTCCGAGGTCGATCGCGAGGAGATCCGGCGCCGCATGCGGCGCGGCGAGACGGTGGCGGGGCTCGAGGGCCATGCGACGCTCGACGAGGCCGAGCTCGACGCGACCGAGCGCGTCGTCGCCATGGCCGGCGTGCATCCGTTCATCGAGTTGCTGAAGCGATCGGCCGACGTGATCATCGGCGGACGGAGCAGCGATGCCTGCGTGTTCGCCGCGCCCGCCATCCATCACGGCTTTCCGGAAGCCGAATCGTATTACCTCGGCAAGGTGCTCGAATGCGCCTCGTTCTGCGCCGAGCCGTACGGCGGCAAGGAGACGGTCCTCGGCGAGATCACCGCCGGCGCCGTGGAAGTCACGGCGATGCATCCCGCGCAGCGCTGCACGGTTGCCTCGGTCGCGGGCCACGCGATGTACGAGCGCGCGAATCCCTATTTCGAGCACGTCGCCGGCGGCACGCTCGACATGTCGGAGTGCTGTTACGAGCAGGTCGCCGAGAAGACCACGCGCGTCACCGGCGCCCGCTTCCGGCGCGCCGAGGCGTTTCGCGTCAAGCTCGAAGGCGCGGGCAAGGTCGGCGAGCGTTACGTCGGCATGGTCGGCATCCGCGATCCGTACACGATCACCCACGTCGACGAGGTGATCGAGTGGGCGCGCGACAAGGTGCGCGAGCGCTTCGGCGAGACCGGCTACGAGCTCTATTACACGGTGTACGGCCGCGACGGCATCATGGGCGAGATGGAGCCCATGCGCGACAGGCCGGCGCACGAGCTTTGCATCCTCGTGCAGGGGGTCGCGCCGACCCCCGAGATGGCGGAGGAAGTGTGCATGATCGGCTCGCGGCAGATGTTCTATGCACGCCTGCCTGAAGTGAAGGGATCGGCCGGATCGGTCGCCTTCGCGCTGGACGAAGTGCTGCGCGCGAGCCCGGCCTACCGCTGGACCGTAAACCACACGCTTCGCTGCGACGATCCGCTCGAGCTCTTTCCGACGCACATGACCGAAGCGGGCGCCTGATCATTCGATGAAGACGCACAAGCTCTCCGAGCTCGCCAAGACGGTGCGCAGCAAGAACGCCGGCGTCGATCTCATCACCTTCGACATCATTTTCGCCGATCGCTCCACCTACGAGCGGGTGAAACGCGCGCGTGTCGTCACGCGGGAGTCGGTCTGCGCGCTGTACCGCATCGCGCCGGAGCGGATCGCCGACTTCGTCGAGTTCGATCCGGGCAACGCCATCAAATTCACGATCTATCGGCGGCGTCCGAGCGGAAGTCCCGGCGATCCGGACATCTTCGGCGCCCAGCAGTACGCGCCCCTGCTCGACATCGAAGTGCCGGACGCGTAGCGGCTCACTCGCGCAGCACCACGCAGTCCTCGGGCGCGACCTGCCAGCCGACCGCGCTTCCCTCGGCGAGATCCGCGCGCGGCCGCGTGACCGCACAGACCTCGAGCGGCCCCGAGGACACGAAGATCTGCGCGGTCACGCCGCCGAAGAGCGCACGCGTGACCGTGCCGCGCGTTCCGCCTGCGCTGGCGCGAACGTCGACGTTGCCCGGATGGAAGGCGACCGCGGCCTTGCCCGGCCGGCCATCGCCCCACGGATCACGCGCGCGCAGCACCGTGCCGTCGGCGAGCCGCGCGTCGACCAGTCCGTCCGTCACGGGCGCGATTTCGGCGTCGAAGATGTTGCGCATGCCGAGGAAGCTCGCGACGAAGCGGGTGCGCGGCGCGGCCTGGATGTCGACGGGCATGCCCTGCTGCTCGATCCTTCCTGCGCGCATCACCACGATCGAGTCGGAGAGCGAAAACGCCTCCTCCTGGTCGTGGGTCACATAGATCGCCGTGAAGCCGAGCCGCCGCCGGAGGTCGGCGAGCTCGCTCCGCATCTGGATGCGCAGTTGCGCATCGAGATTCGACAGCGGCTCGTCGAGGAGGACGACCGTGCTCTCGAAGGCGACCGCGCGCGCGAGCGCCACGCGTTGCTGCTGGCCGCCGGAAAGCCGCGTCGCCGGGCGGTCGCCGAATCCCGCAAGATCGACCAGCGCCAGCGCCCGCTCCACCGCGGCTCGCGATTTCTCGCGCGAGATGCCGCGCACGCGGAACGGGAACGCGACATTGTCGAACACCGACATGTGCGGCCAGATCGCATAGGACTGGAACACCATGGATAGCCCGCGCTTCTCGGGCGGCGCCTCGAGGCCGGCGGAGCCGTCGTAGACGCCCACGCCGTCGATGGCGATGCGGCCCGCTCGCGGCCGCTCCAGGCCGGCGATCGCCCGCAAGGTCGTGGTCTTGCCGCAGCCCGAAGGCCCGAGCAACGTCAGATGCTCGCCCGCGCCGACGGTGAAGGAGACGCGGTCGACTGCGTTCATGGCGCCGTAGCCGACGACCAGATCCTCGACCGATACCGCTGCGCTCAAAGGACCCCCACGCGCGCTGCGCCCGCTGCCCCCAGGGGGGCGCAATTCGCGCTCGGGCGCGGTCTCATTCATCGCCTCGGGCGCTCATGCTGCGACCGCGCGCTGGCGCGTACGCAGCACGAGCGCGAGCGCAACGAACGTGACGGCGAGCTGAAGCACGCTGAGCGCGGCGAGCGCATTGACGTTGCCCGCCTCCCACAGGTCGAACACCGCGACCGAGAGCACGGTGGTGCGGCTGGTATAGAGCAGGATCGACGCGCTGACCTCCTGGAGGGCGAGAACGAAGAGGAGCGTCCACGCCGCGGCCAGCGTCGGACGCGCGAGCGGCAGCACGACGAGCCGCAGCGTCTTGAACAGGCCCGCGCCGGATACGCGGGCCGCATCCTCGAGCTCCGGATGGAGCTGGCGCAGCGCGCTCGAGGCGGCGCGCACGCCGAAGGGCAGGTAGTGCGTAACGTAGGCGACCAGCAGGATGAAGATCGTGCCGTAGATCGGAAGCCACGAGGTTCCGACGTAGGTCCACAGCAGCCCGAGCGCGAGCACGATCGAAGGCAGCGCGAGCGGCATCATG
>Ga0187779_10002012_pt1 | contig 12617 bp, 14 predicted proteins | sample 1015_Q2_SP10_10__FD_132435 | JGI IMG/M metagenome (GOLD analysis project Ga0187779, IMG submission 132435) | Tropical peat soil microbial communities from peatlands in Department of Meta, Colombia - 1015_Q2_SP10_10_MG | ecosystem: Environmental > Terrestrial > Soil > Wetlands > Peat | place... | reverse complement strand
TTTCGAAGCGTCTCGTCGGGGCTGTTGTACCATGTTCCGATCTTCATGATCTCACGCGCCTCTACAGCACTTGCTACTTTCCGGTCGAGTCGTCGCGCGGTTTCGACCATGTACTTGACCTGTTCGACTGCGGTTGCACGTTTACCCTTTTGCGGCGCCCAGAGGTTGTCCTCATTCCCGCATCGCACATGCAAACCTAACGCAATCGCCATCGTACAGAGTGGGTAGACCGTGCGCATGATAGATTCCATTGAGAACACGGAGCCGTGTGGCGCCCGGCGAACGTATTCCATCATGTCGAACGGGTTACGGCCCGCGCAGCCTCCCCCAATTGCGACTAGGGTATGGTTCAAGGGTCCCATGTAGTGACCGGCTCGGATCAGGCGTTCGACGATCTCAAGCTGGTTAATGTATCCTAGCATGAAGTAGGGTTGAATGTCATGCTCGCGTAGTCGCTTTAAGTGCTCAAGGTAGAACCCTGGCCCCGCGTCAGCCCACAATCCCTGCCAGCTCATCGCAACTTTCGGGTCTGTAAGCCGCGTTCCTTGAATGTCATCAGTCGTAAACAACTGGACAACGTCCATCATGGCCGTTCCGATGGCTATTGTGACCTGCTCGGGTTTGGGTTTGAGTTCTGCGAGCATATGCCGAGTATCATAGTCCAACCACTTCGCCTTATCCGCATCAGTCTTTGGCGCGAAAGAGATTGACCCGCCAACGGAGAGGATCATCTTAGGAACAGCTCTCTTGATCCGGCTCAACATCTCGTTGAACATTTCAAAATCAGTGGACCCATGTCCCGTCTTCGGATTACGCACGTGAACGTGGAGATGGGTCGCGCCGGCCTCATAGCAGTCAACGGCGGCTTGAGTCTGCTCTTCAAAGCTGACAGGCAAATCTGGGCAATCGCCAGGAAGCCACGCCGGACCATATGGCGCAGCGGTGATAATCAGCGGCTGCTGATTCTCAGGCAACAGAGACTCGTCAGTAAAATATACCATATGAAAAAGTAAATTTGCACATATTTAAAACTCTGTTTGAAGAAAGATGGTAGGAGACTGCCCACCAGTCATACAGCAATGGCAGACCCAAAATCAAGGTACTAAGAGTCATCGGCCATGGAACTTGTTTTCGTTTGTGAGTGCGCTCAACTAGGGCAGTTCAGCCCACGTGCATATCATGAATCCTAGTCTTCCTCCAGCGGTTTCAGGTCGAAACCTTTCTCCAAGGCGAAACGAATCGAATACGTCATAGCGAGGATCACCGCTGCGAGCCCCACGACGAAGAGACCCGAGAGTGAAAAAAGATCGAGTGAAACTAAGAACATGAAGGGGGCAGCCATATTTGAACCGTCATTACGACTGTGTAGCGACCCCCAGGAGTTGACTTCAAACGGAACGGCTCAAATTGAGACCCTTCCGCATATGACCTAAGATTCGTCCATGAGGTCCGAATATGCTAGGATAGATTCACGCTTAGACCTCCTTCGAGGGGTTTCGAAACAACTATTCGAAACGTGTTTCGAAACTGCTAGATGTTACTTGTTTCGAAACTACGCAGTTAGGGGATCATTAGCGTCTTAGGTTGCACTGTTCAGGCACCACTCTAGACGTTGATACTGAGAATCCATCCGGTGCCCTACGGTTGTACAAAAACTCGGATTCAAGCCATACTCGGAATTCATCTTCTAGCGAAAACGGCTATTCTAGCCTGTACCTTCTTGAGATGATTTTTCGAGTGTGTGCTAGGTGGTAACGCGGGTTATCATTACCATGTCTGGTAGTGCGCACACATGAATTTCATGTTCATTGGCTAATGTTGCAGTTCATTGTCAAGCGGGGGCCCTAGTCGGATTCGTTTCCGCATGGCTTCGGGTGAATCTTTTTTGGTGTAGAGGCTCTCCAGCCACCAGTTCATACCAACCTCAGCAAATGATCTCACTTTCTCCCTGTTCTTTTCCCGGTTGATTCCAGTTGTCCAGCCAATATTGGCTACGTCAAAGGTTCCGTTTCCAGCCCGTTTTGATTGCACGTACTCGACAACCTTTCTGAGGACTTCAGTGTTCATGATTCTTCCAGGATACTCTAATGGAATTACGCCATCCCACTTGGCTGCGCGTCTGAAAGGGGCTTTGCGCGGCCAGAGGCCTGCAACCCAGATTGGGATTCTAGGCTTTTGTTTCGGCGGCGGGATGAAGACGCTGCTCTTCAACGAATAGTGCCTGCCAGTGTAGCTGAATCGTTTACCCGTCCACAGCCCGGTGATGATGTCTAGTGATTCGTCGAGTTTTTCCGCTAGAATTCTGTTGTCTTCAGCTTCCTTGAACCGGCCGTAATCGCAGCTTTCCTTTCCGCCCAATCCTACGCCCAAGATTAGCCTTCCGTTGGATAGATGGTCGAGTGTAGCGGTTTGTCGGGCTACAATCCATGGTTTCAGTCGCGGAAGCGGCGTCACGGTCGTGCCGATTCTCATACGCTTAGTTTTCGTAGCCATAGCGGCCAGCAGGGTGAAGGAATCGTGAAGAGGGACACGACGATCGAATTCCACCATGTGGTCCCAGAGGAAGAAGCCATCCCACCCGGACTTTTCGGCTTCAACCGCCATTTGCAGCATCACGGAAGGTTCAGCGGACTTCCCGAAATTAGGCACGTACAGGCCGTAGCGAAGTGCCGGTTTACGCGCTTTCGATTTCATTACGCTCGGGAGTATGAACTGCCTGTGTCATATTTAGCGAATGAAGGATGAAGATTGAACAGGTTTCGCTTGTACCCAAACGAATACGTAAGAACAATCCGAATGAGAGTCCGTCTTGTTTCCGAATGAGGCAGACTAGAAGAGGAAGCGCAGGTACCTGATTAGCGTGGCGTAATCGCCCGTCGCGAAGAGCAGGATCGTGATCAGGAGGGGAAGGTGCTTTTCGACGGCGCATAGGTATGACGCGAACTCTTTCTTGGACATGACTATCAACACAATCATTGCCTCCGCAGTACACAATGGTTCGTTTAGCAAATCACGGCAATGCTCTCCCACTTTGACCATCCAAGAACACTGAGGATTAGCATGAATTTGCCTTGGATGAGCGCGGATATTCAGCAACTCAGCCAGTCCGCGATTGAAGGTTCTTTACAGGATTGCGAGCCACACAAAACCAAGCTAATAAATCATCATGCTTACTCGCAGCCTAAACGGGAAATGATACACTACCTAACGACCCCGGAACTAAGTTTGCGGCAGGAATTAGGCTGCAACGGTTCAGAATTATGTTATGGTACGGTGGAATGTAAGGTTTCATTCTATTACGATGGCGGTGAGGGTGGATCGAACGCCGTTGAGTCGCCTTATCTTCCATGTGACGATCTCCTTCAACGCATCCATTGAGTCGGCTTCGACTTCCGCTATCATATCGTAAACACCGTAAACTCGATGACTCGTCTTCACGTTCGGAACCTTCCGTACTTCACTGAGCACATTTTCCTCCGATCCCGGTTCAACGTTCAGTAGAACATAGCAGAGAGCCATATGAAATCTCCAATAGAATATGCAAAGTGGCTAAGTAAGAGCTTTTTCCCTCGAGAGTTCATGCTCCAACCTAGTCGACTAGTTTACAGGGAATACGCTCCTAGGCCTGAAGTGAACTGAGAGAATGAGAAGCCTCACTAAATCCGCAAAGGGAGGTCCATATTTCGTGTATTTGCTTCTTTGCGAGGATGGAAGCTACTACACTGGCTACACGAATAATGTACCGTTAAGGTTTGAAAGACATAAGAAAGGATATGGAGCTCGATATACCAGATTACGTCGACCAGAGAAGGTAGTCTACGTGGAAAAGTTTAGGTCACGTGGTGCAGCGATTAGGAGAGAACTAGAGATCAAATCACTTAGCCACAGTGAAAAACAGAAACTAGTTTCTACTCGCTCTCGTATTCGTACTGAACCAGGCGATTGAACATGGGCCCTAGCCTCAAACTCGTAGGGATTTGAGAATATTGCTCGTTGACAAGGACAAGGAAGCGAAGTTGCTCCGAGACCTCGGCCTTTCAGAGGGAGAAGTCACAGTGTACTTGGGACTACTTCGCCGACCGCAAGGCGAAATGTTGGATAAGGTCGTTACGGCTTTTGAGATCCCGACTTCTGAAGCTGAGGATTCGCTGAAATCCTTAGCGGATAAGGGTCTAGTTAGAATCTCCAGAAACAAGGTTGAGTCGGTTCAGCCTCGAATCGTCGTGCAGACAATGCTTGAGCGTCGGAGGAAAACGGTTGAAGCGCAGCTCGCGCAGGAGAGCTCGAATGCTCTCGCGCTTGAGAAGATACTTGAGCCAGTCTACTGGGAAAACCGAATGGGATTAAGATCCGAGGAGATTATCGAACCCCTTCGTGACCTCCCCGACATGGAATTGCACACTGCCCAAATCCTCGGAAATGCGACTAAGGAGGCCGTGATCTTCGCTGAGACTTTCGGATGGTACGACAAGGTTCGTGAAGCACTCTTCCAGGCGCATGATCGTGGCGTAACGTTAAGGATTCTGATGATGGCGTATGACGAGTCCACGTTGAAAAGGGCAAGAGAACTTCAAGGCCTTGGCGTTCAGGTGCGTCACTGTACTGAAGAATGGTACCCTGTCCGCGGAACCCTCGTCGATGATCAGGAATTGGTTTTCCTGATTTGGGCTACGCGCGAGCGGGAGGTTGTTCACCCCGTGTACTATCGTCCACACTACACTAAGAACGCGGGATTGATCAGAATCTTCAGAGACGCCTTCCAGAAGCGGTGGGAAGAAGGCTCCACTGTATAGGCGTGAGTTATACAGAACGAATTTACAGAATTAACGGTGTCGCGTAAGTTCCATAGATCTTCTTTAGCCGTGCAATAACGGTCTTAGCGTCTTGCTGCTTTAGTGAGAGCAGATGAGCACTGCACTTGCAGTCGGATGCTCCCGCTCGCGAAATGACCGGTTTCCCGTTGAGTTTTGACAGTATTTGCTGATTCACCTGACATTCCAGCCGCTTGTTAACTCCGACGCAGACAACATTAACAACTCTGATTTCCAGGTGGACCGTAAGGTAATCAACATGCCATATCACACGTTTACAACGCCGACGATGGCGAGCTACTCGCTTTTCGAGTGAAACGGCCCCCTTCCCTAAGGCGGAACCGGTATAGAGGTAGATTCCCTTCTCTAGCTCGGTTCGCCCCAGTTTTCCAATTACGACCTTTAGCGGGGTTTTGCAGGCCAGAATCAGAGTATAAGTTCCTCTCAAGGCAATCCTCCGAAGCACAAATAGCCGCATATGAATTCTATCCCTACCCACTTGTCGGGATTCCAATGAAAGCAATCGTGCTGGCTGGAGGTTACGCAACTAGGCTCCGGCCAATTAGCTACGTGATCCCGAAGTTGCTCTTTCCCGTTGCGGGTAGGCCGATGATTCACTGGACGCTCGACTTGCTCAGAAGATTCCGAGTTGACGAAGTCATCCTTGCAGTGAACTACCTTGCGGGGGAGCTGAGGAGTGCGATTGGAGATGAGTATCGGGGAATGCGCGTCAAGTACTCTCTCGAGAAGGCCCCGCTCGGAACCGGCGGACCAATCAAACTAGCATCGAAAATGACCCGAATCACTGAGACATTCATAGCCATGAATGGCGACATTATCACAAACATCGACTTCAAGAAAATGCTCCAAACCCACAAGGATTCAAAGTCCGAAATTACAGACGCACTCCGCGAAGTTCAGGATCCTTCGAGGTTCGGCGTTGTCCAGCTCGACGCCATGTCGCGAATAATTCGTTTCGTTGAAAAACCAAACAAGGCAGATGCGCCCAGTCGACTCATAAACGCGGGCATCTACCTCATCGAACCGAGCGTGCTCAAAAGAATCCCGGCCGAACGGAAGGTCTCCCTTGAACGAGAGATATTTCCAGTAATTGCCCAACTCAGGAAACTCGGCGGATTCAGACTGTCTGAATACTGGTTTGACATCGGCAACTTCTCTGACTATCGAAAAGCAAATTTCGCTCTAATGCAGCAGGCTGGGGGAGCAAACGCACGTTTCCGAAATGGTACAGTGCCCAGAGGTTCGAAGCTTGCTCCCCCGGTATTCATTGGGTCACGGGCGGCTATTGCTGGTGAGGCGAAATTGGGACCGAACGTGGTGCTCGGTAAGAATCTGCGGGTCGGCAAGAGAGCTAGGGTATCTGATTCGATCATTTTTGACGGTGTCAGTATCGGAGAATCATCCACCGTTATCGGGGCAATAGTTGCATCCAACTCGATTATTGGGAAACACGTCAGAATAGAGCGAGGCGCAGTTATTTCACCAGATGTCTCGATCAGCGACGGGGTTAGAGTCGGCAGAGGTGCAGTAGTTCACCCTCATAAGGAGATTACTCGGAATATTGCCGATTCAGCTCATGTAATGTGAGGAAGCAAGCAGGTGCAATCTAACAAGCGTTGAAGAAAGGTCAAAAATGGTCGGAAGCATGGATTACAGTCGGATTCCTTACATTCCATTCGTCTTCTTAGTGACTTTCGCGGCTTCATTTATTTCGACTCCGCTTGTTGCGAGACTTATGAAGAACCATGGCATCACCGGGCGTGATGTCCATAAGATCGGTGGTCCCGAGATTCCTGAGATGTGTGGCTTAGCAATCCTGTTTGGTTTGAGTGTGGGTGCAATCGGGTACGCGATACTTGTCCCGGATTCTGCTCGAGAGGCCGTGGCCTGGCTTGGAACAGTATTAATCGCGGGGGGAATCGGAATCGTTGACGACAGACATCCTCTTGGTCCGAAAACTAAACCCCTTTTGACTGCCGTTGCGTGTCTGCCGATTATTTTGCTTGGTACATATTTTCCCTATCCGAACCTACCTTTCATTGGTGAGGCGCGCCTAACGATTGTGTATCCGCTTCTTATTCCGATAGGTATTGCAGTTGCTTCGAACGCTGTCAACATGATGGACGTAATGAACGGTGCTATGCCTAGCACTGTTGGAATCATAGCTACGATGTTGACTGGCCTTCTAATAGTGGCGGGGGAATGGAAGGTGGCCCCGCTCGCAGCAGCATTGTTAGCGGCCATGCTGGCGCTTTTCTATTTCAATCGTTTTCCAGCCAAAGTGTTCAGCGGCGACACGGGAAGCCTTGCTGTGGGCGCCGCATTAGGCGGCCTCGCAATTTTAGGTCGATTGGAGATCGTTGTAGTGGTTTCTCTCATGCCTCAAATAATGAACGCCTTTTACGGACTCTCCTCTGTTGGAAGACTGTACGAGAGACGGGAGATTCAGCAGCGACCAACCAAACTGCTTGACGACGGAAGGCTTGCTGCAACAGCGGAGAAGAATGCGCCGATCACGCTTGCCCGTCTAATTTTAGCCGTGGGTCCCTCCACGGAGCGGAATATAGTGCGCGGAATGATGCTGCTGACCTTGCTGGCTTCCATCTTAGCCGTGTTAACGTATTACATGACGGTGGTAAGGATATGAAACGCATTCTTCCCTTGGCTGCGATTGAGATCTTCGTCTGGATTGCTCTTATATTGTGTATCGTTATTATCGGCAGGTTCGCTTTCGAGATAAGTCTCGGTAGCGCAACGCTCATGGAGAGAATCGCTACTCAGACTGTGCGGCTCGCCATATCTTGCGCCGCAGTGCTGTTATGGCTTGTATCCTGGAAGAAGGTAACAGAACGATATTTCTGGCGCACAATCGGGCGGCCTTCAGAGACTACTTGAGGACTCGCTGTAGTATTATTCGAATCGGGTCGTCCATAGTTTCTACTAGTTTGCTCGCTTTTCGACGATAGTACTCTCTGAATTCACGACTTTTCGCGATTCCGACGGTTCTCTGAGCGATTCTTCCCGGGTCAAGAATTCTCTCTATGAGACCGTACCTGACGAGAAACTTCTCGACGAATGTTTGGTCCCCAGGATAATGCGAGATTACCGGCACGCCCAGTAAGGCTGCCTCCGCGGACATCGTGCCACCTCCACCTATGAACACTGTTGACGCCCGTAATAGAGAAACCCCGTCAACAACGTGGTGGGGTATAACAATGCGCGTTCCAAACTTCTTTCTGAATCTGTCGTCTTGATCGTCATAGCGTGGAAGAACAACAAGTTGCAGTTCCCCGTTGCTCTTGTCAAGTATGTTGTCTACGATGTCTATGGTTGTTGAAATTCTGGCAGCAGATCGATCGGTTAGGTATGCGGCGAACTCTTCTGAAGTGCGAATTACGACGATTGGTTTCGTCAAATCTAGGTTGAACTCTTCAAAGGGTTTGGAGGCGTTCTTGGAGTTTATCCAGACCACTGGGTCGAGCGCCCGGTACCTCACGACGTCACGGGGACTGATTCCGTAACGGTTCCAAGCGTAAGTTGGGATAACCCATGGAGTGAACAGTTTCTCGGAGAGTGGTACGGTGAGTCTACAGACTGCTTCCGCGTGGGGTGAGTCACTCATGCAGTAGTGCGGTATTCCTAGACCGTAAGCAACTCTGGCGGCCTCAGGAGAGGAGAAAGTGAGTGCTATGTCCGGTGAATAGTCTCCCACGACCTCCGCGAGAGCCGTCACTCGTTTCGAACTTTCTAGGAGTTTGTCTTTGAGGTTTGCTCCTCCGTGACGGCCGATCTTGCTGGTCTTGAGCTTCCTGAGCTCAAGCAGCTCATTCACTTCCCTATAGTGTCGAGTTGTCACAAGGACTTTGCAGCCCTTAGCAATAAGACGGTCATGAAGTTCAGCAAAGAGGTTTGCCTGTTTTGGCGTCAATACGTCGAGCCAAACTTTCAACCATTCTTCACCTCACTGATTCGTTTCGCGTTCTCCCACCGGAAGAGGAAGGAGTCTCGAAAGATCCTGATCAAACCAGGGTTTTTTGTGTGATTCGGCGTGTAGACTATTGGGTTCCAATGACGCTCCGCCTCTTCAGCTGCCCAAATCACGAAGGCCAATTCGCGGTTATCAATCAATGTTCCTCTTACCGGGTGCCATGGGTCCCGCGTATCCCGTATCTGTGCACCCACCTCAATCAACTCGTTCAATTGTCTGCCGACCTGTGAATTGGGTATTTGCATTAGGATCTTCAGCTTCACTCCTCGCCTCAGGGCGCTTCTTAGTTGAAGCTTCACTCGAGGAAGCCAAGAGAAGAGTGCAGTTGAGATCAGGATTTCATCCTTGGCGGATTGAACGTAGTCGCAAGTGCGCTTTTCCATGACCTGGAGGTCATCGAGCGGTTCAAGCAGATCTTCCGCTTTAACTTGAAGATGACTTCTCACGTAGATTGGCTCAACCTCCCTCTGCATGTTTCGCATCACTTCCTCCACAGTCAAGAGATTTTGTTCGAAGTCCTGTCTAAGGTGAGTCAGGTACTCTCGCTTTGCCTCCACGGGAGGGACTGCCTGAAATCTCTTTGGCCTGCTCTGAATGATGCGCGCGAAGCCTTTCTGCATTAATTGCTCCAATGTTCCGTAAACTCGCGTGACTGGAATTGAAGTCTGCTTCGCAACATCCTCCGCGGTGAGCTCGCGCTTTGATAGCAGGGCAAGATAAGCTTCCGACTCGTAAGCGGTCAGCCCGACTCTTCGAAGGGGCTCACGTAGGTTGCTGGCAGCATTCATAATTAACTGAAGAGGAGTTAAAAACGGTTAAATATTTCGGAAGAAAACTGACTACGGGTGTAATGAGTGTCCTCACAGCAAGCATTGCTGTCTCTTGAACCAGGCGAAATCGCTGTAAGAATACGAAATGGCACGGTCAAGATTGGCGTTGTAGGCCTAGGATGGATGGGGCTTCCCACCGCGTGTTTGTACGCGGATGCTGGCGCATCAGTAATTGGTGCAGATATGAACCCTAGGGTGGTAGAGCGGATCAACAAAGGGGAGCCGCCGATTGATGAGGCGGGATTGCCAGCGATGCTTAAGAAAGGAATTCGAGCAGGAAAATTCAGCACGACCACATCCACAGAGGACGCCACTGCAAATTCTGACGTCATATTCATCGTAGTTCCAACAATGATCGACCGACAAAAACGAGCGGATTACTCGGCGGTAGAGGACGTGTGTACCAGTATTGGGAAGAACCTTAAGAACGGAAGCCTCGTCATCTTCGAAAGCACTTGTGGGCCTGGTGTCACTGAACGAGTAGTCAAGGGAACATTAGAGAAGTATTCCGGACTAGTTGCTGGCCAAGGATTCGGATTAGCTTACAGCCCCATTAGGGCTATGGGAGGACGCGCGATTCAGGATGTCCAGAGCTACCCCAAGATAGTTGGGGCGATCGACAAGCGTAGCCTTGAGGCAGCGTGCGCAGCCCTCTCGGTCATAGTGAAAGGCGAACTAATCCGAGTTCGGGACATTAAGACCGCGGAGCTGTCCAAGCTTTTCGAGACGATTTATCGAGATGTAAACATCGGGTTGGCCAATGAATTCGCTCTGATCTGTGAAGAGGTGGGAGTTGATTACCTCGAAACGGCGCGAGCCGCTAATAGTCAGCCGTATTCGCATCTTCATCTGCCCGGAGTGGGAGTGGGTGGTCACTGTCTGCCAGTGTACCCATATCTCCTGTTAACGGAGGCGGACGCTCTAGATGCACACCTCAGGCTCGTGCTTGATGCTCGGAAGATAAACGACAGTATGCCACGACATGTTGCAAAACTCGCTTCGGACGGCCTCCGGGTATCTGGTAAGTCATTGAAACGTGCGAAGATAGTGGTGCTTGGACTAAGCTATCGCCCTAACGTGAAGGAGACTCGATATTCACCGCCTCAGGAATTGATTGGAATTCTGAAGAAGAGGGGTGCGAAGGTTACAGTATATGATCCGCTCTTCACAACCTCCGAACTAGGAGCGATGGGATTACAGTCAGAGCCTTCGCTCCGCAGGGCAATTGAGAAGGCAGATTGCGTGATCTTGACCACGGCTCACGACGACTTCAAGAAAATGGATACAATTGAGCTGGCTGCGCACATGTCCAAGCAAGGCCTAATCATAGATTGCACCGGCATACTGGACCCCGTTAGCGTAGAGAAGACAGGTTTAGTTTACCGAGCGACCGGAAGAGGACTTTGGACTAGATGAGTCAACTTCGAATCGCGGTCATCGGAACAGGCTTCTGGGGGAAGAATCAGGCCCGGGTCTTCTCGCAGCTTCACCAAACGAGACTCATGTGCGTCTGCGATGCTAACGCTAAGACCGCGAACGCCATAGGATCACAGTTCAACGTTGAAAGCACAATCGACGTGGATAGTGTGTTGTCCAGAGGGGATATAGATGCCGTCACGGTTTGTACCCCAACAATAACTCACAAGGACGTTGCCACGCGAGCGCTGGAAGCTGGTAAGCATGTTCTCGTCGAGAAACCTATGACCAATACGGTCGCCGAAGCCAACGAGTTACTCTTGCTCGCCAAGAAGAAGGGCTTGAGGATAATGCCAGGACATATCGAACGATTCAACCCGGCGGTTACCTACCTTAAGTCATCAGTTGACGAAGGAGCATTGGGAAAAATAATGCTGCTTGTTGCTAGGAGAGTGGGACGTTGGCCTGAGCGAATTGGAGATGTGGGAGTGGTTAGAGATACTGCAATTCACGACATAGATCTGGCACGTTACATTTTCGCCGACGAGGTTTCGGGCGTTTACGCGCACTTAGGGAGCTTGCGACATTCAAAGGAAGACTACGCAGAGATCATGCTCAAGTTCTCTAAAGGAGGAACCGCTTTCATTGACGCTAACTGGCTGACCCCTAAGAAGACTCGAACTATGGTGGTTACGGGAAGCGAGGCGACAGCGGAACTCGATTACATAACGCAGCAGGTTTCAACTGAGAACTCTGAACGGACCGTGACGCCAAATCTCGATGGTAAGGAGCCGCTAACTCTTGAGCTGACTCATTTTGCTGAATCAATATTGAATGAAAGGCCCTTCTCGGTGAACGGAATCGACGGATTGAGAGCAGTGGAGATCTGCGAAGCGGTCCTCACATCAGGCATAGCGGGCAAAACCATGGCGCTAAGTATTCATTCGGCATAAGACCTGAATGCCAGACGTTACTTGATTACTCTAGGAGCTATCTTGCACTTCATGATATCACTGGTCACATCGTAGGTTATCGATTCTACGTCCAGCTCTCTGTGGAGTATTGCACTTAGTGCTCCACACCACCAGGAGAATAGAAGGGATTTCGATGAGCCTGAAGTCTTCTTAATGTAAGGGTTCGCTATTTCAATGAAAATTCCCCCGTCATTGTTTCCAGCGAACCTGACTGAGGTAATCCCTACTCCAGAAAGGGCATCGTATTTTTTCATTAAATCCAAGAACCCCTCGACCTTTGCATCGGGGTGATCACGTTGGAATCGTTCAGCCTCTTCCTTCCCTTCCTGGAGCTCAAGATTCCTTATGATCACTTCTGCGACCTGACTGCCAACAAGCGTATCCAAATGATTACAGAGCGCGTCCATGCTCATTACCATCTGGCGTAGGCCCAGCAGTCTCACTTCTCCTCTCTTTTCATCAAACTCTATGCTGTTAGTCAATGCGCGCCATCTCTGTCCGATCCCGCTAGGCCCTTGAAGATATGAGACCCATGAGCCTTCAATAATTCTAGTAATACCGGGTCCCATCTGCCTGC
>Ga0187779_10002011_pt1 | contig 12628 bp, 10 predicted proteins | sample 1015_Q2_SP10_10__FD_132435 | JGI IMG/M metagenome (GOLD analysis project Ga0187779, IMG submission 132435) | Tropical peat soil microbial communities from peatlands in Department of Meta, Colombia - 1015_Q2_SP10_10_MG | ecosystem: Environmental > Terrestrial > Soil > Wetlands > Peat | place... | reverse complement strand
TCTTGAAATGGGTCAAAGATCACCCGGAGTACCGGCAATATCCCATGAGCGTGGTGGCATACGATGCGCTCCTTAATGCTTGTCCCGCCGTAATGAAAACACCTTAGGTACGTGTTTGACGGGTTGCGTTTCAGGATTCTATTGTCTTCATAGAACATGGACTGGCTTCCTTATAAGAAAGTGGGAGGACATCTGGAACGTGACGCCGCTCCCTTTGGAGACGTTCGGAGTTTGAGGCCTGGAGGGTGTCCGCCCTGACACCGTTCGAGCCCGTTGCTGCGTGGCAATGACAGCTGGCAGGGTGAGGTCACAAAGATGGGCTCTATGCCTGCAGAAACCCAAGCGCCTGCGGCTCCGGTTCAGACGCCGATCGCAGGTCTTTCCTCTGCTGAGGCTGCCGAGCGTCTGAGCCGGCACGGTCCAAACGATCCCGCGCCAGCCAAATCAGGCGTCGCAATTACCGAGCTATTGCTGCTCTTTCTGAATCCCCTCGTAATCATCCTTTTGGTGGCGAGCTCGGTTTCGATCATTCTGGGCGACACCTCTGATGCGCTGATCATTCTCGTCATGGTGCTGCTTGGCGTTTCTATCAATTTCGTGCAGACGTATCGCTCCCAGAAGGCAATACAACGGTTACGCGCGGGAGTGACCCCGACGGCCACGGTCTTGCGCGACGGCACGTGGCAAGAGGTCAGCAGGCGCGATGTGGTGCCGGGCGACGTGGTCCGCATCTCCGCCGGCGACCTGGTTCCCGCCGACGGGAAGATTTTGGAGGCGCGCGATTTATACGTTCAGCAAGCTGCGCTGACGGGCGAGTCCCTACCCGTGGAGAAACAGGCGCATCACAATGGGAGCGTAAGTTCCAAAGGGCCTGACGCTCCAGATCACGTGTTCATGGGTACCTCCGTCGTGAGCGGAACCGCAACTGCGGAAATACTCGCGACCGGACCCAATACATCGTTTGGAGCAATTGCCGAGCGGCTGGCCACGCGGCCCCCGGAGACCGAGTTCGAGCGAAGCATGAAGCGCTTCGGCTTCTTGATCATGCGCGCGGTATTCTTTCTGGTGCTCTTTATACTGGCCGTGCGAGTGGCTCTGCACAAGGACGCCTTCGAGTCTTTCGTGTTCGCTGTTGCCCTAGCCGTGGGCCTGACGCCTGAGTTCTTGCCAATGATTACGTCGGTTACGCTGGCCCGCGGCGCAGTCCGCATGGCGCGCGATCACGTCGTCGTCAAACATTTGCCGGCTATTCAGAATTTCGGGACGATTGACATCCTCTGTAGCGACAAAACCGGAACTCTGACCACGGGCGAGATGGTTCTCAGCTCGTTTGTGGATTACCTTGGTAGACCCGCCGACAGACCGCTGGCGCTTGCGTACCTAAACAGCAAATTCGAGACCGGAATCCGCAGTCCGCTGGACGCGGCGATTCTGAAAGCAGCTCCCGGCGAGACGGATGGATACGTAAAGTGCGATGAAATTCCGTTTGACTTCGACCGGCGCCGCCTTTCGATCGTGGTCGCGAAAAAGCAGGAAGCGGGCGGTTCCGATGGACGGCTGCTCATCACGAAGGGAGCGCCAGAGGGTATTCTCGATCTTTCGGAGTCGTACGAGACCGAAGGCCGCCAGATTCCGTTGGACGGCGACGCACGCCAGCGCTGTCGCGCGACTTTCGATGATCTGAGCGCCCAGGGATATCGCGTCCTTGGCGTCGCGTATCGTAGTGTGGACGCGCGACCGAGCTATGGCGTGCAGGACGAGAGCTCGCTCGTTTTGGCGGGCTACCTCGCATTCGCAGACCCGCCGAGTCCGGACGCGGCGGAGTCGCTCGCGACGATGCAACGCGACGGCGTGCAGCTGAAGATTCTAACGGGTGACAACGAGCTTGTAGCACGGCATGTCTGCGAGCAAGTGGGCCTGCGGGAGCCCACCATTATTCTTGGAGACGAGCTCGATCGGACGAGCGATCCTGCGCTCCAACATCTGGCAGAAGAGGCAACCGTTTTCGCACGAGTGTCACCGGTGCAGAAGCACCGCATCATTCATGCGCTGAAACACCGCGGCCACGTGGTTGGCTACATGGGCGATGGCATCAACGACGCTCCGTCTCTTCACGCTGCGGATGTAGGCATTTCCGTATCGTCTGCCGTGGACGTAGCTCGGGAGGCGGCCGACATCATTCTTCTCAAGCCGGGACTCGACGTCCTCCACAAAGGAATCACGGAGGGGAGGAGAGCATCGGCGAATGTACTGAAGTACCTGTTGATGGGTACGAGCTCGAATTTTGGAAACATGTTCAGCATGGCTGGAGCGTCTTTGTTCCTGCCGTTCCTGCCAATGCTGCCAACACAAATCTTGTTGAATAACTTCCTCTACGACACGGCGCAGATCACGATCCCCTCAGACAAAGTGGACGAGGAGTACGTCCGGGCGCCGCGCAAATGGGACATGACACTCATCCGGAATTTCATGATTTTCATCGGGCCGATTAGCTCGCTCTACGATTTCCTGACTTTTTGGGTCTTGCTGAGTGTGTTCCATGCGGGGCCGCCGGAATTTCACACTGGCTGGTTCGTCGAATCACTGGCAACGCAAACGCTGGTCCTTTTTGTGATTCGCACTACGAAGAATCCCTTCAAGAGCAGACCGAGCCTGCCTCTCGCTACGACGACGATTCTGATTGTGGTGTTGGGAATGTGGATCCCTTTTTCACCCTTCGCGCACCGTCTGGGATTCACTCCGCTGCCAGGACTCTTCTTCGCATTCCTGGCAGCTTCGATTGTCACGTATTTGGCGCTCGTCGAACTCGCGAAACGTCTACTTTTCTCGCGTGCAGAGATCTAGACTTCAGCGGCCGCCGTCCCTCTGCGGTGCGGGTCAGCTCAGCAGGAACGGAGAACTCACCAGCGTTTCCGGCGAATTCTTTTCTGGCTATTACTTGGGCTCATCTCAGTTGATCCCGAACCTAACGGAATGCGTGTTTCTTGGACTCGGTCCCCTCGTTCTCAACCTCGGGGTTCGCTACGGACCACTTGAGCAAGTGCCGCGCGAAGGGATAGAGAGGGTATCGCTCGCGTGGCGGATCACACAGAACCACAATATAGTGAAATGTCTCCCGAAAAAGCGAAGCGAACTCGCGCGAGCGCTGAGTAGAGATATCGACGCCAGCCTCAGACATGACTTCCATCGACAGTGGGCTCACGTTTGTGGACTCGGTCCGGGCGCTGAACGGAACGAATCGATTGCCAGCCAAATGACGTGGGAATCCTTCTGCGGTCGAAGTGACGGCGGTCACAGGTGACTTAGCGCAGGATGGATCCTTCGGATCAACCGCGCGCACCGCTGTAGTTAACCCACAACGTGAAAAGGTGCGCCTGATTAGGGCCTGAAATATGGTCACTCATGCCTTCCAGGCCATCTGCCACGATTGGTACTGATGAGGATCGCTTCAGACCATCGAAATTCAAGCAGAGGTGACGAAAAACGGAAAAACGTGGGTCGAAATCCGCTATGATGGCGGTCCTTTCCGACTAGGAACCTATGACAGCTTCGGCTCAAGACCGTCACTCGCTGTTCTTGCTGCTGTCTTTGGTGCTCTTTTGCACGCTGGCCCCCCTGCTCGAGCAGGGCAGAATCGGTGAACGAGTGGTCCTGGCCTTTTTTGTTATCACCCTCATCGCGGCTGCTGTTGAGCTTTCTGATCAGCAGGCTATTCGACGGGTTGCGGTGCCTCTTGTTGCTTGCACCATCGTGGTTCACCTCGGCGCTCATTTCTACGCCACAATGCGACCACTCGTCATTGCGAGCCATGTCCTGTCAACTGCCTCCTTTGGCTTCGTGTCGGTAGCACTCTTCGCGTATCTAGGCCGCCCGGGTGTCATTACCAGCGGGCGGCTCTACGCCTCAGCGAGTCTCTACCTAATCTTGGGGATGTTCTGGTTCGCAGTCTACAATCTGATCGAGACGATTCACGCAGGGTCATTTGTCCAGATGGCGCCGCAGGCGATGAACGTTCACCGCACGACGTTACTTTACTTTAGCCTGATTACCCTCACAACCGTAGGCTACGGTGACGTGGTCCCCGCCACCCCCACGGCGCACCAGTTTGCGGCATTGGAAGGAGTCACTGGTGTGCTCTACATCGCAATTACCGTAGCCCGGCTCGTTTCTGCCTACCAGAGTCTTTCTAACGAGGGTGTCAAGTAACCTAGGCTCAATTCTAATACCGAAGCTTCGGCCTAGCTCCCGATTGACGGCGAAACCGGACAACTGTCCAATCCAAGCGAACCTCCGAACAACTCGTACGAAGAGGATACTATTGAACCAGCTTTGGCCAGCATTTTTGAAGGGTTGATGGGTACCCAAACCTTATCTGCTAGTCTTCTTTTGGCGAAAGTAGACGGATAGCGTCAATCCGATTCCATTTACATGCGGGGAACACCGCCGGTCGTGTTGTCTCGCTCGTAATAGCCCTCGAGTTCAAAGCGCTTGCGGACTTGGAACGTCGCGCCAAATGAATAGGTGTTCTTGCTCCACGTGCCTGTCTTGCTGTAGAGAACTTTCCTTAGCGAGTTCGTGGCAGTTTTGCCACAAGTTGAGCTCCCTACAGGCTTGAGCCTGTAGTTTGGTCGGAGCCCGGATGCCGCCTGACCGGTTACGCGAATAATCGGGAGCTACGCGTCAGCTATCGCGGTACTGTCGGCCCCTCTAATCTTTGCAGATTCATTTGTACCAGACGCCAAATGGCTATAGACTCGCCAGCGGTAGCGGCGCAACCTGCGTCCAGGTTCTAAAGGATCCTCGGCGCTGACATCCCTTCCACGGTGCAAACCTTGGACGTAGCAAACAGCTAACTCTTGAAGGAAAAGAGCGAACCGTGACACACCGATCTCACAGGTACTTGTCAAATGCGGGCCTAGTTCTCGGCAGATCGTTTTGCCCTCTTTTTGCGATCTCGATCATCGTGGGTGACGTTCTTTGGGGGCCTTGGGTAAGCTTGGTAATCGCGGTTCTGGCGCTTAGTGCCGCGATGAGGTTCTTGTGAGCCGAGATGGGCGTGATGGTTCGGCGGCTTTGAGCCGTTGGCGCATTCTCGCTCATCCCCAAGACCTCCACTGCGTGATCTTCCACATCGCTTGCCTCTTTGCATTCGCATGCGCCTTCTGGCTGTATCACCACCCTGGGCTCGCTGGCATCACTGGCCCATGGTCCCGAGCGGCCTTCGTGACATCCTCGGCGTGTGCACTTGGCTGGATCACAGGGATAAACGTCGGTGTGAACTTCCACAACCACTCGCATCGACCCATTTTCACCTCGGCGTTCGTCAATCGGTGGTTCGGTCGATGCTGGACATTTTCGGGCGGCTGGCCGTCGTTCTTTTGGGAGTACGCCCACGTCACTGTTCACCATGCAAACCTGCTGGAGGATAAAGATTGGACTCTCCCGAAGAGGACTGCCGACGGATCATTTGAAGACTTCCGCCGATACGTGCTGTTGCATTGGCCATGGCGTTATATGGTTCACTTCCATAAGGATTTGGTTTCGCGTCGAAGCATCCGCCGCAAGGCTCTCGTTGAATTTGCTATCTTCCTCTCACTATGGTCAATTCCTTTTTGGATTGATCCGGTAATGGCCATATGGCTCTGGGTGCTGCCGCAATGGATTGCAAACACCTGGGTGATGGGGTCGGGAATGTATGTTCAGCACGCGGGATGTGTCCGGAAGTCTGCAGATAGGCCGGTGAGTCACTCGAACGTGTTTCTGTCGAAATTTTTCAACCTGACGATGTTCAACATAGGGTATCACCTCGAGCACCACGAACATCCCCGAGTTCACTGGTCGGAGCTGCCGGAGCTTCACAACCACCTCAAGAAGAAATTGATCGATGGCGGAGCCCATGTGGTTCCGTACGGAAATTACCATGCCTCATTCTTGCTTGCAGGGGACGCGCGACGCAGAATTCGCTTCGCTGGACAGCACATCGGATACAAGTGAGTTCGAAACGATCCGAAGGGTACCGGGGGAACGAATTGAAAATAAACCACAGAAAGAAGTAGCGCGCCCGGAGAGAGTCGACTTTTCTGCAACTTACGAGTGGGCCCTACACAAGAAATCGACCGTTATTGCTCCCAAGTTGCTCCCTCCTCAATTTCCATTGATCTTGCCGGCGCGGACGGAATCTAGCTGCGTCCGACTGAAGACCTGACGTTCTAGTGCCCGGCTAGAGTCCACCGAGTTGCACACTCACCGCTCGTGCCACGCTTTCCCGTCTGCTTTCAATTGACTAGCAAACCGTTGATCTGATCTTCATTCTCCAATCTGGGAGCAAATGGGCGCATAACTCGGCCGATTGTCAACATATCTAGTCAATTGAGTCTGGATTTCCGGTTCTAGGGTACTGTAAGCAGGATGTTGTCCGCTGACATTCATTTCTATCGATTCCTTGTGCAGAACGCTGACTATCCGAAACGATAGCTGCACCGTGAGTAGTATCATTGCACACAGCACAGACAAACCCTTGGCAGGGGTTTTGAGCTTTCGTACATTACTCAAGCACGAAATCGAGGGTAGCGTCGCCAACGGTCAGTGTCCGTGGATACGGCCAGTCCACCTACATCCTGAGGTTGTTCAAGATGGACATTTCGATGCGTGTCATGAAAGAGAAGACTAATGGCGCAAGAGCGAATTACGACTCGTGATTTTGCAGCAGGACGCACCGACTGGTGCTTGATACTCCTAGTGACTTTCTCTCTGGTTATTTTCTCGGGCTGCGCGGCACGGAGACGTCTTGCAGCCGTGCCTGATGCTCTCGAGGAAAAAGCTTATGTACCTGGGATGGAGACTGGAATACGGTATTTTCCCCGAGACCCTGCGCACGTCCAGTTATTTGTCGACGATTACCTGAGGTCCCTGGAAATGGAGAAAGCCTACCTTGCCACGCAAGGCCACACGGGCCCTCTGCCGCCAACAGCGTTCCTCGCAATTTCCGGAGGAGGCGATAACGGCGCTTTTGCTGCCGGATTTCTCAATGGTTGGACCCAGACAGGAACGCGACCACAGTTCAAGCTGGTCACTGGCATTAGCACCGGAGCTTTGATTGCACCCTTCGCTTTTCTGGGACCAGCATATGACAAGGAACTGAATGAGCTTTACACGAATGTTTCATTCAAAGATATTGCCAAGAAACGATCCGTCTTTTCCATCGTGACGAACGATGCCATGGCCGACAATACACCTCTAAAGCATTTGGTCAAGAAGCACATCAACCAGGACGTGCTTGAGGCAATCGCTGCTGAGTATGCGAAAGGGCGCATGCTTCTTATCGGTACGGTAGATCTGGATGCCCATCGGCCAGTCATTTGGAATATTACCGAAATCGCCGCCAGCCACCATCCGGGGGCCCTGGAGTTGGTCCAGTCGCTTCTGATCGCCTCGTCGGCTATTCCTGCCACGTTTCCCCCAGTGATGATCAACGTAGAAGTGGACGGCAAAAAGTACCAGGAGATGCATGTTGACGGAAATACGGCCGCTCAGGTCTTCATATATCCAGCGGCCGTACGGCTCAATGAAGTGGCGCAAACAGTTGGAGGAGATCGAGAAAGAAAGCTTTACATTATCCGGAATGCCCGGCTCGATCCGGATTGGGCACAGGTAGAACGTAGGACACTACCAATTGCCCTCCAAGCCATCAACACATTGATCCAGTATCAAGGCATCGGCGATCTGTACCGCATTTATACTGTCACCCAGAGGGATGGTATCGATTTCAACCTTGCTTATATCCCTCCGAGTTTCAATACCCCTCATACCAAAGACTTTGATACCGTCTACATGCGGGCGCTCTATGATTTGGGTTACGACATGGCTAAAAAAGGCTATACGTGGAGTAAGCAGCCCCCTGTTCTAATTCCACTCTCTGAATAGCGCAAGGGGACACAAAGCTACTGATACGTTGAGTGAGCGGTCTCGCATCCTACCTATGGAGTTGCATCGTCTGCCAAAATTGCCCCGAGACTTGCTGTTTCCCGTAGGCGCGGCGTGATCCCCGCTTTGCCAGAGCACGCGCTCCGAGACCAAACTGGATCTGTAAGAACTGACAGCTGACATGGACACATGCCATTCGAAAAACTGTGGATGGCTGGGTTAAGCAACTTGGGCCACGGCGATATGCTTCTGCCTGTGAGGTAAATCCCGCGGCCCAGGCTGCAAGAATCATTTTGCTCGGTAGTCGGACATTCCATGGAAATCATGGCCTGGATTGTGGTCGCGTTGATAGCGAGTTGGCTCGTTGGTCAAATTATGAAGGGCACCAGCTACAGCGTGCTGGTAGACATCATCCTTGGCATACTCGCTGGCATTACGGGAGGCTGGATCTTTGGGCTACGTGCAGTTCTTCTCTGTTTCCCAGCACTGTTCTCTCATCAGAAGCAGCGACTCCTCAGTTTTTCAGCCGAATAGCCGGTAATCCGGCTCAGCTCACGAGAAGGGAGCGCGTTAGAGCGGCCCGTAGCGCTGGGGACCATGCTTTCTCGTCCAAGGGGCTAAGGCTAGAATCGCCCGTTAGGCCTGAGAAACACCCAACGAAACCGGATCCAGTGAATCAGGATTGTCCGCTAAGCCACCTTCTTTGGTGACGCCCTACGCAACTCAGATAGCAGAACGTGGGCGGATGCAGGTGCCTTTACGCTTCCCGAAAAGATCTCCGGTCCTGAGAGTTTCTTCCCGTATACCTTTTCGTTATCGCCATCGTCGGGACCTAAAGAGGTTCCCTCGAGGGATACACCCCCAAATACGCCCTTCGCCCGAGAGTAGGAAAGCATCTGGGCTTGCAACGTGGCGGTCGTTGAAGCTTCCGCATCGCGGCCCACAGGACCAGCCGCAACGCTGGCGTCCGCACCGAGCTTGGCCCTCCCTTTCATCACGGAACGCGCACCGTCAGGATTCATCACGAGGATGACGAAGTCCGTTGCTTCTCCGCCAATCTGCAGACCGAAGCTTCCGCCGCTGGACTGCATCATGATGGGTGCGCTCCAGTTGCCCTGAAAGTTCTCACCGCTTCTGCAGCTCATGACTCCCTTGCCATACTCGCCTCCGACGATGAACGCGGCCTTTTTCACCGAGGGCAGTATGATGATGCAATCAGCCTTGTTCAGCAGGTTTTTGGGTATGCCAGGGCTGGCGCTAATAAGTTCCTGGAACACCTGACCGGCGTTGGTGATTCTTTCGTTTTCAGTATCCGCTCGCGCCAGCAATGAGACAGAGAGTGCAGCAGTGGCAAGGGTGAATGCCGCTTTCGTGAATCGATAGCCAATTTTTCGCTGGATCATGGCTTTCTCCTTCAATTCCTTGGTTGGGACTTATCCACGATGAATTCACTCATCGCGAACAGCAACAGCGAATTGTTGGGGTCGGCCCTCCACGGTTTGTGCCTGCTGCAAAGTGGGGGGCACCTGGCTTCTTATTCCGTGGCGGGCCGATTATACTCGCAACCGCGTTCCGGTGACAGATGGAACGATCTACAGACATCAGGCAGCTTCGGTGCTCTCGCATAACCAGTGCCATCTCGTGCCGACACAACCTTGCAATTAGCTAAGCTTTGTTCGTGTTATTGTCGACAACCCGGAAATTGCCGTCAGACATGTGTGGTCGCAGCAGAATCTGACCTTCTAGCCCCCGGACTAGAAGGTCACGTTTTCAGTCGGACTGAGCTGGAATCCGTCCGAGTAGGACAGAATCAAGAAAAGTTGAGGTGGGAGCAACTTGGGAGCAATAACTGTCGATTTCTTGTCTAAGGCCCACTCGTAAGTTGCAGAAAAGCAAGGCAGACCACGGCTTAGAATTGGGTCTGATGACTCCACGAACTAGAAGGTCGGATCAACTGGGACCGAACATGTCAGGGCAGGAACTGGAACGGAGCAACAAGGTCAGCCCAGTCAGGCTGCTTTTTTCTGTTTTGTTCAGCTACTGCTACTGATTTGAAGGACTGGTGGCTTCGAATTAAGACTTGGGTTGCGGTTTGGGGGCGGGGAGAGGCCAAAGTTTTGACATGGCCCAGCTGACGGCCACGCCAACAATGCAACCGAACAAGACCTCGGCGACGCGACGCGCACCAAGCTGAATGCCGCCGATTTTGGAATGGCGTTCTAGTTCAGAAGCAATAACGATGGCGGCAGTAATGGGAGCCTGCCGAAACATGACAGGCACACGCACGGCATAAGCAGACAGGAAGGCCGCGGCGGAAAGAGCGATGGGCAGTTTCCATTCGTTGGAACCGCCGATGACAAGGACGAGCATACCGACGACGCATCCGAGCAAGGAATTGACGATGCGGCCGTGAAAGGTTTTCAGTGCCGTCTTCACGACGGGATCGCTGGCAGCAATCATGGAGCTGATGGCCCAGATGGGGTTGAGGCCGGCGAATTTGCGGACAATGAGCCAGAGCAGGGTGGTAGCGATGAAGATGTTCGCCGAGAAATGGAGGCCGGCCCAGTCGCCTCTGAGAAACCGGTCGAGACGGTCTTTGGCGTTTGCGTAGAGGGAGGTTTTGGATACAGAGGTTTCGATTTCTGCGGGCGTGTTCGACATGGGAAGCTGCCGATGTAAGTTCACTCGTGAGCGTTGGGTGGATTGCCCTTGAGGCGATAGACGGCGCCTGTTTTCGTGGTTCCGAGGGCGAGCCATTCCTGGGCGGCGTATTGGAGATTAATGAAAAACTGCTCGCAACGGCGGCGAGCGCGGAGGTGGAGGTCCTCGCGATTATCGAACCTGATCTGGTAGGCGAACTCGCCGACGAGCTGTTTCTGATCGCCGCGGGTACGCCAGACAGCGACGTTGGCTTTGGCGACGATGCCCTTGCCGAAGTCCAGCATGGCAATGTCCTTCAAGACTTCCTCGACGGCGGTGGCGTTGACCAGAGCCACGCTTTCGGTATCTGGCAGCTTGAGCACTTTCAGAGGGGGAAGCACGCGCAGGAGGGTGGCCATGGAGGTGCGGTTTGGCTCATGAACGGCACTCAGGGGAAATTCGACATTGTGTGAAAAAAGCAGGCGGTAGCCGCCGACCTGATCTTTGAGTGGCAAGGCCTCGGCCTTAAATTTGACCTTATGGTCGCCAAAGATCCTGGGGCGGACGTCCATCTCGGCGGCTTTCTGCATGTCGGGATGGCGGAACTTGAAGACAATCTCGGGATCGCTGACGGCGAAGCCGTTTTCGTAGGTGACGCGACGACGGAGGATGAAGGCGTTGTTGTAGAGCTTGAAGTCGGCGGTATCGAGAAAGAGGACTTCGCGAATCTGCGGCCGAGCATCTTTGAAGGGCTTCCGGGAAAAGCCGACGTCAGCAGCCTCAGCGACCCGCTTCACGATCTTGCCGAAATCGTCGAAATTGGATTCAGAGGTGAAGCGGTCACCCTTGAGGATGAGTTTGCATTCGAGATATTTCACCTCGTCGAGCGGGTTTCGGTCGGCGTATTGTCCTTTTTTGAGATCGGGGACGCTCCTGGAGTCGTCCGGTCCGGAGTGCTTCGATTTAGTTTTCATGGCAAGTCCGTCGTACCAGATGGTTAGTCAGGTGCATAGCGGCAGGGTCTGGAATGAACACTTTCACTTCCTGTGGGAGACAAGCTGTGCGAGTTTGTGGAAAGCAGCTCCTTCTCCTTAGTCTCCAGCAACCTGCTCGCGAGTCATCCGAGCCGTAAGGTCACTCTTGGCGACCTGGAGGAAATCCGCAGCGCTGCCACGAGCAAACAGATCAAGCACACGGGCAATTATCCCGGTCCATCCCGTCTGGTGGCTCGCTCCCAATCCCGCGCCGTTGTCTCCGTGGAAGTACTCGTAAAAGAGAATGTAGTCTTTCCAGTGTGGGTCCTCCTGAAACTTTTTGGTTCCTCCATAAACCGGACGCTTGCCGCTGGGATTACGCAGGAAGATGCTCGAAAGCCTGTGGGCGAGTTCCTTTGCGACCTCATACAAGGTCATGTATTTTCCTGAACCTGTCGGACATTCAACTTTGAAGTCATCGCCGTAAAACTGATACAAGTTCAGCAACCCCCGGAGCAATAAAGCATTCACAGGCATCCAAACGGGTCCACGCCAGTTAGAATTGCCGCCGAACATTCCGGTATTCGACTCGGCCGGCAGGTATTGAACTTTGTATTCCTGCCCCATGAGATAGAAGACAAAGGGATGCGCCAAGTGGTATTTCGACATCGAGCGGATACCGTAAGGACCGAAGAACTCGTTCTCGTCGAGCAGGTAAGCCAATATCCTCTGGAGCTTTTCTTTGTTGCAAACCGACATCATGCGGCGCCCAGCATATCCGACAAAGCTCTCATCAGCAGGGGCAACATGCTTCAGCAACTCTGGGTAACGCTTCATGAATGTTTCGCGAAGTTCCCTCAGCCGTGGACTTCTTGCGACAATACCTTTTGACTCCAGCACGGTCGATGCACATAAGGGGAGCAGTCCCACCATGGACCGGACTCTTAGTCGCATGGCTTCTCCATTCGGGAAATGGAGCAGGTCATAAAAAAAGCCGTCCTGGGCGTCCCACATCTCGTCGTGGTGGTCGCCGATTCGATCCATGGCGTACGCAATGTAGAGAAACTGCTCCAGGAACCGGAAGGCGATTT
>Ga0187779_10002010_pt1 | contig 12632 bp, 8 predicted proteins | sample 1015_Q2_SP10_10__FD_132435 | JGI IMG/M metagenome (GOLD analysis project Ga0187779, IMG submission 132435) | Tropical peat soil microbial communities from peatlands in Department of Meta, Colombia - 1015_Q2_SP10_10_MG | ecosystem: Environmental > Terrestrial > Soil > Wetlands > Peat | place... | reverse complement strand
TGCGCTCGTCGACGATGGCGCGTGAGCAAGCCGAACACTTCTGCCCCTGGAAGCCGAAGGCAGATTGCGCTACGCCTTCGACCGCGGCATTGAAATCGGCGTCGGCATCCACAATGATTGCGTCTTTGCCACCCATTTCAAGGATGGTGCGCTTGATCCATATCTGGCCGGGGCCGACCTCCGCTGCCCGCTTGTTGATGTCCAGCCCTACTTCACGCGATCCGGTAAATGCGATGTAGCGCGTCTTGGGATGAGCCACCACCGCATTGCCGAAGCTCGCGCCCGCGCCCGGGCAGAAGTTGACCACGCCGTCCGGTAGGCCTGCTTCCTCCAGAAGCTCGACAAACTTGGCTGCAATAGTCGGAGAATCGCTCGACGGCTTGAGGATGACCGTGTTCCCAGAAACAATCGAAGCCAGTGTCATCCCTGCCATGATCGCGCACGGGAAATTCCACGGCGGAATCACCGCGCCAACGCCCAGTGGAATGTAGCGCAACGCATCGCGCTCTCCAGGAAGCTGGACGTCGGTCTGGACTCGCGAGAACCGCAATGCTTCGCGGCTGTAGTACTCGCAGAAATCGATGGTCTCGGCGACATCGCCATCGGCCTCCGCCCAGTTCTTGCTGACCTCAAACACCATCCACGCGGCGAACTCCAGCTTGCGCTCGCGCAGCAGGTCGCCGACGCGAAACAGAAGGCTGGCCCGCTCTTCCACCGAAGTCTGGCTCCAGTGGTCAAACGCTCGCAGCGCCGCTTGTATCGCGGGTTCGACGTGCTCTTTGGTCGCCTTCTGATGGATTCCGACGACCTGTGATGGGTGTGCGGGATTTAGAGACTTGATCTTGTCCTGAGTCTTGACCCGCTTGCCGCCGATGATCAGGTCGTACTCCCGGCCCAGTTGGCCGCGCACTTTCTCGATGGCAGCACGCATCTTGCGCGCGTTTTCTTCTTTAGTGAAGTCCACGAATGGTTCATTGCCAAAGGGACCTTCATGAAGGCGAATCTGGGGCTGGGCAGGAGCTTCGACGGTTGCCATAAATGCACCTCTAGGGGATATGGATGCTAATTCACCAAGGGCAGACACCAATTGTAGCACCGGGAAACCGCACTGCGGCGGCTGGGAACAAGACTACCCTCTCCTGACCGCAGAGGACATCAAGGAACTGGAAGTCTGAACCCAAACGGGTCTGTCGGGGGCTGCCCTCACACCGGTTGTGCCACCGGCTGCTCCACCGGTTCCAGCCTCGCCGTGAAGTGCCGCAAGAAGGGCGCTTCGTAGCTCAGCTTCAGTCCCTGAATGCGCTCGCGCTTTTTCCAGACTTCCAGAATCACTTCGACCACGTAGTCAATGTGACTCTGTGTGTAGACGCGGCGCGGAATGGCCAGACGGACCAGGTCCATCTTCGCGGCAGCACCGAACATCAGAGTTCCGATCTCGACTGAGCGGATTCCGCCTTCGAGGTAGAGTTCTGCTGCCAGCGCGACGCCCGGAAATTGTTCTGGTGGGATGTGCGGCAGGAAGGCTCGAGCATCGAGATAGACCGCGTGCCCGCCGGGCGGTTGAACGATCGGCACCCCCTGAGCAGCGATGTGGTTGCCGAGGTACGCCGTCGAGGCAATGCGGTAACGAAGATAGTCTTCCTCCAGCGCCTCCTGCACGCCGACGGCAATGGCTTCCAGATCGCGGCCTGCCAGTCCGCCATAGGTGGGATAGCCCTCGGTCAGAATCAGCAGATTCTTCTCCTGCTGGGCCAGCACGTCGTTGTTCGTGCAAAGAAAGCCGCCGATGTTGGCCATGCCATCTTTTTTGGCCGACATAGTACAACCGTCGCCGTAGCTGAACATCTGCTGCGCGATCTGTTTGGGTGTCTTGCGTTCGTAACCCGGCTCCCGCAACTTGATGAAGTAGGCATTCTCCGCGAAACGGCACGCGTCGAAGTACAACGGAATTTCAAAGCGGCGGCACAGTGCGCTCACTTGCTGCACATTCTTCATTGAAACCGGTTGACCGCCGCCAGAGTTATTGGTCACCGTCAGCATCACCAGCGGAACCCGGTCATGTCCGACGCGATGGATCAGGTCTTCCAACGCCGCTACATCCATGTTTCCCTTAAACGGGTGTATCGACTCCGGGTGTTTGCCTGCGGAAATGAGCAAATCGACAGCCTCCGCACCGACGAACTCCACGTTGGCGCGAGTTGTGTCGAAGTGCGTGTTGTTGGGAACCACGTCGCCTTTCTTGCACATCACGCTGAACAGAATGCGCTCCGCGGCACGGCCCTGATGAGTTGGAATCACGTGGCGGTAACCAAAGATCTCCTGCACCGAATCGCGGAAGTGGTCGTAGCTTTTGCTGCCGGCGTAACTCTCGTCGCCTTGCATGATGGCGGCCCATTGCTTCGTGGACATGGCCCCTGTTCCCGAGTCGGTCAGCAGGTCGATCAGCACATCCTCGGCCGGAAGCAAAAAAAGGTTGTAGTACGCCGCCCGCAGCAATTGTTCGCGCTCCGGGCGCGTGGTCCAGAGGATTGGCTCCACGGTTTTAATGCGGAACGGCTCAATGACTGTTCTGGCCATGGCATAGCTCTCCTTTTACTAGGAGACACCCACGCCGGGCAGCTTGCAGTGATGCCAGTCACTCAAGGGGAGTATTTACGGCCAGAATCTGTTACTGATGTACCTTCACCGACTCCGGGGCCTCGGGCGCGTGATAGCTCATCTTAGCGGTGCGCTCCAGTTTGTCCCAGGCGAAGCGCTGCCCTTCGATGGCGCGCTTCAAAGTTTTCAGCAAAACGATGGAGAATAGCTGTCGATAGGCAAAGCGCTGCAGCCACACCTGGCTGAGCAACCAGGCATCTTCCTTGGCCTCAGGCTGTCTGCGCTCCAAGGCAAAGGCGATGGCCGAAGTGATGAAGTCGATGATGAGGAAGGCCGCGAAAAATACCACCAGGCGCTGGAAACTGGCGGGGTCGGTTGAATCCGGGTGGAAGTATTTCTGCACGAAATACCAGAGCGCGCCCACGGCAAACATCAGATCAATGAATGGCGAAACCAATGGCAAAAGGATCTGGAAAATCACGATATTTGGCAACGCCACCCACCCCAGCGCACCCTGCCGGGCGAATGCGGCGCGATGCTTCCATACCGACTGCAAAATGCCAAACGACCAGCGGAAGCGCTGCCGCATGAGTCCGTTGGCATTGACTGGAGCCTCAGTATAGGCAAGCGCCAGATCTTCGTATTCCACCCGGTATCCGGCGCGCAACAGCGCCATCGTGAGGTCGGCATCTTCGGCGACGGTATCAGTGTGATAGCCGCCGGCTTCTCTGACAGCCGAGGTTCTCCATGCTCCGATGGCTCCCGGCACGACGCTGACTGCGCCCAGCGTATTCAGAGCCCGCCGCTCGAAGTTCTGGCTGGTGATGTACTCCAGCGCCTGCCAGCGAGTCCAGAGATTCACGCGGTTTCCGACCTTGGCATTGCCGGCCACGGCAGCCACTTGAGGATTCAGAAAGTGCGGCACGAGGCGCGAAATGGCAGTCGGAGCAATCACCGTGTCGGCATCGATGCCGACAAATATTTCTTCGTCCTGCAGGTGCTGGAGGCCGAAATCCAGAGCCTCAGCTTTGCCGGAATTGGGTTTGGTCAGAATGAGCACGCGGCCAGAACGCTCTTCCTGGGCAAATGCTTCCCGCGCCACTTCCAGCGTTTTGTCACGAGAACCGTCGTCAATGACGATTACACGCAGGTCAGGGTAATCCGAGGTCAGCGCTGCCCGGACCGTCCTGACGATGACCTTCTCTTCGTTGTAAGCGGGAATCAGCACGGCTACTGCCGGCCGGTAGGACTCCACCGACCCGGCAAGAGAATATCGGTTGGCACGCAGACGGTCGAAAATGGCAAAAGCGCCGATGAACAACAACCGTCCGGTCATCAGCAAATCGCCGAGGAAAAAAATCCAGACGATACCCTTGCTGCCGAAATCCCACAACGCAAAACCCAGCCAGTCCAGCCGTGCCGCCCAGCGCTCATCGGCGGGCACGGCCGGCATCACGTCGGCCTTGGTTTTGCCCAGCAGTTCGTAAAGCGGAACAATCGTCAGGCCCTTGGCCCGTATTCCTTCAATGATCGCGGGCAATGCGGCAACGGTCTGGCTGCGGTTGCCTCCACCATCATGTAGCAGAATGATGCTCCCACAGAATCGGTCATTGGCAGCACAGGGCGGCAGATGGGAAATCACCCGGTCTGCGATCTCCTGGCCACTCGGCCGCGGGTTGTCTCGCCAATCATTAGGATCAATCTTGTCCCCCACGATGATGTAGCCCATATCCTGCGCGATCTTTAACGGCCGGACCTGATCGGCGGTATCAGGTTCCTGATCGATCGAATAAGGCGGCCGGAACAAAATGGTGTGAACCCCAAGCCGGCTGGCAAAGAGCTCCTCCGCCAGATTGATCTCCAGCTTGTTGAGGCGATTCGAAAGGTTGCTGATGTCGGGATGAGTGAAGGTGTGATTGCCGATCTCGTGCCCTTCCCGGTAGATTCGCGAGGCCACGCTGCCAAAACTCTCGGCCTGCAAGCCGATCAGAAAGAAGGTTGCAGTGGCATTCTCCCGCTTCAGTACATCGAGAACCTTAGGCGTCCACTCGGGATCCGGCCCATCGTCAAACGTAATGGACACCTGATGAGGGTTGTAGCCATAGCGCGCCACACGATATGGTTCGGGCAAAGGATCGAAGTTCTCGTCGGTAATGAGACCGGAAGCAGAATCCACGGTCAGGGTGCGTGTGCCGTGTGCCGGTTCGGCTTCGATGCGAAAGATCTCGCCGGTGCCCTCCATATCCACGTCATCGCCGGGAGGAACGTCCTTTAACTTGTCGACTGCGTCGGCCTCCCCGGGAGCGTCCCACACCTTCCATAGCGCGCGATCTTCCGATCCCAGGCGCCAGAGGGCGAAGGTCTGCACGCCGAGCGTCTGTGCCGCACGCATTTCGTTTAAGGCAGTCACGGCATCGAGGAACCAGATATCGTGCTGCCAATTGTTCTCGTCCATGTAGCTGACGTGCGGATTCATGGCATCGCCATCGAAATCCACGTCTTCATCCGAATCGCGCGCCGCCAGCCAGGCGTCCTGGACCGACTGGTTTGTGTCCCTTGCCCCTGGCGGCAGCTTGCCGTTCTTCAGCCTCTGCGGCCAGTCATAGCCGTAGTTGCCGATGGCACAGATGAACTTGTTCAGCGGAACTACCTTCTTGGCCGCCTCCAGGCTCTTCACGAACCAGTCCTGCGATGCCACCGGTCCCGGTGTTCCTCCTGGATAGTGTTCGTCATAATCCATGACGACCACGCCATCGGCCGCCAGCGAGACTGCCTGGTAGTTGAAGTCCTCGTTATGGGGCTGCACGCTGACATAAAGCTTCAGGTGCTTCGCGTGAAGATCGGTAGAGAGTTCATTCAACAGGGCGGCGTACCCCGGCTGTCCCTTCTTCGGGAAATCCTCGAAGTCGACCATCAATCCGTGGTACTTGTCAGTGGCCAGGAAGGCGTCGATCTGCTGCCGAAAGCGGGCGCGGGCTTCGGGATCGTTGAGGAAGGTGGCAATATCCACCCAGTTCGCGCCATCCGAGTTGTTGACCATGGGAAAGACTTCCATGCCCGTGTCTTCAGCTTTCAGGAAGGGCATCACCCTCGCGTCAACTGAGCGGACGGTCGAACCCTGCACCACATCGAAGAACTTGCTGGTGTCTTCATCGATGGCTTGCAGACGGCCGTCGGGAGTCAGAACATGCAGCCACTCGGGGTACAGCAGGTCAATCTGGCGGGCATATTCGCGCAGTGAGGAGAAGCTGGCCGCGTCCCAGGAAACGTAGAACGCGGCGCGCACGCCTTCTTCAGAATCCAGCTTGAGCTGCGAGGGAACTTTCTTAGTCTTGCGGTGACCGCGCCGCGCGGCCGCTAACTTGCGACGCTCCTTGGGCTTCTCTTTTTCGTTTTCGCGCAGTGCGTGGTATGGCTTGGTCTCCGCCTTCCAGAACAGCCTGGGTAACTGCTCCCCACGTAATGCATTGTAAATAAAGAAAATGACGAGCAGCATGATGCTGAGCGCGAGAGCGTCGAACAGACGCCTGAGCCGCTTCCAGCGGGCCTGCCGGGGATCATAGAAGACTGGTTGGGCCATGTTTCAGATCGAAGTACATCCTAAGCTGCCGGGCAAGCAGAATCAAACCACAAGCTGTTTCGATGCCGAGATCGCCAACAGGTAAATTTGTGAAGACACGCTATATTGCATCTGTGCGCGAAACCTTGCGCAAACATGAGCGCTTCTTCATGCTCGCGACCATGGCCGGCGTCGCGCTGCGCCTGATTTTCCTCTTTCGCTTTCCGGCAATAACCGCGGACTCGCTGGTGTATGGAGACATCGCCAAGAACTGGCTGCAACATGGAATCTACGGTCTAAGCGGATCGGGTGGGATCACCCCAACCTACATCCGGCTTCCGGGATATCCGGCATTTCTCGCCGCGGTATTTGCGATCTTCGGGATGGAGCACTATCGCACGGTGTTGGTACTGCAAATTCTGGTGGACATCGCTACCTGCTTCTTGACAGCGGACGCAGCGCGCCGGCTGTTTTCTCCTCCGGCTGCGAAAGCAGCTTTTCTGCTCACGGCACTTTGTCCTTTTCTGGCTGGTTATGCAGCGGCGGCTCTGACCGAAACCTGGGAGATATTCTTCACGGTTGTCGCCCTGGATCTTGCTTTGATCGGCCTCAGCCATTCTGATGGGCAAATGCGTGCCTGGCTGGGATGCGGTTTGGCAACCGCGGCTGCTATCCTTCTCCGTCCGGATGGAGGGTTGCTGCTGGCCGCGATCGAGATCTATTTCTTGATCGTCCTGGGTTCTCTCTTGATGGCGGGAGCGAGACCTGGGAGCTCCGCTCTCACACGCTCCACCGTCTTCAAGGCCGGTCTGGTCGTCGCCCTGGCCGCGCTCGCGCCATTGGCTCCCTGGACCCTGCGCAATCGGCTTACCCTGCATCAGTTTCAACCGCTCGCTCCCCGCTACGCCAATGAAGAGAATTCCTTCGTTCCGATGGGGTTTAACCGTTGGGTCAAAACCTGGATTGCAGATTACGTATCAACGGAAGAGGTCTATTGGGCTGTGCCGGGCTCACCGATAGACGTCGACGATCTCCCGCTCCGGGCATTCGATTCCCTGCAGCAACGCGATGAGACCGAGCAGTTGCTCGACGATTACAACCACTCGCTGCATGTGACCCCCGATCTGGACGCCAGGTTCGCCGCACTCGCCGAAGCGCGTATCCGTCGTTCTCCGATGCGGTATTACGCGTGGCTGCCGCTAGTGCGGATCGCGGACATGTGGCTTCGCCCGCGAACCGAAATCCTCCCCAGCAACACCAGATGGTGGGAGTTTGACGAGCCCCCGCAATGGCTGACGTTGAGTATCGTTCTGGGAGTCGTGAATCTTCTGTACGTCGGGGCCGGCAAACTTGGCTTGCTGCGCGCGCACTGGGGCGCTCCAGTCCGCCTGCTTCTGACCTTTGTACTTGTGCGCTCAATCTTTCTCGGGACCTTGGAAAATCCCGAACCGCGGTACACGCTGGAATGCTACCCCGTGGTGATCGTATGGGCCTCGGCTTGGGTGGGGCGTTTCCTTGCGGCCTAGCGTCACTGACTTGCAGTCATTGAAATGCAGGCCAGCTCTTCCCTTTAAGCCGCAGAGTGATCCCGACCTGCGATCTTAGGCGAGCGGCGAGTCGGTCATGCGAAAGCGCGTGCGCACATGTTCGGAGAGCAACTCGATGGCAGGCCGGTTGCCAATCCGGTCGGCTTGGGTGAGGTACTTGATGGCTTCGACCAGCAATCGCTGGCCATCGACATAGCGAGGATCAGAGGTCCGTTCCCGTCGTCGGGGAATCCGGGGAGGGACAGGAATAGTGAAAACCTTGGCCATATAAGTCCGTTATGTGTATAGGTACCTTGCGCTGCGTTACTTGCAGAAGTATTTTTGCAGTATACCGCCCTGTGCACGCTTTTTCAGCTTCTAATCTTGGCTCTCTTGAAACGCCTGTAGCAGGGATGTTACCCCTTGGGGGACAAGTACTTAGTCTTCCCCGTGGTCTTCAGCTTGAACACGCTGTCAGGAATCTTCTGGTTCAGGCGAATGCCGGAATAGGCGGCCAGCCGGAAATCCCCTCCCGGAGCGAATAGCTTCTGCTGCACCGAAACGCCCCGGGTGGGGTCGATCCACAGCCAGATGTGATCAAAGGTGTTGCGGGCCTTTTGCGACTTGGGTACAAGTTCGAGCTTTGCCGTCTCGATGTCCGCCACCTTTTCGGTCCCGAGATAGGTAACGTCGAACGATTTCAACATGTCCTGACCGCTGCCGCCAAAACCAAGTACCAGAAAGCTCTCAAAAGCGGCGCGGTCTTTCCCCGTGTCGTACTCCGTGACTTGATCAATCTTCGGCTGGTAAACCTGCACCTTGCTGCCGGTGAAAAGAACATACTTGGGAGGTTTGGGATCGCTGATGTCGGCTGCCATCTCGATCTGGTTGCCGGAGCGGCGGAAGTACACCGTTCCCTTCTGAACATCTGATACTTCGTCTATGACCTTCGTATACTGCGTCCACACAAAATCAGCCTGAGTGGTGTGAAAGTTCGCCGCCGTGCGATCCATCTCGCTGACAACATTCTGCAAGTCAGCTTTCGAAGTCGACGAAGCAGCCGATGCATTCTGGGAACTGGCAGTTGAGCCAGCCCCGGCGCTGGTCTCAGAGCTCGGAGATTGTGCCCAGATGCAAACGGGAACTAATGCAGTTAGCAGGTAAAGCGAGATTTTCGTTGAATAACTCATGTCGGGAGTGACGCGGCAGCTACTCTCTTTCCACCCACACCTTGTAGTTCAGCACTCGGCCTGAGCGATCGCGCACCGGTTCCACCCTGGTGATGCTGACTTCGCCGGAAATGGGCTCGATGATCTGCAGCAATTCGTTCCGGATATCCTCCTCAGCTTTGCCTTTGGCCTGGATCGCTGAGCCTTCGACCTGGTAGATCAGACCACCCTGTCCGTCCGGAATCACCATGACACCAGTCCGCTGCGGATTGTGTTCGATCGGCTTGTCCTTGAAGTTGATCCATCGGGGGGAGAGGAAGACAAACAGCAAAATCAGGGTGACCATCACGTCGTACTGGATGGTACCGCGTTCGTAAGACCAGAGAATGTAACTGCGGATTGTGCGCCAGATCCCGGTCATGGGCACAGTGGGCGCGGCCACTGCTGATGTGCTTGCCTCAACCCTGTCCAAGTGTATGTCCTTCTCCCAGTCCTGACAATGTAGATCACCAATCAGCGACCTGAGTTGCTCATTATCGTTAGAACTTTTTTGGTGTGAGCCGCTCCGCCCCCATGTAGGGACGGAGAACCTCCGGGATCAGCACACTGCCATCGGACTGCTGATAGTTTTCTACGATGGCTACCCAGGTGCGCCCGACCGCCAGCCCGCTTCCATTCAGGGTATGTACGAACTCGGTCTTATTCTTGCCTTCCGGACGATAGCGGATGTTCGCCCGGCGCGCCTGGAAGGCTTCGAAGTTCGAGCACGAAGAAATCTCGCGGAAAAGTTGCTGTCCCGGAAGCCAGACCTCCAGGTCGTAGGTCTTGGCGGAGGAGGGCCCCATATCGCCCGTGCTCAAGACGACGACGCGATAATGCAAGCCGAGCTTCTGCAGGACTTCCTCGGCATCGTGGGTGAGTTTCTCCAGTTCGTCGTACGAGCTTTCCGGACGGGAAAACTTGACCAGCTCGACTTTTTGAAACTGATGCTGCCGGATAATTCCCCGCACGTCTTTCCCGTATGATCCTGCCTCACTGCGAAAACAGGACGTATAGGCGGTAAGGCTGACGGGCAATCGAGAAGCGTCGAGGACTTCATCGCGGTAGAGGTTCGTTACCGGCACTTCGGCGGTCGGAATCAGCCACAGATCTTTCTCACCGTGCGGGACCCGGAACGAGTCCGCCGCAAACTTGGGAAGCTGGCCCGTACCGTACATCGAGTCGGAATTCACCAAGTAGGGCGGCAGTACTTCGGTATAGCCATGCTGGCGCGTGTGCAGATCGAGCATAAAGTTGGCCAGGGCACGCTCCAGGCGTGCTCCCATATCCCAATAAACGGCGAACCGTGCCCCGGTAAGTTTGACCGCGCGTTCCAGGTCGAGTATGCCCAGCTGCGGACCTAGATCCCAATGAGGCAGCGGCGTGAAGTTGAACTTCGGAGGCGTACCCCAGCGGCGGATTTCGACATTCTCTTCCGCGCCTTTGCCCACAGGCACGCTGGCGTGCGGCAAGTTGGGGATGCCGGTGAGAATCTCCCGCAGCCGGCTATCGTATTCTTCGGCAGCTTTCTCGAGTTCTCCGATCTGTTCGCGCAGTTCCTTGGTTTGCGCAACGCGGGCGGAAGCGTCCTGCCCGCTTTTCTTCAGTTTGGCGATCTCTTCCGAAGCGCGGTTGCGTTCCGCCTTCATTGTCTCGGCCGCGGTGATGGCCTGCCGGCGCTGGGCATCGACCTGGGCAAAGTCCTTCAATATCTCAGTGGGATTCAAGCCACGTTGGCGCAGCTTTTCTTCGACCAGGGGCAGGTTCTCGCGAACGAAACTCAGATCAAGCATGGGAACTAATAACTTTATCGGAAAAGCGGGCAGAAATGCACGCGCAGGATTCGTGCGCCTTCGCTCAGGCAGTGACTGCAAGAGAGCGTGGAAAGCTTTGGAGTGGCGCAAGCTACGCGGTACACTACAACCGCGATGAGCGCCTCCCCCAATGGCAGCCGCAACCCGGACCTCAGTGTCACCTTCGCCGGGATTCCGCTCAAGAATCCCGTCATTGCCGCCAGCGGGACCTTCGGCTACGGGATCGAATTCGAAGACGTAGTCCACCTCGACCGGCTCGGCGGATTCGTAGTCAAGGGATTGTCGAAAGAGCCGATGGCCGGCAACCCTCCTCCGCGGCTATTTGAAACTGCCGCCGGCATGCTCAACGCCATTGGGCTGCAGAATATCGGCGCTCGCGCCTTCGTGGACGAGAAACTTCCCAAATTGCGCGCGTACAAGAACATCGTTGTCATCGCCAATGTCTTCGGCTATACCCGCGAAGACTACGAGCAAACCATCCAGATACTCAATGAAGGCGAGGGCATTGCCGCTTACGAACTGAACGTCTCCTGTCCCAACACCAGCCAGGGCGGCATTCAGTTCGGCAGTGATCCGCGTGCCCTCGACGAAGTAGTGGCCACCGCCCGCCACGCATCGCAAAGACCGCTGATTGTGAAGCTCTCGCCCAACGTGACCAGCATCGCGCAAATGGCGCACGTGGCCCAGGAAGCGGGGGCGGACGCCATATCGCTGGTGAACACCTTCGTTGCGATGGCCATCGACTCCGAAACTCGCAAGCCGCGAATCTCCAACGTGACAGCCGGACTGTCGGGTCCAGCCATAAAACCAATCGCCCTGCGTATGGTTTACGACGCCTCCAAAGCAGTAAGCATTCCGGTGATCGGTATGGGCGGCATCTCAATGGCAGTGGACATCGCGGAGTTCATGTTGGCGGGCGCAACCGCCGTACAGATCGGCACGGCAAGTTACTGGGACCCTTGCGCCACGGAAAAGCTTGTCAACTCATTCCACGAGTGGTGTGCGGAACATCGGGTAGAGCGCGCCGCCAGTCTAACCGGCGGGATGACTCTGGAGTGATCAGTGCTGAAAGTCACGACAAACAAGAACCCGCCGACAGGGTTTTTAATCGGCGGGCGGAAAAGGGAAGGCTACACGGACGCGTCAAGGATCATGACAGCACGCCAGGCCGGACGCAAGTGGCCGCAGTTCCATAGTCGGTTGCCCCTATGCAACTCCGTGATCTGTGCAAGCTTCTGCACACCTCAGCGGCCGTTGCTATACCAGATTGCTCCCGGTGACCAGAAATTCATCCCTTCGCCCCAGACGGCCTGGGTTCTCCCTTCGCTGTCAATATCCATTTCAAAATAATCTCCGAAGGGGAAACGGAAGCCCTGTGGCCGGATGTAGCGGTATCCCGGCACATAACTCGACAGGCGCGACTCCAGCGACCAGGTGGCGCCGCCGTTGGTGGAGCTGCGGTAATAGGTATTCCAGAAGGGACTCTTCCGCGTATCCATCCAGGCGACGCGGACATCACCCGCCGTCCCAGCCGCCAGGGCGGGAAAAGCATGGTCCACCCCAATCGCCGCTCCCGAAACCTCTGTCTTGGGAGACCACGTCTCGCCGGCCGTGGTTGAGGATGCAAAGTAAATCCGTTGGGGAGATCGATCGCCGACGCTGGAATTCCACAGGGCATACAACACTCCTGCGGCGTCGGAGGCTAGCGTGATCTGCGCCCCAAGGTACCCCCGCTCGCAATGAAACGCGGAGCAGTCCGGCGGCATTCCAGAAGTATCGATTAAAGTAGTCATCCACGTTCTGCCGCCGTCGGAGGATTTGCTGGCATAGAGATTCGTTCGCCCCCTCACCCCATAACGTGTGTATCCCCCCCAGGCGAGATGCACGTTGCCTGTGGGATCAATCGCCGCCCCGCCGGCCAGGGACC
>Ga0187779_10002009_pt1 | contig 12635 bp, 12 predicted proteins | sample 1015_Q2_SP10_10__FD_132435 | JGI IMG/M metagenome (GOLD analysis project Ga0187779, IMG submission 132435) | Tropical peat soil microbial communities from peatlands in Department of Meta, Colombia - 1015_Q2_SP10_10_MG | ecosystem: Environmental > Terrestrial > Soil > Wetlands > Peat | place... | reverse complement strand
CCTCCTGGTGCCAGAAGGGGTCGGCCAGAGACGTCCCCTGGACGTTCTCGATCATGTCGGCGATGTGGCCGCCCAGGGCGGCAGCGTTGAGGTCGGGGCGGCCGACGATGTTCCAGCGGACGCCGCTGGTGAGGCTGACCTCGTAGTAGTCGGCGATCCGCCCGGCCGCGACGCACTGGTCGCGTACGAAGTCGGCGTAGTTCCCTTTGGCGTCGATGATGAGCCCACCCATCTTCTTCGCCGGATCGGCGGCGTGGAGGTGGATGAGCTGGGCGGTGAACGGGTACTGGGCGGCCGAGGTCTTGGCGGAGCCGGTGGCGCCGGTGATCAGGATGCCCGTGTACATGCCCTTCTCAGGCAGCACGAGCCAGCCAGGGCGGTCGCAGGGCGAGCCGTCCTGCTCGTGGGTCTCCCCGATCACCAGGTGCGTCGTGCGCGGCGAGAAGGGGTACGGCGGCAGCGGGCGGTGTCGGCGGTGCTGGGGCCGCGCCAGGCCGTGCACCTCGGTGAAGGTGCCAAGACCGCTCGCCAGGATGGCCAGGACCGCCGGGACGGGAAGGACGAGGAGCGCCAGGAGGTAGTGGGCCGAGCGGGGTTCGGCCGTCCAGAGTTCCGCCCAGCCCGGGGAGGCAGCGAGCCAGCGGCCTGCGTGCGCAGCGAGCAGGACTCCGCCGGCCGCTCCCAGGCAGGTGAGCCACTCACGGCGACTCATCGGTCGCTCTCAGCTTGGCGCCACTGCCGCGCAGGAGAAGGGCCTGCGAGAGCCGCCGCGCCAGCCAGTAGGAGAGGACTCCCAGGTTCGTGGCGAGCCAGACGACCCAGGGCGGGTTCTTCCACAGGAAGCCGAGGTAGGCCTTGCCGCCGTCCAAGAGCAGGATCGGGATCAGGAGCCCCCAGACGAGCGCGAGAAACGGCAGGCCGAGGAGGAGATTCATTCGAGCTTGAGGTCACGCCGCAGGTAGACGGTGACCGGAGTGCCGGCTTCGACCCGGACCACCTTGTCCGATCGGCGCCAGTCGTGGCGAAGGCCTTCCATGTCGGTCGCAACCGAGCTGCCGAGGGTCGACAGTGCGGCGCCGCCGGGGCCGGGCACGGCACCCGCCAGACCAAAGCTCAGGCCAGTCGCCGCCGCCCCGACCAGGGTGCCGACACCCTTCTTTGCATTGGATCCCTTCCGGACGACCTTCCCGCGGAGGCCCATCTCGCCGTCCTGCATGGCCCAGGCCTCGAGCTGCTGCGTCTTGCCGTCCTTGATGACGGATGAGAAGACGACCTGCGCCCGGTCGCCCTCCTGCGTGGCGAAGGTGTCGCCCACGAGGACCGTTCCGGCAGGGAGGACGACCCTGTCGCCAGCGATGACGTTCTCCGTGAGCTTCGCGCTCGCCGGGGCGAAGGCGGCGCCGGTGATGACGGGATCGGTGAGGACCGCCTGGAAGCGGGCACCGACGTTCACCACGAGCGGCGGAGGCTTGGGTGTCGGAGTCGGCGCAGGAGCTGGCGGTTCGAGCGGCGCCGGAGTGAGCTGAGGGAGAGCCCTTTCGGCGGCAAGCATCCGGGCCTTCCGCTTCTCGCATTCTGGGCAAACGGGCGAGGTGGTCTTGCGGGGTGCGAGCCCCGGACGGGGCTCGGGTGGCCGTGCCTGGGGCGGCGGGGACGGCTGGAGCTTCGCGAAGTCCGGCGGCGGCAGCGTGGCCACCGGCCGCGGGGCGAGGTCCTCGGCACTCGCCGCAAGACCCGCGGTGCGGGTGGAGATGACCGCCGAGCGAGCGAAGGGGACGTTGCCGTGAGCCCTGGTTTCGCTCGCGTCGATGAGCCCGAAGACCGCGAACGAGGCGACGAGGACGACAGCGAGGGGTACCGCCCAACGGGGGAGTCGCCGTGGTCCCGGCTGCTCTTTGGCCTGGGCCAGGACCGTGCCGACGTTCTCGGCGGCCTCGCGCCGGAGGATCTCCTGCCAACGATTCGGGAGGTTCTGGCTCACGGGATACGCCCTCCTTCGGCACCGACCGAGGCGAGGACGGTCTCGATCGGCTCGCCCTTCGCCCGGATCCCCCAGACGAGGAGGCCCTCGATGTGCTCGTCTCGCGAGGCGCGGACGAGGTCGAGGTCGAGGTCGAACGTCTCGCCCGGCCCGTTGTCGCCGACCCGCTGGCGCACCCCCTTGACGTGGACCTTCCAGGGGTAGGGCCTCTTGTCGACCTCGACGGTGAGTGTGGCGGAGTCCACTTGGGTCCGACGCTGCAGCTTCTCGATCACGGGGATGAGCCCCGGCCGCTCGGCCGAGCCCCGGACGGCCCGTTTGAAGCGCTCGCGGAGGTCCGGCGCCATGCGGTTCGCGCACCAGACGAGGTCGTTCAGGATCGAGAAGGAGTCGCTCCGCGCGTAGAAGATGGCGAACTCGGTGGCGAAGGCCCGGATCTCGCGCTCGTTGGGCTCCGAGTAGGCCTGGTTGTCGAGGGCGACGACCTGCGGAATGCCGTTGCAGCCGATGCGGACCACCTCCCGGGGGCGGTGCCAGACCCGGATCGTGGTGATGAGGCTCAACAGGAGCGCTGCCATCGCCACCAGGAACAACCGGAACCAGACGCGGGCGCGGGCTTCGTGCGAGGCCCAGATGGCGACGAAGCGGCTCGTGGTGGCTTTCATCCGATCACCTCCCGAAACGAGACGTCGGCGGGAGGGCTGTCGGATGGCAGTGCAAGCGCAGGACCAGCTCGCTGGCATCAGCACCTGGCGCGAAACGGTGGCACTTCGGACGAGCGGCAGGTTTGGCGACTGTCAAATCTGACAGCCGGGCACCGTGGGCTCTCGGCGATGAAAGGGTCCTGGCCAGCGGGGTGCTGCCGCACTTCTGGGGATTCCGGCTGCGGTGACACGCGTCGGACCCGGGGCGGCAGTCAGGTTCGGCAGTATGCTTGTTGAAAGCCTGTTCCCAACCGAACCGAGGCGTAACCGGGGCCCACCGTCATCGAGGTTGCCATGTCGACGTCCGCAGCCCTTCAACCGTGTCCGGACTGCCGGCATCCCGTGTCCAAACTCGCCGAATCCTGCCCGAGCTGTGGGCGGCCTCTGAGGAGACCGGAGCCGCGTGAGGGCCTCTACCTGCGAACGATGAACCACGCCGTCAAGGCGACGATGTGGTTTATCGTGCTCTTCTTCTTGATCCCTATCGTCGCGACGGTCCTCGGTGTCTGGTGGAGTCACCTCGGCTGACGTCCGCTCCGTACCGCTACAGCGTTCTGAACGGCCGCGATGCGCCCGACACAAACAGATAGCTAGCGATCGGGATCGAGAGATAGACGAAGAAGAAGGTCACGTTGAAGATCAGCAGCATTAGCTCGCCTTGGGCAATGCTGACGCCGGCCTGCCAAGCGTCGGTCGCGTTGTCGGCGGCTCCAATCCAAGCACTCCAGGGAATTGCCAGCGCCAGCCGCTCTGCGAATGCGAAGAGCATCGGCCAGAGCGCGACTGAGATGTAGGTCTTCAGCCAACCAAGGAACACGCTGCGCGTCTGGGGCAGGATGACCATTGGCGCGACCATCGGCGTGAGCATCCAGTAGAACGAGATGAGCCATGCGTAGCTCACCTGCATGATCATCTTCATCAGGTAGATGCCGATTGCGTTTAAGGCAACGACTCCCGCCATGTACGGACTCGAAAGCTGCCAGCCTATGGCCTCCACGAGCCGTCGTTGATCGTCGCTGAGTAGCGGCGTGTTCTGTTGAAGCCAGAGGATTAGCGCCCCGTGCTGGCCCACCGCCTTGTCGTAGTTTTCCATCAGGAAGCCCTGGCCGGGATTGAATTGCTGGCCGAGGTAGACCCCCACATTCCAGATCCAATGCTCGAGGCCGGCGGCAGTGCCTGCAGCGGCCAGGATGTAGGCGCAGACGAAGATCCCGAGGAACCAATCCTTGGTAATGGCTAGCCAGGGGACGCCGATATGGATCCGGTACCAGCAGACGAACGCGAGGATGAGGGCCTCGATCCCAGCCAGGAGGCGTCCGACATCCCTCGCCTTCAGGACAGCCTCCGTGACGGGCTGGCTCTGGACGATTTGCATGACATCGAAGCCCTTCATACGGCCAAGGACGTCGGCGGCGCAGCCGGAGGACAGGACGGCCAGGACCAGGACAGCTGGGAGTGCCAGTTCCCGGCTCATGGCAGCATCTCCGCCGGGTCTGGGGGCGGGGTCCTCCAGTTGCTGCCGGCGAGAGTGGTGATTCCGCTGTAGAGGTAATAGGTCATGTCGTCGGCCTTCTTCTGGTCGAAGCGGTCGAGGTCCCGTCCCATCTGCCGCACCAGCAGGTTCTGGGTGAGCATCTGGCTGTTCCCAAGAGCGATCTCGTTCGTCCAGGCCATGGCCGCCGCCTCGTTGCGATTCGCCTCGCCGGGGGAGATGTAGCTCTGAGCGACGTCGATGTAGTCGTCGCGCATCGCGCGCTGCCACTCGCCGTAGTCCTTGTCGGCGCGTTCCGAGATCATGTTGGCGGTCATGGTGCCGACGTAGTCGTGCGCCTCCTGAAGCTCCGCGTCCCACATGCCGGTGTGGGTCCCCCAGGTGTGGAGGTAGTCGTTGCGGCACCAGGCCAGCCGTTGCAGCAGAAGGTCCAGGAGCGGGCTCGTCCGCGGGGTGGTCGGCCAGTTGCACGGAAGTGCCGCGAGTTCACGGCGGATGTCTGTGACGGTCGTCGTGATGACGGTGATGTTTCTGTAGAGAGAGTCCGGGAAGGCGTAGGCGGCGAGCCGGGTCAGGCTCTTCCTCTCCATGTCCTCGAGGACGATCATTCGCCACCGCTCGATGGCGGTAAGGATCGACTGGATCTTGGCGAGAAAGGCGATCTCGACGGGGTCCGGGATCACGAACGCTAAAGCCGGGCGACTGATCAGGAGGACGAAGACGCCGGCCGCCAGCGTGCGCCTGACTCCGGCGCTCACGGCTGTTTCCCGTCGGTCGGGAGGATGATCGGGTCCTGGCCCCGGCGAGCCATGTCGAGGTAGACGAGCGCCGCTGCCTCATTGGCGAGAAGCCGCTTGTGGCGCTTGTCGTTGAGAGCCTCCTGGTCGAGCTCCAGCATCGCTGTCTGGGTGTCGCCCGTCTCGACCATGACGTTCCCAAGCTCCGCTGCGGCCATCGCCGACAGCCTCTGGGAGTACCCGGGCGAGTAAGGGTCGGTGGCGTTGAGGGGGTCGCGGCCCTTCTGCGCCTCGAAGGCGAGCCACTCGGCTTCGGCCACCCGCTCTGGCCCCTTGTCGTTTCGGGTCTTGATCATGTTCATCCGGCGCACGGACGAGTAGTCGTAGTAGTGCTCGAGGTCCCAGTCGACGGTGAGGGTGGGAGCCCCGTAGAGGGAGTTCCATTCCCGGCGGCAGAAAATCCCCCCCTGGAAGAGGGCGAGGCGGAGCCGTTCGACGCGCGGCGTGAAGCGCCAGTTGCAGGCGAGCTTCTCGAGCTCCTGCTTGATCGAGTTGACGGGCTCCAGGACGATCTCGATCTGCCGCAGCACGTCCTGCGGGTACATGTCGTCGATGACCGTCTTGATGCCGGCGACGTCGTCGTTGACCTGCCGCAGCGTGGCGTCGATCTGCTGCAGCCAGGCGACGATCGCGGCCAGGTGGGCCCAACTGCCCGCATCCGCGAACGAAGTCGACGGTCCGACCAAGAGGAGCAGGATCGCGAGCGCGGCCAGGTAGCGCCGTTTCATGGCCTCACCTCCCGGGGCTGTCAGGAATGCAAGCGACCGGCCAGGCTTCCTCGGTGCTGGAAAACCCTCAATCGGCGCCAGAGACGTGCGGTGGGACTCTCAAAATTGACAGTCGGTGTCCCGCGCCTCTCGTGGATGAGATCAGCGGGCCGCTGACATCGCCGCAGGAGGACGAGAGTCACGCTAACGGACGCGACGCCGAGAACGAAGAACGCCACCAGTAGCCTCCAGGACGGTCGCGAGAGAACGCCGATCCCAGCGCCGAAGGCCGCAAGGCCGAGGACACAGTCCCGGAACCGCACGCGGAGGCCCCAGCCCACGGCGATGAGGGCCGCGACGAGGGACGCCGGGAAAGGTCCCGCCGCGGTGCGTGTTGCGGCGGTCGCTGCTCCGCAGACGAGGAGCCTCACGACGAGCGGTGCCGTACTGGTCGAGGCCCAGCCCCCGACGAGGGTGACGAGGGCTGCCGCCAGGCCGAGCTTTGCGAGCGGGTCGTCATCGCCCATCACGAGGGCCAGGCCTAGCCAGGCGGCTCCAGCGACACAGGCGGCGCCCGCGGAGCGAACGAGCCGCACGGCCTAGCCCTCCGCGGCCAGGGTACGGATCTGGTCCAGGAGCGAGAGTTCCGGCCTCTCTTCTGCCAGCGCGGCCAGGCGCTCCCGGTCCTTCGGGCTGGTGGTGAAGACCCAGCGGCTGAAGGGATCGCCCGGGATGCGGACCACGTTGCAGCGCTCGCCCTGGATCAGCAGGAACTCGTGGTAACGGGGGGTGCGAGCCAGGCGCCGAACCTGCTCCACTTGCCGGTCCGTCAGGCGTAGATGCGTCCTCAGCCCCTCGATCGACTCCCCTCCGGGCTGGCCAACCAGCTTGGTGCTGCTGTGGCCGACGATGGCCGCACCGTAGGGTGAGCGGACGAAGTCCTCGATGACTTGGGAGAGCCCGATGACGCTCATGCCCTCCTTGCGGCCCATTCGGACGGAGCTCGAGAGGAAGGGCCCGGCAGTGGCGGCGACTCCCCCACTCGCGCCCGTGTCCAGCAGCGCCCAGCTCTCGTCGAGGACGAGGAACGTGCTGTGCCGCCGGCGGCTCATCCGAGCTGCAAACCGGCGGATCTCATAGACGCAGAGCCGGAGCGCCAACGCTGCGAAGTCGCGGTGCTCGGTCAGGTGCAGGAAGTCGTAGCAGACGGCGTGGAGATCCTCCCGCGGGCTCGCGTCCTCGCGTGCCCGGAACAGCTTCGCGAACTTCCCTTCCGTGAACGGGAAGAGCATGGCAGCGAGGCCATCCCCTTCGGGGAGCTTCTCGAGGGCGCTCTTGAAGCCCACGAAGTCGCGGGGAAGCCCGTCCTGATAGACGCGGTAGAGGGCCGCCTCGACCGCGGCCTTCTTGCGTTCGAACGGCTCGGGCTCCGCCTCGGAGACGTGCAGCAGATCCAGGAGCAGCCACTCCAGCCGGCTGATGTGCTCCTCGAGGGCTTCCTCCTCGTGCCACTCGAAGGGCTGCACGCCCGGCGGGTCGTCGAAGCTGTAGGCGACGTAGCGGGCTTCGGGCCGCAGCTCGATGTAGCGGCGGTAGGAGGCGCCGTTGTCGAGGATGAAGGTGAAGGGCGGCCGCTCGCCGCGTCCGGCGGAGGCCACCTCGTAGGCCGAGAGGAGATACGAGACGGCGAAGGACTTCCCCGCCCCGGAGGTCCCCGTGACCAGGATGTTGGCGTTCGGCTGGGCGCCGGTGTCGAAGGGGTCGTAGAGGACGAGGCCGTTCTGCGGAGTCGGAAAGGGGATCTTGCCGCGGCCGCACTGGAACCCCCACACCGGGAGCATGTCGACCATCACCGGGGTGAGGGTCTTTCGCCTGCGCTCGACCAGAGGCGGTGCGCCCGGGAGGATCGACAGGTAAGCCTCCCGCAGCAGGTAGGTCTCCCGATAGCCGCGGAGCCCGTGCGCGCGGGAGAGAACGCCGAGCGTCTCCTGGACGGCCTCCTCGAGCGCGGTGGCGTCCGGTTCGTAGAGCACCAGCTGCAGCGTCGTCCCGAAGATCCGCTGCGTCGAGGAGATGATCCTCTCCATGGCAGCGTCCGTCTGCTTCTCGACCGCTTTCGCCTGGGGATCCGTCCGGTCGGACTTCACGATGAAGTTCTCGAGCTTGAGGCCGGCAGCGAGGGTGGCCTTGGCTCGCAGCGCCGCAAGCTCCGCCCCCGCCCGCGGGATGTCGACCCGGTAATAGAGGAGGTAGCGGTGGCGGTTCAGGGAGAGGAGAGGCACGAGTATGCCCGGCTCTGTCCGATCCGGCAGTTCCTTGAGCGAGATGATCCCGACGTAGCGGTCGCCCAGGCGCAGGTGGTCACGGCGGATGAGAAGGTCGTCGTTGAGAAGAGTCCAGACGGGAGAGGTGTCTGCCGCGTAGGGAAACTCGTCGACGATCGTTCGCGGGAGGGTGTCCCGCTCGACTCGCACGCGCTCGGAGAGAGAGTCCACGTCGACGACTCCCCCGGCGGTCGGGTTGAGAAGGTCGTAGACGACCCTCACGAGCTCGCGGTACCGGCAGCGCTCGAATCGCAATCCCATCTGCGAGAGGCCCACCTCGACCCGCCGGGCGAAGCGGGCCGCCTCGCCGAGCAGCTCCTCGTAGGTGGTCTCCCACTTGCCAGGGACCGCTCTGCCGGGCACGGTGCCGAGGAGGCTCTGCATGACCTCCTTGACCCGGCTCTGCAGTCGTGAGGAGTCGAACGCCGCAGGCCTGAAGCTCGCGCAGAGGTAATGGCGCCGGTCCTGAACGAGGCTCACGCCGGTGCCGCTTGCCTCCTCCAGCCGCGCCAGCTCCTTGACCCGCGCCCGGCGAAACTCCTCGAACAGCTGCTCGGTCGGGGTGCCGCCCGCGATCGGCGGCAGCGTTTCGAGGAGCCTACGGACGCCCGCGCGCTGATCGACGAACACGAAGAACTGGTAGGACGTCCCCTCCGGGAGCCCCGCCCAGCAGTTCTCGGCCAGGAGCGCCGCGCTGTCGAAGTCGGCGCCGTCGAGGCCGGGCTCGTGGAACGCCTCGAGCTCGTACGCGAGCGTCAGTCCCCCAGTTCGGCTCCAGATGATGTCGTCCTGGATGTCCACGACGCTGATCTCGGGCGCCAGGCTCTTCTCGACTATCGGCGCCACGGTCCACCTCGGATCGACTCGAGCGGATGGCCGTGGAACTCATCCGGCCTTCCCCCGCTGTAGAGCACCCGCCATCGGCGGGAGAGGTAGTAGCGGATCGCCGAGGGGACGAGGTGCTCGTCGTCGTGACGCTCGGCGTAGACGAGGCAGCCCGCGAAGAGAAGCGTGGCCCCGAGCTGGCCCAGGAAGCTCCAGCCGCCGAAGAAGAGCGACCAGACCCCGAAGAGCAGCTCGGTCGCGACGGCGACCCCCCAGAAGAGGATCACCAGCCCGCATGACTTCACGGTGAGGAGCGAGAAGATGCGCAGCGGGTCGTCGAGGTTGCGGAAGCACTCGCTCTGGCGGCGGTTCATCGGGGGGCCGCCTACTGCAGCATGCCGGCGATCCGCTCGTAGATGGCGAGCCCGGCGCCCGCGAGCGCAAGGAAGATCGCCCCGAACAGGAAGTTGCGGGTGTGGCGGCCCGACTCGTGGGAGCCCAGCATGATCGCTCCCCCGGCGATGAGGGCTCCCACCAGCATGAGCGCCGCCGCCCAGTTGCGGGCGCTCTGGTTGAGCGTGTTCGTGAGCCCGGCGAACGGGTCCTGGGCGAACGCGGCAGCGGCCGGTAAGAAGATTGCGGCCGTCAGGAACGCGGCGACGACAGCGGCGGCTCTACGGTTCTTCATGACGGTCCCACCTCTCGGCATGGGCGCAGTGCAACGCCTTCGCCTGCTCCCCAGAGCAGGGCCGGAGCGCTAAGTCACTGATTTGCCTACGGAGCTTGCAGAACCTCGACTGTCAAAAATGAGAGCCGGAAACCGTCCAGTCTCAACAGTGAGAGCCCCGAGGACGGGAGAATCCTCCGAAACCGGCGCAACGACTACGCGCACCATCCGGTGCGATTCGTGCATACCATATGGAAACACCCTGCCTTCGCTCGTCGTCGGCATCCCTTTCTTCCTTACATGTCCACGTATCCGCGTCGATGAGGCAACACCTGTCCTCCAGTTCGGCCGGTCCGGAAGGCGGCGCGCGACAGCGCGCCTTCGACTTCGGGAAGAGCCCGCGACGAACCCGCAACGAGCGGGAGCTCCTGGCCGCGATGGAGACGGCCGCGCTCGTCGGGGCCGGCGACGGCGGTGCCGCGCTGAGGCAGAGTTTCGCGCATGCGGTCGATGGTCTGGACGTCGACAAGGCCCTTGTGCTGCAGGTGTTCGACACCGATCCGCCGCAGGTCGAGATCCTCTGCGCGCGAGGGCTCGTTTCCGAGAACGAGGCGGCCGCCCAGGTGCTCCAGTCAGCGCCTGGGATCAGCTCCAGCGTGATCCGGCAGACCGTGGAGACAGGGCAGCCCCAGCTGCTGCCGAACTCCCAGCCCGGCGGCCTGGACCAGGCGGCGTCTCAGATGGGCGAGGCGTGCAGCGTCCTCTGCGCGGCGGTCGTGGACACGCTGACCCGCGCACCGGTCGCCATTCTCTACTTCCAGAACACCGTCCAGCGTGCCTTCGAAGCCGCCGACCTCAACTGGCTGCAGGCGTACGCAGTCGTCCTTGGTACGGCGGTGACCCTCTACGCCTCGGCGCAGCGCGAACGCCTGGAGCAGCAGAGCGGGTGGAAGCGGTCGCCGGATGTCGACATCATCGGCACCTCCGCCGCGACACGCGGGCTGATCGAGAAGCTCAACACCTGCCTGCCGAGTGCGTCCAGCCCCAATCCGCCGCCCATCCTGGTCACGGGCGACACCGGAACCGGCAAGGACCTCGTTGCCCGGTACATCCATCACTACTCCAAGCGCGCCCGGGGACCTCTCGTGAGCTGCAACTGCTCGAGTCTCCGCGGCGAGCTGGCCGAGTCGCGCCTCTTCGGTCACGTCAAGGGCGCCTTTACCAGTGCCATCACCGACGCCAAGGGATTCTTCCGGGCAGCCGATAAGGGCGTCCTCTTCCTCGACGAGATCGCGAACCTGCCGTACGAGACCCAGAGTGTTCTCCTCCGCGTTCTCCAGGACCACCGAGTTCAGGCGATGGGCGACCCGCGGGAGGTCGCCGTGGACATCCAGCTGGTGGTGGCCACGAACCGCCCGCTGGAGGTGGAGGTCTCCGAGGGGCGGTTCCGGGAGGACCTCTTCTACCGGCTGAAGGCGCTGCGGGTGGAGCTCATGCCACTCAGCGACCCGTCCCGAATCGCGGACATCAGGCCTCTCCTAGAACACTTCCTCGCGAAGGAGGAACGGCGACTGAGGAAGAAGACGCGCGGCCTAACCGCCCAGGCCCGTCGTGCCCTCCTGCGGTTCGGCTGGCCGGGAAACGTCCGCGACGTGGAGAACGTCTGCGCCGCTCTGGTCGTCAACACCCCGGCTGGCGCGGAGATCGGGATCGACATCATCGAGAAGCACTGTCGCGACGTGCTGTCGGGTCGGAAGAACCCCAACCCCGAGGCGATGCTCGAGGACGAAAACGCCACCTGGGCGGAACTCTTCACCGCGTTTCGGGCGAAGACCTTCCGCGATCGAGCCGACAGGTTCGGTGACAACTTGGCGGCGATGCGCAGCCTCGACATCGGCGAGTCGACCTTCTATCGCCACGTCGGCCCGCGCACCAAGCCCCCGCGGTGACTCCCGGTCTCGCTGCCAGCCGCACAGCGCAGCGTCATACGGCGGCGTTACCGACCTCATCAGGTGTCATCCCCGCGTGCCGCCGGCCGACGAACTGGAGCCGAATGGCAGTCGCTGCTACGCGGCGGGCCCAATCATCGATATGCTGAAGACCGGCGCGAGCGGCGCGCGGAGGCAGCGTTCGACATCACCAAGCAGCGCGTCTACGCAATCCTCAAGCCTTGCCCGCCCGCAGAGGTGGCAGCCGCGAGAGCGAGGGCGCGCGAGTACCGGACACTGATCTCGACAGCGGTCGACCCGCTCAGGTTCCGCAGCGAGTGACGCCTCGAAGGGAACATCGGGCGCTGGCGTCGACATAGCGTAGGCGCTGGTCTGCGGTCCAGCCATATGGGTCAGGGTCGCCGGGTCGAGGACATAGCGAACTCGTACTCCTGGGTGAGGATGCTGAGCGGGAACTGCGCGTGCGTGGTTGCGGGTTCGCAACCCCGGGGGACGGATTCGGGTCGGCGACGCGCGTTCCGTAGGCAAATGGTCATCGAACAGACCCCCTCCCCGCCGCCGCCTGATCGATGGCTCTTGATCTCTGCTCAGTCCACCCTGTTCACCTCACGTGGCGGAGCCGCGCCTACCTCGGCCCCCGGGTTCGCTCGTCTTGGACGCTACCCACTCCAGAACGACCAGCGCGGGAACGACGTACGGGAAGACTCCGTACAGCATGTCGCTCGCCGAGTGGGAATGACGGTCAACCGCGATGAACACCTGCACGCAGAAGACCGCACACAACAGAACCAGCGCCAGACCCTGCCAGGACACGGGACGGTGGATCCATCCCCAGACGGTGAACCACCGAGTAGCCATCGGACCTCCCTCCTTCACGGTTCCACTATCGCTCTTCAGAGCCAGCAGCACCTGATCGATCTGTGAGGAGGCGGTGAGCGTCGGCACAGCGATGGGTCGTGGCGGGTCTCGCCGCAACTGACCTCCCAGTCGAGCTATGCGACTGCTGGGGAGTACGTTGCGCTCTTCCCAACAGGATGGTGTGTGCCGGAACAACCACCTCGGTGGTACGCTCCCGCCGCCATGATCGCCTTGCCACCTCGCTGCGCGCGGTGCGCGCCGCCCATCCCACGGGCGGGTGTGCCCGGTGTGATCTTCTTCCGTCCGAGGAGTCGGCGTCTCTCTTCCTGTG
>Ga0187779_10002008_pt1 | contig 12635 bp, 9 predicted proteins | sample 1015_Q2_SP10_10__FD_132435 | JGI IMG/M metagenome (GOLD analysis project Ga0187779, IMG submission 132435) | Tropical peat soil microbial communities from peatlands in Department of Meta, Colombia - 1015_Q2_SP10_10_MG | ecosystem: Environmental > Terrestrial > Soil > Wetlands > Peat | place... | reverse complement strand
TCGGCCGTCAGCGCCGCGCGCGGCAGCTCGATCATCGTGCCCACCAGGTAGTGCACCTCGCGCTTCGCCTTCGCGAACACCTCGGCCGCCACGCGGCGCACGATCGCCTCCTGGTTCCGGAACTCGGCCACGGTCGCGACCAGGGGCACTTCGACCTCGGGAATCACCTTGACGCCCTTCGCGGCCACGTTGACGGCGGCCTCGAAGATGGCCTGCGCCTGCATCTCGGTGATCTCGGGGTAGGTGACGCCCAGCCGGCAGCCGCGGTGCCCGAGCATCGGGTTGGCCTCGCGCAGCGACTCGACGATCGCCTCGAGCTGCTGCGCGCTGATCCCCATCTGCTTGGCGAGCGCGGCCACCAGGTCGGGCTCGTGGGGCAGGAACTCGTGCAGCGGGGGATCGAGCAGGCGGATGGTGACCGGGTAGCCGTCCATCGCGGTGAAGATCCCCTCGAAATCGCCGCGCTGCATCGGGAGCAGCTTGGCGAGGGCCTTCTTCCGGCCTTCGAGGTCGCGGGCGACGATCATCTCCCGCATCGCCGCGATCCGGTCGCCCTCGAAGAACATGTGCTCGGTGCGGGTGAGCCCGATGCCCTGCGCCCCGAAGCCGCGCGCCCGCTTCGCGTCGCCCGGCGTGTCGGCGTTGGTGCGCACGGCGATCTTCCGCTCCCGGTCGGCCCACTGCATGAACTTCTCGAAGTGCCCGGAGAGCTTCGGCTCGACCAGCTTGACCTGCCCGTCGATCACCCGCCCCGTGGACCCGTCGAGCGTGACCCAGTCGCCGCGCTTGACGACGCGCCCGTTGGAGCGGAACACGCCGGCGGCCTCGTCGACCTCGACGCCCTTGGCGCCCACCACGCAGCACTTGCCCATCCCGCGCGCCACCACCGCGGCGTGCGACGTCATGCCGCCGCGCGCGGTGAGGATGCCCTTGGCCGCCGCCATGCCCTTGATGTCCTCGGGCGAGGTCTCGGCGCGGACCAGCACCACCGCCTTGCCGTCCTTGGCCCACTCGAACGCCTCGTGGGCCTCGAACACCACCTGGCCCGCCGCCGCGCCGGGCGAGGCCGGCAGGCCGGTCGCGAGCACCGTCACCTTGGCGGCCGGGTCCACCATCGGGTGGAGCAGCTGGTCGAGCGCGTCGGGCGAGACGCGGAGCAGGGCTTCCTGCTCGGTGATCATCCCCTCCTCGGCCATTTCGACCGCGACGCGCACCGCCGCCGCGCCGGTGCGCTTCCCGTTCCGCGTCTGGAGCAGGAACAGCTTGCCGCGCTCGACGGTGAACTCGAGGTCCTGCATGTCCTTGTAGTGCTGTTCGAGCCGCTGGTAGGTCTCCACCAGCTGCTTGTAGGCCGGCGGGAACTTCTTCTCCATCAGGGCCACGGGCTCCGGCGTGCGGATGCCCGCCACCACGTCCTCGCCCTGCGCGTTGACCAGGAACTCGCCGAAGAAGCGCTTCTCGCCCGTCGAAGGATCGCGGGTGAACGCGACGCCGGTGCCCGAGTCCTCGCCGAAGTTGCCGAACACCATCGCCATCACCGACACCGCCGTGCCCAGCGTCTCGGGCACGTGGTGGATGCGGCGGTACGCCACCGCGCGGTCGCCCATCCACGAGCGCCACACGGCCTCGATCGCGCCCCACAGCTGCGCCTGCGGCTCCTCGGGGAATCCCGCGGGCAGCAGCTTCTTGAGCGCGGCCTTGTATTCGCCCACCAGCGCCTTCATGTCCTCGGCCGGCAGGTCGATGTCGCGCTCGACCTTCTTCGCCTTCTTCTTCGCCGCGAGCAGGGGCTCGAACGGGCTCCGGCTCCCCTTCAGGCCGAGCACCACGTCGCCATACATCTGCACGAAGCGGCGGTACGCGTCGTAGGCGAACTGCGGGTTGCCCGTCTCCTTGGCCAGGGCGGCCGCCACGGTGTCGTTCATGCCGAGGTTCAGGATCGTGTCCATCATCCCGGGCATCGAGACCGCGGCGCCGGAGCGCACCGACACCAGCAGCGGGCGCTCGGCGGCGCCGAACGTCCGGCCCATGATCTGCTCGACCTTCTTCAGCGCGGCCTCGACCTCGCCCTTCAGCTCCGGCGGGTAGGTCTTGCGCTCGATGTAGGCGTTGCACAGCTCGGCGCTGATGGTGAAGCCGGGCGGCACCGGAATGCCGAGGTTGGTCATCTCGGCGAGGTTGGCGCCCTTGCCGCCGAGCGTCGATTTCATCTGCGCGGACCCGTCGGCGCGGCCCGCGCCGAAGGAATAGACGTAGCGACTCATACCATGCCCTTCTGGGTTGTCTCCCGGCCGGCCTCGAGCCGCAGCTTGGCGGCCTCGAGCGGCACGGGCGTGGGATAGTGCCGGGTAAAGCAGGCGTGACAGAAACGGCCGGCATCGCGGGTCCCGGCGCCCACCATGCCCTCCAGCGACAGGTAGCCGAGCGAGTCCACGCCCAGGAAGGCGCGGATCTCCTCGACCGAATGGGTCGCGGCGATCAGCTCGTCGCGGTTCGGCGTGTCGATCCCGTAGTAGCACGGCCCCACGATCGGCGCCGAGGCGACGCGGAAGTGCACCTCCGCCGCCCCGGCCCGCCGGATCATGTCCACCAGGCCGCGGCTGGTGGTGCCGCGCACGATGGAGTCGTCCACGACGACCACCCGGCGGCCCGCCAGGACCTCGCGGACGGTGTTGTACTTGATCTTCACCTTGGCGTCCCGGCCCGCCTGGCCCGGGTGGATGAACGTGCGGCCCACGTAGTGGTTGCGGATGAGCGCGTGCTCCAGCGGGATGCCGGACTCGTCCGAGAAGCCCAGCGCCGCGGCGTTCGACGAGTCGGGCACCGAGAACACGCAGTCGCACCCGGCGGCGGGCTGCTCGCGCGCCAGTTGGCGGCCGAGGCGGCGCCGGAACTGGTCCACGCTCTCCCCGAAGATCAGGCTGTCGGGGCGCGAGAAGTACACCAGCTCGAACACGCACCGCGCCTCGGGGCGGGCCGGCAGGGGCTCGAGGTACTCGATCGCCCGGCCGTCGATGCGCACGAACGAGCCCGGCTCCAGCTCGCACACGGCGCGTGCCCCCACGATGTCCAGCGCGCAGCTCTCGCTCGCCACCACCGGCGCGTCGCCCACCTTGCCCAGGAGCAGCGGCCGGAAGCCGCGCGGGTCGACGATGGCGTAGAGCTTCCCGTTCACCGTGATCACCAGCGAGTACGCGCCCTCGACGCGCCCCAGCGCCTCGCGGATCGAGTCCGCGGGATCGTCGTGGCGCGAGCGCGCGATCAGGTGGACCAGGATCTCCGAGTCCATCGTGGAGCTGAAGATGCTCCCGCCGTCCACCAGCTCGCGCCGCAGCTCGGCCGCGTTGGTGAGGTTCCCGTTGTGCGCCAGCGCCAGCGTCCCGCCGCGGAAGCGCACCAGCACCGGCTGCGAGTTGGCCAGCACGCTCGCGCCGGCCGTGCTGTAGCGCGTGTGGCCGATGGCGGTCGTGCCCTCGAAGCTGTCGAGCACCCCCTCGGAGAACACGTCCGACACCAGGCCCATGCCCCGGTGGGTGCGCGCCACGCCGGCGTCGTCCACGGAGACGATGCCGGCGGATTCCTGCCCGCGATGCTGGAGCGCGTACAGGCCGAGATAGGCGAGGCGGGCCGCCTCAGGGTGATTCGCGACGCCAATGATGCCGCACATCGAGCCTAGCTGCTCCGCGCAAGCTGTGTGCCGTCGGCCCCGTCGAGCCGCCGCGGCAGGGCGTCCTCGTAGATCCGCCGCAATCCCGCCACCGGCCGCGCCACCTGGACGTCGCCGACGCGGATGCGGATCTCGCCGTCCGGCGCGCCCACCGCCCCGACGACCCGGCAGGGCACGCCGTGGCGCCGCGCCACCTCCGCCACGGCCCCCACCCGGTCCGGCCGCGCGCTGGCCACGACGACGCCCTGGTCCTCCCCGAACAGCGTCGCGGCCGGGCTCGCGCCCGCCGGCGGCTCCAGGCGCACGTCCGCGCCCAGCAGCGCGAGCCCCGCGCTCTCGGCGAGGGCGACGGCGAGGCCGCCCTCCGACACGTCGTGCGCCGACGCCAGCAGGCCCTCCCGCGCGCAGGCGACGAGGCAGTCCACGAGGGCGCGCTCCGCGGCCAGGTCGACGCGCGGGGGCATCCCGAACACCTCGTCCGTGAGCAGGGAAAGATACTGCGACGCCCCCAGCTCGCCGCGCGGGCGGCCCAGGAGCAGGATGGCGTCGCCGGCGCGCTGGAACGGCGCCGGGACCCGGGCGGCGGCGTCCGCCAGCACGCCGACCATGCCCACCACCGGGGTCGGGAGCACCGCCCCGGCGGGGCTCTCGTTGTAGAAGGAGACGTTGCCGCCCGTCACCGGCGTGTCGAGCGCGCGGCACGCGTCGGCGATGCCGCGGCAGGCCTCGCGGAACTGGTGGAAGACCTCCGGCTTCTCGGGGTTGCCGAAATTCAGACAGTCGGTGATGCCGAGCGGCCGCGCCCCGGTCACGGCGAGGTTGCGGGCCGCCTCCGCGACCGCCGCCTTACCGCCCTCGTAGGGGTCCAGCCAGACGTAGCGCCCGCTCGCGCCGCAGGTGACGCCGATCCCGAGGCTCGTCCCCCGCACCCGGAGCACCGCGGCATCGCCGCCCGGGCCGAGGACCGTGCCGGTCTGGACCGAGGTGTCGTACTGCTCGAACACCCAGCGCTTCGAGGCGATGGTCGGCAGGTCGAGCAGCCGCTCGAGCACCGCGCCGAGGTCCTGGCCCGGCGGGGGCGGCGGCAGGGGCCGCGCGCGGCGCGCCGCGGCCTCGGCGCTCTCGCGCGCCTCCGGGTGGTAGACGGGCGCGCGGTCCACCAGCTCGCGGCCGGGGATCTCGGCCACGACCTCCTCGCCCCAGCGCACCCGGTACATCCCGTCGTCGGTCACGCGTCCGATGACGGCGCTTCCCAGCTCCCAGGTCCGGCAGATCGCGTCCACCTCGCGCTCGCGCCCGCGCCGGGCCACGACCAGCATCCGCTCCTGCGACTCGGAGAGCAGGATCTCGTACGGCGTCATCCCGGTCTCGCGCACCGGCACCAGCCGGGCGTCGATGTCGACGCCGACGCCGCCGCGCGCCGCCATCTCCGCCGAGCTGGAGGTGAGGCCCGCGGCGCCCATGTCCTGGATCGCGACGATGTGGCCCGAGCGGATCAGCTCCAGCGACGCCTCGACCAGCAGCTTCTCGGTGAACGGGTCGCCGACCTGCACCTGCGGACGGCGCGCCTCGCTCCGCTCCGACAGCTCCTCGGAGGCGAACGAGGCGCCGTGGATGCCGTCGCGGCCGGTGCGCGCGCCCACCACGATGAGCGGGTTGCCGGGCCCGGCGGCGCTGGCGCGGATCAGCTCGTCCTCGCGCAGCAGCCCCACGCACATCGCGTTCACCAGCGGGTTGCCCTCGTAGGCCGGCTCGAAGGCGACCTCGCCGGCCACGGTCGGGACCCCGACGCAGTTGCCGTAGTCGCCGATGCCGCGCACGACCCCTTTCATCAGATAGCGCTGCCGGTCCCGGTCCAGGGGGCCGAACCGCAGCGAATCGAGGACGGCGATGGGCCGCGCGCCCATGGTGAAGATGTCGCGCAGGATGCCGCCCACGCCGGTCGCCGCCCCCTGGTAGGGCTCCACGGCCGACGGGTGGTTGTGCGATTCCATCTTGAAGGCGACGGCCCAGCCCTCGCCGATCCGCACCACCCCGGCGTTCTCGCCGGGGCCCTGGAGCACCTGCGGGCCGTCGGTGGGGAAGGTCTTGAGCACCGGGCGCGAGTGCTTGTACGCGCAGTGCTCGCTCCACAGGGCGGAGAAGATGCCCAGCTCGACGTAGGTCGGCTCCCGGCCCAGCAGGGACCGGATGCGCTCGTATTCCTCGGCGGTGAGGCCGTGCTGGCGCACGAGCTCCGGGGTGACGGTGGGATCCCCGGGGCGGGGGCGCGCCGTCACTGGCTGGGCTTGACCCGCACGCCGGTCACCGCTCCGGACGAGCTGTCGGGCTGCGCTGGCGCGGGCGGCGTGAACACGGGCCTGCGACCCTCGGGCGAGCTGCTCTGGCCGCCGTACACGTGCGCGGCCGACCGCACGATCGCGTCCACCACCTGGCCGCCCTGGAGGAACACGACGTCGTAGTACCCGACCTGGCGCTCGCGCCCGTTGCGGTAGAACAGGTAGGTCCAGTCGTTCATGCGCCGCACGGCGATGGGGTCGCCCCACCGCGCGCGGACGTCGGCCTCGCTCATCCCCGGCTTCACGGCGCCGGAGGAGTCCACCGGCGCGGCGGCCGGGGCCGGCGCGGCGGCGGGTTGCGCCGCGGCGGCGGTCGTGTCCGGCTGCGGCGTGGTGTCGGTCTTCGAGCTGGTGGTGTCCTGGGCCCGGAGCGGCGCGGCGGCGAGCGCCGCGGCAGTCAGGGCCGTCCAGATCATGCTCCGTGTCATGGGTCCCCCCTCACACGCCGGCCGCGACGCCCGCCAGCGCGAACATGGCCGCACCGTCCTCGGAGCCGAGCAGCGCGTCCGCCGCGCGCTCCGGGTGCGGCATCAGTCCCACCACGTTCCGTCCTTCGTTGGTGATCCCCGCGATGTCGCGCATCGCGCCGTTGGGGTTGCCCCCGACGTAGCGGAACACGACCCGCTCCTCGCGCTCGAGGCGGTCGAGGGTGTCCGGGTCGGCCACGTAGCGGCCGTCGCCGTGGGCCACGGGCATCCGCAGCACCTGGCCCCGCGCGTAGCGCGCCGTGAACGGCGTCGCGTCCGACTCGACGCGAATCGTCACTGGCCGGCACACGAACGACAGGCCGGCGTTGCGCGCCAGCGCGCCCGGCAGCAGCCGGGCCTCGCACAGCACCTGGAAGCCGTTGCAGATGCCGAGCACCGGCCGTCCCGCGGCGGCGTGCGCGGCCACGGCCCGCATCACGGGCGAGAAGCGCGCGATCGCGCCGGGCCGCAGGTAGTCGCCGTAGCAGAAGCCGCCCGGGAGCACCACCACGTCGGCGCCGCCGAGGTCGGCCGAGCGGTGCCACACGTAAGTGGTCTCGGCGCCGGCGGCCGCGGCGGCGTGCCACGCGTCGGCGTCGCAGTTGGAGCCCGGGAACCGCACCACCGCCACCTTCACGGGGCCGGCTCCACGCCCTCGAGCACGTAGTCCTCCGTCACCGGGTTGGCGAGCAGCCGCTCGCACATCTTGAGCGCGCCCTCGCGCGCGGCGTCGGCCGTGGCGGCCTCGAGCAGCACCTCCACCGCGCGGCCGACCCGCACGTCGTCCACGCCGGCGAAGCCGAGCTCGCCGAGGGCGTGCGACACGGCCTGCCCTTGCGGATCGAGGATCGAGGGCCGGGGCATCACCCGCACGCGCGCCCGGAACCGGCTCACGGCGCCCCTGCGCCGGGGCGCGGCCCGCCGCGGTGGCGGCGGCGGCCGATGCGGAAGCGCATGCGGCCCGGGGCGAGGTCGTACTCGACCGGGCGGTCCTGCTCGTCGTCCTCGTCGCGCATCGGGTCGCGCTCGGGAAGGCGGTCGAGCAGGCCGAGGAACACGGCGCGCACCAGCCCGAACGAGATGAACGTGAGCCCGGCCGGGAAGAAGAAGTACTCCGGGTAGGAGAGCACGATGGCCGCGGCGGCCACGTGCCCCGCCAGCGACACCCGGCCCCGCCAGCTGCGCAGCCCGACCTTCGGGAACACGGGGTAGGGCACCTGGCTCACCATGAGCAGCGCGAGGGCGATCGTGAGCAGCACGATCAGCTGCGGCACCGGCACGAAGCCGAGGACCTTCGCGAACCCCGGGGTCTGCGTGAAGGTGTACGCGGAAGCCAGCGTGATGCCCGACACCGGCGACGACAGTCCGATGAAGTGGGTCTTGGCCTGGCCGGCCTGGATCACGTTGAACCGCGCCAGCCGCAGCGCCGCCGCCAGGACGTAGATGAACGACACCAGCCAGCCCCAGTCCCCGCTGTGGAACCGCCAGAAGTACACCAGCATGGCCGGCCCGACGCCGAACGACACGATGTCCACCAGCGAGTCGAGCTCGGCGCCGAAGGTGCTGCCGGTGCGGCTCATCCGGGCGACGCGCCCGTCGAGCAGGTCGAGCACCGCGGCCGCGACGATGAACCACGCCGCGGTGGCGAACGCGCCGCGCGACGACTCGATGATCGACCACACGCCGAAGAACAGGTTGCCCGACGTGAACGCGCTCGGCAGGATGACGATGGCCCGGCGCATGCCGCGCGGGCGGGGACGCGGCGCGGTCACCGGAGCTCCGCGACCACGGTCTCGCCGGCCCGCACGACCTGGTTCATCTCCACCTTGACCGTGGCCGACGGATCGAGGAACAGGTCCACCCGCGAGCCGAACCGGATCATCCCGAACCGCGCGCCCTGCTCGGCGTGGTCGCCGGGGCCGAGGTCGGTGACGATGCGGCGCGCGATGCTGCCGGCGATCTGGCGCACCAGCACCGGACCGCGCGGGGTCTGGATGCCTACCGACGCCTGCTCGTTCACCAGCGACGCCTTGTCGTGGCTCGCCACCGTGAACTCGCCGGGGTTGTAGTGCACCACCTCGACCTCGCCCGAGACCGGGAGCCGGTTCACGTGCACGTTGAACACGCTCATGAATATGGAGATGCGGGTCGCCTGCTGGTGAAGATACATCGGCTCCTCCACCTGGGCGATGCTGCACACCCGCCCGTCGGCCGGCGCGATCACCAGCCCCTCGCCGCGGGGCCCGGTCCGCTCCGGGTCGCGGAAGAACGCGGCGACCCACACGGTCAGGACGATCCCCACCAGGAACGGCAGCCAGGTCCAGCCCGGCCAGGAGTACCACACGACGGCGAGCGCGGCGTCCAGGGCGAGCGCCACCCGGACGAAGGGCCATCCCTCCTGCGCGATGCGCATCACGTTCCCTCCACGGTGGGCTCGGTCAGACGGCGGAAGATGTCGCGGTACCGTTGGCTTGTCTCGCGTACCACCTCCGCCGGGAGCGGCGGGGCCGGGGCATCGCCGCTCCACGTGCCCGCCCGCCGCAGCCCGTCGAGGTAGTCGCGCACCGGCTGCTTGTCGAAGCTGGGCTGCCCCTGGCCGGGGCGATAGCCCGACGCCGGCCAGAAGCGCGACGAATCGGGCGTCAGCACCTCGTCGATGAGCACCAGGCGGCCGTCGCCCGATCGGCCGAACTCGAACTTGGTGTCGGCGATGATGATGCCGCGCTTGGCGGCGAACCCCTGCGCCTCGCCGTACAGCGCGAGCGAGCGGTCCCGGAGCTCGGCGGCGACCTTCGCGCCGAGCGCGCCGGTCACCCGCTCGAACGTGACGTTCTCGTCGTGGCCGACCTCGGCCTTGGTGGCGGGGGAGAAGATCGGCGTCGGCAGACGGTCCGACTCCCGGAGGCCGCCAGGCATCGGCTCGCCCGCCAGGGTGCCCGACTGCCGGTACTCCTTCCACGCCGAGCCCGAGATGTAGCCGCGCACCACGCACTCGAACGGGACCGGCTCGCTGCGGCGCACCAGCATCGCGCGGCCGGCGAGCGCGGCCCGGTGGGCGGCGAGCTTCGGCACCGCCGCGACGATCTCGCCCGCGTCGGCGGTGAGGCAGTGGTGCGGCACCGCGGCGGCGAGGCGGGCGAACCAGAAGGCGCTGAGCTGCGTCAGCACCTCGCCCTTGTGGGGGACCGGCTCCCCGAGCACCACGTCGAAGGCGCTGATGCGATCGCTGGCCACGATGAGCAGCCGCTCCTCGTCCACGCGATAGACCTCGCGCACCTTGCCCCGGCGCTCGAGGGGCAGCGGCAGATCGCTCCGCATCGTCGCCGTCATACCTTCACCTCCGCGGGCGGCGCCTCGGGAAGGCCCGCCACCAGGGGATCGATCACGTCGTGCAGGAACTCGTCCACCTGCTCCGGCGCCCGGCCGACGAACGCCGCCGGCGTGAGCGTGCGGGCGATCTCGGCCACCGGCACCGAGCGGAACGCGGGGTCGGCCGCCAGGCGCTCGAGCAGGTCGTTCGGCGTGTCCTGCTCGGCCACCGCCTTCGCCACCGCCATGCTGTGGCGCCGCACCACCTCGTGCAGGCTCTGGCGGTCGCCCCCGGCCTTGACCCCGAGCATCAGGCAGCGCTCGGTCGCCATGAACGGCAGCTCGCGCGCCACGTGCCTGCCGATCACCGCCTCGCGCACCTCCAGGCCGGAGGCGACGTCCGCCATCAGCACCAGGATCGCGTCCACGGCGAGGAACGCCTCGGGCAGCACCACGCGCCGGTTGGCGCTGTCGTCGAGCGTCCGCTCGAACCACTGCTGCGCCGCGGTCTCCTCGGCGTTGGCCGGCAGGTGCATCGCGTAGCGCGCCAGCGACGCGATCCGCTCGGCCCGCATCGGGTTGCGCTTGTAGGCCATCGCGGACGAGCCGACCTGCTCGGCCTCGAACGGCTCGAGCAGCTCGCCGAGATGCTGGAGGATCCGCAGGTCGGCCGCGCACTTGGCGGCCGACTGCGCGACGCCGGCGAGCACGGCCAGCACCTGCGCGTCGACCTTCCGCGGGTAGGTCTGCCCGCTGATCGGGACCACCCGCGCGAAGCCCATCTTCTCGGCGACGCAGCGGTCGAGCCGCCGGACCTTGTCGTGGTCGCCGCCGAACAGGTCGAGGAACGACGCCTGGGTGCCCGTGGTGCCCTTGCAGCCGAGCAGGGCCAGGTCGTCGCGGCGGTGCCGCACCTCGGCCAGGTCGGACGCGAAGCCCTGCATCCACAGCGCCGCGCGCTTGCCCACGGTGGTGAGCTGCGCGGGCTGGAGGTGCGTGTACGCGAGCGTCGGCAGCGCGCGGTGCCGCGCCGCGACGCCGCGCCACGCCCGCAGGACCGCCGCCAGGCGAAGCTCCACCAGGCGCAGTCCCTCGCGCAGGAGCAGCAGGTCGGCGTTGTCGGTGACGTACGCCGACGTGGCGCCCAGGTGGATGAACGGCCGGGCGGCGGGGGCGACGTCGCCGAAGGCGTGGACGTGCGCCATCACGTCGTGGCGGAACCGCGCTTCGTACTCGGCCGCCCGCGCGAAGTCCACCTCGTCGACGTGCGCCCGCATCTCCGCGATCGCCTCGGCCGGGATCGCCAGGCCCAGCTCGCGCTCGGCCTCCGCCAGCGCGATCCACAGCCGCCGCCACAGGCCGACCCGCGTCGCCGCGCCCCACAGCCGCTGCATCGCCGGCGAGGCGTAGCGCGTGGCGAGCGGCGACACGTAGCGGTCCTGGTCGCTCACCGGGCCCTCAGAACTGGACCCAGTTGTACACGCCGTGCCGGTCGAACCACAGCGTCACCTCGCCCCGGTTGCGGAAGTACGCGATGATCTTCCGCACCTGCTCCGCGTCGGTGATGTCCTCGTTGTTGATCCGGAGCACCACGTCCCCGGCCTGCAGGCCGATGGTCTGCTGCGACTCGGGGCCCGCGCTCACCACCAGCGCGCCGTACGCGTTCCTCAGCTGGCGCTCGGCCTGGATGGCCGGCGTGACGGTCACCAGCTCCAGGTCGCCGAGGGTGACACGCTGGGCGCGCTCGGAGGGCAGGTCCGAGGCGCGCACCGTCGCGAGGGCGACGCCGCTGCCGCGTCGCAGCGCGACGTGCAGCGTATCGCCCACGTCCAGGTCGAGGAGCGACGCCTCCCAGTCGAGGTAGTTGCGCACCGGCCTGGCGCCGACCCGGATGATCGTGTCGCCCTCGCCGATCCCCGCCTGGTTGCCCGGGCTGCCGGGCGCCACGTGCTGCACCACCACGCCGACCTGCCGCCGCCACGCGTCGGTGTTGGCGCCCGGCTCCGCGATCTGCACGCCGGTCCAGCCGCGCGGCACCCGGCCGTAGGCCCTGAGGTCGCGCGCGACGCGCATGGCCCGCTCGATCGGGATCGCGAAGCCGAGGCCGACGTTGCCGCCCGACTCGGACAGGATGAACGAATTGACGCCGACCACCTCGCCGGCGGCGTCGACCAGCGGCCCGCCGGAGTTGCCCGGGTTGATCGCCGCGTCGGTCTGGATCATGTCCACGTACAGCCCCGGCTGCCCGGCCGAGGGCACCACCGAGCGCTTGAGCGCGCTCACCACGCCCGCCGTGACCGACGGCTCGCTGTTGCCGAGCAGGAAGCCGTACGGATTCCCGATCGCCACCACCCAGTCGCCGGTCGCCAGGTCGCCGGTGCGGCCGATGCGCGCCACCGGGAAGTCCCCGCCGTCGATCTTGACGACCGCGACGTCGGTGCGCGCGTCCTCGCCCAGCAGTCGCGCGGGGAAGGTCCGGCCGTCGCGCAGCGTCACCACGATCGAGTCCGCCCCCGTCACCACGTGCTGGTTGGTGATGATCATGCCGTCGGACGAGACGATGAAGCCGGAGCCGAGGCCCTGGACCACACGCTCGGAGCCGGGGGGCAGGAAGAACAGGTCGAACACGGTGCGGGGCAGGGTGCGCTCGCGGCGCACCACGTTCACGCTCACCACCGCGGGCCCCACCCGGGCGGCGGCGACGCTCAGGGCCGAGTGCCGGCCGGCGCCGACGACGTCGTAGGGCTGCTGCTGCGCGGCGAGCGTCGCCGCGAGGCCCAGCGACGCGAGCGCGGCGGCGAGCGCCGGGGTGGCTCTCACGCCGTGGGCTCTCCCGCCCCGGCGCGGGCGCCC
>Ga0187779_10002007_pt1 | contig 12636 bp, 10 predicted proteins | sample 1015_Q2_SP10_10__FD_132435 | JGI IMG/M metagenome (GOLD analysis project Ga0187779, IMG submission 132435) | Tropical peat soil microbial communities from peatlands in Department of Meta, Colombia - 1015_Q2_SP10_10_MG | ecosystem: Environmental > Terrestrial > Soil > Wetlands > Peat | place... | reverse complement strand
TGGCGTAGTGCTGAGGGCAGAGTGGAACGAGACTGCTTTAACATTGTCCATATCGGTCACGGGAAGAAATTGGTATGTTCCCAATGAGACAATTTGGAGCAATATTGACTCACTCATACTTGACATATAACTCAAATCATCTGAAAGCGACGAAATAAACAGGGGAGAAACAGGATGATCAATAGAAATATTGCCAAGCGCTTTTTTTCTGTTCAAGCCTTGCATAGAATTTATTCCTTGCAAACAAACAGCCGGCAATCCAATTATTGGCTCCGTACAGGCGGCAGATATCGGCTCACATGAAGTGCATAATTCGACGATGGTCGATTTGGCGAGGGGGAAAATGGCCCCAACATGACAGATCTTGACCTCATGGGGGGATATGACAAAAGATGATAAAACTCATTGAAGAACTAAAGAACGAACATAAGCTCATTCTTGATATTCTCGACCAGGTGAAAACACTGGGAATTTCATCGAGGTCGGGAAGGGAAACGCTTCTGTCGGCGCGGGACTTGCTGATAGCCCACATGACGAAAGAGGACGAGATGTATTATCCCGAACTGAGAAGGGCCGCAGAGAACAGCAGGGATCTGAAAATCATGCTGGATTATTTTCTCAAGGATATGGAGGACGTCAGCAATAAAGCGATGCATTTGTTTAGCAAATATTCTCAAGGCGGAGATGAGGCAGAATTTGCTGGCGAGATCAAATTGCTTTACGTAACGCTACGAGACAGGATCCAGACTGAGGAACATGTCCTTTTTAGCAAATTCAATCCGGAACATCTATCGTAGGGACGATCACGGCATGATGGTAGGGGCCGGGCGCGTTTGCCTGCCCTGAGTCTCATTTCAGCGTAAAGTCAACTCGGCTTTCTTTCACACCTTCTTTTTTCTTGCCCTCGAGGGTTTTGGCCTCGACAATAAAGACGCGTTCATGCTCAACTAGCCCTGACTGGAGTAAATAATCCCTGACCGCCAAGGCCCGCTCTCCTGCGAGCGCCCTGACGTCTTCTTCGGTAACTTTCTGGTTGGTCAGCATGAGTTTTTCCATTTCAGGCACCGGAAGGTCCTTGGCCATGCCGAGGACGTTTCTGGGCTTGGGGAATTTTTCTTCTTTGTACGCCAGCTTCAGGTACTTAGGGTATTCCTCGGGTGTCACGGTAATGGATTCAAGATCGGCAGTTTCTCCGCTTTTTTTGGCCATCTCTTTGATCTTCTGGGATCTAACCTTGCGAAGTATCAACGTCTGTTTCAGTCCCTCGCGGTCTTTTCCCGGGTCCGCGCGGCCCACGATGTCGAGCTGGAGTGCCGGCCGCTCATGCAGGGCCTTTTCGAGCACGTCGAGCTTCTTTTTCGTCGCGTCATTCATGGCCGCGGAACCATAATCGAATTCGGCATGATCGAGCTGCTCACTGCTGCCGAAAATTGCGCTCAACAAGGCGAAAGGAGATGTGGCGATCTTCGCAAGAAGGTTCCCTATGATCTTGAGCACCACGCGGCCCACGCTGAATTTCGGATCATTCAGATCTCCGGAGACCGGGATATCGAGGTTGATCTGCCCGTTCCGGTCCTTCAGGAGGGCCACGGCGAACCTCACTGGCAGCTTTGTCGCTTCTGGGCTTTCCACCGGATCGCCGAAGGTAAACTGGTCGAGGAGGACACTGTTCTTGGCGTCGAGCTTGTTCTTGATAACCAGGTAGTCGAGATGGAAGGAGAGCTTCCCCTTCTCGACCGTGTAGCCGGCGTAGCGGCCCGAGTAGGGGCTGACCGATGTGAGGTCCATGTCCTTGAAATCGGCACGAAGCTCCACATACAGGTCGTTCCGGAGCGGATTTACCTTGCCCGTGATCTCGAGCGGGGCGTAGCGGTCATACATCCCCCTGAGCTCAATCTCGCCCATCGTATTCTCATCCGATGAGAGCCCGGAAACACGACCGCCGATCTCGAGCAGGTTCGCGCTGAATCTCGGCTTGATGCTGTTGTCCGTGAAGTTGACCGTCCCTCCCTGCAGTGTGATCTTATCGATCTTGATCGTGGGCGGTTGCGATTGCTTTTGAGGAACTTCTGCAGCTGCTTCCGTTTTCTGCGTCGAGGGGGGACCTGCGGCTTCCGTGGCGGTGAAAACCTCTTGGATATTGATGGTCCTATCGGCGTTGATGAGGACGCGCGAATAGAAGTTTGAAAGCGAGATCTCACGGATGTGGGCGAACAGCGGTTCGTTTCGGATATCCATCTCGCCCAAATACAGCGAATCCCATTTGAGCAGGTCCTCGGCATTCCTCTTGTCGAGCAGCGAAAGGTTGTTGACCCATAGCTTTCCCTTGAACGATGCGTTCATTTCCCCCGTCGTGGTCTCAAGTGCCTTCAGATCGCCGATCACGTTCAATGTCCCGGCGGCAAGAATGACTTGAGCCCGTTCGGCCAGGAACGGCTGAAAAGGCTTGAGCGGGATCCCCTTGACGTCCACCTTGAAATTTGCGGAGGGAGGGTTCAGGGTGAACGTGCCATCGGCTGACGCTTTTCCTTTCTGCTCGACACGCATCGACAGGGCGAACGTGCCTTGTGCTTTCGCCTCAGTAGAGATGTTATGTGCTCTGTAGTTGATCTCGTCGACTGTCATCCCGAAAGGCTCGGCGAGGCTATGGTCCGTCGCACTGACCGTGTAACCATCAATGAGAAAGGACTTGAGCCGCACAATCCAGGGCGTCGTCTCGGACGGCGGTGCCTTCGTTGTGCTGGTCGATGCCTGCGGTGGAGCGGCCATAAGCGAAGAGAAATTCAGCCGGCCATCGGCGGACCGGGAGACGGCCACCAATCCCTTCTCTGTCGCAAGGGCTCCGATCTCGATCTTCGATTCCTCCATATCGAATGAGACATCCTTTACGCTCAATAGCGGGATGCGGAGGAAGTCGTCTTTGGCGCCCTTTACGGCGACCCTGAGGTCGCGGATCCTGGTTTCGCCTGTAAGAACAATCATCGGGGCCCGGTCCACGTACTGGCGGTAGGTGGCCTTCATCACAATGTCTAAAAGTCCGGAAGGCACTTTGATGTTGAGCTTTACGGGAGCATAGGCCAGATAGTAAGGGATGTTGATGTCCTTGAGCGAGATGTCCACGGAGGTCTCGTGGGAGTCGGCGAAGACCTTGGAACCTCCCCGTATGTTCAGCGGCGTGCCATTGATCAGGGCACTGAACGAGGGCTGCACAAAGGATTCGACATACGATGGAAGGTTGGAGACGAAGGGGATGGCGAGATGAATCTTCGTGATCTCATGTTTTGTTGCCGCGGGCCGGTCATCGAACTCGATGCTTCCATCCACGATCTGGATGTTGCTTACAGAAAAGAGAAGAGGTTTCCCGGGTTTCTTCGGGGGACTGGTCTCGCTCATCGCCTGGAATCTGTCGATGATATCCGAAAAATTATATGCATTGGCATTTGCACGGACAAGATGGATATGAGGCTTTCCGAGCTTGATCTCCCGGATCACCGGTCCTTTCTTGAAAATGGTCATTATCTGCAGGTCAACGTATAGACTGTCGAAGGAAACAAACGTCGTGCTGCCATCAATTTCCTTTATCTCGAATCCCTTGACCTTGACAGCGAGAGTGTAAGGGTTCAAGATGACCGATTCTATGCTTACCCGGCGGCCGAGCTGGTCGCTGAACGTTGACACAGCCATCCTTTTTATATATGGCGGCAGTATAAGAAATCCTATGATCGAATAAAGAAAAAGGAGCGCGAATGCAACAATGAATATAGTCTTGGCCTTTCCGGTCTTGCCAGGGCCGGACGGACCGAAAAGAAGCCTGAAAGGCTTCAAAAGATTGGTGATCTTAATGGGACGCATATTGCTCCTTCCGAACGGGATGTTTCTATTTTATCAAGAAAGAGGGGCCATGGCAAATGCAGGCACGAAATCAGTACTGTACGCATTTTAATGGCTCAGCTTAGAATATCAGGGATCTATGTGCATAACCATGTCCTCGAGTTTCGATTCGCGTAAAAATGAAGATGAATTCCATCAGGGTCCGAAGAAGCCTGGGCAAGGCTCTTGCCCGCGAAGGAGCACGTCCAAATCGGGATGTTCATACCGTTGTTAACAGGGCAGATCGATGAGCGTTAAGGAAGGTGTGCTTTTTTAGCGATAGGAAGTCATCCGTATCACGGAGGGCGGGGCATCTCACTGTGATAAGAAAAATGCTTGAAAAACTGCGGTCACTAAAAACCGAGAGGATCCCAGGACTTGAACATATTCACTTCCTCGCCGGGGTTCGGCAGGCCGGCGATCTTCCATGCCTTGACCGGGTCCATGAATTGCTCCGTGACGCAGTTCCTTGGCTGGTGAACATTTTTGCAGATAAAACGGACGATTGGGAAAAAATGATGCTTCAGGTAATACGTCCTCATGAACCTCAGAATGTCGAGCTTGTCTTCAGACAACTCTCCGATCCCTTCACGCATAGCGAGCACTCGTGCGACAGCTTCCGTCCAGTCTTCAGATCTCACAAGGAACCCGTCTTCATCGACGGTTATGGTAAGTCCTTCGTGCTCGATCAGCGGCATGAGGCGATCTCCTCCTGGAAACCTCGATGACTGCCCGAAGCAAATGCCTGATCATGATATATGAATTCTGACCTTCGTGCCTTTCCCCGGCGTGCTTTCGAACCTCATGTCCCATCCGTGCGCTCTTACCAGGTGCTTGACGATCGCGAGACCGAGCCCCGTGCCGCCCATGTTCCGCGAACGCCCCGGATCGACACGGTAGAACCGTTCTCCGAGCCGTGGCAGGTGTTTCTGGGGTATCCCGATGCCTGTATCTTCAACGAACAGATAAACCTTGCCGTTCTCCGTCTCGTCGCCGAATGTTACCCGGCCTGTTTCGGTGAACTTGATCGCATTGTCCACGAGATTGGTGAGGATCTGGATGAGCCGGTCCCTGTCCGCTTCAATAGTCCTCGGTTCGGGAAGGACCTGGGCATTGATCGTCAGGTTCTTTTCGGCAGCCTTGTCCCTCAGCAGGGTCAGGACATGCTCGGCGACCTCCCGCATGTCGACGCTCGATTTCTCCACTTTGATGACGCCAAGCTCGATTTTCGAGATGGTCATAAGATCATCAACGAGACCGTTGATCCGCTCACTGTTCGCCCTGATCGTCTGAAGGAATTTGATGGCATGTTCCCGATCATCGAGGGCGCCTTCCAGAAGGGTATCGGCAAACCCCTGAATGGCCGTGATAGGCGTCTTGATCTCATGGGAGATGTTGGCAACGAAATCTGTTCTTGTCTGCTCGAGCTTTTTCAGCTGTGAAATATCGTGGAAGACGGCGACAAATCCAGAGGGCTCGGGTTCATCATAAAAGAGCGGGGAAACCTGCACAACGCAATATTGTTCCAGGGGGGAATCGATCCGTATTTCGGCGATTCCGGACACATGCTGCTTTTGCACATTGTCAACAAGCGACAGGAACTCGCTGTTGCGCATTACCTCGATAAATGGCTTACCCTGAATGGCTACTTCTCCGAACAATTTTCGTGCTGCAAGGCTGGACAGAAGAATAACGCCGCGTGCATCGACGATTAATAGTGCGTCCGGAATGCTTCGCAGGATCACATTCAGCCGACGCCGTTCCTCCTCTTGAGCGGCAATGCTGTTTTTCAGTTCTACGGACATTGTGTTCAGGCTTGCGGCGATCTCGCTGAATTCTCCGGCTTCATCGAAGAACAGTTTCCTGCCGAGTTCCCCGCGGGCGATAGAACGGGAAAAATCCCGAATCTGCCTTGTCAGTCTTCTGATACGCTCTATCTGCCAGAGGGAGAAAAATCCGGCTGCGAGCAGGGTCGCGATGACGATGGAAAGGATCTTGATCCTGAGGACATTGATGGACCGGTCGATTTCCCTGAGCGGCACACTGAGACGGATGAAGCCTTCAGGCTGTGAGCCGTTCATGACCTTTTTGGCAACGTAGAGAAAGTTATATTTCAGCGTATCGCTGAACCGAATAGCCATGCCGACGCCGTTCAAGGCTGCCTGCTGGACCTCCTGCCGGTGCCCGTGGTTGTCCATATGGATCGAATCGGTATCGGAGTCCCCGAGCACTCTCCCATCGAGCGCAATGACCGTTATACGGGAACCCATTTTTTGTTTTAGCTGCTGACAGAGGTCATCGAGCGGAGTTGATTTCTTGAATGATATATCGTTCTCGATCAGAGTCTCCATGACAGCCAAATTGTCAGCGAGGTTCTTGATGTGGCTCTCCCGGACAGTATCGGTGATATACAGTTCGCTAACCAGCATGGCCAGGACCATGATGACTCCGTAGAGGATGAATATGCGACGAAAGATTCCTTTGGTCTTAATTTTGTTATTCGACATAATAGCCCACGCCCCTCCGCGTCTTGATATAAACTGGGTCAGAGGGGTCATCCTCGATCTGGGTCCTTAATCTTCGTATATGCACGTCAACGGTCCTTGGCTCAACGAATGACTCGTCCTTCCATACGGCATCGAGGAGCTGTTCGCGGCTGAATACCCGGCCCTTTCTCTCGGCAAGAAAGACAAGTAATTTGAACTCAGTCGCACTCAGGTGCAGAGGAGTATCTCCTTTTGTAACGGTATAGGTTTCCCGGTTGATTCGCAAGTCGCCGATGTGGATGCCTTTGTCCTTGACAGCTCCTTCAGTGGTTCTCCGAAGAATGGCTTTCACCCGTGCAAGGAGCTCCTTCGGACTGAAGGGTTTGGTCATGTAATCGTCGGCGCCCGTTTCGAGGCCGCGTATCTTGTCCGACACTTCTCCTCTGGCGGTCAGCATAATGATTGGTATGGACTCTGTTTTTGGATTGCTCCTGAGCATGCGGCAGAGTTCCACGCCCTGGATGCCGGGAAGCATGAGATCGAGAATGACGAGGTCAAAGGCGCCTTTCCGGATTTTCTCGAGCGCATCCTCCCCGTCAGGGGAGATGGAGACTTTAAAGCCTTCCTTCTTGAGATTGTAGGAGACAAGCTCTACCAGATCGGGTTCATCATCCACTACTAATATTTTTTTTGCACTCATAATTGATCGGCCTTTTCCCCCGTCGATGGCAATGTGAAGCAAGAATTCCAATTGCGTAATTATTGCTCATTTTACTTATTTTGTCAAACAAGGCCTGAACGGTGCAATCCTGTTAGTAGGCAAGTAATGAAATTAGCTGAGACAAGCTCGTTGCGGAAAGCAATCTCATGAATGACTCTGATTTTAGATAAGGTAGTCTAAGTTTTAACAGAAATGTAACACAGCATTCATCGTTTTGTAACGAGAAGTTGGTATAAAAATGAACACACAGTCCCTCAAGTGTACGGGAGAAGCGGACGCGTCTCCACGAGGAACCACCGAAGCCCTCGTCAATAAGAATTCGTGAATGCGTTATTCATATGCAAGATCGGTTTTGAAATCAAAGATCGTGGAAAGGATGAACAATGGAATCAATATCAGAGAACGCCATCGAAAAAACACAGCACGCTGGTTCGAAAAACAAGGATATTTGTCCTGCCCTTATTCTTGCTGATGTTATCGTTTGCTGTGCTCTCGGGCGGCTTTACGAACCAAGTAGCCGCCAGATCAACGAATGCTGCGTGAACGAATACCATGTCCGGTGTTCGCTACGTCATTCAGCCTGAACCCCCGCCATCAACATTCTTTGGTTCTACGCCGACGGCGAACCGCTGTCGGGATCACCTCGGATAGTTCCCTTTCGACCGTTTATACCGCCTCAAAATAGCATCATTACCGGACGAGTATTTATGATCCGTAAAGGGACAATCCATCGCCCGTGTGCACTCTCAGAAATTACTTTACCTTCTCCAACTCATATAAAATGAGACTTGTTATTTATTGAATAATCACAAAAACCACTGAGATATCAAAATGATACAAATAATCTATGAAATAAGTCGCGGAGGATGTGCCGCTCGGGAATTCACATTCCGCGAATGATGAGAATAATAAAAAGGATGGCGATGATGAGTCCTGTCGTGTTCAGGAAAAATTCAATCGCTTTCAATATTTTCTTATTCATATACTATATTCCCTATGGGGCACTCACAGAGATTTGAGAAAGAGTGCGAGCTCGATCGACGCTGGTTATCGACGAGTGCTGATAAACTCGACTTCGCTTAACAACGGAGATCCGGCTAGGAACTCCTATCCAGTTCTGTGCCGCAGATACATTGTTCAACGATATCCGGGCAGGTAATCTGCAACTCTGTTCCACATTTGGGGCAAATAAACTCGACTCTGTACCTCGGATCCATCTCTAGTCGTGGCACGTAGCCTCCAAACAAAAGGATTGCCGGAAACGCATTCGGGCTTACAACCCGAAGACCTCGCATCGCGGCCATTCCCGGCCTTTCACTATTTTTAGCATACCATTATGACCGCATAATTATTACAGGATAGTGACGAAAGCATGAATCTTTCGTTAAGAAAGCCAGTCATACAGAAAAAAGAGCAAAGATATCGAAAAGAGTCAAAGAAAATGCAGGATGACCCTGTGTGGCGATCCATAAAGCGACCACTGTGGTCCCCAAAATGGGAAGATCGTTACAACATCAGCAGAATCTGGAAGTCGGAACCTTTGAAATGATTATGGTACACTTAATACCATGATCGTCATCGAGCCCTATAAAGGCAAGCCGGTCGCGGAACACCGCGTGGAGATCGTTGAGCGGAAAGGAACAGGCCATCCTGATTATATGTGCGATTCAATCATGGAAGCCATCTCCGTTGAACTCTCGAAACAATATTTGAAGGAGTTCGGCACGGTCCTTCATTGCAATATCGACAAAGGGTTGCTTGCTGCCGGGAAGGCAGACAAGCGTTTCGGCGGCGGAAAAATCCTGAAACCCATGGAGCTCACGATCGGCGACCGGGCAACGTTCAAAGCTGCGGGGAAGTCGATACCCGTTGCGGATATCGCAATAGAAACCGCACAATCTTGGCTTAGGAAGAACCTGAGATTCGTCGACCCGAAAAAGCACATGAAGTACCGCGTCGTGCTTGCACCGGGATCCGCAGAGCTCGCCGATATTTTTTCCCGTCCCGGCACCATGCGGGCGGCAAATGACACATCCGCTGCCGTAGGTTATTATCCGTTGAGCCCGTGCGAGGCCGTCGTCCTGGAACTTGAGCGGCATCTCAATTCAAGACGCTTTAAGCTCAGGCACCCGGAGAGCGGTGAGGACGTTAAGATCATGGGGCTGAGGACCGGGAAGAACCTTGATCTCACGGTTGCCATGCCGCTCATGAACAGATTTGTCCTATCCGAAAGGGATTATTTCGAAAAAAAAGAAGAACTGCATGGGGAAATGCAGAAATTCATAAGCGGGTTCTCAGGATTTTCGAATGTCAGGATCCACTTCAATGCTCTTGACAGGAAGGGGCGGGGCCTCGGAGGGGTGTACTTGAGCCTTCTGGGCACATCTGCAGAGGACGCGGATTCAGGACAGGTGGGACGCGGCAACAGGGTGAACGGTCTCATCTCCATGAACAGACCGATGGGCACTGAAGCGGCGGCGGGCAAGAACCCGGTAAGCCACGTGGGGAAGATCTATAACGTACTTGCGCACAAGATCGCACGGGAGCTCTATGAACATGTCGAGGGGATCCGAGAGGTATATGTCCTGCTCCTCAGCAGGATCGGAATGCCTATTGACAGGCCGCAGATAGCCACAGCTCAGGTCCTGCTCGAAGAGGGGAGAAAGGTCCGCGAGATTACCCGCGCGGCGGAAGGGATTTTCGAACGGGAGTTCTCCTGCCTTGGCCGGTTCTGCAGGGATTTGAGCCGGGGCAGGTATCCCATGTGCTGAACCGACCTGATGTTTGAACGGAATGCGGAACATGGCGCGGGAGAGCCCCACTGTATGCACGATTTGACAAATGACGAATGATCAATGCTATAATAAAATCAAAGGACAAATGAACAGTGTACGATTCAGCAAGGAGGGGAATATGAGAAACGTTAAGTATTCCTTGGCTATTGTATTATTGCTCTTGCCTTTTTACCTCGCATATGGTCAGGAGGCGAAGCCTGAGGGGCACGAGCACTCATCGATGAAGGAGAAACGCGTGGTCGCGACTGTCGATGCGGACGGCGTGCAGCGCGTGGCGGTCGCTGGCGGCGAGTATTACTTTGACCCGAACTACATAGTCGTCAAGGTGAATGTTCCGGTTGAGCTCAAGGTCAAGAAGGCAGATGATTCGTCGGGGTTTATCCCTCATTCTATCATCGTGAAAGCCCCGGATGCAGGGATCAATTTCAAGGAGAGTCTGAGCAAAGACCCGAAGGCCGTCCGGTTTACTCCCACCAAGGTCGGGAAATATCCTCTGTACTGTGATAAGAAGTCGCCCTTCGGCAAGACCCACAGGGAGAAGGGAATGGAGGGCGTGATCGAGGTCGTGGAGTAAGGGCTTCCGGACGCGCAGAGATGACAGCCTGGCGATGATAAGGAACTTTCACCCATGCAATACCCCTTGATAGACAGACAGCTTCTTTCCTCGCTCCGGCTGGTGCATGCAAGCTATAATTCCCTCGTGATGCTTCTGTTTTTTTATCACGGGTGGCTCGGTATGACGATCAGGCGCGCGAGGATGTCAAAAAAACCACTGCCTTTTGAGGTGATCAAACGACATCGCAAGACAGGGCCACTTCTGACCGTTCTGGGGGTGGTCGGATTCCTGATCGGGCTGACCCTCATCCTGCTCCACACCGGGAATGTCCTCGAATACCCCCCTCATTTTCTTGCAGGATGCGCTATCGTTGTCTGCCTTCTTGCTACTTTCCTCATTTCCCGGAAGATCAAAGGTCCCGATTCGCCTTATCGGACCCCGCACTTCGTTCTCGGCATTACAATCCTGTGTCTCTATATCATTCAAACATTTCTGGGCATCGGTGTGCTGTTCTAAACCAACGCGTGAAAGTGCGACAAGCCGCGAGATTCTGTGCGGATGAACTGCAGCCTGCCCCTTGCTCCTTCACAGTACGATCCCTGCTGATTCCCGCCTGATAATTGACCTCTCTTTCATCCTTAGCAAACACACTCATGATACATGCTCGCCGCTAAAAAAAGCTTGCAACATGCTTGTAAAATCAGTAATATAGAACATTGTGAAAAAAATCAAGGATTTCTTTAAAAAATATCTTATTACCGGTCTGCTCGTGATCATTCCGATCTGGGCGACCTATTATGTTCTGGCCGGTCTCCTCACCGTGATCGACGGCTTGCTGGGCGACCTACCGAGGCATTTCTTGGGGCTGAAATTCCCCGGCCTGGGGATCATCACGCTCATTGTTTTCGTGCTGCTCGTCGGTGTGCTTTCCGCCAATTACCTCGGTACTCGTCTCGTCAGGTTGAGCGATCATTTGATGCAGAAGGTTCCGCTCGTTCGCGGGGTGTACACGACCGTCAAGCAGATCATGCAGACCTTTTCGGTCAAACACAGCTTTCATGGCGTGGCGCTCGTGGAGTATCCGCGGAAAGGGTGCTACAGCATGGGGTTCATGACCGGAGAAATAAAGGGCGAGTATCTGGGGCTTTCCGGAAGGTTCTTCACTGTCTTTGTCCCGACGACGCCGAACCCCACCGCGGGTTTCCTCCTCATCCTTCCCGAGGCCGAGGTCAAGCAGCTCAATATGAGCGTGGACCAAGGGATGAAATTCATCATCTCGATCGGGCTCGTTCCCTTAAGCGAGATAAGTGTCCAGAAGCTTACTTCGCAGCAAACAACGGAGGTTCACTCATGAAACCGACCTTCGTTATTCTCGCGGCCGGCCTCGGAACGCGCATGAAATCCGGCCTTGCCAAGGCGCTCCACCCGCTCGCAGGCCGCCCGATGGTCCAGCATATCCTGAGCACCGCAGCGGAAATCGATCCCGAAAGGATCGTTCTCGTCCTCGGCCACCAGGCCGATCAGGTGCGGAAGGCATGCGAGGAATACAAGCCGGAGTTCGTGCTCCAGGCCGAACAGCTCGGCACCGGCCACGCCGTGCTCCAGGCGAAAGAAGCGATCGCTGCTGCGTCGGGGCCGGTCGTGATCTTGTGCGCTGACACCCCGCTCCTCACGAGCGGGACGCTCACGGCACTTATCGGACTCCATGCGAAGTCGCGCGCCGCGATTACGCTGATCACCGCACTGGTAGAGAATCCGTTCGGCTACGGGAGGGCAGTGCGCGGCAAATCCGGCGTCATGCGCGTGGTCGAGGAGAAGGACGCCACGGCGGCACAGAAAAAAATCAGGGAAGTGAACGCGGGCATTTACTGCTTCGAGAAGAAGTTTCTGCTCTCGTCCTTAGACAGGCTCGGGAAAGACAACGCTCAGGGAGAGTACTATCTCCCCGATACGATAGAACTCGCGAGGAAGAAACGGCTTGTGGTCTCCGCGCTCCTGTGCGGTGATCCCGATGAGATCATGGGCGTGAATTCCAGATACGACCTGAGCCGCGCGGAAAAGATCATCGGCTCCCGCATAAACCGGAAATGGATGCTCGCCGGCGTCACCATGTTCGATCCGAGATCTATTTTCATCGGAAGCGAGGTCTCCCTCGGCCGCGACACCGTGCTGTATCACAATATACGGCTTGAAGGGAAGACCACGGTC
>Ga0187779_10002006_pt1 | contig 12639 bp, 10 predicted proteins | sample 1015_Q2_SP10_10__FD_132435 | JGI IMG/M metagenome (GOLD analysis project Ga0187779, IMG submission 132435) | Tropical peat soil microbial communities from peatlands in Department of Meta, Colombia - 1015_Q2_SP10_10_MG | ecosystem: Environmental > Terrestrial > Soil > Wetlands > Peat | place... | reverse complement strand
TACCCCCTCCCAGTCCTCGGGATTTTGAACGATCGTCCGTACGGCCCGTGCTTCAACACGAGCGTCGATATCAACAAGGTCGCCGAGGCGCTCGAATTCCTTGCGAATGGTCACTGTGAACCTCGTGACGCACAGTGATAGGCCCCGCGAAAGGGCACTGGAGATACTCCATCGCGTTGAGGAAGGGGCCTTCGCTGACGTGTATCTTGAACGAACGCGCCAGGACTTTGACGTTCGCGACAGCGCATTTGTTCTCGAACTGGTCTATGGAACACTCAGGAACAGGGCACTTCTTGATTGGATCCTGAATAGGTTCTCGGCGCAGCCTGTTGAAAAGACAGACCGGTGGACGAGAAACATCCTTCGCCTCGGCGCTTACCAGATACTGTTCATGGACAAGGTTCCGGTTAGTGCGGCCGTAAACACGTCGGTAGGCCTGGCAAAGCAGCGTGGGAAGAAGTACGGCTATGTGAATGCCTTGCTCAGGAATCTGGATAGAAATCGAAGCGCTATCTCCTATCCAGGGACGGACGACAGATCTCGACAGATGGCCGTACTGTATTCACACCCCGAGTGGTTAGTGCGGCGATGGACAGAGCGGTTCGGCGAGGAACCCACAGAAAGGTTGTTACAGGCGAATAACCGTCACGCCCCCCTTGTTATAAGAACGAATACGCTCCGAGCCACAAGAGATGAGCTTAAGGCTTCTCTCAGCTCCGAAGGCATCACAGCCGTTAAAACGAAGTATTCCCCGTACGGGCTTGAAATTGTTTCCGGGTCGGGCATGCAAGCGCTTTCGTCTTATCGAAATGGCTGGTTCATGGTACAGGACCAGGCTGCCCAGCTCATCAGCATGATGCTCGCACCGCGACCCGGCGAGACCGTGCTTGATGCATGCGCCGCGCCCGGAGGCAAGGCAACGCACCTCGCCGAGATGATGCAGGACAGGGGAACGCTCATTGCGCTGGATGACGACGCCGGAAGGATCGAAAAAATTCGCGAGAACATCCGGAGACTCGGGATGACCATCATCACGACCGTACAGGGAGACGCGGTACGATATTCAGATGGGGTGTTCGACAAAATCCTGATCGACGCACCCTGTTCGGGCCTCGGTGTGCTTCGCAGGCATCCGGACGGAAGATGGACCAAGAGCGTGCGGACGATTAGCGATCGCAGAACTCTGCAAAAGCAGATACTCAAAAACTGCGCTGAACTGCTGAAGCCGGGCGGTACATTAGTGTATGCAACCTGCACCACCGAACCGGAAGAAAACGAAGAAATGATCGCAGATTTCATGTCCACGAAGGGCAGGGATTTTTTAATTGACGACTGTCGGCCGTATCTGCCTCCGCGAGCGGCCCCTCTAGTTGGTAGAGACGGATTTTTCCGCACCTTCCCTCATGAGCTGGAGATGGATGGTTTTTTTGGCGCACGGATAGTGAGAAAAGGCTGATGGCGGAATCCATGCCGAAGGCGGCGCATGATTCTATGAAATCCGCGCCGAACTCATCCGACACCCGAGACCAAACATCGGCATAAGATGATATATATCTTCTCCTTGCATCTTATTTTCAGTATGGTAAAATACAGGTTCTTATCATGAAGCGGTTCTTGAGAGGTTTGGGTATATTCCTTGCGCTGGTCGGCGTCGGGATCGTAAGTGCGCTGGCAGTTGTTGCCTTACTCCTCCGCCAGGAAGAGGTGCGCGTCCCGGACCTTACGGGCCAAGACATCGTAACCGTCATCGAGACGCTCACCATGCAAGGGCTCCAGCTCAAGGTGGAGAGACGGGAGCCGCATCCCACCCTGCCGAGGGACACCGTGATCACCCAGATACCGGCGCCGGGAAGCGGGATCAAGAAAGGGCGTCAAGTCCGTGTGGTAGTGAGCCAAGGGCCGAGCGAGATGCAGGCACCGAAGCTCGTTGGCGAACACTACCGCAAGGCAGAGATCATGATCCGGCAGGCGGGCTTTTTCCCCGGTAACCTGTCGCGTGTGTCTTCAGAGAGCGTGGAGAGGGATATCGTGATTTCTCAGGCCCCCCCTGAAGGGAGCCAGATTAGTAAAGGGGGTTCGATCAGCATTCTTATCAGTTCTGGCAAGAAGGTCCCGGTGCTCGTCACACCGAAACTTATCGGGAAAAAGGCAGAAGATGCCGTCAAGATCGTCGACCGGGCTGGATTGCAGCATCGAATCGTATACAAAACATCGGGAAGCACACTCGCGGCCGCGGAGCGCGTTGTAGTCGGCCAGAAGCCGGCCGCTGGTTATCCTGTGTCGTCTGACGGCACGGTGGATATCATAGTGAGCAAGTAGTATAAAGCCGGGACAAGCAAGGAAGTTCCAGCTTCCAAAGAAATTCCTATGATCATTACAGACATACCCGGGGAATTTTATGCTTGGGATCTGAATTTGAGGGCATATTGATTACATCAGAAGGGACACTATGTTACAGAAGGTCAAGGTAGCACCGTCTATCCTCTCAGCCGATTTTTCACGGCTCGGTGATGAGATCAGGGCCGTCGAGACCGCCGGTGCCGATCTCATTCACGTTGATGTGATGGACGGCCACTTCGTGCCGAACATTACCATTGGACCGATGATCGTCGAGGCAGCACGAGGGGTAACGAAACTGCCGCTCGATGTACACCTCATGATAACCAGCCCTGAGCTATACATCGCGGACTTCGCAAAGGCGGGTGCGGACTACATAACCGTCCACGTCGAGACCGCACTTCATCTCAACAGGCTGGTTCAGATGATAAAGGAGCACAGGGGAATCAAAGCGGCGGTATCGCTGAACCCGGCCACGCCGCTCTCGAGTCTCGACTATATCTTGGAGGATCTCGACATGGTGCTCATCATGTCCGTGAACCCCGGCTTTGGAGGTCAGGCATTCATTCCCTCGGCGCTCAACAAGATCCGCAGCCTCCGGAAACTGATCGGCGAACGAAGGCTCAGGACCGCGATTGAGGTGGACGGCGGGGTGAAGCCAGACAACGCCGCCGGGATCATCGAGGCCGGCGCCGACATACTCGTCGCTGGCTCAGCGATATTCGGCGCGAAGAACTATGCTGCGGCAATCAGGGGCATACGAGGAAATTGAATATTTAATCCAGAGTTCCGAATTCGGGTAAATTCCTGTCTCAAATGCTGACGCCCGATTTAGTGTGTTGTAATTTTTGATGCGAGAAATACGGGTTTGTTCTAGGAAGGAGGTCCCTTGTCTATTAAAAAACAAACAACCAAAATACCCTTTGAGCTCAAGGATGTAAAGGAGCCCGTCTTGTACCGGGACATATTCCCCTTTTCGAGCATACCCCGGGTCGTGCTAGAGGACCGGCTCATCCAGACCAACATTCCGAATGATATATGGATCACCGACACGACGTTCCGCGACGGCCAGCAATCGCGTCCACCCTATACGCCCCGGCAGATAGTGGAGATCTTTGACTTCATGCACCGGATGAGCGGCCCGAACGGAGTGATCCGGCAGACCGAGTTCTTTCTATACTCCGAGAAAGATCGCGAGGCAGTACGGCTCTGCTTAGAGCGGGGGTACCGGTATCCCGAGATAACCGGCTGGATACGGGCGAACAGGAATGATTTCAAGCTCGTGAAAGAAATGGGCCTCAAAGAGACGGGTATCCTCACCTCCTGCTCGGACTACCATATCTTCCTGAAGCTCAATATGTCGCGTGGCGAAGCGCTGCAGCAATACCTCAGCATCGTTGGCACGGCACTCGAACAGGGGATCACGCCCCGTTGCCACCTCGAGGACATCACGCGCGCCGATTTTTACGGCTTTGTCATCCCTTTTGTTCAGGAACTCATGAAGCTCTCGGAAGCATCGAACATCCCGATCAAGGTCAGAGCCTGTGACACCATGGGCTACGGCTTTCCCTTCCCCGGCATGGCCCTGCCGCGTGGCGTGCCCGAGATTTTTTATGCCCTGATCCATGACGGGGGAGTGCCGTCAGAGCAGCTCGAGTGGCACGGCCATAACGATTTCCACAAGGGGCTTATCAACGGCGTGTCAGCGTGGATGTACGGGTGCTCATCGGTAAACGGCGCGCTCCTCGGGTTTGGCGAGCGCACGGGCAACACCCCCGTCGAGGCCATGCTTATCGATTACATCAGCCTTACGGGAAACGACGCAGGCATTGACACCACAGCGATCACCGAGATGGCCGAATACTTCCGGAGGGAAATGGGCTTTCCTATTCCGACAAATTATCCTTTCGTCGGATCTGAGTTTAACTCCACAAGTGCGGGGATTCATGCCGACGGTATGATGAAGAATGAGGAGATCTACAATATCTTCGACACGACAAAGATCCTCAAGCGGCCCATGGGTGTCATCATTACTGACAAGTCGGGCATTGCCGGCATCGCCCACTGGGTGAACAGCCACCTCCAGCTCGATACGGACAAGAAAATCGACAAGCGCCACCCTGGTCTCGCCAAGATGCACAAATGGGTAATGGAACAGTATGAACAGGGAAGGACCACAAGTATCTCTCATGACGAGCTCTTGGAAAAAGCGAAAAAGTATCTTCCCGAGTACTTCGTTTCAGACCTGGACAAGCTTAAGAAAAAAGCGCAGTCGATTGCACTCCATCTCGTCGAGGAGATGGTGGAGCGGAAAGAGATACGCACTATGGATCATGCACGACAGGAGGCTATCATGCAGAAGCTTCTGGAAGAGAACCCCTCTATCCAGTTCGCCTACGTCGTCAATACCGATGGGAAAAAGGTCACCAGGAACATCACACAGATCCAGTACAAGGCACAGTACGAGCACGCGGGGCTCGGCGATAATTTTTCGGACCGGCCCTGGTTCATCAGTCCCATGAAGGACGGCAAGAGCTTCGTGTCTGACTTTTATACGTCGAAGATCACAGGCGCGCTTTGCATCACGGTGTCTGCACCAATCGGCTCGGAGAACGGCGGCATCATCGGCGTGTTCGGAGTGGATATCAGGTTTGAAGACCTCGTTAGGGCTGAATAGACAGATATAATGCCGCTCGGCCATTGATGGCGGAACGGCTGGCTAGGGCAATGCTCTCACCCTTCTCCCTGCGTCATCATGATGACGAGCCGCAGGCCATGCATGCTGTCCCCGTTGCCACCCAAATGCGGTCATTACTGACATGATTGACACAGGGGAAGAAAAATCGTTTCAAGGCAATACCCACCGCGAGAGTGGCAGGAATGGCCAGCTGCCGGAACGCTCCCGGTGCATCGCGGCCTCCGACTGAACCTTCATTGTAACGCTCATTCCATCCGAAATCGCCACCAGCGTGGCGCCCGAAAAGGGCATCGCAACGCAGCTTCGAACAGCTCCATTCTGACTATGCTCGTTTGCAGCTCCCCATTATGTGAGCATCGGCGCTGCTTGCTTCAGTCCCATCGCCGTGATTTCCTCATGAAGTATATGGCTCCCAGCAGCAGCATTCCAGCGGCACCGGCGCACCACAATGCCTCGGTGTCAAATCGGTTGACCCTGAACACGACGGCCGCGGCAGCTGTGCCCGCCGCGAAGATAGAGAGGATGAAGCCGCGGCCGATGCTGTGCAGGTGCTGGAGCACGCGCACGATGTCCCGGGACGCAATCTCGACTCGCAGCTCGCCCCGACCAGTGGTAACTAAAAAGTCCTCCAGAAGCTTCGGCAGCCTGACAAGGGAGCGGACCGCGGTCCCCGCCTGCTTCAGGATCAGCTCCGGGCGTGACTCCTGAGCACGGATGAACGTACGCGCGAAGGGTGTAGCTATCTCTATTATGTTAGTCTCTGGATCGAGCTGCGAGCCCAAGCCGTTCAGCATGCCTACGACCCTGCCAAAGAGGATGAAATCGTTCGGAATCTGGATCGAGGGACTCAACTGAAGCGCCTCAATGATATCGCTGCCGATCTCCTCGATGTCCATTGCCTTGAACTCCGAAGGCGAGATGTCCCGGTATTTCTGGAGGATCCTATCCACGAACTGCACCAGCGGCTGGATGTCCTTGGTAAGCGGTATGAATCCCATGTCTACGAGAGCGCGGACCAAGCCCAGAGCGTCGCGATCGACGATTGCGGTGAAGGCGTGCCGGAGCCCCTCTCTTTTCGGGAGGGAGATGCGGTCAACCATGCCGAAATCCACAAGGATGACCTCAGGACCCGGCCGCACGAAAATATTGCCGGGGTGAGGGTCGCCATGGAAGAGGCCGTCGGAAAAAAACATCTGGGCATAGGCCTCAGCGAGGATGCGGGAGATCTCCTTCCTGTCGATCCCCCGCTTGTCGATCATATCGAAATCGGTGATCTTGATGCCTTCGAGGTATTCGAGCGTAAGCACCTTCGATGTGGTGAATGGCCAGTACACCAGCGGTATTTTGATCCGGGGATTTTTAGCGAAGTTTCGCAAAAAGGTCTCGGCATTCTTCCCCTCCTGGATATAGTCCAGCTCTTCCATGACGATCCGCGAGAACTCGGAATAGATGACATCGAGGTTGATCTGCCGGTAGAGCACTCGCAGTATCCTGATGACGAATTTCAGCGTCCTCATGTCCGCAACGATCACATCCTCGATGCCCGGATACTGGACCTTGACCACGATGCAGTCCCCATCACGGAGGCAAGCGCGGTGCGCCTGGCCGAGCGAGGCCGATGCAATTGGTTCTTTATCAAAGGAGGAAAAGACCTCCTCCATGGGTCCAAGCTCTTCCGTCACGCGGCGAGCGATATCTTCATAGGGTGTCGGCGGCACCTGGTCTTGAAGCTTGGACAGTTCGTTCGTGTATTCTTCGGGAAGGATGTCCACACGCGAAGACAAAAACTGGCCAATCTTGATAAGCACGCCGCGCATCGCGACCATTCGCTCACGAAGCATGTAGGCGTTTTTAGCGTGGAGTCGCTTGAGCCGCTCCTGCCTGAGGGCAGGGGATGAGAAGACATTCCTGAGTGCGAGCAGCTTATAGCTGAGCAGAACTTGGAGAAAAAGGGCAACTCCCTGGAAGAATCTGCCTCGATAGCGGAATAAGTGCATGTTTGGATTATACCAGATTAGGCAGAGGAAGGGTACTTTTGAAGATTCAAAATGATTTTTTCCCGCGAAGGCAAGAATTACGAAAAAGGCGCTGCCTCATTCGTGCTAAGTAAATATTCCGATCACCGAGCCGGTCATGCACGTGGCGAGGGTACCAGCGACAAGCGCTTTTATGCCAAGGCTCACTACTTCGTCCCGACGTTCCGGTGCCAGACTCCCCAAACCGCCGATAAGGATGCCGAGGCTGCCGAAGTTTGCGAAGCTGGAGAGTGCATAGGTCATTATCAGCCTGCTGCGCGGATCGAGCGTGTCAGGCGGAAGCTTGGCCATTTCGAGGAACGCAAGCAGCTCGTTCAGAATTGTCTTTGTGCCCATGAGATAGCCAGCAGTCTGCGCTTCGGCCCAAGGAATGCCGAAAAGCCAGACGACCGGCGCCATAACGAAGCCGAGAATGCGCTGGAGGGTCAGAGGCTGACCCCCGACGTTCGGGAGTAGTCCAATCAGCAAGTTTGCGAGATGCACAAGTGCGACCATGACCACAAGCATGGCGATGATGTTCAGGAGGAGGTGAAGGCCATCCAAGGTCCCTTTGACCACGGCGTCCATGGAACTCGTCGCGGTTCGCTGGGGAATGAAGCTTCCCGACGTTTCCTCCCCGGCCTCTGGGACCATGATCCGCGCTATGGTGATGGCTGCCGCAACATGGATGAAGGACGCAACGAGGATGTGCCCAAGGGGATCGGGGATCACACCCTTCAGGATCGTAGCATACAGGATCATCACCGTCCCTGCAATGCAGGCCATGCCCACGGTCATGAGCGAGAAGAGCTCGCTTCGCGTCATGCTCCGCAGATAAGGCTTGATGACCAGGGGCGCCTCTACCATGCCGAGAAAGATTGTCGTCGATGCACCGAGGCCGAGTGCTCCTCCGATGTTCATAGTCTTCTGGAGAATGAGGGAAAAGCCCTTCACGATATAGGGCAGAATTTTCCAATAAAAGAGAAGCGCAGAGAGTGCGCCGATCACGAGCACGAGCGGTAATGCCTGGAACGCCAGGATGAAGTTCGCCCCCGGGTCCTGGAGCAGAAAGGGCGGAGCGCCGCCCCCGATGTATCCGAAAACGAAGGATGTGCCGGCCTTTGTCGCTGATTCAAGCGCCAGCACTACATTATTGAGAATCAGGAAGAGCTTCTTGATGACCGGGGCATAGAGAAGGATGCCGGCGATGCAGAGCTGGACCACAACGCCGGCCAGCGCTGTAGTATGCCTGACGCCTTTCCTGTTTTCACTGATAAGCCAGGCCATTCCCGTGAATACCACGAGGCCGAGCAAAGCTTGAAAAAGCATTACGTGCTCCTTTAGGTCCGGTAATCCTCGAACTTTTTGTGATTATGCCATGCCAAAGAATATTTTTCAATTCAAAAGGAGGAACTGTCGCAAAGGAGGGGCCTCTGGAAGGGCTGAAAGGAGAACAATACATGCACGATCAGGCAGTCGTCCGCTCTTTCAAGATATTCAAAGCGCGGAGAAAGCCTGCACATGTTCTGAGCGGGTTTGGTTTCCGCCTAGGACGTTATTGTGCTCCAAGGACCGCATCTTTGGCGGCTTTAGCACGTCTACGTTGCTCACGACATCTCTCTGCGGCACACACAGAGAGGGAGACAGCCTTGGAATCGGTCAATGGACGGAAATTACACAATTTTCGGTCCCGAACGGATTGGGAACCAATTCCGAGCATGACAGGTCAGAAGCCCAGGCACCATCGACGAAATACTTATACTCGTACTTTCCCGGCGACAAATTGAGCTTGATTCTCCAGGTACCATCCTTGCCTTTCTTCATGGGCATTGATCTCGTATTCCAGTCATTAAACTTTCCCGCAATGCAGACTTTTTTGGCTTCCGGCGCACGGAATGTAAATTCCACTTCATGCGTAGCGCCGGTCATCTGCGGCCTGATGATAGTTTCTTTCATCTTCTTAATAACCTCTAGCGCTGACATATCCGTTACCTCCTGTGGGCAAAAGTGAACTCCATCAGTGCGTTGATAAATTTATCATAGCATATTTCAGGAATGATGGGGCTCCAAGACTCATGTAATTTACTGTTGCCGACACGGGGTGCATTCATTGCATAATATGAATTGCAATAAAAGACATTTTTATGATCTTCTATCAGCATTAACATGTCAATGTGAGCGAAAAGACTCGTGGCGAATGATTTTCCTTGAAGTTCATTCATTAGATGGCGTCTTCTTCAATCCTCATGGGTAACGTGCGGTGAATAACGTTGAAAAGCATATAAAGACGTTAATGTTTTGGAGTCATGGCTGATTCCGCCACCGATTCAGCGGATGATTCTGCTGTCTGACCAGCTGCGATCCCGGCCGCTGATGAAGTGGTGGATTCCACTGTTGGCGCAGCTGCTGATCCTTCTGTCTGCGTAGCGGTTAGTCCTGTTACTGACGGAATTGATGATTCTGCCGTTGATGCAGCGGCCGATCTTGCTGTGAGCGCAGTTGATGCTCCGACCGCTGGTGGAGTGGCGGATTCTCCTGTAGATGCAATGGCAGATACAGACGTCGGCAAGGCTTCTGATCCTGCTGATGGCGTGGTGGCTGACCCTGCTGTCGGCACAGTGGCTGCTTTAACTCTTGATGAACTAGCTGATCTTACCACTTGGACAGTAGCCAATTTTATTCTTACTGGAGCCGCTTGTCCCGCCTTCGGCGTTACGGATGATACTACCTTTGATGTAGTTGCCAAAGAAGAGGTTGATTCCGTTGGCAATGGCAATGAGAATATTAAGACCTCTAACCTCACGAAAAAGGATAGAAATATGAGGAGAACTGCCGAAATGAGATAAAATTTAGGATCTTTCGGAATATTCATGTGCCTCACCATTGTGTCCTCCTGTGCAGTTAATTTAGATAGAAGTTTATGCCATCCCAGTAAGTTTATCTGTGATTCCAGTCACTTTTCCCCTATTCTTTGAATATGTTAAAAACACTTAGTCTCGCGCTCGGGGTAATAAGGCTTTTAGTAGGCAGATCTCATGAACGGATAAGGAAGGAATGGAATCATCTCAAGCACTAATGATATTCCGCATTTTGCAAAATGGACACTGGTAAAAGGAATTTCGGTCTAGACCTTTGCCACACGCACAAGCGTGTTGTTCTCGTTTAGACCATCGATAATGGCGCCGAGACCGGCCATGTTCCGGAGGTAGTCGATGGCGTCTTGGCTGATTTCTTCTCCAGGGACAAGGAGCGGGATGCCAGGGGGGTACACGGTCACAATCTCCGTCGAAACCCTACCGGCTGAATCATCCACATTCACAAGCTCGCTTTCGGAATAAAAGGCCTCGCGCGGCGTCATAGCAAAGCGATTCTGCAGCATCGGAGGATGGACCTTGTCCAGCGGCAGGAGCGTTCCTTGGAGCCCGGTCTCGATCGCAATAATGCGGAGCGCTTCCACCAGTTTGTTTAGGTCATCATGCCGGTCACCGATTGAAACGATTACGAGCACATGGAATGGATCGGCCATCTCCACCTGGATGCCAAATCGGTTGTTCAGCATCTGGGAAACGTGGTAACCCGAGAGGCCAAGGTCCGAGACCGTGATGGTAAGCTTGGTCACGTCCATGTCCGCCATACCGACCTGTTTGGCCCGGTCCTTCCCGAAACACGTGATACCGGGGATCATGTTGATCTCCGCACGCGCCTCTTCGGCGAGCTTGATGGTGCGGTTCAGGAGCTTTTTCCCTTCCGTGGCCATCTGCATGCGCGCCAAGTCCAAGGATGCCATCAGGATATAGGACGGGCTTGTCGTTTGAAGGAGCTTAAGCGTGTTCGTCACATCGTCTACGTTGATCCTGTCAGCCTTCGCATGGAGCATAGAAGCCTGAGTCATGCCGCCGACGATCTTATGGGTCGATTGCACGCAGAGGTCAGCACCGGCTTCGAGGGCGCATTTTGGGAGTTTGGGATTGAACTTGAGATGAGGGCCGTGTGCCTCGTCCACGAACACCAGGAGCCCCTTCTCGTGAGCATAGGGGATGATCTTCTCGATGTCGGCGCAAAGTCCATAATAGTTCGGGCTCGTGATCAGGAGCGCCCGAGCTCCCGGGCTGGCGTCGATGGCCTTTTTCACCGTGTCGAAGGTTACGTTCAGGGTGAGCTTGAGGTCGCGGTCAAAGACCGGCTGGAAAAAGATCGGTTGGGCTCCGCTCATGATAAGACCGGTAAGCACCGACCGGTGGCAGTTTCGTGCAATTAAGACCTTGTCCCCGGGTCCTGTCGTCGACGCCACCATGGCGTGGTTGCCCACCGTCGTTCCGTTCACCAGAAAATACGAACGGTCCGCTCCTGCTGACTTGGCGGCGAGCTCCTGCGCTTCCTTGATGACTCCGGTGGGATTCTGGAGCGAATCTACCTCGTCGAGCGTCGTGAGGTCGATTGAGAATATCCGAGGTCCTACGAATTTGCGGAACCGGGTGGATATGCCTTTGCCGCTTTTATGTCCGGGTGTGTGGAATGATACCTTGCGACTTTCGGCAAGGTTGACCATCGCGTCGAACAGGGGGGTGCGGAACTGCTCGTCCTCTATTCGGTTAGGAGGTTGACTCATTGTTTTATGTCATCCTACCAGCGGAAAAAGCCGCGAAAGGACTTTTTACAAGACCGCTAATGATAGGTGAAGAGGGGCGCATTGTCTTCGATGATCTTGGTCTCTTCTGCCAAAGCTTTTCGGATGTGTTTGGGCAGCATGTACATGCCCTGGTTCGTGATGCCATCGTAGTACCGGTTCTCGTCCTTAATCCTTTTTTTGATCATCTCATCAACGTGCTGAGGGGTGAACTTCCTCGGATCGAGGTTCTTTGAGGCTAAGGTGAAACCCCAAGGCAGGCCGAAGGAGGGGATGGACACTGCATAGGGCGCAACCACGGGAAATACGGAATTCAAGGTCTTGTCCACAGCCGTGAAGTTAAGCAGCTGGTGCAACGCCGTAGTTCCCGCCTGGAGGGAGATGGTGCCGTCCGCACTCAGGCGCTCCTTGACGATCTCGTAGAACTCGCGTGTGAACAGGAGATATGCCGGACCTTCTTCAACGGGCTCGGAAATGTCGATAATGATGGCATCGTAGCTGTCGGAGGTCTCTTCCAGATACTTGCGGGCGTCCATGTACCTGAGATCGGTTCTCGGATCGTCAAAAGCGCCTTGGTGCCACTCTGGGAGAAGTTCCTTAGACTTTTCGACCACTTCCTGGTCAATGTCCACCATCATGCAGTATTCGACTGACTTGTGGCGGAGCACCTCGCGCAGCGTGGCCCCCTCACCGCCGCCGACGATAAAGACGCGCTTCGGGTTAGGGTGGGTCAGGAGTGCAGGGTGAACCAGAGCTTCATGGTAGATGAATTCGTCGGTAAACGACGACTGCATCTTGCCATCCAAAACGAGGCAACGGCCGTAACTTCCACTGTCCATGATCTCCATCCGCTGATACTTGGTCTGGCTGGCATAGTGGATCATGCGAATGCCGTGAAGGTGCCCCTCCTCGGGACTCGTGTACTCAATGAACCACTTGTAGCTCTTGGGCTCTATCATGCT
>Ga0187779_10002005_pt1 | contig 12642 bp, 17 predicted proteins | sample 1015_Q2_SP10_10__FD_132435 | JGI IMG/M metagenome (GOLD analysis project Ga0187779, IMG submission 132435) | Tropical peat soil microbial communities from peatlands in Department of Meta, Colombia - 1015_Q2_SP10_10_MG | ecosystem: Environmental > Terrestrial > Soil > Wetlands > Peat | place... | reverse complement strand
TTCCAAGGTAGTGTTCGACCGCGGCGGGTACAAGTATCACGGCCGCGTGAAGGCGCTTGCGGATGCGGCGCGGGAAGCGGGGTTACAGTTCTAACTTATGTCGAAGCAAATTTTGCGTGACAGCTTGGCAGTGCGGCGGCTCCTGGAGGTGAACCCCTCGGATTTGAAGGATGACGTCATTGCGATCAACCGCGTCACCAAGGTGGTGAAGGGCGGCAAAAACCTTAGCTTTTCGGCTCTCGTTGTTGTCGGCGACAGCCACGGCCACGCCGGCTTCGGCATGGGCAAAGCCCGCGAAGTCCCCATGGCCATCAAGAAGGGCATCGAGCAGGCGAAGAAGAACTTGATCAAGCTGAACCTGAAGGGTTCCACAATTCCTCATCAGGTCACGGGATGGTACGGCTCGGCCCAAGTGCTGCTGAAGCCCGCGCCGGACGGCACCGGCGTGATCGCCGGCGGCCCGGTGCGCAAGGTGATGCAGGTGGCGGGCATCCAGAACGTGTTGACGAAGTCACTCGGCACCTCGAACCCGCACAACGTAATCAAGGCCACGTTTGCGGCGCTGCTCGGTTTGAAGGACGCGGCGCAGGTGGCGGAGACGCGCTCGAAGACGGTGGAAGAGATCAGCGGCAAACCCGCCAAGGCGGAAAAAGCGGCGGCGACAGAAAAGGCGGCAGAGGCATAAACCATGGCAGCAGAGAAGAAGGGCGCGAAGAGCGCCGGCACGGTAAAGATCAAGTGGGTTGTCAGCGCGATCAGTTGCACCGATGACATGCGGGCGACGATTCGCGGGCTGGGCCTGCGCAGAATGCATCAGGTGGTCGAGCGTCAGGATACTCCTGAGACGCGCGGCATGATCCACAAGGTGCGTCATCTCGTGGAAGTGGTGGGGTAAGCGATGGCGGATAAAGCAAAGAAGGAACACAACACGGTTTCGCTCTCGAATCTGGGGCCAGCGAAGGGCTCGCGCAAGCGCAAGGTGCGCGTGGGCCGCGGCATGGGCTCGAAGCTCGGCAAGACTTCCGGCGCCGGCAACAAGGGCCAGCAGTCTCGCCGCGGGTATTCGCGCCGCCGCGGATTTGAAGGCGGACAGATGCCGTTGCATCGCCGCATTCCGAAGCGCGGCTTCCACAATCCGTTCGGCGTGGAATTTTCCGTGGTCAACCTGGAGGAACTGAACGTGTTCCCCGCGGGAGAAACGGTGACGCCGGAATTACTGCGCGCGCACGGCTTCGTTCGCCGCGCCACGGGCCCGATCAAGGTCCTGGGCGACGGGGAGCTGAAGAACAAGCTCACCATTCACGCGCACGCGTTCAGTGCGTCGGCGAAGGAAAAGATTACCAAGGCTGGCGGAACGTTTGAGGTGGTAGCTTAATCCGCGGTAGCGGGGAAATGCGATGAACCGTTTCTGGCAAGCATTTACGAATCTCTTCCGGATCGAAGATCTGCGCAACCGGCTGTTCTTTACGCTGGCCCTGCTGGCGGTCTATCGGCTCGGCGCGCATATTCCCACGCCCGGCATCAACACCGCCCTGCTCGAGGACATCTTCAAGCAGAGCGCTTCGAACTCGATGCTGGGCATTTTCGATCTGTTCAGCGGCGGCACCTTCCGCCAGATGACGATTTTCGCGCTCGGCATCATGCCGTACATCACCGCGTCGATCATCCTGCAGTTGATGCAGGTGGTCTTCCCGTACCTGGAACGGCTGCAGAAGGAAGGCGAGCTGGGCCGCCAGAAGATTACGCAGTACACGCGCTACCTGACGATCGTGCTCAGCATCATCCAGGCGTCCACGATCGCCACCACGCTTTCCGGACGGAACTACGGCGGGCAATCGCTTGTCTATCACCCCGGCATCGGCTTCTGGCTGATGACGGTTCTCACGCTGACCACCGGTTCGGCCTTCATCATGTGGCTCGGTGAGCAGATCAGTGAGCGCGGCATCGGCAACGGCATGTCGCTCATCATTTTCGTGGGCATCGTGGTCGGGCTGCCGCGCGCCATCAACGACCTGTATGAAAAGGTCAAGACGCAGGCCTGGGGCGCGTTCACGCCGATGGCCGTTCTGCTTCTCCTTGCGTTGATGATCGCGGTCGTGGCGTTCATCGTTTACGTGGAAGGGGCGCAGCGCCGGATTCCGGTGCAGTACGCGAAGCGCGTTATTGGGCGCCGCGTGATGGGCGGGCAAGCTACGTACCTTCCATTGCGCGTCAACTCCGGCGGCGTGATTCCGCCGATTTTCGCCAGTTCGTTGCTAGCGTTTCCGGCAACCGCTGCTTTGGCGCTTGGCACGCGCTGGCCGTTTCTGAAAGGGATTGCGGACCGCTTGAAGTGGGGCGAGCCTCTCTACACCCTGCTTTACGTGACGATGATCATCGTTTTCGCGTTTTTTTATGTCGGGATCGTTTTCAATCCCACCGAGCTTGCGGACAATATGCGCAAGAACGGCGGGTTCATTCCCGGCATCCGCCCGGGGCGCAGCACCTCCGAGTACGTCAGCATCATTCTGAAGCGCTTGACGTTTATCGGCGCGGTGTACCTGGCGTTGGTTTGCATCCTGCCGGAATGGATGATCGCGGGTATCGCGCTGAATCACCTGCCCATCTGGCTCGGCGGAGACTGGTTTGACCGGCATTTTCCTAGTTGGATTTTGCATGGTCTTGGTGTGACGTTTTATTTCGGTGGCACTTCGCTCCTGATCGTTGTTGGCGTGGCGATGGATACCGTGCAGCAGTTGGAAGCACAACTCGTCATGCGGAATTACGAGGGCTTTGCGCGTAAAGGAAGATTGCGCGGCCGTCGGTAAGGCAGGGGAGACGAAAGCGTGGCGCTGGAACAGCGTCCTGTCGGAAAACTCGACCGCGCGGTGATTTTTCTGGGGCCTCCGGGCTCCGGGAAGGGAACCCAGGCGAAGGTGCTGGCAGGGAAGTATCAGGTGCCGCACCTTTCGACCGGCGACATGCTTCGCGAGCATATCGCCAAGGGCACGCCGCTCGGCGAGAAGGCCAAGCCGATCATGGCGCGCGGCGAGCTGGTGCCGGACTCGCTGGTGCTGAAGATGGTCGCGGAGCGGATTGAGCGGCCGGATTGCAGCCAGGGTTTTGTGTTCGACGGTTTTCCGCGGACGGTCACTCAGGCGAAGTATCTGGGTGAGTTGCTGAAGAGGCAGGGATTCAAGCAGCCGTTCGTGATTCACATGATCATCGGCACAGCGCTGCTCATCCGGCGCATTACGGGCCGAAGGATCTGTCAGGCAGGCGGCGAGATTTACAATGTTTACGACCGCCCGCCGAAGGTGGAAGGGATTTGCGATAACGACGGCGGCGAGTTGATCCAGCGGCCGGACGATCGCGAAGAAGTAATTAAGCCGCGGCTGCATGCGTACGAGAAGCTGACCGCGCCGCTGGTGAGCTACTACCGCCACCGCGGCGCCTTGCATGAAATCGATGCAAGCAAGAGCGTGGCGGAGGTAGAGGAAGAGATTGAGCAGGCTGTGGCAAGCATGCGCGGGGCGGGCTGAAGATGGCGATTCAATTACGCAGCGCCGCTGAGCTGGAAAAGATGTACCGCGCGGGCCAGGTTGTGCATGAAGTTTTGAGCGCCCTCCGGGAGCAAGTGAAGCCCGGGATGACGACGATGGACCTCGAAGAAATTGCCGTGAGGCTCATCGGGAAAGGGCCTGGCAAGCCGGCGTTCAAAGGGTATCGCGGGTATCCCTGCGTGCTGTGCACCTCGGTGAACAGCGAGATCGTTCACGGGATTCCCTCGCCGAAGCGGAAGTTGCGCGAAGGCGACATCGTCTCGATCGACTTTGGCATGGAGGTCGACGGGTACTTCGGCGATTCGGCGGTCACCGTGCCCGTGGGGGAGATTCGCCCGGAGTTGCGGAAGCTGCTGGACGTGACCCGCGAATCGCTGGACCGCGCGATCGACAAGATGCGCCCGGGCAACCGGCTGGGCGACGTCGGATACGCGGTGCAGAGCTGGGTGGAGCAGCACGGCTTTTCGGTGGTGCGGGAGTTTGTGGGACACGGCATCGGTACCAAGATGCATGATGAACCGAATCTTCCGAACTACGGCGAGCCGGGACGCGGAACGCGTTTGCAGGAAGGCATGGTCATCGCCGTCGAACCGATGGTGAATGCGGGCCGGCCGGAAGTGCAGATGCGCGGCGAATGGGTGGCGGAAACAGCCGACGGGAGTCCTTCGGCGCATTTCGAGCACACCGTGGCCGTCACCGCGAACGGCCCCTGGATTTTGACCCGGCCGAAAGGCGAGACCGGGCCAAGCTGGTGAGGGAAGTTGTAAGTAATAAGTTCTAAGTTTTAGGTTTTGAGCAGGAAGAAGGCTTCGCTTAGAACTTATTACTTAAGACTAGGAACTGTAGAGCAGACCTGGAGAAGTTCACGGAATTTATGGCCAAACAGCCGTTTGAAGACAGGAAGAAGGGCGAGAAAGGCGACTCCGGAAATCCGAAGGAGGACGCGATTGAAGTAATGGCGACAGTGCTGGAGCCATTGCCGAACGCGATGTTCCGGGTGGAGCTGGAGAACAAGCACAGGGTGCTCGCGCACGTCTCCGGCAAGATGCGGAAGAATTTCATCCGGATCCTGGCGGGAGACAAGGTCGCCGTGGAGCTTTCGCCGTACGATTTGACGCGCGGGCGGATCGTCTACCGCTATAAGTAGCGGGGCGAACAGCCAACAGCCTTAACCTTTAGCTCACAGCCAAAGGCGAGGCGGGCAGTAAACTTAAGACTTTTGGAATTGAGGAGTGAGTATGAAGGTTCGGGCTAGCGTGAAGAAGATTTGTGACAAGTGCAAAGTCATCCACCGCCGTGGTGTGGTTCGGGTCATTTGCAGCAATCCGAAGCACAAGCAGCGCCAGGGATGAAGCAGTCGTAAGTAATCAGTCTGAAGTAATAAGTAAGACTGAGACTTAATACTTAGAACTGAAAACAGGTTTTCGGCAGCAGAGCAGGAAAAGAGGGAGAGTTACTACATGGCACGTATCGCAGGTGTTGATCTTCCGCCGCAGAAGCGGCTTTGGGTCGGGCTGACCTCGATCTATGGCATCGGACAGGTGCGCGCGAAGAGCATTGCCGAAAAGGCGAATGTGGACTTCACGAAGAAAGTTCGCGACCTCACGGAAGACGAAGTGAACCGCCTCCGTACGGTCATCGAGCAGGAAGGGCGCGTGGAAGGTGATCTCCGCAAAGAGATCCAGATGAACATCCGGCGCCTGATCGAAATTCAGGCGTATCGCGGGATTCGTCACCGGCGCAATTTGCCGGTTCGCGGACAGCGGACGCATACGAACGCGCGCACGCGGAAGGGTCCGCGACGCGGCGCCGTTGCCGGCAAGAAGCAAGTGAAGGGCAAGAAGGGATAGGCAGCCAATGGCCTTAGCCTAAAGCTAAGGGCTAACGGCTGGCAGCTAACAGCTAGGTTGGGTCTCTGATATCTGATTACTGATAACCGATTTTAGGAGCAGAACGTGGCTAAAGAGCAGCAGAACGCAGCACCGGACGCGGCAGCGCCAGCGAAACCGGCAGCGGCATCGAAAAAGAAGAAGGAGTTCAAGAAGAAGAAGGAACGCCGCACGGTTCCCCACGGGCTCGTGCACGTGGCCGCGTCCTTCAACAACACGCAGATCACCATCACCGATCCGGATGGCCGCGTGATTTGCAACTCCTCCGCGGGCGCCATCGGATTCAAGGGTTCGCGCAAAGGCACGCCGTACGCAGCGCAGCAGGCTTCGCTGGCCGCCGCCAGCGCGGCGCGCGACCAGTTCGGCATGAAGAGCGTGGAAGTGCGGGTCAAGGGGCCGGGTTCCGGCCGCGAGTCCGCAGTGCGCGCTCTGGCCGCCGCGGGGCTGCACATCGTGGTGATCCGCGACGTGACGCCGATTCCGCACAATGGCTGCCGTCCGCCGAAGCGCCGGCGTGTGTAACGCAGCCAATAGTCATTAATCTTTAGCCGACAGCCAAGCAAGGCAAGATCAAGCTATTGGCTGGTGGCTAACGGCTAGAAGAGATCTTGCAAGATTGGTCGAAAAGATTCGGGAAGGGAGAAGAGAAGTTGGCAAGACATCGAGATGCAGTCTGCCGCCTGTGCCGCCGGGAAGGGCAGAAACTATTTTTGAAAGGGCTGCGGTGCTTCACGGACAAGTGCGCGATTGAAAAACGCAATTTCGTTCCGGGACAGCACGGGCAGTCGCGGCGCGCAAAGGTTGCGGGTTACGGTCTGCAACTGCGCGAGAAGCAGAAAGTGAAGCGCACCTACGGCCTGTTGGAGCGGCAATTCCGCAATTACTTCGAGAAGGCGGAGCGCTCCAAGGGACACACAGGTGAAAACCTGATCATTATGCTCGAGCGCCGCCTGGACAACGTGGTCTGGCGTGCCGGCCTGGCGTCCTCGCGGTCGCAGGCGCGGCAGCTCGTGCTCCACGGACACGTACGGGTCAACGGGAAGAAAGTGAACATCCCGTCGTACCAGGTAAATGTCGGCGAAGAGATCGCGATCAAGGAAAAGATGCACGAGAACGCGATGGTCCTGGAGGCGCGCAACGTCGCCCAGAGCCAGAGCGCCGTGCCTTGGCTGGAGCAGGAGCGCGATCAGTTCAAAGCGAAGGTTGTGGCGTTGCCGAAGCGCGAAGACGTGCAGACGCCGCCGATCAACGAGCAACTGATCGTCGAACTGTATTCGAAGTAAGGCGGGCCGCCAGCCGTTAGCTGTTAGCCGACAGCTAACGGGCGGAGCGGGGGAATTTGGCTGTTGGCCGACGGCTATCGGCTGATGGCTTGTACGGTTTTCGGGCTGTTTTGGGCAGCCCAGAAGGAAGGAAACACGATGTGGAAGGGATTTCAGAAACCGAAGCGTCTTGCGCCGGAGTTTGAATCGCTGACCGAAAAGTACGGGCGGTTTTCCGCTCAGCCGTTTGAGCGCGGGTGGGGCACGACGGTGGGGAACGCCCTGCGGCGCGCGCTGCTCAGCTCGATTGAGGGAGCGGCGATCACCGCGGTAAAGATCGAAGGAGTGCTGCACGAATTCTCCTCGATCCCGGGCGTCGTCGAAGATGCCACGGACATCATCCTGAATCTCAAGCAGGTGCCGATCAAGCTGAACAACGACCTGCCGAAGACGATCTACCTGAACGTGGAAGCGCCGGGCGTGGTGACCAGCGCGAACATCGAGGAAGATGCGGACTTCGCCGTCCTCGACAAGAGCGTGTACATCGCCACCGTCAGCGAAGGCGGCAAGCTGCGCATCGAAATGCGCGTGAAGAACGGCCGCGGCTACGTGGCGGCAGACCGCAACTATGACGAAGACCTGCCGATCGGGTACATCCCGGTGGACAGCGTTCACTCGCCGGTGCGCAAGGTCAACTTCGCCGTCGAGGCCGCGCGTCTCGGCCAGATGACGGACTACGAAAAGCTGATGCTGGAAGTGTGGACCAATGGCGCGATCACGCCGTCGGATGCCGTCGGCCTTGCGGCGAAGCTGGTGAAAGACCACATGAGCATCTTCATCAACTTCGAGGAGCCGGTGGAAAACGTGGAAGTGCCGACAGACACCGTTCACGACCCGCGGCTGGAGCACCTGGACCGCTCCGTGGAAGAGCTGGAGCTTTCCGTGCGCAGCTACAACTGCCTGAAGAACGCCAACATTCAGACCATCCGCGAACTCGTTCAGAAGAGCGAGAACGAGATGCTGAAGACCAAGAACTTCGGGCGCAAGTCGCTGAACGAGATCAAGGACATACTGGTGAAGATGGGCCTGAGCCTGGGCATGAAGTTCGACGAGCACGGCCGGATCATCTGGCCGCCGCTGCCGAGCCAGACCGCGATGCCGAGCTCGGAAGAGAATATCGGGCTGTAGGAAGTTTGAAGTTCTAAGTTCATAGTAATAAGTTCGGAGAGTCCGAGCCTTTACCTAAAACTCAGAACTAATAACTAAGGACTTTTTTTGAGGATCATGAAATGCGACATCTGAAGTCAGGATCGAAACTGGGACGCAATCCGTGGCACCGCCGCGCGACGTTGCGCAACCTTGTAACCAATCTGCTCGAACACGGGCGGATCACCACCACGCTGACGCGCGCGAAGGCGACGAAGCCCGTGGCCGAGAAGATGATCACTCTCGGCAAGCGCGACACGTTGCAGGCGCGCCGCCAGGCGGCCGCCTACATCATGACCCCGGCGGTCACCCAGAAGCTGTTCAGCGATATCGCGCCGAAGTTTGCCGATCGCGCTGGTGGCTATACGCGCATCATCCCCGCGGGCATTCGTGTTGGCGATGGCGCGAAGGTGGCCATTCTCGAGCTAGTGAGCTACGAGTTCAAGAAGAAGGAAAAGAAAGATAAGAGCAAATTGCAAGAAGCAGTAGAAGCCAAGAGTTAGGGCCCGCCTCCGCAGGGAAGTCTACAGCCCGCTCCGGGAAACCGGGGCGGGCTTTTTTTGTGGTCAGGGCGAGTGTTCGAGCCCTGCGGCAGTTGCGAGACGGCTAGCCAATAGCCGTAAGCCGTTAGCCAACAGCCAAAGACAAGGAAAAGCCAGCGGCTATAGGCCGCCGGCCAAACGGGTTTGTACGGCTCATAAGGCATAAGACGATGGGGTGCCACAGGGAATCGCACATAGACGAACCGCCCACCGGACAGCAGTACGTCCTTAGGTTGAAGTTATTTAGACTTATCCTTCATTGCCTTAAGACTTGCTTTCACCAGTTTCTTCACCAGTGTCGTTGGTATTGGCTTGCCCATTGGGAAGCTAACGATGGCTTTCGTTGAAGGATAACCTGCGAGTTCCTTCCTGTGTTCCTGTATTACTGGAGGGCGTACATGCAGACGTATGTGTGGTTTCTTGAAGCTGAACCAGGCAAACATCCCATCGTAATCAAATCCCGAATAAGAATACCCGGGCATTTGGAAATAATCGGTGCGTTCAGTGGCGCCAGGCGCCGCCGCTCGTATCGCGGCTCTCATCCTCGCCAAATTGCCTTGCGTCTCTCTCGGACATTTTGCTATGTATTCGTCCACTTCACTAGCTTTGCGTTTTGTCACGGTTGCATTCTCCCGTTGTCGTTTTTTCATGGCGGTCGAGATTGTAATTTCACCGACGGCTTTCGACACAACTATTTAGCCGCTAGGTTGACATTGGACAACCCAAATTCTAGGCATAAACGCTCTTTTTTTGGGGGTCAACATTCATCGCCCACGCCGCTGAAGTTCGTAGGGCGCGTGGGAAAGGCTTGGGAAAGGCGTTGGCCCGCCGACTTTCTAAGGATTGTTTCGTATGTTGGTGCTAAAGTATCCATGGAAGTTGTCTTCGCCGCGACTTTTTATTTTGTGACCATCTTGAATGCGAATTTCTGAGAAACGGAGAGGCAGATGAAGCTGCTGCGCTGTCTTGCTCTGATATGCTTTCTGCCAGGAACCTGTCACGCCCAGTTGCCGGAATACTATCAAACCATCAACCGCGTCACGTGGCTCTCGCCGAACATCGACGCGATTTTGCCCGCGTGGATTGCGCTCGGAATGACCGATATCCACAAGTACGCGAACATCGCGGCCGTGGGGACGGATCATGGCAAGCCCGCGACCATCCATACCCGGCAGGTTACCGGACACCTCGGCAACCTGACCGTGAACTTCCTTCAGCCAGCCGAAGGCCAGTCGAACTCCTACAACGATTTTCTGGAAAAGCATAAGGACGGCATTTTTTCTGTCGTCCATGAGGTTCCCACCAAGGAGGCGATGGACAAAGAGATTCAGCGCATGGCCGGCCTCGGAGTAAGTGTGCTGCAGCAGGTTACCTGTGAAATCGACCACACGCCGGTGACCTACACCTACTTCGACACGGAGCCGCTGGGCAAGTACGTTCTAGGCCTTGTCTACTGGCCGGGTGGAGCGCCCAGGCCTTTGGAGCAGAAAACGGTCTCACACATCGCTCCTGTGGTTCGCGATGCGGCTGCGGTTAACGGCTACTGGCAGAAGCTCGGCTTCCCTGGCTTTGAGCTGGAGCATGCTACGCCGCGCGACGATTCTCGCTATCGCGGCCAGCCGCTTTTGCTGGCGTTTGAGGTGGGCTTTCAACGGCTCGGCGCCATCAGTTATGAGTGGATTCAGCCGCCATCCACTCCACCCAATATTTATGAAGATTTCCTGAAGCGCCATGGCGAAGGCATTCAGCACATTGGCATGCCTGTAGACGATCTCTCCAAAGCTACTGCCGCCTATGAAAAACTCGGCTTTCCCGTGTGGCAGGCCGGAGCATGGGGGGATGTCGGAAAGCCTGATTCCGGGCAGTACCACTATATGGACACGGACAAAATCGGTGGCGTAAGCGCTGAGCTGATCCAAGCCTATTAACACCCCAATCAGACTTATCCAGCCGGAAACGCCTGCCACTTGTGCCGACGCGGGAAGGCGGATCGTTCTTACAACACATCCCTGAGCCGTACCCGTGCGCTAGAATGAGCCGAAATCCCAAAAATGTGACGGGAGGAACGGGAGATGGACTATCCGCAATTTGAGTTGAGAGACCAGGTGGCGCTGGTAACCGGAGCGGCGCGCGGCCTGGGGCGGGCAATTTCCCTGGCGCTTGCAAATGCGGGCGCTGAAGTGGCGCTAGGCTTGCGCAATGTGAACGAAGACGCGGGAATCACGGTGGAAATTCGCAAGCTGGGCAGGAAAGCGCTGCCGCTTCAGATGGACGTCAGCAAAATGGACCAGATCGCCCGCGCGGTGGATGAAACCGTGAAAGAGTTCGGACGGATCGACATCCTGGTGAACAACGCGGGAATTGCGCCGGGCAATCTGGTGGAACATGTGCGCGAGGAGGACTTTGACGCCACGCTGGCGGTGAATCTGAAAGGAACGTTTTTCGTGACCCAGGCCGTGGGGCGGGTGATGATCCAACAGAGGAAGGGAACCATCGTCAACATGAGTTCGCAGGCGGGATTTGCGGCGCTGCCGACGGAGTCGGTCTATTGCATGACGAAGGCGGGCATTGCGCACCTGACGAAATGCCTGGCAATCGAATGGGGCAAGTATGGGATCCGTGTGAACGCGGTGGCGCCCACGTTTATTTACACGCCAGGGACGGAGGATTTTCTTTCCGATCCGAGGAGGCTGGTCGACACAGTGGAACGGATCGCGGCGCTGCATCGCATCGGCGAGCCCATGGAAGTGGCGGGCGCGGTGGTGTTTCTGGCCTCATCCGCTGCCTCGTTAATAACGGGAGAGACGCTGTTGATCGATGGCGGCTGGACCGCGAGGTGAAGAGGTGTGGCGATTGACCCCTCGAAGCTCAGGGCAAGCTGAAGCTCCGACCCCGCTGCCACTATTTATGAGATGGCTTGTAGCTAAACAGGGCCGCGGCTATTGGTTCAGGTAATATTGGACGGTGGTGACGACGCGGACGGTTTTCATGAGGCTGGCGTCGGCATTGTAGTAGATGCCGCCGGCGTCACCGGGCTCGCCAGCGTCGCTGCCTTGATCGGCGGGAAGAATCGAGAAGACTCCCTGATTCGCCTGGCGGATCGCGTCGACTTTGCTGCCGGAATCGGAGGCGAAACGATCGGCGGCGGCGCGAGCGTTGCGCGTGGCTTCCGTGATCATGTCCGGCTTGATGGAATTGAGGCCGGTAAATTTGTAGGAGAGGCCTTGGCCGGGATTTCCGTTTCCGCCCAGGACAATTCCTTTCTGCAAAAGCTGCATGGTTTTCTGCGCGGCATTGGCGACCACGTCGACGCGCCCGGTGCGCACAGCGATTTGCTGCTCAACGATATAGCGATGCGGCGCGCGCTGGCCTCCGCCGTATTCGTTGGCTTGCGTGTCTACTACGCGAATGATGCCCAGTTCGATTTCATTTGGCTGGATGGTCTGCTGCTGCAGGAAATCCAGAATCACTTTTTTGTCGGATTCGGTTTTGGCGTAGAGCACTGTGAGATCGTCCCCTGCTTCCTTGTAAGTTAGCGGCCAGATGGCCAAGTCGGATTTGACGTTGCGTTCGACCAGGCCTTTCACGGTGACGTAGCGATCGGCGAGCCGCGTATTTTTGATCTGGATGCCAAGCACCCAACCGCCAACAATCAGTCCTACAGCAACCAGAAAACCGAGCGGGGCCAGCCCGCTGCGGTAACCCGCATTCGTATTTTCCATGATGGGAAAGTCCTCGAGATTCTCCGCCGCGACCCGGCCGAACGGCCGGTGGATTTAATTTAGCACGAAGCGGTGGAGAGGGGTACGGGGCCGGGGGGAAGAGGAGAAGTGTAATAGTCCAAAAGCGTGGTAGTTAACAAAACATGAAAAAATCGAAAATTGCGCAAGTGCGAAGGAGAAAGAAGTTAGCAGAATTAGGGCTTGCAGGTGCAGATTCTGCAGGAGTTACAGGCGCTTTGTTTTGATAATGATGTGCAAGTGCAGAATCGAAAGGGGTTGCCGGGCGAAATTTTGCAAGTGTAGATTCTGAAGCGGTTAGTTTGCAGCATACCTAAAGACCGCATCATTTCGCGAATTCGGCGCTGGTCTTTGGAATTTCGGGATTGGCGGGTCTTGCCGATTCGGTGGTTTCGTTGTCGCCATCGTTGTCGTCGTCCTCGTCGCCAGACTCCAAAGCGGGAAGATCGTTGTGATGGCTC
>Ga0187779_10002003_pt1 | contig 12656 bp, 13 predicted proteins | sample 1015_Q2_SP10_10__FD_132435 | JGI IMG/M metagenome (GOLD analysis project Ga0187779, IMG submission 132435) | Tropical peat soil microbial communities from peatlands in Department of Meta, Colombia - 1015_Q2_SP10_10_MG | ecosystem: Environmental > Terrestrial > Soil > Wetlands > Peat | place... | reverse complement strand
CGCCTCCGAGGCGCACGTAGAACGAGCTGTCCTTGGCGAAATCAGCCTTTTCCTTGGCGATGTCGCGGTGCATGTCACGGCCCGTCGCGTCCTTCGGATCCCAGACGCCCTCGTGGCCCGTCTCGGGAATTGTGTAGAAGGTCCACAGCAGCTTGCCGTCGTTCGCGTCGAAGGCCTTCACGAAGCCGCGGATGCCGTATTCGCCACCGTTGGTGCCGATGATCACCTTGCCGTCGACGACTGCAGGCACCATGGTTTCCGAATACCCTTTTTCCGGGTCCGCGATCTGCGTCTCCCAAAGCAGCTTGCCCGTCTTGGCGTCCAGCGCCACCAGCTTGGCGTCGATCGTCCCCATGAACAGCTTGCCCTCGGATGCCGCCACGCCCCGGTTGTTGTTTCCGCAGCAGACGGTGACGATCGGGCCCAGCTTGTGCTTGTAGTGCCAGTATTCCTCGCCGGTTGTCGCGTTGATTGCGTAGACGTGGTTGAACGACGTGGTCAGGAACATCACCCCGTTGACGACGATCGGAGCGGTCTCCATCGACTCCAGCACTGCCGTCTGGAACACGAACGCTGGTTTGAGCTTGCCGACGTTAGTGGTATTGATCTGGTTGCCCGCATAGAAGCGGGCGTTGTCGTAGCTGCCGTTCGGATGTAGCCAGTTCTTGGCATCGCCAGCGGCCCCGTCGAGCATCGCCTGCGACACCGGGATCAGGTTCGACGACATGGGAGCCGTCGTCGTTGTTGCACTGCCCGAAACCTCTTGCGCGGCCGCGGACGCCGCGAGACCGACCGCGAGCCCCACTGGAGCAGCTACGGCCAGCGCCCTGCTGATATCGAATGCCATGGAACCTCCTCTGTTGTGCGATTCTTCTTGGTGTCGCCGGCGGGACGGGAACGAGCCCTTGATTCCGCAATGCGCCCATGAGTTATAGTCCAAGCTGGGCGGAAATGCAATTTGTCGGCCCAGCCGTTACCCGCCTCTTTGCGTCGCTGAATTCAGGAACACATCTCATGCTTCTAAGAGCCTTCTGCCTGGCCCTGCTCGCCCTCACCTTTGCCCAACCCGGGACCGGACAGGACCTTTCGCTCAACACCCGCCTTCTCGCGGCGGCTCGTGCAGGTGACGAACCCGGTGTCAAGCAAGCGCTCGCGGACGGCGCCGCCGTCAATGCCCGCAACCGTTTGGGCGAAACCGTCCTCGTGATCGCGCTGAAGGACAACCGGAGCACGATGGCGCTGCAGATGATCGACGCGGGGACCGACGTCAACCTGGCTGCCGCCAACGGCATAACGCCGCTGATGGCAGCCGCGCACGGCGGCCATGTCGAAGTCGTCAGGACCCTGCTGGCCAAGGGCGCGGACGTCTCTGCCGTGGATCAGTTGAAAAAGAGCGCGATGACTTATGCGGCAGGCCAGGGCCACACCGAGGTCGTGGTGCTCTTGCTCCGGGCCGGCGTCGATGCGAACACCGTTTACGCACACGACCTGACCGCGCTGATGTGGGCGGCGGGCTACGGCAAGACCGAGACCGTCAAGACCTTGCTGGATGCCGGCGCCAGGCCGGACCTGAAAGACGATCGAGGCAAGACGGCACTCGACATCGCGCGCGACGGCAACTATGTCGAAACGGTCAAGCTGCTGGAAAGCTCCGGCGGGGGTTAGGAAACCTTAGTGCCCGCCTTCCCGGCGGGCGAGCTTTCGCCACGAGGAAGTCGAGGTTTGCGCCGAGCGCAGCCACATGCGCCACAGCAATCCGTCGCGGTCCAGAAAGTGGTGCTTGAGAGCAGCCGCCAGGTGCAACGCGATCGCGGCGACCAGCACCCAGCTCGTGACGAGATGCGCGACGCTGAGCGCGTCTTTCAGCGCGACATTCTTCGCGGCCCACGCGGGCAGCAGCAGGCCGAAGTAGCGAACGGGGTAGCCGCTGACTGCGGAACCCAGGTACCCGGTCAGCGGCTGGACGAACAGGCACAGATAGAGCAGCCAGTGATTGCCGCGTGCGGCCAGCGCCTGCCAGGTAGGCATCGGCGGCAGGGTCGGAGGGCGGTGCGTCGCGCGCCAGGCGAGCCGGACAACCATCAGCAGCAGAATGGTGAGCCCGATCGACTTGTGCAGGTTGAACGCGTTGACGCGCGGACCGGCAGGATCCTTGGGTATCTCCTGCATCCACCAGCCAAGCGCGATCTGGCCCATGACCGCTGCCGCTATGAGCCAGTGCAGCACGATGGCCGTCGCCGCGTAGCGGTCCGGCCGAGTCGGGTCTGAAATCGATGGGGTGTTCACGCGGATGTCGGAACTCCCTGCCGAAAGAGGCACTGGTCGCCGACGTCAGCTGCATGTCGCGACCGCCGTCGCTTTGGTCAGGCACTCGGGCGCAGGCATTCGACCGGGAAGCATCACCGCTTGTTCAACCGTGGCACCCGCTAGCGTAGCGCTTGACTCGCGTGAAGTCACGCCCGTGATATCGTCCGTCGCCCGTCGCGCGCCGCGGGCTCTCTGCTACCCTTACGCGCAGTCATCGCCCGGAGCACGGATTCCGGCCGAATGCTGCCGCCCCGAGCCTTCATGAACCGCGTGATTCCCGCGCGAGCAACCATCGCGGTCCTGCTGGGAGGGCTTGCGGGACTCGCACCATTCGCTCTGGACACCTACTTGCCGGCGTTTCCGGAAATCGCGGCCTCCCTCGGCGCGAGCCACGCGACGGTGCAACAGTCCCTGACCAGCTATCTCGCCCCCTATGCGGCGATGATGTTGCTGCACGGGCCGATCTCGGACCGCTACGGCCGGCGCGCGTCGATCATCGGCGCGCTGCTGCTCTTCTGCGTGGGCAGCCTCGGATGTGCCACGGCGCAGAGCATCGAAGCGTTCCTCGGCTGGAGAATGCTGCAAGGGCTTTCGGTCGGGGCGACGACGGTCGTCGGTCGCGCACTCGTCCGCGACCTGTTCGAGGGAGGAATGGCCCAGCGCCTGTTTGCCCAAGTGAATCTCGTGTTCACGCTCGCTCCGGTGGTAGCGCCGATCGTTGGCGGCTATCTGCTCACTACGTCCGGGTGGCGATCCATCTTCTGGCTTCTGCTCGCCTATCCACTCGTGTTGCTGGCAGCCACCTGGCGCTGGCTCCCGGAGACGCTTCCCGGGAAGAACCGCATCCCGCTGCGATGGGTCTCTATCGTCGGAAATTTCGGCGCGTTCGGCCGCAAGCCGGCTTTCGGTGCGCTCACGCTCATGGTGGCCGCGAGCTTCTGCGGCTTTTTCGTGTACGTGCTGGCAGCGCCTTCGTTCGTGCGCGATGTCCTCGGTCTACAGCCGACCGAGTTCGCGTGGCTGTTCATCGCCACGGCCAGCGGGACGATGCTGGGGTCGTGGTGGGCAGCACAACGCGCCGACGCGACGCCACCGCTCATCACCATTCGAGCGGGACTGTCGCTTTGCGCCGCCGCGGTGCTTGTCAATGTCGGGTATCACGCCATGCTGTCGCCGACGGTGCCGTGGAGCGTGCTTCCGCTGACGATCTACTGCTGCGGCAATGCGCTCATGCTGCCCGCAGCGACTCTGCTCGTCCTCGATACCTCGCCCCTTCCGAAGGGTGCGACGTCGTCGCTGCAAAGCTTCTTGCAGATCAGCTGCGCGATGCTGACTTCGGCGATTGTCGTGCCTGCTGTAGGCCATTCAGCGTTCCTGCTCGCGTTGGCCATGCTCGCGTGGTGGTCGGTCTCGAGCCTGTCCTGGCTGGCCTTCCATCGGCTTCGACCAGGGCCCGCTGACAAGCCTACATCCCCTCGCTGAGGAGTCCCGCGCGCAGCGCGATCAAGGTTAGCTCCGCGGCGTTCTGCGCATTTAATTTCTGCTTGATGTTGTAAAGATGCGTGCCTACCGTGCGTGGGCTCAGCGACAGCAGCTCGGCGATCTGCGCAACGCTCTTGCCTGCCGCAAGATGCAGGAAGACCTCGAACTCCCGCTCGGACAGCATGTCCACTGGGCTCTGCGCGCCCTTCGATGCCTGAACCGCGAGCTTCTGCGCGATGCCCGGCTCGACGTACGACACCCCCCGGGCAACGACATTTACCGCCTGCAGAAGCTCGGCAGGCGCCCCTCGCTTTGACAGGTAACCGAGCGCCCCCGCCTTTATCGCGCGGCGTGGGTAACTGGTGTCCTCGTGGGCCGACAGCACGAGGATGCGCGCTGCCGGATCGCGGGCCAAAATCCGGCTGATCGCCTCCAGTCCGCCCATCCCTGGCATCGCGATGTCGATGACCAGCACATCGGGGTTGAGCTTGAAGTAGAGACTGCAGGCTTCTTCCCCCGTGTCCGCCTCGCCGAGCACCCGACACTTGCCTTCCGTCTCCAGCAAGAGCCGGAACCCCATTCGGACGATGGCATGGTCATCGGCGAGCAGCACGGTCGTGGACGCGCTCTCGGCTTGCGTCATGTCCTTCATGGGCGGCGTCCGGTCAGACTTCGGCGATGGCAGGCAGCGGAAGGCGCACCCGCACCGCGAGACCCCCCAGCAGGCCCTTGGCGAAGCCGAAGCTTCCGCCCAGCGACTCGATTCGCTCGCGCATGCCCCGCACGCCGAACCGATCAGCCTTGGCGAGATCCGTCTCGGCGACGCCCTTGCCGTCGTCCTCCACCGTCAGCAGGAGCTCATCCTGGCCTGCGCGAAGCGTGACGACGCAGCGCGTCGCATGCGAATGCTTGACGACGTTGGTGAGGCTCTCCTGGACGACGCGGTACAGCGCGATCGCCAGTTCATCGGAGACGGCACCGAAGTTGCCGCTCGTGGCGAGCTCGAACGCCAGTTCGCGGTGGTGCGCGCGATGATCGTCCACGAGATCGCGCAACGCTTCGACGAGGCCCAGCTCATCGAGGGCGAGAGGTCGCAGTCGCGGTACGAGGTTGCGCATTCCTTCCTGCAGGCGAACGGCGAGCTCCTCGATCATCCTGACGCGCTTCGCAGCGTCGCCGGAGAGTGCTCCCTGCCCTATCGACGCCACGATCGACCGGATCGCGGTGACGGTCTGGCCAAGCTCATCGTGCAACTCACGCGCGAGGAATCGGCGTTCTTCCTCCATGCGCGCATGGACATCTCGCGCCAGTGCACGTTCGTTTGCGAGCTGCGACCGGACCCCTTCGGCCTGCTCGCGAATGCGTAAGGTGTCCTGCACGGCGGCCGCCATGCGGTTGAAGCTTTCGCCGATCTGTCGTGCCTCCCGTCCCTCAAGCAGCGGCAGCCGCGTATCCAATGCTCCGTGCTCGACACGAGACAGAGCACCAGCGATGCGCTCGAGTGGCGCGACCGCGCGACCGGTGAACCAAAACACCGCGGCGTTGGCGACGACGAGAAAGACCCCGGAGATCAGCGCGAAGCGATACAGGTTATCCCAGGCATCGAGAATCGCACGCGAGGCGTTCGGCGACACGCGGAGCATCGCCCCCCGGAGCGGAATCGCCAACGGTGAGGTCCTTGGAGTCATGAGCCTCGAGAACCATTCGGGCGCATCGCGTCCAGCCTTGTAGGTGGCTGGCGGGGAGCGGTACAGCACCGTGCCGTCGTCGGCGACCAATTCGATTTCGTTGGCGCGCACGCGCCCGAGGCGGGCAAGGAAAGACCTCATCCACGCAGGGTCCGCGCTTTGGTCGATCCTCGCGATGCCGTCGAGGAGTTGCCCGGCGATGCGGCTGGAGGCCTCCATTTCCTCGGCAACGGAGCGGCTCGAGTCGTCGATCTCGACGACGACGAGGGTGCCGATGAACAACAGCATCAGCACCGTTATCGCGATATTGATCTGCAGTCGAAGGCTCATAATCGAATACCCGCCGCCCCGGGCGGGCCGCCGCTATGGTGCCGGATCGGACCCCTTCGGGTCGGCATCGAAATTCATGATTTTCATGACCATCGGCACGTGGATTCTACGGCATCTGTGCCCACCGCGGCCTGCATAATAGGAGTGCTCCGAAAGGCAGTTGCTCGGGGTGTAGAGAAAAACTCCAGGAGGTTGCAATGCAATGGTCCAAGCCGTCCTTCCAGGACATTCGCTTCGGCTTTGAAATCACGATGTACGTCGCCACGCGGTAAGTAAGTGGCGCGGCGCCTCGTCGCATTCACGGGCAAGGCGCCGCTTTTGTGCGAGTCAAGGTTCTCGGCTCTGCGGCAGGCGGCGGCTTCCCGCAATGGAATTGCAATTGCCGCAACTGCGCGGGGCTGCGCAGCGGCACTCTGAGGGCGCAGGCCCGCAGCCACTCCTCGATCGCGGTAAGTAGCGACGGGGCGAATTGGCTCCTTTGTAACGCATCGCCCGATATCCTGGCGCAAATCCGTGCGACACCCGAGTTGCAGCGACGCCACGCGCTGCGCGGGTCGAGCATCGTCGCGGTCGCTTTGACCGACGGGCAGATCGATCATGCCGCGGGACTGCTGCTGTTGCGCGAAGGAGAGCGGCTTCCGGTCTACGCCACCGAACTGGTGCGCGAGGATCTCACTCAGGGCTTTCCCGTGCTGCGGCTGCTCGATTTCTTCTGCGGTGTCGATTGGCACCCCATTTCGATCGATGGAAGCTCGTTCGCCATTCCCGGAATCGAAGGGCTCGAGTTGAAAGCGCTGCCGCTGGCGAGCAAGCCCGCACCGTTCTCGCCGCGACGGGAGGCGCCCCAGCCCGGAGACAACATCGGCCTGGTGATGCGCGACAGGCACTCGCGACGTAGCGTCTTTTACGCTCCCGGCCTCGCCCAATGGGACGATCGCGTGCGCCGCGAAGTCGCCGGCGTGGATTGCCTGCTGCTCGACGGGACCTTCTGGACCGACGACGAGATGATCAGGGTCGGGGTCGGCCACAAGCACGCCCGCGAGATCGGTCATTTGCCGCAGGCCGGCGACGGTGGAATGATCGAGCACCTGCGCGAGTTCGCGAATGCGCGTCGGATACTGATCCATATCAACAACACCAACCCGATTCTCAATGAGGACTCCGACGAGCGCCGTCTTCTCGAGCGTGAGGGGATCGAAGTCGCGTTCGACGGCATGGAGCTCGTGCTATGAGCGAGCCGTACAGCCGCCAGGAGTTCGAGGCACGGCTGCGAGCACTGGGCAGCCGCTACCACATCCATCATCCGTTCAACGTGCGGATGACTGACGGACAGCTGGCACCGCACCAGATCCGAGGGTGGGTGCTCAACCGCTTCTACTATCAGTTCAGCATTCCGATCAAGGATGCGGCGATGCTGTCGAATTGTCCGGATCGCGGCGTGCGCCGCGAATGGATCCAGCGCATCCTCGATCACGACGGGCACGGCGACGACGCCGGAGGAATCGAAGCCTGGATACAGCTCGGCGAGGCCGTCGGGATCGCGCGAGCCGAAATAGTCTCCCTGAGACACGTTGTCCCCGGGGTTCGCTTCGCGGTGGATGCGTATGTGAATTTCGCCCGCACCCGCCCCTGGCAGGAAACGGTCTGCGCCTCGCTGACGGAGCTTTTTGCCCCGAATATCCACGAGCAGCGCCTCGCCAGCTGGCCACAGCACTATCCTTGGATCGATCCCAAGGGCCTTGCCTATTTCCGGAACAGGCTCTCCGAAGCCCGTCGCGACGTAGCGCACGGACTCGCCCTCACGCTCGACTACTTCACCACCCGTCCGCTGCAGGAGCGCGCGCTCGAGATCCTTCGCTTCAAGCTCGACGTGCTGTGGAGCATTCTCGATGCCGTCCAGAACGCCTACCCGGACGAGGCAACGGCCCCGGCGGAGGCGGCTCGTGGCTGAAATCATGCTGCAGGCGAGACCCGTGCTGCGCTCGCTGTACCGGCTGCAATGGGAAGATGCGCAGCAGGCCTGGGTGCTGCTCTACCCGGAAGGCATGGTTCGCCTGAACGGTCCGGCATCTGAAATCCTCAAGCGCTGCAACGGCGCCACCAGCGTTTCCGCGCTCGTCGACGACCTGGAGCGCGCGTTCAGCGCTACGGGGCTGCAGGATGACGTGAACGAGTTCCTGACCGAGGCTGCCAGCCGTGGCTGGATCGAATTCGCCGAATAGGCCGCCTCTGCCCGGACCGCCACTCTGGCTGCTCGCGGAGCTGACCTACCGGTGCCCGCTGCACTGTGCCTATTGCTCCAATCCCCTCGACTTCGCAAGGGTCGAGGACGAGCTCTCGACCGAGGAGTGGAAGCGCGTATTCCGCGAAGCGCGTGCCATTGGCGCCGTGCAGCTCGGATTTTCCGGCGGCGAGCCGATGATGCGCGAGGACCTCGCCGCTCTCGTTGCCGAAGCGCACCACCTGGGCTTCTACACCAACCTGATCACCTCCGGTGTCGGATTGAATGAGGTGCGCATCGAGGAGCTCAAGGCAGCGGGCCTCGACCACATACAGGTGTCGTTTCAGGACTCGACCAAGGAGATCAACGATTTCCTGTCGAGCACGCGGACTTTCGATCTGAAGCTGAAGGTTGCGCGGCTCGTGAAGAGTCACGGCTACCCCATGGTGCTCAATGTGGTGCTGTCGCGGCTGAATATCGACCATATCGACAAGATCATCGAATTGGCCATCGCGCTCGAGGCTGATTTTCTCGAGCTCGCGAACACTCAATACTACGGCTGGGCGTATCTCAACCGCGACCATCTCCTGCCGAGTCGCGCCCAGATCGAGCGCGCCGAGCAGGTCACCAACGCTTATCGCGCAAGAATCGGCGAGCGCATCAAGATGTTCTTCGTCGTGCCGGACTACTACGCCGATCGTCCCAAGGCGTGCATGAACGGGTGGGGCTCGGTTTTCATGACCATAGCGCCCGACGGACTTGCGCTACCTTGCCAGGCCGCTCGGATGCTGCCTGGAATTCGATTTCCGAACGTCCGCGAGGCGAGCATTCGTGAGATCTGGTACGGCTCTCCCGCGTTCAACGCCTATCGGGGCGAAGACTGGATGCACGAGCCATGCCGTTCGTGTCCGGAGCGCACGAGGGACTTCGGCGGCTGTCGATGCCAGGCGTACATGTTGACCGGCGAGGCCGCGAACGCCGATCCGGTGTGCGCGCTCTCCCCTCATCACCATCGTGTCACCGACGCCATCGCCCGCACGCGGGTGGAGCGGTCCCCCGTGCCGCAGCCGCTGATCTTTCGTGAGCGTGCGGCTTCCGCCAAGTTCGTCTCGGGTTGACCCCGCGCGGACTATGAAGCGATGGACGTCGCGATCCGGCGCGAGCTCGCCCTTTCCCTGCCGAGCCCCCAGGACGGTCAGAGATACCGCGCGTGGAAGCGCAGGTGGTCCTCGATGAAGGTGGCGATAAAGAAATAGCTGTGGTCGTAGCCCTCCTGAAGGCGCAGCTCGAGCGCGACTCCGCGTCGGGTGCACGCCTCGCGGAGCAGGTCCGGGCGGAGCTGCGTTTCCAGAAACTGGTCGCTGGTGCCCTGGTCGACGAGCAACGGAGGACCACCCCACCCGCGATCTTCCAATAGCGCCGTGGCATCGTATTGGCGCCAGCGTGCGCGGTCGCCTCCCAGATATCCGCCGAGCGCCTTCTCGCCCCATGGGCAGCGCATCGGCGAGCAGATGGGGGCAAAAGCCGAAACCGACTTGTAGGCGCCGGGATTCCTGAGCGCAAGAACGAGTGCGCCGTGGCCGCCCATGGAGTGGCCGAGGATTCCGGCTCGAGAGCCGTCGACCGGAAAACTCGAAGCGACTACGGCCGGCAACTCCTTGGCGACGTGGGAATACATCCGGTATCCGCTCGCCCAGGGAGATTCGGTCGCATCGACATAGAAGCCGGCGCCGAGGCCGAAGTCGTAGCTCGCTCCTTCGCCGGGAAGATCGAGACCGCGAGGGCTCGTGTCCGGAACGACGATGGCGAGGCCGAGCTCCGCAGCAACGCGCTGCGCGCCGGCCTTGACGATGAAGTTCTCTTCCGTGCAGGTGAGGCCCGAGAGCCAGTAGACCAGCGGCACTCGCGCACTCGCCGCCTGAGGCGGCAGGAACACCCCGAAACGCATGGAGCAGCGAGTCTCGATCGACTCGCAGGCATAGGTTCCCTGCACCCCGCCGAAGGACTTGCTCTGCGAGATCGTCCTTACCGTCATCCTCACCAACTCATCGGCGCTTGCGTTCGTCCGGCGCGCAAACAGCCGGGCTCGGCGCCGTACCGGCGCCGACCCCGCCTTGCCATTCGTAACCCGGCCCTACGGGACCCTGCACACCCGCTAGGCGTGGTAGAGCGTGCCCTTCGCCTTGGCGGCTTGCGTCGCGATGAAATCCATGAGCGGCGGCGACAAGCAGTCGTAGGGCTCCAGACGGAGCTCTTTCAGTCGGGCACGAACTGCGCCCATTTTCGCCGGGTCGGCGCCCGACTCGATGATCGACGAGACGAAGGCCGCGAATTCCGGCGGCGCCCAGCCCGGATTCGACGACAGCTCGGTGTGGAAGAAATCGAAGCCGTACAGCGGATGCGCCTTGTTCTCGATGCGGCCGTACATGTGAACGCCGCAGCCGGTGCACGCGTAGCGCTGGATCGCCGCGCTCGCATCCACGATCTTCAGCTTGTCTGCGTTGGCCGTGACACTGAGGTTCTCCCGCGGCGTAACCGCGATCTGAGAGAACAGCGCGCCAGCCGGTTTCCAGCACTTGGTGCAGCCGCAAACGTGGTTATGCGCGCACTGGCCCTTGATCGACACCGTAACCTTCTTGTCGGAGCATTTGCAAGACAGCGTACCGCCCGCGAAATTCGCGGCAGCCGGCTTGAGGCCCTGATCGACGCCCGGATGAATGGAAGTTGCCATTGCCAGTTCCTCCTTTTGATCGAGCTAACAAAACTCGTGATTCACAGACTCACGCTCACAACAACTGTCCGCGTGCCCTGATAGTGCGGACTTAGTAGGTGACCACCGCCCGTATCGATTTCCCCTCGTGCATGAGATCGAATCCCTCGTTGATGCGATCAAGAGGGAGAACGTGGGTTATCAGATCGTCGATGTTGATCTTGCCGGACATGTACCAGTCGACGATCCTGGGAACATCGGTACGGCCGCGCGCACCCCCGAAAGCCGTGCCCTTCCACACGCGGCCGGTGACGAGCTGGAACGGTCGCGTCTTGATCTCCTGACCCGAGCCCGCGACGCCGATGATCACCGACACTCCCCAGCCGCGGTGACAGCATTCCAGCGCCTGCCGCATGACATCGACGTTGCCGATACATTCGAAGCTGTAGTCGGCGCCGCCGCCGGTCAAGTCGACCAGATAGGGCACCAAATCCCCCTTGACCTCCTTCGGATTGACGAAGTGAGTCACGCCGAACTTGCGGGCAAGCTTTTCACGCGCTGGATTGACGTCGACGCCGACGATCATGCCGGCGCCGGCCATCCGCGCGCCCTGAACAACGTTGAGGCCGATGCCACCCAGGCCGAAAACGACTACGTTGGCGCCCGGCTCGACTTTGGCGGTGTTGATGACCGCGCCGATGCCCGTAGTCACACCGCAGCCGATATAGCAGACTTTTTCGAAGGGCGCGTCCTCGCGAATCTTCGCCACCGCGATCTCCGGCAGTACCGTGAAGTTGGCGAAGGTCGAGCATCCCATGTAGTGGTACAAGGGTTTGCCATTGAGCGAAAAGCGGCTGCTGCCGTCCGGCATGACTCCCTTACCTTGGGTCGCCCGGATCGCCGTGCACAGATTGGTCTTGCGCGACAAGCACGACTTGCACTGGCGGCATTCCGGCGTGTAGAGCGGTATGACATGGTCGCCCTTCTTGACGCTCGTCACCCCGGCTCCGATATCGACCACGACGCCAGCCCCCTCGTGGCCCAGAATGGCCGGGAAGAGCCCTTCCGGGTCGGCCCCGGAACGCGTGAATTCGTCCGTATGACAGATGCCGGTCGCCTTGATCTCGACCAACACCTCCCCGGCCTTGGGGCCGTCCAGCTGCACCTTCTCTACGACCAGCGGCGCCCCGGCCTTATAAGCTACAGCGGCACGAACATCCATGACGCCCTCCTTTGCTCATCAGTAGACACTCGTCACGACGTTACGGGTGTCCGGGTGTGAAGCATTGGTGGACTCCAACAGAGCCACCTCGCGCGAATCCCCGCAATCCCAGACACGACCTATTCGTTCATCAAGCAGTGCTTCTTTGCTTCTGCCTGCATTTCGCGAAACGATGCCGCTATCTTGCGTCCGTCCTTCATGTCGCGCATGACGCCGCCCCGCTCGCCGGCAATCGTCGTGGCGTTGGCGATGGTGGACAAGTCGACCCAAGTCGCGTAATCGACCTTTGCCGCTATCTCGTCGATCGCGCAGGAACACTTGTACATCGACTCCTGTGGCGGCGCCTTGCTCGACCGCATGCAGTCGAGAACGAATTCGACCCGCGCCCGCGTCGGAAAATCATTCGCATAGGCGAGCCCCGCGGTTACAGCCATCAACAGCGCACCGTAGAGTCGTGGAGCCATCACCAAAATCCGCCCAGCTACCGCGGCTGGCCGCTGTCTGCTAAGAATACACCCGCCCAGAGATCGCATATCACTTGATGCCATGCATTCGCGCGAGCTCGAGCTCGAGATCCGCGGCCAGCTTCTCGTCGAGGACGCCAAGCCTGGTGCGGGCGTCGCGCAGCTCGACCTCGTTGCCGAGCACAGCATGGGCGATCGCCAGACCGTACCAGGCAGCTGGATCATCGGGCGT
>Ga0187779_10002001_pt1 | contig 12662 bp, 12 predicted proteins | sample 1015_Q2_SP10_10__FD_132435 | JGI IMG/M metagenome (GOLD analysis project Ga0187779, IMG submission 132435) | Tropical peat soil microbial communities from peatlands in Department of Meta, Colombia - 1015_Q2_SP10_10_MG | ecosystem: Environmental > Terrestrial > Soil > Wetlands > Peat | place... | reverse complement strand
CACGCTCCCGTCGATCCGCCTCGCCGTGATCTACGGCGTGATCCTGACCACTGCCCGCTCGCTCGGCGAGTACGGCGCGGTCGCGGTCGTCTCCGGACGGATCCAGGGCGTGACGGAGACGGCTACCCTCCGCGTGCAGGAGCAGTACGAGAACTTCGACCTCGCCGGCGCGTACGCGATCTCCCTCGTGCTGGCCCTCGGGGCGGTTCTCGTCCTGCTCACGACGACCCTGTTGAAGCCGAAGGAGGAGGTCGTGTAGATGTCGATCGAGGTACGACGCGTGCTGAAGCGGTTCGGCGCCTTCCAGGCTCTCGACGACGTGTCGCTCCACGTCGAGGGCGGCTCGCTGACCGCGCTTCTCGGTCCCAGCGGCTCGGGCAAGTCGACCCTGCTCAGGATCATCGCCGGGCTCGAGACGCCGGACGCCGGAGACGTGCTCATCTCGGGCGAGCTCGCGACGGCAGTCAAGCCGCAGAAGCGAAACGTCGGCTTCGTCTTCCAGCACTACGCGGCGTTCAAGCACATGACCGTGCGGGACAACGTCGCGTTCGGCTTGAAGGTGCGCAAACGGCCGAAGGACGAGGTTGGCGATCGCGTCGCGCTCCTGCTGGAGCTCGTGCAGCTGGAGGCGTTCGGCGATCGCTACCCGTCGCAGCTCTCCGGCGGCCAGCGCCAGCGGATGGCGCTCGCGCGGGCGCTCGCGCCCGAGCCGGAGGTGCTCCTCCTCGACGAGCCCTTCGGTGCGCTCGACGCCCGCGTGCGAGCCGAGCTGCGCGACTGGTTGCGCCGCCTGCACGAAGAGGTGCACGTCACGACGATCTTCGTCACGCACGATCAGGCGGAGGCGATGGACGTCGCGAGCCAGATCGCCGTCCTCAACGCCGGCCGGATCGAGCAGGTCGGGACGCCGGGCGACCTCTACGACGAGCCGGAGACCGAGTTCGTGATGCGGTTCGTCGGCGAGGTGAACAGGATCGGCGACCGCTGGGTGCGCCCGCACGATCTCGAGATCGTCCACGATCCGGCAGCCGGAGCCGTCGAGGCCATGATCGAGCGGATCAGCCGGCTGGGCTTCGAGGCCCGGGTCGAGCTGGCCGCCGCGGACGGCGAACCCGTCGTCGTCCAGGTCACCCGGGACACCCTCGAGGAGCTCGAGCTCGAGCGCGGCCAGATCGTGTGGGTGAGCCCGGCGCGCGAGCGCGTCTTCGCGGAGGTCGGCTCGGCCGTCTAGGCTAGGCGCGACCGGCGCGGGAGACGAGCTCGGCGAGCGTCGTCTGCTCGAGCACGCCGCGCATGGCGGCCCGCAGGTCGATCCAGACACCCTGCAGGGCGGCTGCCGCGCCGCCATACGAGACGTCCTCCGGCCGCGCGCCGCGCACGGTCGCGATCGGCCCCTCGACGGCGCGGATCACGTCCGCGACGGAGATCTCGTCCGCACTCCGGGCGAGCTGATACCCGCCTTCCGCACCGCGCCTGCTCGTGACGAGCCCGGCGTGCCGGAGCTCGAGCATGATGTTCTCGAGGAACTTCGGCGGGATGGCCTGGGCGGTTGCGAGACGCTCGGACGTCACCGGAAGCTGGACAGCCGCGGCGAGCTCCGCCATCGCCCTGAGTGCGTAGTCCACCTTCGCCGAGACGCGCACCGCGTCATTCTCGCGGTTCCCCGAGCACCTCGTTGAGGCGGCGCTCGAGGAAGCGTCGCTCGGGCTCGTTCGACGTGAGCTCGATCGCTCTGCGGTACTCCTCAGCCGCGTCGCCGCTCCGGGCGAGACGTCGCAGGAGATCCGCGCGCGCGACGTGGTAGGGCTGGTAGTCGGCGAGCCCGCCGAGGGCGTCGATCTCCTCCAGGCCGCGTTCGACATCGCCCGCGAGCGCGATCGCAACGGCGCGATTCAGGAGGACGACTGGCGACGGGTCGAGCTGCACGAGCCGGTCGTACACCGCGACGATCGTCGCCCCACCCTCGCCGCGAGCGTGGCATGCGGCGATTGCCGCCTGCAGCTGGTAAGGACCGGGCCGCCGGAGCGCCGCCGCCTTGTCGAGGACGCGGATCCCTTCTTCGATCCGGTCCACGTCCCACCGCGAGCGATCCTGCTCGGGGAGCAGGACGAGCTCGCCGTCCGCCGACACGCGCGCCGCCCGCCGCGAGTCGTGGAGCAGCATCAACGCGAGCAGTCCGAGCACCTCGGGCTCGTCCGGCATCGACACCGCGAGGAGCTTCCCGAGTCGGATCGCCTCGTCGCAGAGCTCGCCGCGAACATGCTCTTCCCCGCTCGTCGCGGCATAGCCCTCGTTGAAGACGAGGTAGAGCACGGCCAGCACGGCTCGAAGGCGATCGGGCAGCAGATGGTCCGGCGGGACGCGAAACGGGATCCCGGCGGCGCGGATCCTGTGCTTCGCGCGGACGAGCCGCTGAGCCATCGCCGGCTCGGCGACGAGGAACGCCCGGGAGATCTCCGCCGTCGTGAGGCCCCCGACCTCGCGAAGCGTGAGTGCGACCTGCGCCTCGACCGCGAGCGCCGGGTGACAGCACGTGAAGACGAGCGCGAGCCGGTCGTCCGGGATCGCGCTCACCTCGCCCGCCTCCGTCGGCAGCTGCGCGAGCCGGCCGAGGAGCTCGACCTTGCGCGAGAGCGTCTGCTCGCGCCGGATCCGGTCGATCGCGCGGTTCCGCGCCGTCGTGACGATCCAGGCTCCCGGGTTGGCGGGCGTGCCGTCTCGCGCCCAGGTCGCGACCGCGGTCGCGAACGCCTCCTGCACCGCTTCCTCGGCGAGGTCGAAGTCGCCGAGGACGCGGATGAGGATCGAGACGGCACGGCCCCACTCTTCCCGGAAGGCGCGGGCGACTGCGTCTATGCAGCGGCCTCCGGCACCGTGACGTCGAGGACGGGCCGGATCTCGAGCGAGCCGTGCTGCGCCGCGGGGACGAGCGCGGCAAGCCGGATTGCCTCGTCGAGATCGGGCAGCTCGACCAGGAAGACGCCGCCGATCACCTCCTTCGTCTCGGCGTACGGGCCGTCCGTGACGATCGTCCGGCCGTCGCGGATCTTGACGACCTTCGCCTCGCCGGCCGCTTCGAGCTCCATCCCGCCGGCGTTCGGATCCGCCTTCTTCAGCTCGTCGAAGAGCGCATACCACCGCGGCAGGTCCTCCGCGCGTCCCGCCGCCTTCTCCTCGTCGGTCATCGAGTCCCAGGAGCTCTGGTCCGTGTAGATGAGCAGTGCGTATCTCACAGGTGACCCTCCTCGGGATCGCGGTGGACGGCTCGGACCTCGATCGCGCCGTACCGAGCGGCGGGGATGCCCGCGGCCCAGTCGCACGCCTCCTCGATCGAGTCGCACTCGAAGACGAAGTAGCCGCCGAGCGCCTCCTTCACCTCTGCGTAGGGGCCGTCGACGACGAGCGTCTGCCGGTCGCGGAGGCGGACGGTCGTCGCGGCACCCGACGAGGCGAGCCGGTCGCCGTCGATCATCACGCCGGCCGCGCGTGCCTTGGCCGCGAACGACATGTAGTCGGCGATCACACCGTCGCGGACGTCGTCGTCCAGTGCGTCCCACGCGGCCTCGTCGCTGTGGATCAGTGCCAGGTACTGCACGTGACCTCCTTTGGGCTGATTGCACCACTACGACGAACGGCAGGGCTCGAAATCGACACCTCGGCCCCGTTCACGTCCGCGCAACCATCCGTTCGAGCAGGGCGTGGGCGCCTGCCTTGTCGAGATGCTCGTTCAGATTGCCGCACTTCGGGCTCTGGACGCAGGACGGGCAACCGCTGAGGCACGGGCAGCCCGCGAGCAGGCGCGCGGTGTCGGCGACCCAGCCGTCGAAGCGGTCGAAGCCGCGCTCGGTGAGGCCGACTCCGCCCGCGTGCCCGTCGTAGACGAAGATCGTCGGTAGGCCCGTCTGGAAGTGGACGTTGGTCGACAGGCCGCCGAGATCCCAGCGGTCGCACATCGCCCAGAGGGGGAGGAGCGCGATCAGCGAGTGCTCTGCTGCGTGCAGGGCGCCGATCAGCGCCGGCATCTCCTCCGACCCCGCGAGCAGCTCGCCGTCCGGGCAGAACCAGATCGCCTCCGTCTCGAAGGTCGTCGTCGGCAACGTGAGCGGGACGGTCTCGAGCGTCGAGCCGTCTGCGATCGCCTTCCGCTGGTACGCGACGACCTGCTCCGTTACGGAGACGCGACCGAAGCTGAGCTCCACGCCGGCTCGCCGCGCGCCGCGAAGCGGTTCCTCGATCGCCGTCTCGGTCTCCTTGCGGACCTGCGTGTACCAGTCGACGCTCTCACGGTGGACGAGAGCGACCCGTGACTCGTGGTCGAGGCTCGTCACGAGGTACTGCTCGCCGAGGTGGAGGTAGACCGCACCGTCGTGCACGGTCGAGTACGCGCGCTCGCGCTCGACGAGGCCGAGCACCGAGCCGCTCGCGGTGTCGACGAGCGTGAACGCCTCCTGGTCGCCCGAGCGGAGCGAGATCCGCGCCGCAGGGTAGTCGCGCCCCTTCCAGACGTATCCGGCCTGGGTGGATTCGAGCTCGGGGAGCTCGGCCGCCCGCTCGAGGGCCTCGGGCCCGAGAACGGCTGCGTCGTCGGAGGAGAGCGGCGCTTCGTAGGCTGCTGCGAGCACGTGCGGGTCGAGGATCCGCGGGCTCGTGTGGTCGAGGATCGCGGCCTCCGTCTGGCGCGCGAGCAGCGCCTCGGGCTCCCGCGCGAAGAACTGGTCGAGCGCGTCCTCGCTCGCTATCAGCACCGCGAGCCCTCGGCTCCGCCGCCCCGCCCTGCCCCACTGCTGCCGGAGCGAGGCGACCGTCCCCGGGAAGCCGACCGAGATCGCGCAGTCGAGCGTCCCGATGTCGATCCCGAGCTCGAGCGCGTCGGTCGCGGAGACGCCGAGCAGCTCCCCCTCGACCAAGCGGCGCTCGATCTCCCGCCGCTGCGCCGGCGTGTAGCCGGCTCGGTACGGCGCGAGCCGCGCCGCGGTGGCCGAGTCGACGCGCTCGGCCGTGAAGCGGTGGATCAGCTCGGCCGCCTTCCTGCTCTTCGCGAAGCAGATCGTGCGAAGTCCCTTGGTGACGAGCTGCGACATCAGAAGCGATGCCTCGCCAAGGGCGCTCGCACGCTGGCCCAGCTCGGCGTCGACGAGCGGAGGGTTCCAGATCGCGATCTCCCGCTCTGCCCGCGGGGCGCCGTCGCGGTCGACCACCGTCGCCGGAGCCCCGGTGAGCGAGAGCGCGAGCTCGCCCGGATTCGCGATCGTCGCCGACGTGAGCAGGAACTGCGGCTCGGTCCCGTAGATGCCGGCGAGCCGGCGGAGCCGCCGCAGGACGTTCGCGACGTGCGAGCCGAACACGCCTCGGTAGACGTGCGCCTCGTCGATCACGACGTAGCGGAGGTTCGTGAGGACGTCGCCCCAGCGGTCGTGGTGCGGGAGCAGTCCGACGTGGAGCATGTCGGGGTTCGTGAGGATGATGTTCGCCCACTTGCGGATCTGCCAGCGCCGCTCCGACTCGGTGTCACCGTCGTAGATCGCGGGGCGGAGCCGGTTCAGGCGGAAGGCGGCGAGCGCACGAGCCTGGTCCTGCGCGAGCGCCTTCGTCGGATAGACGTAGAGGGCGCGGGCTTTCGGGTCGGCAGCGATGGCCGAGAGCACAGGCAGGTTGAACGCGACCGACTTGCCGGACGCGGTGCCGGTCGTGACGACGACGTGCTCGCGCCGGCGAACCGCGTCCCATGCGTCGCGCTGGTGCGAGAAGAGCTCGGTGATGCCGTTCCCGAGGAGCGCCGAGACGACGAGCGGGTCGAGGTCGTCCGGGAGCCGCTCCGTGCGACCGACGCTGCCGGGCTCCGACCCGCAGTACGCGACCTCCTCGCCGGTGAGGAGGTCGCTCCAAGGCGTGGGAGGCGAGTGGGCGGCGCTCAGCTGCGCGGCCCTGCCGGTCGGAACCCGGCACACGAGAGGTTCAGCGCCGCGATCGCGTTGCCCGAGAGCTCGGCGTACGCGGTGTGCTCGTTCTCCTGCCAGCCCTTCGCCGGGTCGCGCCCACGAAAGCGGTAGCGGATCCGCGTCCGGTCGGCGACGGGCTCCGTCTCCGCGGCGAGCAGTTCGAAGTCGTCGAGCCCCGCGAGCCAGAACCGGTACTGATCGGCGATCTCACGTGGCCCCTGCCGCTCGCGAAGTCGATGCGGCGTCAGTGCCCGGAGGACGGCGTCGGGGGCGAAGCAGCCCTCGATCCGTGCAAAGTCCCGGTTGCCGATGCCGTCCAGGAGGTCGGCGGGTGCGGTCTGCTCCACGCGCTCGACGGTAGCACCCGCCGGCGGCTACCCCTCGGCGAGGAAAGGCCCGAAGACGCGCTCGAAATGCGCCTTCGGGCGAGCGCCCACGACCGTCGCGCGGGGCTCGCCGCTCACGAACAGGATCACCGTCGGCAGCGAGAGGACGTCATAGCGAGAGCCGACCGCGACGTTCTCGTCGAGGTTCAGCCTGACGAGGCGGAGGCGACCGCACTGTTCCGCCTCGAGCTCCTCGAGAATGCGCCCGACCGTGCGGCACGGCCTGCACCACGGCGCCCAGAAGTCGACGACGACGGGGAGCTCCTCGCCGAGGACCTCCTCGGCGAAGGTCGAGTCGGTGACGTCCACCGCAGCCACGCTACAGCTCGCCGCGCAATGCCCGGAGACGGAGAACCGGCACCTGCCTCATCGCCTCGAGCACGATCGCGCCGCTCATCTTCGACTCGCCGACGCGGCGATCCGCGAACGTGATCGGCAGCTCCTCGACCCGGAAGCCTGCGCGGATCGCCCGGTACGTCCCCTCGATCTGGAACCCGTAGCCGCGCGTGCGGATCGCATCCACGTCGATCGTCTGCAGAACGTGCCGCTTGAAGCACTTGAAGCCGCCGGTGAGGTCGCGCACGCGGACACCCAGGATGACGCGCGCGTAGAACGAGCCGCCGCGGGAGACGATCCGGCGCCCGAGCCCCCAGTTGACGGTGCCGCCGCCCTCGACCCAGCGCGAGCCGAGCGCGACGTCGGCACCCGACTCACACGCCCCGATCAGACGCGGCACGTCCTTCGGGTCGTGGGAGAAGTCGCAGTCCATCTCGAGCACGAAGTCGGCGCCGGTCGCGAGGGCTCGGTGGAAGCCGGCGACGTACGCGGCGCCGATTCCGTCCTTCTTCGGCCGGTGGAGCACGTCGAGCCACGGCAGCTCCTGCCGCAGCTCGTCCGCGAGGGCGCCCGTCCCGTCCGGGGAGGCGTCGTCGATCACGAGCACCCGGTCGCGCGTCGCATCGATCACCTCGCCGAGAGCCCGCACGAGGGGCTCGAGGTTCTCTCGCTCGTTGTACGTCGGCACACAGACGACTGCGCGGAGCTGGCCCGGCATCGTCTGATCTTGCCCTCTCGCCCTGCCGGCCGCGGACCGAACGTGTACGGCGGGCAGGTGGGCTGGGTTCGGCTCGATCGCGCCTCCGTATGATCGGCGGGTGCCGACGACGCTGCCGAGGAACGCCGAGCTCGCCGACCAGCTCGACCTGCTCGCCGACCTGTCCGAGCTCCTCGGCGAGCAGGGCTTCCGGGTGATCGCCTACCGGCGAGCGGCGACGCGGATCCGCGAGACGCCCGGCTCGGTGGCCGAGATGGCGCTCGCGGGGACGGCGAAAGACCTCCCCGGCATCGGCCGGACGATCGAGGAGAAGCTTGTCGAGGTCGTCGAGAAGGGCGAGATGTCGGCCGTCGCCAAGCGACGGGCCGAGGTGCCCGAGGAGCTCGTCACGTTCCTCCGCCTCCCCGGGCTCGGCCCGAAGACCGCCGCGCGCATCTGGCGCGAGCTCGGGATCTCGACGCTCGGCGCGCTGCGGGAGGCAGCAGAGGCCGAGCGCCTGCGGGGCCTGCCCGGGCTCGGCGCGCGCTCGGAGGAGAAGATCCTCGAGGCGCTGCGCAAGGGGATCGGTGACGACGCGCCGCGGCGGACGCCGCTCGGCGTCGGCCTGCCCGCCGTGCTCGAAGCAGCCGCCGCGCTGCGGGCACACCCCGCGGCGATCCGGGTGTCCGAGGCGGGGAGCGTGCGCCGCCGCCGCGAGACGTTCCGCGACCTCGACCTGATCGCGACCGCGACCGACCCGGCGGCGCTGACGGGCGCGTTCGTCGCGCTCCCGTTCGTTGACGAGGTCGTCGCCCATGGCGACACGAAGGCGACGGTGATCTCCGGGAACGGCCTTCGCTTCGACTTGCGTGTCGTCCCGCCGGAGAGCTACGGGAACCTCCTGCAGCACTTCACCGGCTCGAAGGACCACAACGTCGCACTCCGCGAGGCTGCGGTGCGGCAAGGGCTGTCCGTCTCCGAGTACGGGATCACGACCGTGGAGACCGGCGCCGTCTTCACGGCGCAGACGGAGGAGGAGGTCTATGCATACCTCGGCTACGAGTTCATCCCGCCCGAGCTGCGGGAGAACTCCGGCGAGCTCGAGGCCGCGCGCGAGGGCCGGCTGCCTGCTCTGATCGAGCTCTCCGACCTGCGCGGCGACCTGCACAGCCATTCGACGTGGTCGGCCGACGGGAAGAGCTCGCTCGAGGAGATGGCGCTCGCAGCCCGTGCTCGCGGCTACGCCTACCTCGCGGTGACCGACCACTCGCACTACCTGCGAGACGGCAGGCTCGAGCTGCAGGCCGCGCAGATCGAGGGTCTGAACGAGGAGCTGGCGCCGTTCCGGTTGCTGCGAGGGATCGAGGCCAACATCAGGGCCGACGGCAATCTCGACGTCTCCGACGAGACGCTCGCAGGGCTCGACTGGGTCGTCGCCTCGCTCCACACCTCCTTCGACCGCAATCCCACCGAGCGTGTCGTCGCGGCGATCGAGAACCCGCACGTCGACTGCATCGGCCATCTGACGGGCCGGCGGCTCTCTCGCCGCGATGGCGCGGACGTCGACGTCGAGCAGGTCGTCGAGCGCGCCGCCGCGACCGGGACCGCGCTCGAGATCAACTCGCAGCCCGACCGGCTCGACCTGCGCGACACGCACGCGCGACTGGCAGGTGAGGCGGGCGTGCGGATCTGCGTCGACAGCGACGCCCATTCGACGGCCGCGCTCGGGTATGTCGAGCTCGGCGTCGCGCAGGCGCGCCGCGCCTGGCTGACGAAGAAGCAGGTGCTGAACACGCAGACGCTGAGCCGCGTGCTGAAGGCGGCGCGGTGAGCTTCCGGGAAGACGGCGCCGCGGCGCTCGACTGGGTCGCGTCCTACCTGGAGCACGTGCGCGAGTACCCGGTGCTCGCACAGGTCGCTCCCGGCGACGTCCGCGCCGCGCTGCCCGCGGCTCCTCCCGAGACGGCCGAGCCGTTCTCCGCGCTGCTCGCCGACCTCGACGCCGTGCTGATGCCCGGCATCACGCACTGGCAGAGCCCGCGCTACTTCGCCTACTTCGCGACGACCGCCTCCGAGCCGGGGATCCTCGCCGAGCTGCTGATCGCCGGCCTCAACCAGATCGGGATCCTCTGGCGCGCGTCGCCCGCGCTGCAGGAGCTCGAGGAGGTCACGCTCGACTGGCTGCGCCAGCTCTTCGGGCTGCCGGACCCTCTCCACGGTCAGCTCGAGGAAGCTGCCTCGATGAGCACCTTGACCGCGCTTGCGGCCGCGCGAGCGGCCCGGTCCGACCGTCGCGTGGTCGTCTGCTCGGAGCACGCGCACTCGTCGGTCGACAAGGCGGCCCGCCTGCTCGAGCTCGAGCTGCGGAAAACCCCGGCAGACGAGGCGTACCGTCTTCGACCTGAGCAGCTCGACCTGTCCGGCGCGTGCGCGGTCGTCGCCACGATCGGGACGACGGGCTCCACCTCGGTCGACCCCGTTCCCGCGATCGCCGACGCGTGCGAGGCGGACGGTGTCTGGCTCCACGTCGACGCCGCCTACGCGGGGTCGGCAGCGGTCTGTCCGGAGCTGCGGCCGCTGTTCGCAGGCTGGGAGCGCGCCGACTCGATCGTCGTCAACCCGCACAAGTGGCTGTTCGTGCCGCAGGGGTGCTCGGTCTTCTGGACACGCCGCCCCGACGACGTGCGAAACGCGTTCAGCCTCGTGCCCGAGTACCTCCGCGTCAGCGAGGGGGTGGCGAGCCTGAGCGAGTACTCGCAGGTGCTCGGGCGCGGGTTTCGCGCCCTCAAGCTGTGGGCCGTGCTCCGCTGCTACGGACGAGAAGGGCTGCAGGCGATCCTCCGGGAGCACGTCCGGCTGGCCGCACTCTTCGAGGAGTGGGTCGCTGCCGAACCGGGGTGGGAGCTCTGCGCGCCGCGGCCGTTCTCGCTCGTCTGCTTCCGGCTCGAGGGCGCCGACGACCGCAACGAGGAGCTGCTGGGGCGCGTCAACGCGAGCGGCGAGATCTTCGTCTCGCACACGAAGCTCGACGGGCGCTTCGTGCTCCGCTTCGCCGTCGGTAACGCGCGCACGACCGAGGACGACGTGCGGCTCGCGTGGGACGTGCTCCGCCGCGAGGCGGCGCAGGTCTAGCCTGCGGGGATCACCGGAAGCCAGACACGGGAGGCGGCGAGCTCACGGCCGGTGCCGACCGGCCCGGCGTTCGGCACGCCGACGATCGTTCCGGCGGCGAGGAGACCGCGACGAGGGATCGCCCTGTTCCAGCCGCGCAGCGCCGAGAGCTTCGCGGTCCGGGAGCTGTTCACGAGCGTCGCACGGAGTGAGAAGCAGGGGTTCGCGACACACCGGACGCCGGTGTCGACGACGAGCCAGATCGGTTTCGCGCTCGGCGCCGTTGTGGTCGAACGCCACACGGTGCTTGCCACGAGGCGGTCCTCGGCAGGAAGGCCGTTCTGCGCCGGCACCGTCGTGAGCGTTCCGGCGACGAGCACCTGGTCGAAGGTCAGTCGCCGCTGGAGCTGCGCCCACTGCGCCGGGAGGAGCACGCGGGACGTGTCGATCTCGAGCGCATGGCACGCCGGGCGGGCGGTTCCGTCGGCGCAGGTCGTCCGCGTCCGGTTCACCTCGCTCGCGAAGTAGCCGCCACAGAGAGGGCTGGGGCACAGCCGTGGATCGGGACGCAGCCGGTAGACGATCGAAGGGGCTGGCCGCCCAGCCGGCGCGCCCGCTGCGAGCCCCAGGACGAGGGCGAGGATGGCGACGAGAATCGCCGAGCCCGGGCGCCGAGCGACCACGCTGAGCCGAGGCTACCGCGAACGTTTCCGGCGAGGGGCGACCCAGAGCTCGCCCGGTGCGATAGCGTGGCTCCGGACCAGTTCACTGGCTGAAGGGAGATCGAGTGGTCGCCAGGAGCAAGCGGAAGTGGTATGCGCTGGGGCTGCTCTGCACGACGCAGTTCCTCGTGGTACTCGACATCGCGATCGTCAACGTCGCGCTGCCGTCGATCCAGCAGGATCTCCACTTCACGCAGGAGAGCCTGCAGTGGGTGATCAGCGCCTACGCGCTCGTCTTCGGCGGCTTCCTCCTGCTCGGCGGACGGATGGCCGACCTGCTCGGCCGCCGCCGGGTCTTCTTCGCCGGCCTGATCGTCTTCACGCTCGGCTCGCTGCTCTGCGGTCTCTCCTGGAACGAGCCGTCGCTCATCTCCTCGCGCGCCTTCCAGGGCCTCGGCGCGGCGCTGATCACGCCGTCCGCGCTCTCGATCCTCACGACGACGTTCGCTGAGGGCCGCGAGCGGAACATCGCGCTCGGCGCCTGGGGCGCGGTCGGAGGGGTCGGCGCGGCGGCCGGCGTGCTGATGGGCGGGATCCTCACCGACCTGCTCTCGTGGAGCTGGATCTTCTTCGTCAACGTCCCGGTCGGCGCGGCGGCGCTCGTGCTCACACCCGTGCTCCTGAACGAGAGCCGCGACCTGAAGGTGAAGTCGTTCGACGCGCTCGGGGCGATCCTCGTCACCTCGGGCCTCGTGCTGCTCGTGCTCGCGATCACGAAGGGACACGACTGGGGTTGGGGCTCAGGTCGAACCGTGGGCGTGTTCGTGGTCTCCGCGGTGCTCCTCGTGTCGTTCGTCGTCTGGGAGGCGCGGCAGGCCGAGCCGCTCATGCCGCTCTCGATCTTCCGGCTGCGCACCCTGGCGGCCGCCAACGTCGCGGGGCTGATCCTCGGCACAGCGCTGTTCGCGATGTTCCTGATGCTGACGCTCTACATGCAGCAGGTGCTCCACTACTCGCCGCTCAAGACCGGCGTCGCCTACCTCGCGGTGGCGGGTACCGCCATCCTCTGGGCGAACGTCGCCGCACAGGTCGTGAACCGCGTCGGCGTGAAGCCCGCGCTCGTCTTCGGCATGGTGATGATGACGATCGGGCTGCTCCTCTTCACGCGCGTCTCGGTCGGAGGGTCGTACGTCGCGGATCTGCTTCCCGGCTTCCTGGTCATCGGCCTCGGGATCCCGTTCTCCTTCATCCCGATCACGATCGCCGCGGTCGCAGGAACGAAGCCGGAGGAGGCGGGGCTCGCGTCCGGGCTGATCAACACCTCGCAGCAGGTCGGCGGCGCTCTCGGCATCGCCGTGCTCTCGACGATCGCGACTTCTGGGCTGCCGTTCCACCGTGCTCCCACGGCGCAGGAGCTGACGCACGGGTTCCAGAACGCGTTCTGGGTGGGCGTCGGCGTGAGCGCGGTCGGAATCCTGGTCTCGGTGCTGCTCGTGCGCCGGGGCGACACCGCGCCGCAGGCGGCCGGCGT
>Ga0187779_10001999_pt1 | contig 12665 bp, 13 predicted proteins | sample 1015_Q2_SP10_10__FD_132435 | JGI IMG/M metagenome (GOLD analysis project Ga0187779, IMG submission 132435) | Tropical peat soil microbial communities from peatlands in Department of Meta, Colombia - 1015_Q2_SP10_10_MG | ecosystem: Environmental > Terrestrial > Soil > Wetlands > Peat | place... | reverse complement strand
TACGACCTCCGAAACGAGAGTGAAGCGCTCCAGACGGTCCTCTCCTCCCGTCCGGACATCATCATCCATTTGGCGGGAACGGTGGGCGGAATCGGGGCCAACCTGGGCCAGCCGGCCACCTTTTTCCGGGACAACATGCTGATGGGCATGAACGTGATCCACGCGGCCGCGGTGGGGAAGGTGAAGCTGGTGACGGTCGGGACGCCGGCCAGCTATCCGGCCAGCGACGAGGAGGGGGCGCTTCGGGAAGAGATGTTCTGGGCGGGGTATCCGGATCCGGCGACCGCCTCCTTCGGGATCGCAAAGAAGGCGCTGCTCGCCATGATGCAGGCCTACCGGCGGCAGTATAAACTCAGCTTTTCGTACCTGATTCCATCCAACCTCTACGGGCCCGAGGATAAATACAAGGGGATCCTTTCGAGCGTGATCCCGTCGCTCATCGAGCGTTTCATCGCTGCGCGCGAGGCGAAGGCTCCAGAGGTATTCTGCTGGGGGAGCGGTCAAGCGGTCCGGAGCTTCCTCTATGCCGGGGATGCGGCGAAGGCGGTCGTCCGCGCGGCTTCCCAGCTCGACCAGGATGATCCGGTCAATCTTCCCGGAACGGAGGAGCGCACGATCGGGGAAATAGCCGCCATGATTGCGAAGCTCGTGAAGTACGAGGGGAAGGTCCTTTGGGACAAGACTAAGCCCGAGGGCCGGCGCCATCTCGTTCTCGACGGAACCCAGGCGAAGGACTTACTCGACTGGGAGCCGGAGACCCGGCTCGCGGATGGCCTCAAGGCCACGGTGGAGTGGTTCGAGCAGGATCGCAAGGAGTAAAGCAGAGATGCGTCTTGCGGTGGTGGGCTGGGCGACCGATTCGGGAGTGGGGAGGGAACTGATCGACGCGGTCCGTAACCTTCCGGTGGCCGCGGTCTATCTGCTTCCGAGCCCGAACAAGCCGACCCGGCTCGATCTCCTCCCGCAGCAGGTCGTGTACCAGGCCCACGGTCAGAGTCCCCACGCGGAGATGATGGCCTTCATCCAGCAGTACCGGCCAGACACGATCCTCACCTGGGAGCTGCCTGGGGACTGGTCCTTCCCTAATCTCTGGCGTTCGAAGGGGATTCGGTGGATCCACGTTGTCCACTGGGATCACTTTGACGCGGCCTATATCGAATATTTCAAGCTGGCGAAGCTGATCGCGCCGAACGCCTTCTGCAAGAACGAACTCGCGGTCGTCGGCCTTGAGTCTACGATGCTTCCGGTGCCGGTGGATACGAAGCGGATCGTCTTCAAGGAACGGAAGTACGCCATCAACTTCATGTCGGTCTACGGGTACGGAGGCCCGGAGAACCGGCGCGCGCTAGTGGAGATCCTGGACGGCTGGGGAAGCATTTCGAAGCCGCCGAGACTTACGGTACGGGCCCAGGTGGAACCGGAATTGCCCAAGGAGTTTGCGGTTTCGCCGACCATCAAGTTCGATGTGAAATCCGTGCCTGAGCCTGCGGATCTCTTCACCGACTTCGATGTGGCGGTTCAGCCGTCGAAGTACGAAGGGATCGGGATCACGATGCTCGAGGCCCAGGCGGCGGGGCTTCCGGTCATCACCACGAATGCGCCTCCCATGAGTGAGATCGCGCCCGATCTACTCGTTCCGGTAGGTCGAACGGACCGGATCATGATGGGGAATAAGGAGATCTTCTCCTACACGCCGTCGGCCGAAGGGATCCGTAAGGTGGTCGGGAATCTGATGGGGAGGGAGATCAAGGAACTGTCCCGCCAGGCGCGGCGTAGGGTGGAGACGAAGTATTCGTGGAAGGCGCTCAAGGACTCCTGGATGAATCTTCTGGCTGGCGCGCCGGCCGGGAGTCTGAGATGAGCTTTGGTGGAGGATTTTCCTCCTTCCCGAGAAAGCCTGGGATCTATGATCCAAAATCCACTCTTGGGCCAGTGATCGACACTCCTCAGGGGAATCCGCAAGGGACGTTGAGGCCCCCTCAGATCATCTATCCAAATGCTGTTCAAAAAACTCCTGAGGTTGTGAAGATAGATCCACAGGTTTCGTGGGCTGGAATTATTCACGGGTACTCAGGGTATGCGAAAGCTAACCGGGAAATCCTGAAGCGGGCGATCGCATCGGTGAAAATCGGTTTTGCATTCGACTCACCATGGAATGCTGGGGAGAAAGATCCCGAAACTCTGAAGCTCCTAAAGTCGCTCCGAAGCAGCAGAATAGATAGCCGTGCTCCGCAGATTACCTTCCTGCCTCCTCGAAGCGAATCGAGACCCGGTAGGCGCATCATCTACACGATGATGGAGACGGAGAAAGTTCATCCGGACATGGTCCATATAATGAATCTTCAGTACCACGAGTGCTGGGCCCCCACGGAATGGAATGCCGGAACATTCAAGCGTAGTGGTCTTACGATTCCTGTGAGGGTGATGCCTCTTGGGATCGATCCGGAAATTTACTCCCCTAAGGTGGCGCCGGCTATGCAGAAGGCGCTAAGACTGACCGGCCGCACTGCTGGGCAGTATGAGGTCCCGTCTGGATTTCTTTTTATCTACGTTTGTCAGCCGACATTCAGGAAAGGTATCGAAGTCGTAATCGAAGCTTTCGGGAGAGCATTTTCGGACGACTCTGAAGCAGGTCTTATCATTGCTTCGACGGCACATTCTGGAACGATGTTTACTCCGGACTCTTCGGTGTCGAGCCGAATCTGGCTTTTAGATGCTCCGGTTAGCGAAAGAGCTCTGGCTGGGATCTATAAGGCATGCAAGGTATATGTATGCGCGTCAAGGGGAGAAGGATGGAATCTTCCTATGATGGAGGCGGCAGGAGTAGGGCTTCCAGTAATCGTCCCCAAGACGTCCGCCCACTGTGACTTGGTTCCAGAAGAAGAGGGATTCTTTTTTAGTCCAGATCACACAAGGGTTTTTGAGAATGCGAAAGAAATTTCAGGGTGGTTTGATGGAATTGCGTTCCCTGATTTTGGAGAAAAATCACACGCGGAATTGATCCGGATCATGCGGATGGTGAAAACCGGGTACCGGAGCGCGCAGGCGGTAGGATTTAGGTACATGGAAACAGTACGGACCAAATACACTTGGGATCTAGCCGCACAGAAGGTGGTTGGGCGGATCAAGGAGATCTGCCAAGGATGATCCGGACACTTGGTATTCCGATCCTGAATCGAGGGGACCTTCTGCTTCGTTGCATTGAAAGCATCGATTTTCCAATCCATACGTTATTCGTCATCAACAATGGGACGAGCCAGGATGTGGAAGGCGCTATCCAACAAATTCAGGAGCGGGCGATTCCGAGCGGTGATCTGTTTAATGAAATTCGCATTGAGAAGCATCAGAATCTTGGATGCGCAAGATCGTGGAACAGAATTATTCAGACGTGCCCAGGCCCGTGGCTAATCTCCGGAAATGATATTCAGTTCATGCCGGGAAGTGTAAAAAAGATCTCCGATGTTCAAGATGCCAATCTTGATGCATCGATCATCTGTGCTGATGGATATGCGATCTTTTGCATGACTGAAGTTGGGGTACAGAAGGTCGGGTTCTTTGATGAGAACTTCTTTCCTGCCTACTATGAGGATCTAGATCATTTTAGAAGAGTTAAATTGAGTGGGGCGAAGGCTGTTGGGGTTCCTGATTTTAAGTTTGTTCACGGAGAAGCTCCATTTTGGGGGAGCTCTACGGTAAAGTCGGACTGGCAACTGGAGAAAAAGTTTGCAAGGTGGACTGGAAATCTAAGGGAGTATTACATTCGTAAGTGGGGAGGGGAGCCAGGCCAGGAAAAGTTTAGTAGGCCATACGGGAAGGACGTAAGACTGGACTACTACGAACTCGACAATTCTCTTCGAGAAAAGAACTCCCAATGAAGCGGACGCTTCAGCATACCAAGAACGACAGCGACATACATGAGCACCTTGAGACGCTCTACAAACTGGTCCTACTAGTCAACGCAAAGACGGTTATCGAACTCGGAGTCAATACCGGCGAAAGCACCGTGGCACTTCTTGAGGCAGTTCACGAAACGAAAGGAACGCTAATAAGTGTTGATCGACAGGAGTTGCCGAGTGTTAGGCCAATGCTTTCGTCCTATGGTCTCGTAGAGCGATGGAAGTTCTACCTGTCCGAAGATATAGCATTTGGTATTGAGTGGCCCACAGGGGAACAAGTGGATCTTGTATTCGTAGATACAACTCACGAGTACGAGCAAACAAAGAAGGAAATAGAAGTTTACGAGCCGATCCTAAGGCCCGGAGGTGTCATGGTCTTTCATGACACCGTCACACATCAGGAAGGTGTCCAGAAGCCGATCGACGAATTCCTAGAGAGCCATCCTGGATGGAAATATGAGAACAAGGCGAACTGTAATGGTTTAGGAATTCTATACAAGCCAAGCTGGCCAAGCTTAATTGCCAAAGCTGGCTCAAGGAAGGTCGGGATTATTTCACGGGGAAGCCCGGACTACCTGATCGACATTGTCACAGACGGGGCTCTCAGGATCCTTGGGAGGGGAAGCGTTTGTTTGGACTACAATGTCCGCGGAGGATGGGGGGGCGGCTACGCTCATCTGTTTGAAGGCTTTTCAAGTCCAGAACCATTCGATATTCACGATGCTGAAGTTCTAATCTGCTCTTCTAGGAGTATTGCTGAAGCAAAAGAGTGGATGGCTAAGACTGGCAGGGAGAAGGTTGCCGTTATTGATGGCGAGGATGGATCTCATTTGCATGAGGCAGCGAGTGAGATGCCCTTGTATTTCAAAAGAGAGTTTTCACTGCTGGACGCTTACCCTTCAAACGTTCTGCCTCTTCCGTTTGCAGCAATTCCGGAATTGAGGCCAGAGATTGGAACAACGGAAAACCTAGTCTTTTACCAGGGCCATCCTAATCATCCTTTCAGAGTTGAAGTGAAAGGTCTTTTGAAAGAGATGGGATTTGAAGCGGCCGAGACCAGAGTCGAAAAGGTCGAATATAATAAAAGGCTTATCAGCTCCTTGATTGGAGTTTCTGTACGTGGGTGTGGTTGGGATACATATCGATATTGGGAGATCCCTTATTTTGGGGCGGCCCTGCTTGCACAACGACCTCAGATCTTGATTCCAGATAATTTCATCGATGGCTACGAAGCCGTTTTCTACGACTCGATTCAGGATTTACGGGCCAAGATAATTCAAATGGTTAGTGATCAGGAGCGAACTTTTGAGATAGCTCAAGCTGGTACTAAGGCTTCAGTGGAACGACACTTGTCAGTCCATCGAGCGAAGACAGTTCTCGAGGCATTGCTCTAGCGAATTTTAGGAAGGAGGGAGTATACTTCGTTTACTTATCTAGGAGTAGTGGATGTTCAGATGTTTTACGGTTTTCGTTATTAGTTACTCCGTCGTTGCTCTCGGTGTGCCGTCGTCATATAATCCATTTGCAAGAGAGACGGCTTCATTACCAAGGAGAGAGCGGCCGATGGAACTTCTCCTAGCATTGGCTGGACTAACAGGGCTGGCAGTCCTTTTGGCTCCAGGATCACCTCTTCCCTCAGACGCGGATTTCAAGAAAGCTCAAGACAAGCTGAAGGATACTCCGGAAGATCCGGATGCGAATACGGTCGTTGGAAAGTATATGGCATTCGTGCAGGGGAATTATGACGATGCCATGATCTTCTTGGCGAAATCGTCAGACAAGACGTTGAGAACGCTGGCCGAGCATGAGCGTGCGCCCCTATATACAGATACCGGAGCGAAGAAGATCGGTATGGGGGACGAATGGGTGAACGCGGCAAAAAACTATCCCGCTCTATTTAGGCTTTTTTACGACCGGGCTTCTTACTGGTACACACAGGCGTGGCCAGACATGAAGGATCAGCCTTTGTGGGGGAATAAGCTTCGAGAGCAAGGGGCAAAGCTTGCATTGGCTAGGCCCCTTGGTATGAATAGGAAGGGTCTCCCAACCGGTTGGAAGACCGACATGGGGGCGCCCGTTCTAGACGGCACCATCGCCCGTACCGGGTCCTACTCAATCAAGATGCCGACGGATCCCCAAAAGGAAACATTTTTGAAAAGTGATCCGATCCCTGTTTCTGCCGGGAAAACGATCGAATATTCAGCCTGGGTTCGTAGCGATGGGACGAACTCGGTAAACGATGAAATCGCGCTGAATTATTCTGATAGGGCGGATAGCTTCTCTGGCGTTGTTGGGGTTAAGGCCCCGATGGATGTTCCTTTCTGGAACTATGTTTATGGCAAGGCCGTAGCTCCGAGGGACGTCGGGTTTGTTAGAATCATCGCCGATGTGAGATCTAAGAAGGGAACCTTCTGGGTCGATGATATGTCCTTGAAGATCGATGGGAAGGAAGTCCTTAAAAACGGATCTTTCGAAGAGAAATAGGAGAGGGTGATGATCGCTTACGAGCAGGCTTACAAACCAGCATTCGGAAGAGCACGGCTGGCGCAGGGCTCGACCCCGAGTGTGCCCCCTCCTACTCCGGACTTCCTTTTCACGGGCTACACCGGGTTGCCTGGGTATCTTGAGACGGCGGCTGTCCTTACGGTGACCGGTGCGGCCGCCTGGGTGGGGATCCGGACGGGGCTCAGCGAGAAGAAAAACGAGTACCTGAAGATCGCAGGCTGGATCGGTGGCGTGGGGGCTGCCTTGCTTGGGCTGCTCTATGTCGGAGGGAAGACCGGTGTGAGTACGCTGGTCGGGATCCCAGCTATGAGGGTCTCGTCGTAGGGTCCAGTGGTCAAGGCAACCTTCTTTACCGTCACCTATTTCGACGACTACGATTTTCTCCTCGGGTCGATCGAGCATCACGCCGAGATGGGACGTCATGTAGTCCTCGACACGTCTCCGGCCGACAAAGCCATCAAATTCAATCGACTCCCCGATTCCGTCCAGTGGTTTCACGAGCCAAATTTTGGCCATGGCTGGAAGGAGTTCAAGGTCCGGACGGCACTCGAGCGGGCGATGAGCCTGGCGAAGGAACTGGAGGGGGAGATCCTGATCTATCTCGATTCGGACGATTTCTACAGCTCTGATTCGCCCGAGCGCCTCTTTCCCTATGCCACCGAAGCGATCGTGGGAGTGAACTATACCCACTGGAAGAAGGACGGTTTTCCCTACATCTTTGGACCTTCGGAATGGCACTCAAAGCTCTGGCCTAAGAAGAGCGACGTGCGTTTCGCCCTCAACGAAGCGTGGAAGGTGCATCCCGCTTATGACGGGAATCCGGAGCGGCATCCGGTTGCTGTCTCCGAGTCTGGGTTTCCGTATCTAAGGGTCCAGGGTAATTTCAGGCATCATTTGCACTATGCGCTTGGGCCGAAGGCTGAGGAGGAGACTACCGCGCTGGCGACCGTAGACGGTTGGCCGAATGGATCGCGGGTGCCGAAAGTTCCCTGGCCGGCGAAGCTTGATCTCTGGAAGAACAAAGGGATCCGGCCGTCGGAATTCTTCCGGTGATTCATGAGTTGCAATCAGATTGTGGACCAAGCCGCAGCCATTGAAGGCTGGATGGAGAGGGGGGAGTTGGGGTGGCTGGTGGATCGGGCGAGCGGCCGGGAAACGATCATAGAGGTGGGGAGTTGGAAGGGGAGGTCGACCAAGGCGCTGGCTGGGGCGACGCCTGGAGTGGTGATTGCGGTGGATCACTGGAGTGGTTCGCCTAGCCGGCGCGCGACGACGCATAAGGAAGCGGTCGAGAGGGGTCCAGACGGTCTTTTCGGGATCTTCCAGGAGAATCTGAGGGAGGAGATTCGGAAGGGGAAGGTGATCCCGATCCGGATGGAGAGCGGGGAGGCGGTGGCGGTGGTGAAGCAAATTTTAGAAGGGAGAGGGGGAGTGGACATGGTTTTTATCGATGGGGACCATGAGTTTGAGGCAGTGTCCGCGGATCTGATGAACTATGGACGACTTCTTCAGTCTGGCGGTCTTCTCTCAGGCCACGATTATTCAGAGATCTTTCCTGGAGTTAAGAAGGCGGTTGATCTATTCCTCTCGAATGTAAAGCTTGAGTGCGGTAGCATCTGGTATTCGATAAAGCCATAAGAGGCGGAATTGCCTAAACTAAGCGCCGTCGTCCTCTCCTACAACAAAGCCCCGGTCTTTGGGATGTTCGTCGAGTCCCTCAAGGCCCAGACCCGAAAGCCCGACCAGGTGATCGTCGTGGACGACGCATCCACGGACGGGATGGGGGACTTGCTGGGGAGGTACTGCAACGGCTGGAATACGATCCGGCTTTCTCAGAACGTGGGGCAGGCGAAGGCAAGGAATCTGGGGTTTGAGAGGGTGAAGGGGGACTACACGATCTTCCTGGACGGGGATCTGGAGATGAAGCCGGACATGCTCCGGGTGCTCGAGGAGAGGTTGGAGAAGACGCCGGCGGCGAGCATCGCCTACGGGCACTTTGAGCGCGTGGGGAGCCGGGTGGACCGCCTGGGGGCGAAGTCCTGGGATGTGACGGCGCTCAGGGATATGAACTACATCTCGATGGTGAGCCTGGTTCGGACGAAAGACCTGCCGCGGCCGCCGCTTGATGAGACGCTGCGGAGGTACGAGGACTGGGATCTGTGGCTCACGATGGCGGAGAAGGGGAAGGTGGGGGTGCTGGTGGATCAGGTGCTCTTCCGGGCGCACTATCAAGAGGGAGACCTGTCAGGGACCGGAGAGTCCGGGAGCTGGTACCAGATCGTGAAGAAGAAGCACGGCCTCTAAGATGTTGCATTTCAAAGGCTCTGAAAGTACACTTGGTTTACTGCGAGAGGGGCCATGTTCGGCAACTTCGGATCGATCCCAAGAAAAACAAATCCGCCGGAGCAGGCTGCGATAGGGCCGGCCCATAGTGTCACTCCGAATCCCCACAATCCGACTCCGTCCACGCTGGGAGCGGTCCCGCAGAACCCGGGACAGGTCCCGGCCGGGCCGCAGTCGGGCGTCGGAGCGGTCCCGCAGACCGCGGTTCACAATCCGACGCCGGCGACCCTGGGGGAGGTAAAGGCACATTCGGTCCCCTATCCGAAGCCTTCGCGGGCGACGCCGTCCCTGGGGGCGGTGACGACGCCCGGGGTGCCAGGAGGTGGGTACGCCCGGCACGTCTGGCCAGCGCCGGCGGAGAAGAAGAACCGGCCGCCGCTCGTGAACTATGCCCCAGGAACGATCAAGCTTTCGATCCTGATTCCCACGCTTGCGGCTCGGGCGGCGATGCTGGGCGAGCTCATGCAGCGGCTGGAATACCAGATCCGGCAGCTCGGGCCGATTCCGGAAGTGGAGGTCGTCCTCTTCGAGGACAACAAGGAGAATCCGGTCGGCTTCAAGAGGAATAAGCTGCTTCAGGACGCGAAGGGGGATTTCGTCGTCTTCGTGGACGACGACGACGAGCTGTCCGACGACTATATCTTCCAGATCTACACGGCGATTCTGGACCATCCGAAGGTGGATGCGATCGGCCTTCGCGGGATCATCACGGTGAACGGCGGGAATCCACGCCAGGTGATCTATTCGATGCACAACCAGGGGAATTACGAGTCGGACGGGATCTACTATCGGCCGCCGTGCCATCTGACGCCGATCCGCCGGACGATCGCCCAGAGGTTCCGGTTCCCGGACGGGAAGAACTTCGGGGAGGATACGGACTACGCGACGGAGATCTTGAATTCGAAGGCGGTGAAGAGCGAGTTCTTCATCGACAAGGTGCTCTATCACTATCGGTATAACGCCTCGCTTTCGCAGACCGCCCCCGGATTGACGCCGCCGAACCGCCTGGCGCAGCCGACCTACAGCATCGTGATCCTGTCGGCCATCGCATCGAATCTCCGGATGGTGCTCTCGACCATTTTGGAGAAGGAGCCTCTTCTTCCGAGGAACCGGATCATCGTGGTCGACGACGGTGCTCGGTACGAGTGCGAGAACGAGTTTCCGGGCGTGACCTGGGTTTCCGGGCTGAAACCCTTCATCTTCGCCAGAAATGCGAACATCGGGATCCGCGCGGCCGGGAGCGATGTTCTGCTGCTGAACGACGACGCAAAGCTGCTGACCAAGTTCGGGTTTACGAGTCTCAGCTTTGCCGCGCGGTCAAGACCCGACGTGGGGATCTGCTCGGCCGCGATATCAGGGGTGGTGGGGAATCCGAACCAGACGCCCTGGCTGGTCGCGGCCGGGATGCGGTACGAGCCGGGCAATCTCGCGTTCGTTTCGGTCTATATTCCGAAGGCGACCTACGACCGGGTGGGACCGCTCGACGAGCGCTTCGTGGGATACGGATTCGAGGACAACGACTACTGCCTCCGGGCGAAGAAGAGCAGCCTTGCGATGGCGATCTACGACGGATGCGTGGTGGAGCATGCGGTGGCGGGGAATTCGACCTTCCGGACGAAGCCGGAGATCCACGCCCTCATGGAGCAGAACCGGCAGCTATTCAGGCAGAAGTGGCCGGGGAGCGGAGTGTGAAGGTTTCAGCGATCCTGGCCAGCTTCAATAGGCCCAAGTGGGTGAGGCAGGCGATCAAGTCGGTCGCCGACCAGACCTACAAGAACTACCAGCTCATCGTGGTGGACGAGAGCAGTCTCTTCGACATCCACGAGGTCGTGAAAGAGTTCAAGCTGAGCGAGGTGGTGGTTAAGAAGCACCAAGTGAGTCCGGCCCAGCGCGGCTCGATGAATCGCCTGAGCATCAACATCAACGACGGGCTGAAGCACGCGACCGGGGACGTGATCTGCTACCTGGCGGACGACGACTACTATTTCCCGAACTGGTTTGAGGATGCGGTCGGCAGATTCAAGGCCGCGCCCCAGGTGGGCGCCGTGTTTGGGAAGCTGGTCTACTCGAACTCCCAGGAGATGGAGTTCAACAAGGAGCCCGCGCCGGTCAATCTCCGCTTCTTCGACCAGGTGCTAGCCGACCCTTTCGACAAGATCGACCACAACCAGGCCATGCACCGCCGGTTCGATCCCTTCCTTCCGTGGCCGGAGGGGAAGGACATCATCGGGGGCCCGGATGCCTACTTTTACAGGCAGGTATCCCGGTCCTTTCCGTTCCACCCGGTGCATGCCTTTGCCGCAGTGAAGAGAGTGCATCCGAAGAATCTTCAGAACTGCCTGAAGGAATACCACGCCGGCAAGGTGGACGGCGTGAGAGAGTAAAGGAGGATTCCGATGAAGAAGCCGAACCCCCCGGTCTGGGCCATGAGCACCCCGGACGGCATCACCCTTCATACGATCGTGAAGGGGAAGCTGCACCAGCGCAGTCTGTCCTGGAAGGAACTGTATGGGATGGCGAAGAAGGGAAAGAAATTCACCCCTCCGGGGATGATGAAGACGATGACGGACAAGCTGGAGGAAGTGCTGAAGCAGAGCCAGGAAAGCGAGAAGCGCCGGGAGAAGACGTTCGAGGACTTCAAGAAGAAGTACGGGGTGGTACGGCCGACCGTTCCGGCGCGGGCCGTTCCGGTTGCGTTCCCGCCGCCTCCGGTCTCGGTCCCGGTGGTGCCGCCCCCTGCTCCTCACACGAACTGAAGAGGAATCATGAAGTTGAAACATCATCCGGTGAACCAGAAGCAGTTCGCCACGCTCTTCGTGGAGCCTAAGCCCGAGATCGACGACAAGGGGTATGCCTTGAAGTATGCCACGGTCGATGAGGCGATCAAAGCGCTTCCGAAGAGGCATGGGGGCGTGATCATCGTGGATGGGGAATTCAAGCTGAACAAGGCGATCAGGTTCCCCAAAGGCGTCCCGGTCACGCTGATTGGGGGTGTCTACAAGATCAGCCGGAAGGCCAATGCTTTCGTCGAGATCCCCGAGGGGTACGGGAAGAACAACGTCATCACCCGGACTTGCGTGGAGTTCCCCAAGAGGGGGAGAGCGGCGACGGTCCAGATCGGCGCTGGAAAGAAATGAAGCATGTCCTTGTGACCGGCGGGGCCGGATTCATCGGATCGAATTTCGTGCGCAGGCTGGCGGAGAAGCGTCCGGACACCTGCGCCGTGGTCTTCGATTCACTGACCTACGCCGGGAATCTGGACAACCTGGAAGGAGTGGACCGGGGGAAGTACGTGTTCGTCGAAGGGGACGTGGCGGACGAGAGTAAGGTGGGTTGGGCGTTTGAGAAGCTGAACATCGACACGGTGGTCCATTTCGCGGCGGAATCGCATGTGGACCGGTCGATCCATGATCCCGGGGCCTTCGTCCGGACGAACATCACCGGGACCTTCGTCCTGCTCGAGGCGGCGAAGAGAGCCTGGGGGAGTCGGAAGGATGTTCGGTTTCATCACGTCTCGACCGATGAGGTCTACGGATCGCTGGGGCCGAAGGATCCGGCCTTCAAGGAAACGACGCCCTACGACCCGAGTTCGCCCTATTCGGCGTCGAAGGCCGCGGCCGACCATCTGGCGCGCGCGTACTTCCGGACCTACAAGCTTCCGGTCACGATTTCGAACTGCTCGAACAACTATGGGCCGAATCAGTATCCGGAGAAGCTGATCCCGGTCATCATCCTGAATGCGCTGGAGGGGAGGGAGCTGCCCGTCTACGGGGATGGGAAGCAGGTGAGGGATTGGCTCTACGTGGGCGATCACTGCGATGCGATCCTGGAGATCCTGGAGAAGGGGGAGCTGGGAGAGACCTACAACATCGGGGGAGACTGCGAGAAGGAGAACATCTGGATCGTGAAGCAGATCTGCGG
>Ga0187779_10001996_pt1 | contig 12672 bp, 12 predicted proteins | sample 1015_Q2_SP10_10__FD_132435 | JGI IMG/M metagenome (GOLD analysis project Ga0187779, IMG submission 132435) | Tropical peat soil microbial communities from peatlands in Department of Meta, Colombia - 1015_Q2_SP10_10_MG | ecosystem: Environmental > Terrestrial > Soil > Wetlands > Peat | place... | reverse complement strand
TGCTCGGTGATCTCCTCGCCGGTGTCCATCTCGCCGGCCTGCAGCTCGGCGGCGCGCTGGATGATCCGCTCGAGTTGCTCGCGGGTGATCTTCCGCGGAACCAGCTCGCCGGCCACGCGCCGACTAGCCCCGGCGCTCGGCGCCCTCGCGCTGACCTGGCGGCGGCAGGGCCGCGCCGGGCGCCGGTTCGCCCAGCGCCGCGGGCGCCGACGTGCGCGCCAGGGGCGCCGGCCCCGGGGCGGCTTCGGCACGCTGGCCGGCCGCGAGGAACGGCTTGAGCAGGTCGATCGGCAGCGGGAAGAAGGTGGTCGAGTTCTTCTCCGACGCGATCTCGGAGACCGTCTGGAGGAAGCGGAGCGTGATGGCCGAGGGTTCCGAGCCGATCACGTGGGCCGCCGCCGCCAGCTTCTCGGAGGCCTGCAGCTCGCCCTCGGCGTTGATGATCTTGGCCCGCCGCTCGCGCTCGGCCTCGGCCTGGCGCGCCATCGCCCGCTTCATCTCGACCGGCAGGTCCACGTCCTTCACCTCGACGGCCGAGACCTCGATCCCCCACTCGACCGTGCGGGCGTCGATGATCGCCTTCAGCGTCTCGTTGATCTTCTCGCGCTCGCTCAGCAGCTCGTCGAGCTGGTGCTGGCCGCACACGCTGCGGAGCGTGGTCTGGGCGAGCTGGCTGGTGGCGTACAGGTAGTTCTCGATCCCGATGATCGCCGCGGCGGGGTCCTTCACCTTCATGTACAGCACCGCGTTGACCTTGAGCGAAATGTTGTCGCGCGTGATCACGTCCTGCGGCGGGATGTCGAGCGCGACGATCCGGAGCGACACCCGGTGCATGTGGGCGATCATGGTCGGGAGGAAGACGAGGCCCGGCCCCTTGGTGTTCCAGTAGCGGCCGAGGAAGAAGGCCACGGCCCGCTCGTACTGCCGGATGATGCGCAGGCTGGACAGCGCGTACAGCGCCGCCACCACCGCGACGACTGCGAGAGCGTCCACCGGTCGGTCCCCCTACTTGGTGAAGGCTTCGACCATCACGGCGGCCCCCTGGCCGCCGCCGATGCACGCGCTGCCGACGCCGAAGCGCCCGCCGCGCCGACGCAGCGCGTGGAGGAGATGGATGGTGATCCGCGTGCCGGAAGCCGCGAGCGGATGCCCGATCGCGATGGCGCCGCCGTGCACGTTGACCTTCGCGCGCGGCAGCCCGAGCTCCTTCTCCACGGCCACGTACTGCGGGGCGAACGCCTCGTTCACCTCGATGAGGTCCACCTGCTCGAGGGTCATGCCGGTCTTCTTGAGCAGCTTGCGGATCGCGGGCGCGGGGCCGATCCCCATGTACTTCGGCTCCACCCCGGCCACCGCCCAGCCCACCAGCCGGCCCAGCGGCGCGAGGCCCTTGGCCTTGGCGACCGTCTCCGACGCGACCACACACGCCGCCGCCCCGTCGCAGATCCCGCTCGCGTTGCCGGCCGTCACCAGGCCGTCCTTCTTGAAGTACGGCGCCAGCTTCGCGAGCCCCTCCAGCGTGGTGGCGGGCCGCATGTGCTCGTCGGACCGGAAGGGCACCAGCTGCCGGGTCTTCGGGTCCTTGACCTGGACGGCGACGACTTCGTCCTCGAAGACGCCCTCGTCCCAGCCCTGCTTGGCGAGCTGCTGGGAGCGCAGGGCGAACTCGTCGACCTCGCGGCGCGTCAGCTGGTACTTCTCGGCGAGGTTCTCGGCCGTCTGCGCCATCGAGAAGCCGCACTGCGGGTCGGTGAGCGACTCCCACAGCAGGTCCTCGAGCGGGGCCGGCGGGCCGAGCCTCAGGCCCCAGCGCGCGCCGCGGATCACGTGCGGCGCCTGGCTCATGGACTCGCCGCCGCCCGCCAGCACGACCTGCGACTCGTCGAGCAGGATCTGCTGCGCGGCCTGCACGATGGCCTCGAAGCCGGAGCCGCACAGCCGGTTCACGGTGAGCGCCGGCACCTCGATGGGCAGGCCGGCCTTGAGGCCGACGTGCCTGGCGAAGTAGATCGCGTCGGCCGAGGTCTGCAGGGCGTTCCCGAAGACCGCGTGGTCGAACGCGGCAGGTGCGGCGCCCGAGCGCTCCACCGCGCAGCGCGCCGCGGCGGCCGCGAGGTCGATGGCCGAATGGTCCTTGAGGGTCCCGCCGAAGGTCCCGAACGGCGTCCGCACGCCGCTCAGGAAGACCACGTCCGTGTCCCTGCCCTGGGTCTTCATGGGTGAGGCTCCGCCGGCTCGCGAGGAAAGCCGGGCCGTCCCGGCAGCGGCGGAATATCGCCCCGGCTCAGGGGGGCCAGCAAGCGAGCGCGAGGATCAGCGGGCGATGCGGTCCGCGAGCCACCGGGTGACCTCGCGCGTCCCCGCCGTCCCGCCGAGGTCCGGCGTGGTCACCCCGGCCGCGACGGCGCCGCGCACCGCGCCCTCGAGCGCCGCCGCCGCCTCGGGCAGCCGCAGCTCGCGCACCATCATGGCGGCGGTGAGCACGGCCGCGAACGGATTGGCGACGTCCCGGCCGGCCATCGGCGGCGCCGAGCCGTGCACCGGCTCGAACAGGCCGGCGCGGCCGGGATGGAGATTGGCCGAGGGCGAGATGCCCAGCCCGCCCACGAGCTGCGCCCCGAGGTCGGAGAGGATGTCGCCGAACAGGTTCTGCGTCACGACGACCTGGAAGCGCTCCGGCTCCCGCACCAGCTCCATCGCCAGCGCGTCCACGTAGCGGTGCTCGCGCTCGATGCCGGGAAACTCGCCCCCGACCTCGGCGAACACGCGTCCCCACAGGCGGTGCGCGGGCACGGCGTTCGACTTGTCCGACATCGTCACCCGCGTCCGGCCGTTCGCCTTCGCCCACTCGAACGCGGCGCGAATGATCCGCTCGACGCCCCGGCGGGTGTGCACCTCCTCGGCGAGCTGGATCTCGTCCGCCGTGCCGATCCGGAGGCCGCCGCCGGCGCCGACGTAGATCCCTTCGGTGTTCTCGCGGAAGATGGCGAAGTCGATCGTCCGCGGCCCCGCGGGGCCGTCGCGCAGCGGGCACAGCGCCGGGTGGAGCAGCGTGACCGGGCGCAGGTTGACGTACAGGTCGAGCCGGAAGCGGAGCCCGAGCAGGATGTCCCGGGCGTGCTCGTTCCCCGGCACGCGCGGGTCGCCGAGCGCGCCCACGAAGATGGCGTCGACGTCGTTCCGCAGGTGCTCCACCGCGGCGTCGGGGATGGTCTCGCCGGTGGCGAGGTAGTGGTCGGCCGAGTACGGCAGGCGCTCGACGTCGAGCGCGAAACCGAACCGCCGCGACGCGCCCTCGAGGACCGCGAGGGCCGCCGCGACCACCTCGGGGCCGATCCCGTCGCCGGCGATGACCGCGACGCGGTGCCGCTTCACGCCAGCCCGGACATCTGCTGCCCGCAGGTGATGCAGAACCGCCATCCGACGTCCAGCTCCGCGCCGCAGGACGGGCAGTGCACCACGCCGACGTTCTGCCCGCAGTGCGGGCAGAAGATCACCGCGCGGCCCACCGGGAGCTGGCCGCCGCAGAAGGCGCACGGCGCGGTGCCGGAGCGGGGAGAGACGCCCGACGGCGCTCCCTCGTCGAGGGCGAACGGCAGGCCGGGCTCGGCGGCCTCCGGCTCCGGCGCCTCAGCGCCGGGAACTTCCTCGTCCGGCTCGGGGAACCATGGGAGCGGGGCGTCCGGGTGCGGCTCGGCCCGCAGGGTCTCCGGCGCGGCGGCCGGCGGGGCCAGGGCGTCGGTGGACGCGAGCACCTCGCGCACGCGCTCCGGGTCGAAGGTCACGGTCGCGCTGCCGAAGCGGCGGTACGCCGTGGTGTCGGGGTTGACGCCGGCCGCTTCTCCGGCCAGCGTCACGCGCGCTTCCTCCGGCTCGACGAACGCGTAGCCGCGCTCACCGGCCAGGAGCCGCAGCAGCGCCATCTCGTAGTCCTCGTGCGAGTCCATGCCGAGGACCGTGCGGTGCGTGCGATAGGGGACGAGGCGCTGGTGCAGCTCGTTGACGTCCACCGGTCCGTTGATGCGCGAGGGATCCAGATCGGCGAGGTTCAGGACGAGCCGGCGGAACAGCCGGTCCAGCTCATCGGGAGAAGATGGTGACGGTGCGCCCAACGTTCCCCGATCTCGTTGTGGATGCGCCACGTTAGATTCACCGTATCCCAATGTCAACCAACAGGGTGCGACGCGCCTCGCCGGGCGCCCGCTCCAGCGCCCCCCGGAGACTCCCATGCGCGTCCCGACGCTGCTCGCCGCGATCTCCTGCCTGGTCCTCGTGCCCACGCTGCGGGCGCAGTCGCTGCTCTACCGCTCGCCCAACCTGAGCGGCGACTGGGTCGTGGACCCGGGCGTCGTGCAGTTCAACTTCATCCATCGGTTCTACGTGAGCCCGGCCCCCTCGCGGACCGTGATCAACTCGCCCACGTTCACGTTCGCCACCGGTCTCGGCCACGACCTGGGCCTCGGCTTCCGGTTCGCGACCAAGTCGAACGTGCCCGGCGGCGCGACGACCAACGAGGGGGAGGCGTTCGCCCGCTGGCGGGTCCTGGGCGGCCCGGAGGGCGGCGAGGGCTTCGCCGTCTCCCTGACGCCGGCGTACAACTTCAAGGCGAAGAGTGTGGACGGGGAGGCGGCCGCCGACTACACGCGCGGCCCGCTGACGGTGGAAGGCGCCGTGCGCGAGCTGGGCAAGGCGTTCGGCGGCTCGAGCGCGCAGACCGCGCTGGCCGGCGGTGCCGTGCTGCGCGTGAACCAGTACGTGGCACTCTCGGCCGACTACGCCAAGCTGCTCGGCGGCGACACCGCCGCGGCCTGGAGCGCGGCCGTCCAGGTACAGATCCCGGGCTCGCCGCACACCTTCGCGCTCGAGGTCAGCAACGTCACCGCGAACACCTTTCAGAGCAGCTCGCGAGGGCTGCGGGGCAGCTACACCGGACGGCTGTACGGCTTCGAGTTCACCATCCCGCTGCACCTGAGCCGGTTCAAGGCGTGGTTCCACCCCAACGCCGGCGTGGCGACGGGCGTGAGCGGGCCTGCCGCCGCGACCGTGGAAGTCGCCTCGCTCCATTTCGGCAGTGACACGGTGCGGATCGCCGCGGGCCAGGTGGTGCGGTGGGTCAACCGCGACCCCCTCGACCACAGCGTGACCTTCGAGGTGGACGGCCCGGCGTCGGGGCCGGTGCCGGCCAAGGGCAGCTACGCCGTGCGGTTCGACCGGGCGGGAACGTACCCGTACCACTGCACGCCGCACCCGTTCATGAAGGGCGTCGTCATCGTGCAATGAGAACGGCGGCCGCGGTGTCTCACGGCACGTCGGCGTCGGGGTCGTAGCCGGCGTACCGTCCTTTGGCCCGCTCCGCGGCCAGCCAGGCTCCGAAGTCCGACGGCACGAAGCCGCCCGACTGCCGCTGCTCGGCGGCGGCGCTCGTCGCCAGGTGGTTGGCGTACTCGTTCTTCGCGTGGCCGGCGTGCCCCCGCACCCACTGCCACGTCACGTCGTGGCGCTCCGCGGCGGCCACCAGCTCCTGCCACAGCTCGAGGTTCTCGATCGCGCCGCCCTTGCGACGCCACCCGCGCGCGCGCCACGCCCTCACCCAGGCGCGCATCCCCTCGATCAGGTAGTTCGAGTCCGACGTGAACCGGACGGCCACACGCCGGCCCCTGGCGCTCAACAGGTCCAGCGCGGCGATCGCCGAGCGCAGCGCCATCCGGTTGTTGGTGGAGTCGGGCTCGGCGACGAAGTAGTCCCGGCGCTCGACGCGGCCCGACCGGTCGCGCGCCTCGACGAGCCCGCCGGCGCCGCCGGGCGTCGGCGGCTCCTGGCCGTTGCCGAGGCACGCCTCGTCGGCGTACACGAGCACCGGAGATGAAGCGCTCAATTGTGGGAAATGATGCGGGTCAGGATCCGGCGGCGCCCCTCGTCAACCGTCCCAGGGCGGCTCGGCCTCCCCCCGGTCCTCGATCTGCTGACCGTGGCGGACGTGGCGGTCGAGGCACTTGGGGCAATAGTACAGCCCCTCGAGGTGGTCGTCCCGCACCAGGTCCTCGGTCGCCCCGCAATACACGCAAGCAGCGGCGTCAGCCGTCACTTTGATTTCCCGTTCCTTACCCATCGTGGTACCCCCCACCGAAATCTGAAGATAGCGCTGACGGGCGGGGGGAGCACCAGTCATGCACGGGAATGTATATCCGACTGCGTCACTTGGCATTACGGGGCTGGCTGCCGGCGTGCACGGAGACGGCTCCGGCCCGGCCGGCGACCACCGTGCCGATCACCGCGGCCGCGAGCGTCTGCCGATCCGCCAGCAGGTCCAGCAGCTGACGCAGTGCCTGGTCGCGCACCGCCAGCAGGAGGCCGCCCGAGGTCTGGGCGTCGGCCAGCAGGAGCCGATCGACCTCGTCGAGCGCTGGATCCCAGGTGGTCGCCTGGTCCGCGGCGGCGAGGTTGCGCCGGGTTCCGCCGGGCACGTGGCCGTCCTGGGCGAGTCGCCTCGCGCCGACGAGCCACGGGACGTCGCCCGCCCAGATCTCGCCCGCGGCGCCGCTCGCCTGGAGCATCGAGCCGAGGTGCCCGAGGAGCCCGAAGCCGGTGACGTCCGTCCCGGCGCGGACACCCGCAGCCCCGGCAGCGGCAGCGGCGCCGTCGTTGAGGGTGGTCATGGACTGGACCGCGGCGCGGACGGCGTCGTCCGGCGCTGCGCCCTTCTTGATCGCGGTCGAGACGATGCCGGTGCCGATGGGCTTGGTCAATACGAGCCAGTCGCCGGGCCGCGCCGCCGCATTGGTGATGAGGCGGTCGGGGTGCACGTCGCCCACGACCATCAGGCCGTACTTCGGCTCCGGGTCGTCGATGGAGTGGCCGCCGAGGACGTGCGCCCCGGCCTTCGCCACCGTGTCGGCCCCGCCGCGCAGCACCTCGCCGAGGGCGTCGAGCGGCAGCCGCTCGCGCGGCCAGCCCACGAGATTGAGGCACCACAGCGGCCGGCCGCCCATCGCGTAGACGTCCGACAGCGCGTTCGCGGCGGCGATCTGCCCGAAGGTGTACGGGTCGTCCACGATCGGCGTGAAGAAGTCGGTCGTGAGGATGAGCGCGCGGTCGTCCGCGATGCGCACCACGGCCGCGTCGTCCCGGCCGCTGGCATCGACCAGCACGGCCGGGTCGCTACCCGGGGGGACGGACGGCACGAAGCGCAGGACCTGCGCCAGCTCAGCGGGGCCGAGTTTGCAGGCTCAACCCGCGCCGTGCGAGTAGGTCGTGAGGCGGATGCGGTCGCGGGGGTTGGATGTCTGGTCCGTCATGGTGGCGCCTCGACAGCGAGGAGTCCTGCGCCTTCGCCTTACTCTCGCAACTTGGCGTCTCGCAACTGGCAACTGTCGTTCACGCGTACTCGCGGGCGATGAGCCACGCGCGGAGCGAGATCAAGGTGCGCTCCTCCGCGTACGGCCCTCCGCCGACGGTTCCCTTCTGCGTCTGCATCTTGGCGAGCCGCGGCGCCGCGAGCGCGACGGCTTCCTTGGCCTGGGGCAGCGGCACCGCGACCAGCGCATCCACCGCGTGCACGATGTCCAGGTTGCGCCAGGACCCGTCCGGCTTCTGGTTGAGCGCGAGGTGCTCGGCGAGGATCGGGAGCTGGCCGCGGAACGGCGGCGGCGCCCACGCGATCGCCGCCAGCGCACCGACCGTCAGCGTCGGCGCCCACAGCCCCCCCCAGGAATCCCACATCTTCGGCAGCGCCAGCAGGCTGCCGACGTGGCGGCGCACCAGCGTACGCTCTTCCTCGCCGGCGCGGAGCACCGTGCGCAGCGCGAGGCACGAGGCGAGAAACCGCGCTCCCTGGTCGGAGGACACGGTGGCGCCGGTCGGCGTGGCGAGCCGCCGCACCGTCCGCCCGGACGAGCGATAGGAGAAGAACCCGCCGATGGCGTGCTCGCAGAGCTTGAGCTCGTGGCGCCGGGGGGTGCAGCCCTCGGCGTAGGCGCCGTCCTTCCCCTGCCGCCCCAGGATCCAGGTGACCAGCCGGCGGACCGCGTGCGCGGCCGGCGGCGCGCCGAGGTCCATCAGCTCCCACGCGACCCAGGCGGTGGCCACGAGGTCGCCGGCCACGCTGCCATCGGAGCGGATGCGCGCGCGGCGCTCCTTCATCAAGGCCTCGGCCAGGCGCTCGTCGTCTCCACGCGCGCTGCCGAGGAGGCGGCGGGCGACGAAGCCTTGACGCGTGTCCCGGGCGGCGAAGTACGCGCCGGCCCGTTCGATGGCGACATGTACGGGGGCCAGCGTCAGGGCGAGGAGCTTCAGGTCGTCGGCCGCGGGAGCGGGCGGAACGGCGGCCGCCAGGCGCCGGCGGACCCATCGGTCCGCCCCCCCGGCGAGGGCGCCGACCAGCAGGAACAGCACCACCCAGCCCCCGCTCCCCAGGGAGCCGAACCACAGGGCGGCGAACAAGGTGACGACGAGGGCTTCGGCCGCCGCCGGCAGCCGCACGGCCCGGACGGCGTCCCCCCACGTGGGGCGGGGCGGTGGGGACGACACCCCAACCCCTACACCCCAACCCCCGCCCGCCCAGCGCAGGGACGCCGCCCCCGCCGCGATGAAGACCAGCGCGACGATGACGAAGGCGATCACAATCGGCGTCAGGCTCACGGCGCCCTCCAACCGGGCCCGCGCAGCGCGCGGCCGGGACGTTCGCTCGTGAGCCGGCCGTCGTCCATCGTGAACCGCCCGTTGACCATGACGTAGCGGACGCCGACGGACGGCTGGTGCGGATCCTCGAAGGTGGCGCGGTCGGCGATCGTGGCGGGATCGAAGACCGTGATGTCGGCGAAGAACCCTTCCCGGAGCAGGCCGCGCTCCCTGAGTCCCATCCGCGAGGCCGCGACGGCCGTCATCTTCCGGATCGCGTTCTCGAGCGTAAGGGCGTGCTCCTCCCGCACGTAGTGGCCGAGGATGCGCGGGAACGTGCCGTAGGCGCGCGGGTGCACGCGGCGCATCTGGAGCGGGCCGTCGGGGGCGACGGCGCCGAAGTCCGACCCGACGCCGACCCAGGGCGCGGCGATGGCCGCCGCGACGTCGGACTCGTCCATCGTGAAGAAGGCGGCCCCGGTACGGGCGCGGTCGGCGACGATGAGGTCGAACAACGCGTCGTAGGGGTCCCTACCCTCGTCGCGCGCGATGTCGGTGATCCGGCGTCCCTCGTAGCGGCGCAGCGTCGAGTCGAGCACGCCGAGGACCAGCACGTTCCCCAGGCCGCCGTCGCCGCCGGAGAAGCTCTCGTCGCCGCCCCGGGCCGCGCGCGCCTCCATCTCCCGCTTGAGGCGGGCGCGGATCGCGGGGTCCCGCAGCCGCGCGAGGAGCGAGTCGTCGCCGCCGGCGTGGGCCCAGGCAGGCACCGCGGCGTCGAGGCCGGTGGCCGACGCCGTGTACGGATAGCTGTTCGCCCCGAGGTGCCGGCCCTCCCGCCGCAGGGCCTCGAAGCGGCGGAGCAGCCCCGGCATCCGGCCCCAGTTCGCGCGACCCGCCAGCTTGAGGTGCCAGACCTCGACCGGGATGCCGGCCTCCCGGCCGATGCGGAACGCCTCGGAGAGCGAGCGGATGTGCGTGCCGTAGACGCCGTGGTAGCGGGCCGCGACCCGGGCGAGGGCCACGAGCTCGGCGGTGCTCGCGTAGACGGCGGGCGCGTAGCCCAGCGACGACGAGACACCGAGGGCGCCCTGGCGCATCGCGGTGTCCACCAGCGCCTCCATCCAGGCAAGCTCGGCGCGGGTGGGCGCGCGGCGCGCGTAGCCGATCACGTACTCCCGGACCTGGGTCGCGCCCACGAACGTCGCGAGGTTGATCGGCGTGCCCGAGCGCTCGAGCCGGCGGAAGTAGCCGTCGAGGTCGTGCCAGTCCACGACCAGGCCCCACGCGGCGTAGGTGGCGCTGTCGCGACGCACGGTCACGACGCTCGCGGGAGCGGCGGACACGCCTTCGCCGGTGACCTCGGTGGTGATGCCCTGCGTCACCTTGCTCACGCCGCGCGGGTCGACGAGGATCGTCGCCTCCGACTGGCCGAGCATGTCGATGAATCCGGGCGCGACGACGAGCCCGGAAGCGTCCACGACGCGGGTGGCGCTGCGGTCCCGGAGGTCGCCGATCGCGGCGATCCGGTCATCGCGCACGCCGACGTCCGCGGGCCGGGCGGGCGCGCCGCTGCCGTCCACCACGGAGCCGCCCACGAACAGCACGTCGAAGTCGGCGCGGCGGTGCACGCCCGAGGGCGCCGCCGCCACGAGGGCCGCGGCGCCGAGGACGGCGACGAGCGACCGGGCGCGCATCACCCGGACCGGTCGAGCGCGGCGCGCGCCGCCTTCACCCAGACCCGCGCCTGGGCGGCCGTCGGCACGCGCGGCGGCGGATCGGCGGACCGGGCCCGGAGCCGGGCCGCGAGCGTGTCGGGGTTCTGCCGCGCGAGCGCGGTCACGTCGGTCACCCCGATCTCCGCCAGGCGGCGGGCGTTGTCGGTGCCGATGCCGCGCAGGGTGACGAGCCGCGCCGCCTGGATCCACCGCAGCGCGTCGTCCACGCTGGCGTCGGTCTCGCGGGCCACCTGGCTCGCCGGCTCGCGGGCGAGGTCGAACGGCGACTTGCCCGACGCCCCGAGCCGGAAGGCCGCCGAGGCCGGGAGGCCCGGGACGTCGACCAGGCGCGGCGTGGTGCTGGTGATGGTGAAGTGCTCCATGCCCGCGAGCACGCACACGGCGAACGCCACGCCGGCCACGGCCGTCCCGACCTTCAGGCGCAGGCGCGTCGGCCGGCCGGTCGGCTGCTCGGGCGTGGAGATGCCGAAGCACCCGAGCAGGTGGAAGACGGACCAGCACTCGAGCGCGAAGACCGGGAAGCCGAGGAATCCCAGGATCGGCATCTCGAACAGCTTGAGGTTCTCGAGGCCCGGCACGGTGTAGATCCAGCGGCTGCGGGCGATCGAGTTGTACAGCTCCCACAGCAGCCCGATGACCGCGCCGCCAGCCAGCAGGCGGAGGATCCGTCCCAGCTCGCCGCGCTCCAGGTCCCCGATCAGCGACCAGCGCGGCTCCCGCGCGTAGAGCGCCGGCTCCGCCAGGAGCGTGGTCGCGCCCCAGACCAGCGGGAAGAAGGTCTGCGGCCACGCGAGCGGCAGCGCGAGGAACACCACGCCCGCCAGCGACGTGAGGCGCAGCCCCGCGCCGGTGACGCGCATCGGCCGGGCGCGGACGCTGCGGATCACGCCCCAGGACTCGAGCAGCCGGGCCGCGAGGAAGATGGCGGGCAGCACGGTGGCGAAGGCGAGAGAGATGCCGACCCACCGCTGCACGCGCCCGTCCGGGACGTTCACGTAGTACCAGTCGTCGAGGCGCCAGTTCAGCAGCTCGAAGAAGAACCAGAACACCGCGGACCACGCGAACAGCGAGACGGCATGGAGCGGGCTGGCGGTGAGCGGATCGCGGCCCTCGCGGCGGGCGATCAGCGCGGCCATCGCGGCGATGGTCGGATACCAGGCGGCGTGGTAGAGCCACGTCGCCGCCGGCTCGACGCCGCGCAGCGCGAGGCCGATGGAGACGCCGATCAGGGCGGCGGCCCCCGCCACGACGAACGGCGCCTGGCGGGCGTTCATCCGCGCAGGCGCCGGAGCGACTGGAGGCTCACCGGCCATCGCATAGCGTCAACCTATGAAGCGTGGCGACGGTCGCAAGGCCGGACTACGTTTCCGGCGATGGATCGTCTCGCCTCCCTTCCGCCTCCCGGCCGGCCCGGCGGGACGTTCCTGTGGGAGGGCATCATCAATGGGCCGGTGCGCTCCCGGCGCCTCGGCGTCAGCCTCGGCCTCAACCTCGTTCCGCTCCACTCGAAGCTGTGCAGCTTCGACTGCCCGTACTGCGAGTGCGGGCGCAACACGCCCAAGGCGCCGCATTCCCGCTGGCCGTCGCCCGACCTGGTGGCCGACGCGCTCCGCAAGACGCTGGAGCTGCTCGGTGAGCCCCCCGACCGCGTGACGTTCGCCGGCAACGGGGAGCCGACGATGCACCCGCGCTTCCCGCTGGTGGTCGAGCGGGTGCTCGAAGTCCGCGACCACCTCGCGCCGCGCGTCGCCGTCGTGGCGATGTCGAACGGGCTGTCGTGCGGCAAGCCCGCGGTGCGGGCGGCGCTGGACCGGGTGGACGAGCGGCTGATGAAGCTCGACCCCGGACCGGTCGAGCTCGTGAACGGCGTGGCCTACGACCGGGACCGCCTCGTCGAGGATCTCCGCGGCCTGGTGGACGTGACCGTGCAGGCGCTCGTGGTGGCGGGCCCCGGGTACGACGGGTCTTCGGAAGCGTCGGTGGGAGAGTGGCTGCGCGCGCTCGAGCGGCTGCAGCCGAAGGCCGTGCAGGTGTACTCCATCGCGCGGCCCCCGGCGGACCCGCAGGTCCGGCCCGTCGCACGCGCACGGCTCGAAGCGATCGCCGCGCGCGCGCGAGGGGTCATCTCCGGGAGCGTCGAAGTCTTCTAGCGCTTCTTCTTGACGCGGCCCTTCTTGCGCTTCGGTGCGGCCTTGCGCTTCGCCGCCTTGCGCGGCGCCTTGCGCTTCGCCGCCCGGCGGGCCGGCTTCTTCACCGCCTTCTTCTTCTTCGCGGCCTTCTTGCGCTTCGGCGCCGCCTTCTTCACGGCGGGCGCCGGCGA
>Ga0187779_10001993_pt1 | contig 12678 bp, 10 predicted proteins | sample 1015_Q2_SP10_10__FD_132435 | JGI IMG/M metagenome (GOLD analysis project Ga0187779, IMG submission 132435) | Tropical peat soil microbial communities from peatlands in Department of Meta, Colombia - 1015_Q2_SP10_10_MG | ecosystem: Environmental > Terrestrial > Soil > Wetlands > Peat | place... | reverse complement strand
TGCGGAGAGTGCGTCGCCCTGTTCGTCCTGCGGCGGCGTGGGGCACGGCAAGGGACTAGCGAGACCCGGAGGAGGCGTCAACTTTATGGACCGCGAATCACGAAGGCGTCTCGAGGAGTTCCGCCGTGAGGCCGGACCGATCGAGAACAACGTGATCGACGAGCTCGCGGAGGGCGAGCTCAGCCGCTCGGACTTCATCAAGCGCGCATCGATGTTCGGCCTGTCCGCGTCGGTGATCGGCTCGGCACTCGCTGCGCTCGGGGAGGCGCCGCTCGCGTTTGCCCGACCCGAGGCCGTGAAGGCCGGCGGCCGGCTGAGGCTCGGCATCATCCCGCCGCCGACCCATCCGATCGAGCCGATCCTCTTCTTCGACCAGGGCTCGCTCGAGACGGGCGGGATCTGCGGAGAGTTCCTGAACCGGACAACGCTGAGCGGCGGACTCAACAAGGAGCTCGCGACGAGCTGGAATCCGAACAAGAACGCGACGGTCTGGACCTACAAGCTGCGCCCGAACGTGAAGTTCCAGAACGGGACGACGATGAACGCCGACGACGTCGTCGCGACGTACAAGACACTGACGGGTGATCCCTCGTCGGAGGCACTCGCCGCGTTCAAGGGCGTGCTCTCGCCCGACGGAGTCGTCAAGGTCGACAACGAGACGGTCGCGTTCCATCTGGACTCGCCGACGGCGGCGTTCCCGTACCTCACGAGCTCGACGACGTATCAGGCGATCATCCTGCCGTCGACCTACCAGAAGGGATCGTTCGTCAAGACGGCAGAGACAACCGGTGCCTTCAAGCTCACCCAGTTCACGCCGGGCATCGGCGCGAAGTACGACCGGTTCACCGGCTGGTGGGGCGGTCATGCTCCGCTCGACGGCGTCGACGTCACCTACTACTCGGACGACGCGGCGGTGGCAGCGGCACTGCTCGGCAACAGCATCGACCTGATCGGGCAGATCCAGTTCGCGACGGGCCGGCCGCTGTTCGGCAACAAGAACGTCCAGATCTTCCGGGCGAGAGGCGCGACGCACCGCGAGGTGTGCATGCGGGTCGATCTGAACAATCAGCTCCACGACTATCGCGTCCGGCAGGCGATCGCGTACACGCTCGACCGTCCCGCGATCCGCAAGACGCTGTTCAACAACCTCGCCGATCTCGGCAACGACAACCCCTTCGCGCCTGCGTTCGCGTCGACGGACAAGTCCGTGCCGCAGCGGCACAAGGACATCCGCAAGGCGAAGCAGCTGATGGCGGCCGCCGGCCACTCGAAGGGCTTCTCGCTCACGCTGACGACCGAGCAGGTCGGGGAGATCCCACAGCTGGCGCAGATCATCCAGCGCTCCGTGCGGCAGATCGGGATCAAGATGACGCTGAGGATCCTGACCGAGACCGCATACTTCGCCGGCTCGCAGACCGGGCCGCCGAGCGGCTGGGGGACGACACCCTGGCTGAACACGCCGATGAACATCACCGACTGGGGCAGCCGCGCAGTCGTCAACCAGCTGCTGATCGCGGCCTTCGAGTCGAAGGGCGTCTGGAATGCGGCGCACTACTCCAACAAGAAGGTCGACCGGCTGTCCAAGTCGTTCCTCGGGGCGATCTCGATCACGGATCAGCACAAGTACAGCAAGCAGATCGAGCTGCAGCTGCTGCACGACACGCCGGTGATCATCCCGTACTTCTACAACTACCTCGCTGCGGGGTCGAAGAAGGTCAAGGGGTACAAGGCCGACGCCCTCGGCCAGATCTACCTCAGCCACACCTCGCTGAGCTGACGCAGTCAAACGGCGCACAACGAGCCGAGCCTCCAGGCGCACGCCGCGGAGGCTCGGCCCGGCGCCTACGGAGGTAGTCGATGGGCCGGTTCCTGCTCAAGCGCTTCGGGCTCGCGCTCATCACGCTCTTCCTCCTCAGCGTGATCGCGTTCTCGTCGGCACAGCTCCTGCCGGGGAACGTCGGCCGGAACGTCCTTGGCGGCTTCGCAACTCCACAGGCAGTCGCGATCTACAACCGCCAGCTCGGCCTCGACCGTCCGGTGTACGTTCAGTACGGCTCATGGATCTCGCACTTCGCGCGCGGCGACCTCGGTGAGTCGCTCGAGTACAAGGTGTCGGTGGGGAGCCTGCTCGGGCCGGCACTGGTGAACTCGCTCAAGCTCGCGGCGCTCGCGTTCCTGATCTGTGTCCCCTTGAGCATCCTGGGCGGCGTGACGGCCGCGCTGCGGCAGAACCGCTTCACGGATCGGGCGATCACGATCACGTCCCTGTCTCTGACCTCGATCCCCGAGTTCGTCACTGCGATCGTGCTGATCGTCATCTTCGGCGTCGCCTTGAAGTGGCTGCCGGTCACCGCCCAGGCCCCGCCGGGCTCCGGGTTCTTCGTCCAGATCAAGTACCTGCTGCTACCCGCGTTCGCCCTGACGCTCGTCCTCTTCGGCTACATCGCCCGCATGGCGCGGGCCGGCACGATCGAGGCGCTCGACGCGGACTACACGCGCACGGCCTATCTCAAGGGTGTCGGCAAGACGACGGTGATCCGCAAGCACGTGCTGCGCAACTCGCTGCTGCCGACGATCGCCGTGATTGCGACGCAGACCGGCTATTTGATTGGCGGTCTCGTCGTGATCGAGAAGATCTTCAACTACCCGGGCATCGGGCAGCGGATCTACATCGCCGCGCAGAACAAGGACTTCACGATGCTCGAGAGCGGCGTCCTCGTGATCGGCGTCGTCTACCTCGTGGCGACGCTGATCGCGGACATCCTCTACTCGGTCCTCAACCCGCGCGTCCGGCTCGGGGGAGAGGCGGAGTGAACGCCGCGGCCGCCGCCGAGTCGTCTCTCCAGCCGCCGAGCGAGGCGAGCGTCGCGCGCCACGAGACGCTCCTGGCGCTCGCGCGCTCGAAGACGTTCGTCGTCGGCATCCTGATCGTCGGCTTCTGGATCTTCTGGGTGATCGCCGGGTCCAGCCTGACGCCGCACGACCCGCTCGCCCAGAGCCCGTCGGTGCTGGCGCGTCCCTTCGGTCACTACTGGTTCGGGACGGACACGCTCGGGCGCGATGTCTTCTCGCGCGTGCTCGCCGGCGCTCGCGGCGTCATGACGGTCGCGCCGCTCGCGATGCTGCTCGGGGTGACGGGCGGCACCGTGCTCGGGCTGATCACGGGCTACTACCGCGGGGTCGTCGACGAGGGGATCAGCAGGGTGATCGACGCGTTCCTCGCGCTGCCGCTGATCGTCATCGCCGTCACCGTGATCACTGCGGTCGGCCAGTCGACGGTGACGCTGGTGATCGTGATCGGCGTCGTCTTCATGCCGCTCGTCGCCCGTACCGTGCGTGCGGCCGTTCTCGCCGAGCGGGACCTCGACTACGTCCAGGCAGCAAAGCTGCGTGGCGAGCACGCGCCGTACATCATGTTCGTCGAGATCCTTCCCAACATCATGGGTCCGATCATCGTCGAGGCGACCGTGCGGCTCGGGTACGCGATCTTCGCCGTTGCAGGCTTGACGTTCCTCGGCTTCGGCGTGCAACCGCCGTCACCGGACTGGGCGCTCCAGATCAGCGAGAACTACTCGCTCCTCGCCGGCGGCTCGTACTGGTGGACGGTGCTGTTCCCGGCGCTCGCCGTCGCGTCGCTGATTGTCGGCGTGAACCTGATCGCAGACGGATTGCGGCAGGTGCTCGACACGTGACGGAGAGCCCGGCCACGAGTGCCGCGGCGCTCGAGATCCGCGACCTCGACGTCGTCTACGAGGTGCGCGGGATCGACCGTCAGGTCCTGCGCGATGTGTCGTTCTCGATCGACCGCGGCGAGTCCTACGGCCTCGTCGGCGAGTCGGGCTGCGGGAAGTCGACGACCGCGCTCGCGATCGTCCAGTACCTCCCGTCGAACGGCCGCGTACGCGGCGGGACGATCTCGATCGACGGGCGGGACGTCGTCTCGCTCTCGAGCCGCGAGCTCCGGCGGATGCGCGCCGACGCGGTCGGGATGGTCTACCAGAACCCCGGCGCCGCGCTGAACCCGTCGATCCGGATCGGCAAGCAGGTCACCGAGGTGTTCACGACGAGCGGCGTCCGCGACAGCGAAGCGCTTGCCGCGGCTCGGGACGTACTCGTCAGGGTGCAGATCGCCGATCCGGACTCGGTGCTCGACCGCTACCCGCACCAGCTCTCCGGCGGGATGCAGCAGCGCGTGCTGATCGCGATGGCGCTTGCCAAGAGCCCGTCGCTCCTGATCCTCGACGAGCCCACCACCGGCCTCGACGCGACGGTCGAGGCCGAGGTGCTCGACCTGATCGACCAGCTCCAGGAGGAGTTCGAGACGGCGGTGCTCTTCATCAGCCACAACCTCGGCGTGATCTCGAAGATGTGTCAGCGAGTCGGCGTGCTCTACGCAGGGCAGCTCGTGGAGGAAGGCCCGGTCGAGGCCGTGCTCCACGACCCGCGGCATCCGTACACCGTCGGCCTGCTGCGGTGCATTCCCCGCGGCGGCGTGCGCAAGGACCACGGCCGTCTCGACACCATCCCGGGATTCCTGCCGAGCGTCGGCGACCAGCCGCCGGGCTGCATCTTCGCGGACCGGTGCGCGCTCGCCCAGGAGCTCTGCCGGACGGAGGAGCCGCTGCTCACGACGATCACGCACGGACATGCGAGCCGCTGCCACTTCCACGAGCGGGCGCACGAGCTTCCCCGCGAGGAGGCCGCCGAGCTCGAGCTCCCGACCGTGGACCGCGGCGTTCCGCCGCTCGTCCGCTTCGACGACCTCGGCAAGGTGTTTCGACAACGCGGTCAGCCGGTGCACGCGCTGAGCGGTGTGACGGCGTCGATCTGGCCCGGCGAGACGCTCGGGCTCGTCGGTGAGTCCGGCAGCGGCAAGACGACGCTCGCGCGCAGCCTGCTCGGGATCGTCGTGCCGACGACGGGTACCGTCACGCTCGAGGACGACGAGCTCGCACCCGGGCTCGCACAGCGCAGCCGCCAGGAGGTTCGCGCGCTGCAGATCGTCTTCCAGAACCCCGACTCGGCGCTCAACCGCCGGCACACGGTGAGCCGCATTCTCCGCCGCTCGCTGAAGAAGCTCGCGGGACTGACGGGGAAGGCGGCCGAGCAGCGTCTCCGCGAGCTGATGCACTCCGTCAGGCTCGCCGAGCGCTACGTGAGCTCGCGGCCGGCGCAGCTCTCCGGCGGCCTGAAGCAGCGCGTCGCGATCGCGCGCGCCTTCGCAGGCGAGCCGTTGCTCGTCGTCTGCGACGAGCCGACCTCCGCACTCGACGTGTCGGTGCAGGCGGCGATCCTGAACCTGCTCGTCGAGCTCCAGGCTGAGCGGCGGGTCGCCTACCTGTTCATCTCGCACGACCTCGGCGTCGTCCGCTACCTCTCCGACCGGATCGCGGTCATGTACCTCGGCAAGCTGATGGAGCTCGGCTCGGCGGAGGTCGTGTTCGGCGGGCCGCATCATCCGTACACGGAAGCGCTGCTGTCCGCGGTGCCCACGATCGACGGCGGCGGGCGCGCGCGGATCAAGCTCATGGGCGAGATACCGAGCGCCGCGGACCCGCCGAGCGGCTGCCCGTTCCAGACGCGATGCCACCGCAAGGTCGGGGAGATCTGCGACCGGGAGGAGCCGCCGCTGCTCGAGGTCGAGGACGGGCACCAGCTCCGCTGCCACATCCCGATCGAGGAGCTGCGCAGGCTTCAGGAGAGGGACGCGGTGGGCGTGTGAAGGTGCGGGCTGCCGTGCTCGAGCGGACCGGAGGGCCGCTCACCGTCGGCGAGCTCACGCTCGCGCCGCCGGGGCCCGGCGAGGCGCTCGTCCGGCTCCACGCGAGCGGCGTCTGCCACTCCGACCAGAACGCGATCGACGGAACGGCAGAGACGCCGTGTCCCGCCGTGCTCGGGCACGAAGGCGCGGGTGTGGTCGAGGAGGTCGGTGCGGGCGTCACGCGCGTGCGGCCGGGAGACCATGTCGCGCTGTCGTGGGCGCCAGGCTGCGGCGAGTGCGCGGAGTGCCTGCGCGAGCTGCCGCACCTGTGCTCGACCGCGTGGCCCGCGCTCGCGCGAGGCGGCCTGCTCGACGGGACGAGCCGTCTCTCCCGCAACGGCGAGACCGTCTACCACTACTCGTTCATCTCGTCGTTCGCCGACGCGACCGTCCTGCCGGAACGGTGCTGCGTGAAGATCCCGGACGACGTGCCGTTCGAGATCGCCGGTCTCGTCGGCTGCGCGATCACGACCGGCATCGGCGCGGTGTGGCGGACGGCGAAGGTCCGTCCCGGCGACCGCGTCGCCGTCTTCGGCTGCGGCGGGGTCGGCCTGAGCGCCGTGCTCGGTGCGGCAGCTGCAGGCGCAGGCGTGATCGTGGCCGTGGACGTCGCAGCGACGAAGCTCGACGCCGCGCGCGGGCTCGGCGCCACCGACGGCGTGCTCTCCGAGGGAGGTCCCGAGGAGACTGCGGCCGCGGTGATCGACGCGTCCGAGGGCGGCGTCGACTACGCGATCGAGGCGACCGGCCGGCCCGAGGCGATGCTTGCGGCGTTCCTCTCCACCCGTGCGCGCGGCGCGGCGGTGCTGATCGGGATCCCGCACGCCGACGCGGTGCTCTCGCTGCCCGCGTTGACAATCCCGCGCATGGAGCGGCGAGTGCTCGGCTCGCTCTACGGGTCGTCGCGGCCGGAGCGCGACTTTCCGCTGACGCTCGACCTCTACCGTCGCGGCAGGCTGCCGCTCGACCGGCTCGTCTCGCACAGGCTGCCGCTCGACGAGGTCGAGCATGCCTTCGAGCTCCTCCGCTCGGGCGACGCGCTGCGGGTGGTGCTCGACCTCAGCCCGTGAAGGAGGATCGATGAACCTCGACGACCTGGACGGCCGGATCGGCGAAGGCTGGGGCGGACTCGGGCCGAACGGCTGCCACATCAACGCCGTGCTCGCGCGCCGCGGCAGCCCGACGGCTGCGGCTGCGACGAGCATGCTCGCGCATCCCAGTCCCGGTCACACACCCGTGCTCGTGTGCGTCGGGCCGTCGCAGCCCGAGTACGAGGTGCTCTGGCCGCCGACGCTGATGATGAACAAGGCGACGGCGGTGAAGGAGCGACACCAGACGATCACCTGGGGCGCAGGCCAGCTCGGTGTCGCGCAGGGCGTGCTCGACACGGTCGCCGACGGGACGATCGAGGCGACGCACGACCTGATCGTGCTCGTCGCGATCTGGATCGACGAGAACGCGGACGACGAGGCGGCCGTGAAGGCCGCCGCCCGCGAGGCGGTCGGCAAGGCGCTGCGCACCTGCGTGCACGGACGCGATCCCGACACGGTCGCGAGGCTCGTCGCCGGACGCGACGAGCTCACGAATCCCTTCTACAGCGGCGACTGATGCGGATCGCCGCGATCGAGGCGCGGAGCTACCGGTTCCCGTTCGACCCGCCCGTCTCGGTCGCGTGGGACCCGCGTCCGCGCACGCATCAGGACGCGTCGATCGTGATCGTGCGCAGCGACGACGGGGTCTCCGGTTGCGCGGGCGGCGAGTTGCTCGGCGACCTCGCGATGCTCGAGCGGTTCCTCGTCGGCGTCGATCCGGTGCGGACGGAGATCGTCCGCGAGATCTGCGAGACGATCGACTTCCACGGCGGGCGGCCGTGGCCGGTCGAAGTCGCCGTGTGGGATCTCGTCGGGCGTGCGCTCGACATCCCCTGCTGGCGGTTGCTCGGAGGGCGGTCAGAGCGACTGCTGGCGTACGCGTCGGGTTGCGAGCGGGTCGAGCTCGACGAGCGCATCCGGCGGTGCGTGGCCCTCCGCGACGCCGGCGTGAAGGCGGTGAAGCTGCGGTTCGCCGCGCCGGACTGGCGCGACGACGTCGACGTGGTCGGACACATTCGCGACGCAGTCGGCGACGGGATGGAGATCATGGTCGACGCCAACCAGGGCTGGCGGATGCCGGGCGACGTCCGGCCGAGGTGGGACCTCGCGACCGCTGTCGCCTGCGCCGACGCGCTCGAGCCGCTCGGCGTCTACTGGCTGGAGGAACCGCTGAGCGCGGAGGACGTCGAGGGGTACGCATCGCTTCGACGCTCCACGGACCTGCGTATCGCCGCCGGCGAGATGGTCCGCACCGCGAGGGAGGCGCGCGAGCTCCTCTTGCGTGGGCACGTCGACGTGGTCCAGACCGACGTCGTGCTCTCGAGCGGGGGCATCTCCGGGTGCCGGCGGGTTGCCGCGCTCGCGGAGCTCTGCGGTCGCGTGTGGTCGCCGCACACGTGGTCGAACGGCTACGGCTTGCTCGCGAACCTGCACCTCGCGCTCGCGGTCTCGACCTGTCCGTACGTCGAGGTTCCGCTCGACCCGCCCGGGTGGTCGGCCGCGAGGCGCGACTGGCTGCTGCCTGCGCCAATCGAGGTCGCCGACGACGGGACCATCGGCGTGCCCGCGGGACCAGGGCTCGGCGTCGTGCCCGATCTCGACGCGCTCGAGCAGTACCGGACCGGATGAGGATCCGCGCGGCCGTCCTGCGCGAGCCTCGCACGCCCGTGCGCGTCGAGGAGGTCGAGCTCGATCCGCCGCACCACGACGAGGTGCTCGTCCGGATCGCCGCGGCAGGCGTCTGCCACTCGGACCTCCACCTCGCCGAAGGCGCCCTGGGCAAGGGCCGCTGGCCGATTGTGCTCGGCCACGAAGGTGCCGGCGTCGTCGAGGAGATCGGCTCGAGCGTGACGCACGTGTCCGTGGGCGACCGCGTCGCGCTCTGCTTCGTGCCCGCCTGCGGCTCGTGCGCCCAGTGCCGGGCCGGGCGGCAGAACCTCTGCGAGCCTGCCGGCCGCAACGCCGTCAAGGGAACGCTGATGGACGGGACGTCGCGGCTGCGCTCGGCCGACGGCACAGCGCTCCAACACGGACTCATGACCGCCTGCTTCGCCGAGCGCGTTGTCGTCGCGGGCGCAGGAGCGGTGCCGCTCCCGGACGGTCTCCCGCTGTGGCAGGCCGCGCTGCTCGGCTGCGGCGTCGTCACCGGCATCGGCGCCGTGCGCAACGCCGCCCGCGTCGAGCGCGGCGACACGACGTGCGTGATCGGGTGCGGAGGCGTGGGCTTGCAGGTGATCGCAGGCGCACGCCTTGCGGGAGCGTCGCGGATCGTCGCCGTCGACCGCGACTCCGACAAGCTCGCGCTCGCCCGGCGCCGCGGCGCGACCGACACGGTCGACGCTTCGGTCGAGGACGCCGGCCGAGCCGTCCGCCGTCTCTGTCCCGGTGGAGTCGATCACGCGTTCGAGGTGGTGGGCCGGGCTGACACGATCCGACTAGCCTGGGACGTGATCCGCGCGGGTGGCGGCGTGGTCGTCGTCGGCCTCGCACCGAAAGGAGTGGAAGTGTCTCTACCGGCAATCGAGTTTCTCCACGAAAAGGGGATCCGAGGCTGTTACTACGGATCGACGAACGTCGCCGAGACGTTGCCGCAGCTCGCGGCGCTCGCGCGGGACGGGAGTCTCGAACTTGAGGAGGTGGTGACCTCGTTCACCGAGCTGACGGGAGTCGAGGAGGCGCTCGACCGGCTGCGGCGCGGCGAGGGCGCGCGAACAGTGGTCGTCGTCGACGAGCAGCTTGCAGAGGTCGCGTCATGAGCGCCGTCACCGTCACCCATCAGGCGTTCGTCGACGGCAGCTTCGTCGACGCTGCGAGCGCGGAGACGTTCGATTGCATCAATCCGGCGAACGGCTCCGTGATCGCACAGGTTGCGTCGTGCGATGCGGTGGACGTCGACCGCGCGGTCCGCGGCGCGCGTCGTGCGTTCGAGTCGGGTGTGTGGTCGCGCAGCGCGCCGAAGGAGCGGAAGCGCGTGCTGCTCCGGCTGGCGTCGCTCGTCGAGGAGCACTCGGAGGAGCTCGCGGAGCTCGAGACCCTGGACATGGGGAAACCGATCCGCGACTCGCGCAACGTCGACATTCCCCTGGCGGCCGAGTGTCTCGCGTACTACGGCGAGGCGATCGACAAGGTCTACGACGAGGTCGCGCCGACGGATCCGAACGACGTCGTCATGGTCGTGCGAGAGCCGATCGGCGTCGTCGGCGCCGTCGTCCCGTGGAACTTCCCGCTGATGATGGCGACCTGGAAGCTCGGTCCCGCGCTCGCGACCGGCAACAGCGTCGTGCTCAAGCCCGCGGAGCAGTCGCCGCTCACCGCGCTCCGTCTCGCCGGCCTCGCGGCCGAGGCGGGGATTCCGGACGGGGTCCTGCAGGTCGTCCCCGGTTTCGGCGAGACCGCCGGCCAGGCGATCGGACGCCATCCCGACGTGGACGGCGTCGCGTTCACGGGCTCGACCGAGGTGGGAAAGCTCTTCCTTCGCTATTCGGGCGAGTCGAACATGAAGCGGATCTCGCTCGAGTGCGGCGGCAAGTCGCCGCACGTCGTCTTCCCGGACTGCGCCGACCTCGACGCGGCGGCGACGGCCGTCGCATGGGGCGTCTTCTACAACCAGGGCGAGGTCTGCAACGCCGGCTCGCGGCTACTCGTGCATGCGTCGTTGAAGGACGACCTCCTCGAGCGAGTCGTGCGCGTCGCCGAGCGGATCCGGCCCGGCGACCCGCTCGATCCGAAGACGCGCATGGGTCCGCTCGTCGACGAGACGCAGCTCGAGCGCGTGCTCGGGTACATCGAGTCCGGCTCGGAGGAAGGTGCCGTTCTCCACCACGGCGGCGGACGCGTGCTCGAGGAGACCGGCGGTTACTTCGTCGAGCCGACGGTCTTCGACGCGGTCTCCAACGAGATGCGGATCGCGCGCGAGGAGATCTTCGGGCCTGTCCTGTCGGCGATCTCGTTCGAGGACGAGGAGGAGGCGATCCGGATCGCCAACGACACCGTCTACGGGCTGGCCGCCGCCGTCTGGACGAGCGACGTGAACAAGGCGCACCGTGCGGCGCGTGCTCTGCGCGCGGGCGTCGTGTGGGTCAACTGCTTCGACCTCGGCTCGATGACGTCGCCGTTCGGCGGCTTCCGCCAGTCGGGCTTCGGGCGGGACAAGTCACTGCACGCGCTCGACAAGTACACGGATCTCAAGGCGATCTGGATCCACCTTCGGTGAGAGCGGTCGTCTTCACGGGAGCCGGCGGGAACGAGGTCGTTCGCCTCGAGGAGCGTCCCGACCCGGTTCCCGGCGACGACGAGGTGCTCGTCGCGGCGAGCTTCGCGGGCCTCAACCCGGCCGATCTCGCGCAGCGTGCCGGGAACTATCCGGCGCCGCCCGGATCCCCGGCCGACGTGCCCGGCCTCGAGGTGGCGGGCACGGTCGTCCGCTGCGGGGCGGCCGTTCGGCAGTGGAGCGAGGGAGACGCGGTGTTCGGGATCGTCGGCGGCGGCGGGCTCGCCGACCGCGTGGTCGTCCACGAGCGCCATGTCGCCCGCGTACCCGGCCGGCTCGACGCGAAAGAGGCGGCGGCGGTGCCGGAGGTGTTCATCACGGCGCACGACGCCGTTGTCGTCCAAGCAGGGCTCGGGCTCGGCGACGTGCTGCTCGTCAACGGTGCGAACGGCGGCGTCGGCATCGCGGCGCTGCAGCTCGCGGTCGCGGCGGGTGCGCGGGCGTTCGGGTGCGTCCGCTCGACGGACGCACATGCACGCATCGAAGAGCTCGGCGCGCAGGCGGTCGCACCCGACGAGGCGGTCGACCGTGTGCGCGCTGCGGGCGGCGCTGATGTCGTGCTCGAGCTCGTCGGCGCGCAGAACGTTCCCGTCGACCTCGAGGCGCTCGCGCTGAAGGGCCGCGTCCTCATCGTCGGGACCGGCGCCGGGGCGGACGCCGCGTTCTCGCTCCGCGCACTGATGGGGAAGCGCGCGCGCCTGATCGGTACGGGGCTACGGGTGCGGCCGCTCGAGGAGAAGGCGGCCGCGGTTCAGGCATTCGTTCACGAGGTCGTCCCGCTGCTTGCGGACGGCCGTGTGCGTCCGTTCGTCGATCGCGTATTCGCGGCCGACGGAGTGACTGACGCATTCGACCACCTCGCCGCGCCCGGGAAGTTCGGCAAGGTCCTGATCGAGTTCGCGTAAGAAGGAGGCACAAAGATGATCGAGGCCCGAGCCGCTCCACCCGGTTACGGCACGCTGGCCAGCGACGTCGCCTGGGATCCGAGCCGGCACGTCGAGCTCGTTCCACCCGAGCACACGATGCTGCTCGAGGACTGGGGTGCCGACGCTTCCGGTCCGACCGCGCTCTCTCCTGTCGCGATCACCAGCCCGTTCCGGTTCCTGAGCGACGAGGGCATCGACGTGCTGCAGGAGATCTGCGGCGAGCTCGAGCAGTACGCCGGCGGCGACGAGCGGATCGCGAAGCGCGTGCGCGGCGCGATCTACCGCTCGGACTTCCTGCGCGGGATGTATCACGACGAGTCGATCGTCGCGTTCCTCCGCGAGCTCGCGCGCGCTCCGATCGAGGCACATCCGGTCAGTCACCACGCAATCCACATCAACTACGCGCCGGACGACCTCTCGCGCAACGTCGACCAGTGGCACCGCGACGCGATCTCGTTCGACTACGTGCTGATGGTTTCCGACCCGCGCCCGATGAAGGGCGGCAGGTTCGAGTACTTCCTCGGGCCGGTCGAGGAGGGCCGCAGCCTGCTCGAGGACGGCACCGGGCTGCCCGTGGACCGCGTCGCGAGCCCGGACTTCCCAGGCCCTGGGTGGGCCGTGCTCCAGCAG
>Ga0187779_10001991_pt1 | contig 12679 bp, 10 predicted proteins | sample 1015_Q2_SP10_10__FD_132435 | JGI IMG/M metagenome (GOLD analysis project Ga0187779, IMG submission 132435) | Tropical peat soil microbial communities from peatlands in Department of Meta, Colombia - 1015_Q2_SP10_10_MG | ecosystem: Environmental > Terrestrial > Soil > Wetlands > Peat | place... | reverse complement strand
GGTTATGAAGGTGTTGGGCAGATCCGAGAGATGCGATTCGGCCGGCAGCGGGTCCTCCGGCGTCACGTCGATGGCGGCGGCGGCAATGCGCCCCGCCCGCATCGCCTCGATCAGCGCCGCCTCGTCGATCACCCTGCCGCGTGCGACGTTGACGAGGTACGCCGATCTCTTCATCCGGCCGAGCGCGTCGGCGTCGATCAGGTTTTCGGTCTCTTTCGTGAGCGGGCACGTGAGCGCGACGATGTCGGCTTGCGGCAGCAGCGAATCGAGGTCGGCGAGCGCATGAACGCTGTCCGCGGCACGTTTGCCCGCGGACGGGTCGCGCCGCACGCCGATCACGTGCATGTCGAACGCCTTGGCCAATGACGCGAGTCGACCACCGATCCGCCCCAAGCCAACGACGACGATCGTCTTGCCGCCCAGCTCGTCTTCGCGCTGGGTCAGATCGCCGATCATGCCGCGCCAGTGGTGCCGGGCCTGGTTGTCGCGTGCTTCGGGCAGCCGCCGGGCAAGGGCCAATATCAGCGCCATCGCGTGCTCTGAAACCGCCTTCATGTTGACCCCGCTGGCGCTTGCCAGCCGGATCCCTTTCACCGACAGCACGTCGCGCCCGAACTGATCGGTGCCGGCCCCGATGGACTGGATGAAGCGCAACTTGCTCGCCTTCTCCGCCAGCTCATTCCGCCAGAGACCGGATATGACCAACACGTCGAACTCGCCGAGCCGGCCTTCCAACTCGTCGCGATTCCAGACCTGGAAGCACTTGGTGCTCGGCTGTCGCTTTTCGAACTTCGCCTGGAAGCGGTACGCGACGTGGGCGAAGCAAACGGTCAGCTTGTCTTTCGATGGAATCATTGCAGGCCTTCCCTCGCTTGTGGGCCACCGTACGTGGCGGTGTCTTCCTACCGCGGATTCATGACGTGTCCGGCGGTCGGGCGGATGATGGCGTCGCTGGTGGTGGATGGCGTCACCGACCCCGTGATGGCCCAGCTTGCGCCGCACCGGTTCAAGAGCGGCAACGTGATTCTGGAGCCCTTGTTGAACCAGGAATGAGCCGCGACGCTACCCCAGAATCTTGCTCAGGAACGCCCGCGCCCGCTCGTGCCGGGCGTTGGCGAAGAATTCGCCCGGCGGCGCCTGCTCGACGATCTGTCCCTCGTCCATGAATACGACACGGTCGGCGACGGCCTTCGCAAATTCCATTTCGTGGGTGACGACCACCATCGTCATGCCGCCGCCGGCCAACTCGATCATCACGTCGAGCACTTCCTTCACCATCTCCGGGTCGAGCGCCGACGTGGGCTCATCGAACAGGATGATGCGCGGCCGCATGCACATCGCGCGGGCAATCGCCACCCGCTGCTGTTGCCCTCCGGAGAGCTGGCCGGGATATTTGAGCGCCTGCTCGCCGATGTGCACCCGCTTCAACTGCTGCGCCGCGCGCTCCTCGGCCTCGTCGCGCGAGAGGCCCAGCACCCACTGCGGCGCCAGCATCAGGTTCTCGACCACGGTCAGGTGCGGAAACAGGTTGAACTGCTGGAATACCATCCCGACTTCGCGACGGATCTTCTCCACCGCCTTCACGTCGTCGGTCAGCGTCACCCCGTCGACGACGATCGTACCCTCCTGGTGCTCCTCGAGCCGGTTGATGCAGCGGATCAGCGTCGATTTGCCCGAGCCCGAGGGCCCGGCGATCACGATGCGCTCGCCGCGCGCCACATCGAGCTCGATGTCCTTCAGGACGTGAAAGGACCCGAACCACTTGTTGACGCGGGCGAGATGGATGATCGGATCGGAAGCGGGCACGAGTGGTCCCGGCCTAGTGACGCGTCCAGCGACCCAGGCGACGGTCGAGCCAATGGCTATGGCGCGACATCGCGAAGCAGCAGCCGAAGTAGATCAGAGCCACGAAAAGGTAGCCTTCCAGAAAAAAGTTGCGCCACTGCGCGTCGCCGAGCGCGAGGCGCAGCGCGCCGGTGAGATCGTACATGCTTACGACGGTGACGAGCGACGTGTCCATGAACGTCGATAGCAGGCTGTTGACGAAGCTCGGGATGACGAGCGTCAGCGCCTGGGGCAGGATCACCTTCTGCTGCATCCGCCACCACGAGAGGCCCAGCGTGGCCGCAGCTTCGTATTGCCCTTTCGGCAGCGCCTGCAGTCCGCCGCGCACGACTTCCGCCATGTAGGCGGCCTGGAACAGCACGATGGCGAGCGCGACGCGCGTCAGCACGTCGAGGCGGATGCCCTGTGGCAGGAGCAGCGGAAACACGAACGATGCGGTAAACAGCACCGTGATCAGCGGAACGCCGCGCACCAGCTCGATGTAGAGCGTCGCCATGGACCGCAGCAGCGGCAGCCCGGAGCGGCGCGCGAGCGCGAGGAGGATACCGATCGGGATCGATGCACCCATTCCCACCAGCGTCAGCAGCACCGTAAGCGGCAGGCCGCCCCACAGGCCCGTGTCGACGCGGGCAAGGCCGAGAACGCCGCCACTCATGAGCAGGAAGAACGCCGCGAGAGCGGCGCCCCAAAGCCAGGCGAGCCACCGGCGCCAGAACGCGGGGATCGCGGTGACGACGAGTGCCGCGATCACGATCGCCGTGGCGGCGAGCGGACGCCACTGTTCCGCGTACGGGTAGCGGCCGAACAGGATCAGCCGCCACTTCTCCGCGACGAAACCCCAGCAAGCACCCGCGTGATCCAGCGCGCGGCACGCGGGGTAGTCGGCTTGCCAGACGGCGTTCCCAACGAGCCAGTTGAATGCCGGCGGAAGCGCCCACGCGAGCAAGCCGCCGAGCAGGATCGTCGCGGCGGCGTTGCCGGGGCTGCCGAAGAAATTGGCACGCACCCAACCGGGCACGCCGGTCGCGCTCCGCGGTGGCGCACGCGCCGGCAACAGCTCGATGGGAGCGTGGGGGTCCACTCTTAGCGCTCGACGAGGGCGACTCGCCGGTTGTACCAGCCCATCGCGAGCGCGGTCAGGAGATTGATCGCGAGATAGACGGTCATGATCATCAGCACGCACTCCAGCGCCTGCCCGTTCTGATTGATGGTGGTGTTGGCGATGGAGACGACGTCCGGATAGCCGATCGCCACGGCGAGCGACGAGTTCTTGGTGAGGTTGAGGTACTGGCTCGTCAATGGCGGGATGATGACGCGCAGCGCCTGCGGCAGCAGCACGAGCCGCAGCGTCAGCGCACGAGAGAGCCCCAGCGCGCCCGCCGCTTCCGTCTGCCCGCGTGGTACCGCCAGCACGCCGGAGCGCACGATCTCGGCGATGTATGCGGCAGTGAACGTCGTCAGCCCGATCAGCAGCGACAAGAACTCGGGGGTCGCGGCGGCACCGCCTGTGATGCCGAAGGGGCCGATCTCCGGCACTGCAAGGGTCCACCCGCCGGAGAAATCCGGAAACGGAAACTGCAATCCGCTCTTCGACAGGAACACGTACAGCCCGATGCGCAGCGGCTCCGTTGCCGCCGGGAGCAGCTCGGTGATCACGAGGTACCACGCGAACAGCTGGATGATGAGCGGGATGTTGCGCATCACCTCGACGTAAGCGGTGCACAGGCCGCGCACGAGCAAATTGCGCGACAGTCGGCCGATGCCGACCAGCGTGCCGAGCACGGTGGCCAGCACGATCCCGAACAGCGCGACGCGCAGCGTATTGGCGACACCGATGGCGAACGCGCGCAGATAGGTGTCGCGCGACGAGTAGGCGAACAGCGTCTCGCCGATGTCGAACCCAGAGGGCTGGGTGAGAAAGCCGAAGCCCGAGCGGATCTGTCGGGCCTCGAGGTTCTCGGCGGTGTTGTGCCAAAGAAACCAGCCGGCCGCGAACAGCGCGCACAGCGCCAGTGCCTGGTAGAGGAGCGCGCGCCCGCGGCGCGTACGCAGGAAGTGCGGGGCCGGGGCGGGATCGGGCATGGGCGGTCGGGCTTGAGCGGAACGCGACTACACCTCAAACGCGAAGAGCAGAGCACAAGCTCTGCTCTTCGTGCGGGGACGCCCGCAGCGCCGCGTCAGCGGATCAGCGTATCGGCGGCGAATACATGAGGCCGCCGCGGTTCCACAGCCTGTTGACGCCGCGCGGCAGGCCGAGCGCCGACTTCGGACCCATGTTCCTCTCGAAGCTTTCGCCATAGTTGCCGACCTGCTTGACGATGCGGTACGCCCACTCCTTGTCGAGTCCCAGCAGTTTGCCGGTGTCTTCATTGACGCCCAGCAGCCGCTGGATCGCCGGATCCTTGCTCTCGGCCTTCATCTTGTCGACGTTCGCCTGCGTGAGACCGTCTTCCTCGGCCTCCAGCATCGCGTTCAGCGACCAGCGCGTGATCTGGAACCAGTCGTCGTCGCCGCGGCGCACCGCCGGCCCCAGGGGCTCCTTGGAGATGACGTCCGGCAGGATCATGTAGTCGTCGGCCTTGCTGGTCTGCGTCCGGGCGCCGGCGAGGTCGGACATATCGGTCGTATAGACCTGGCAGCGGCCGGCGAAGAACGCCGATTGGATCGCCTCGGCTGTGTCGAACACGACCGACTTGTACTTCATGTTGTTGGCGAGGAAGTAATCGGCGACGTTCTTCTCGCTGGTCGTGCCGGCCTGCACGCAGACCGTCGCGCCGTCCAGTTTCTTTGCGCTGTCGATATTGAGCTTCTTCGGGACCATGAAGCCCTGGCCGTCGTAGTAATTGATGCCGGCGAAGACGATGCCGAGCGACGCGTCGCGCGTCAGCGTCCACGTCGAGTTGCGCGACAGGATGTCGATCTCGCCCGACTGAAGCGCGGCGAAGCGCTGCTGCGAGTTGAGCGGGACGAACTTGACCTTCTCGCCGCTGCCCAGCACCGCGGCGGCGACGGCGCGGCACATGTCGACGTCGAGGCCCTGCCAGCGGCCCTTGCCGTCGGTGGAAGAAAAGCCGGGTGCCGAGGTGTTGACACCGCAGATCACCTCGCCGCGCGCCTTCACGGCGTCGAGCGTCTTTCCAGCAAACACGGGTGGCGTGAGACCGAGCGCGGCTGCGGCCGCGAGCGAGACCAGGATGCGGCGGGATGCGGGCATGGAATCTCCTTGGGAAGTTGCGAGGCGCGGGATCGGTACGGGCACGGCTCTGGCGGGTTCGCGGCGCTGCCTCCTCGCGCATTACCGTGGCTCCGCTTCGCGCGCCATTCACCGGCGCCAGGCGCCATTGTGCAACGGACGGCGGAATTAGGACAACGCGGCGGTTGCCACGGCGCTAGAGTCGGCACTGATCGGCTACCGGCTGCCACAATACGGTCTTGAGCAGTTGCGCGGCAAGCTCAACGCCACCGGAGAAACGCATGACCGTCGGCAACGAAAAAACCACCGTAGGTTTCGTCGGGCTGGGCATCATGGGCCACAGCATGGCCGGCCATATTCTCGCGGCAGGCTACTCGCTGCATGTATCCAACCGCTCGCGCAGCAAGGCCGACGATCTCGTGGCGAAAGGTGCCCGATGGCACGACCGCGCCGGCGAGGTGGCGGCGGCGGCCGATGTCGTGATCACGATGGTGGGATATCCGCGCGACGTCGAGGCGATCTACCTCGATTCAGGCGGCATCGTCGAACGGGTTCGACCGGGCGCGATCCTCATCGACATGACGACCTCGAGCCCCGAGCTCGCCGAGCGCATCGCCGTGGCAGCGAAGCGAAGAGGCGTGAGCGCGCTCGACGCTCCCGTCTCGGGCGGCGACGTCGGCGCGCGCGAGGCGCGGCTTTCGATCATGGTCGGCGGGGAGCCCGCGGCTTTCGACGAAGCGTTGCCGATCCTGAAGCTAATGGGCAGCAACATCGTGCGCCAAGGCGGCCCCGGCGCGGGCCAGCATGCCAAATTGTGCAATCAGATCGTCGTCGCCGGAACGATGCTGGGCGTGTGCGAGGGGCTCGCGTATGCGAAGCGCTCGGGACTCGACCCGGAGACGGTGCTGAAGTCGATCGGCGCCGGTGCCGCGAAGAGCGTCCTTCTCGACAAGATGGGTGAGCGCATTCTCAGGGGCGACTTCGCCCCCGGCTTTTTCATCGACCACTTCATCAAGGACATGAGCATTGCCTCCGCCGAGGCCGAGCGCCTGCACGTCGAGTTGCCCGCTCTGCATCTCGCCAGGCGGATTTACGAAGCGCTGGCCGCGCAAGGCCTCGGGCGCGAGGGCACCCAGGCACTGTTCAAGCACTACGAATCCTAGAGGACCACGGCGACGCCGTCGGCGGCACTCGATGGCGATCGCCGGCGACGGCAGCGCTTGTTGCACGACGCGCCGTGATCCGAATGGTTTGTGTCCGCTTAATTGAGTAGACTTTGCCGCGTGAGCGCGACCGCAAGCTTCCTCGAGCTGCATCCCGAGTACGCCGGCACGAGCGCCCTCGACGAGCTGCGCGCGGCCGAATACGGCCGGCTGGATTCGCAAGGACACGTCTACCTCGACTACACGGGCTCGGGCCTCTACGCCGATTCGCAAGTGAGGGAGCACGCCGAGCTGCTCGAAAAGGAGCTCTTCGGCAACCCGCACTCGGCGAACCCGACCTCGACGGCGACCACGCGCGCGGTCGAGCGTGCGCGCGCGGCGGTGCTGGCCTGCTTCAACGCAACCGGCCGCTACACGGCAGTCTTCACGCTGAACGCATCCGGCGCGCTGAAGCTCGTCGGCGAATCGTATCCCTTCGGCCCGGGCGGGCGCTTTCTCGTTCTCGCCGACAACCACAACTCCGTGAACGGCGTCCGCGAGTTCGCGCGCGCGAAAGGCTCGGATGTCGACTACGCGCCGCTGACGGTCCCGGAGCTGCGGGTGGATCATCCGGCGCTTATCGCGGTGCTCGACCAAGGCGATCGCTCGCGCGCCAACCTGTTCGCCTTTCCGGCGCAGTCGAATTTCTCGGGCGTCAAGCACCCGCTTTCGCTGATCGGCGCCGCGCAGGAGCGTGGCTGGCACGTGCTCCTCGACGCCGCCGCGTTCGTGCCGACGAATCGGCTCGACCTCGGCATCGTGTCCCCGGACTTCGTCGCGATCTCGTTCTACAAGATGTTCGGATATCCGACCGGTGTGGGCTGTCTGTTGATCCGGAATACCACGCTGGCATCGCTCGCGCGTCCCTGGTTCGCCGGCGGCACCGTGAACTTCGCGACAGTGCAGGGTGGCCTGCACGTGCTGGCGCCGGGCGAGGCCGGCTTCGAGGACGGCACGCTCAACTTCCTCGGCATCCCCGCGGTGGAGATCGGCCTTCGGCACTGGGAGCGCGTGGGCACGGACGTCATTCAGACGCGCGTCGCCTGTCTCACCGACTGGCTGATGCGCGGACTGCTCGCGCTTCGCCATGGAAACGGACGTCCCCTCGTTCGCCTGTACGGGCCGACGTCGATGGCGATGCGCGGCGGTACCGTGACGATGAACTTCTACGATCCGGGCGGTTCGCTGCTCGACTATCGGCGCATCGACGAGCTCGCGAGTCTCGCGAACATTTCGCTCAGAACGGGTTGCTTCTGCAATCCCGGCGCGGGCGAGGCCGCGGAGGGATTGACCGAGGACGACATGCGGGCGGGCTTCGCGCAAGGCGCGGACATCACGCTGCCGCGCTTTCGCGAGCTCATGCAGCGTCGCGGGGGCAAGAGCGCCGGTGCGATCCGCGTGTCGCTCGGCCTCGTCAGCAACCTCGACGACGTCGAGCGCTTCCTGCGCTTCGCCGCCGGATTCCTCGACCAAACCGCGCTCAGCATCGGCGCGGTGAAGTTCGACATCGAGTCCTGCCGCGTGATTCGCGACGGCAGCTAGCGTCACAAGGCTCGCTCCAGCCGCCGGCCACGGCGTGATACATTGACATCGAACCGCCCCGAGCAGGCCACCGGCTGCCAAAGCCGCAAGACGCCATCGCTCGCCGGCACGACTTAACATCGAGCAGGAGGAAACCGATGAACAAATCGAACGTCGACCGCGGTCGCAGAAGAGCGCTGCAGGGAGCGATCGCTGGCGCAGCGGTGCTGCTGGCGCCGGGGATCCGCGCGGCGGACAAGACGCCGATCTATTACGGCGTCTCCGGCCCATTCAGCGGCGACAGGGCCGCGTATGGCGCGGTGTGGAAGAAGGGCATGAACATGGCAGTCGAGGAGATCAATGCGGCCGGCGGCATCGGCGGACGGCCGATCGAATTGATCTACCAGGACACGCAGTCCGATCCCAAGCAGTCGGTGCCGGTGGCGCAGAAGTTCGTCGACGACGAGCGGATCATCGCCGAGCTCGGCGATTTTTCGAGCGCGGCGTCGATGGCGGCGTCGCCGATCTACGAGCGCGGCAAGCTCGTGCAGTTCGGGCTGACGAACTCGGACCCGAAATTCACCCAGGCGGGCGAATACATGTTCAGCACCGCGCCGACGATGCAGATGGACGCCGCGCTGATGGCCGAAATCGCGCTGAATCGCATGGGCAAGAAGGCCGCGGTGTTCTACCAGGCGTCGGACTGGGGCGACACCAGCCAGAAGGTCTTCGTCGAGCGCTACCGCGCGCTCGGCGGCCAGGTCGTGGCGCTGGAGAACTACCTGCTCACCGACAAGGACCTCCATTCCGTGCTGTCGAAGGCGCGACGCGCGGAACCCGACGTGCTGGTGCTCTTTTCCTACTACACCGACGGCGCGCTGCTGCTCCTGCAGGCGCAGGACGTCGGGCTGAAGGGCAAGACGCTCGCCGCCACGTCCTGCTATTCGAACAAGTTCCTGGAGCTCGGCGGCGGCGCGGTCAACGGCACGCTCATGTCGGTGCTGTTCTTCCCCGAGGATCCGCGTCCGGCGATCCAGGCTTTCGTGCAGGGGTACAAGAAGCGCTACGGCGAGGAGCCTGACCAGTACGGAGCGCGCGCCTACGACGCGGTGAAGATCGTCGCCTGGGCCACCGAGAAAGGCGGCGCATCGCGCGAAGGCATCCGCAAGGCGTTCAATTCCGGCCAATCGATCCCAAGCTTGCTGTTCGGATCGTTCACCTTCAACGCCGAGCGCCGCGTCTCGCACTACGACGAGGCGCTGATCACCGTCAAGAACGACAAGTTCGTCTATTTCCACTGAGCCGCGGCGACGGAAGCGTTGATGTCGGCGCTTCTCGACCCGTTGATCACGGGGCTGATCAACGGCAATGCCTACGCGTTGATCGCCCTCGGACTGTCGCTGATCTTCGGCGTCGCCGACCTCGTCAACTTCGCGCACGGCTCGGTGTTCGCGTTCGGCGCGATGCTGGGATGGTATCTCGCGGCCGTGCTGCGCTGGCCGCTGCCGCTCGCGATCGCCGGGGTGATCGCCGCGACCGCGCTCCTCGGCATCGTGATCGAGCGGGTGGCGGTGCGGCCGCTCGCGAGGGCGCCGCGCATCGCGCCGCTATTGTCGACCGTCGCGGTGTCGCTGATTCTCGATCGCGTCTCGCAGCTGATCTTCACGCCCGACACGCAGGTGTTTCCCGGCCTGCTGCCGCACGCGAGCTTCAACCTCGGCGAGATCCGGCTCGGCCTCACCGATCTCACCATTCTCGGCGTGACCCTGACGAGTCTCGCCGCGCTGTGGCTGTTCCTGACGCGCACGCGCATGGGCCGGGCGCTTCGCGCCACCGCGCAGGATCGTGACGCCGCGCTGCAGATGGGCGTCAACGCCGGCCGGCTCGAGGCGCTGGCCTTCGCGATCTCCTCGGCGCTGGCCGGCATCGGCGGCGTGCTGGTCGGCATGTACTACCGCAACGTCGATCCCAGCATGGGTTTCGCGGCGGGCATCGAGGGTTTCGCCGCGGCGACGCTCGGCGGCCTTGGCAATCTGCCGGGCGCGGTCGTCGGCGGACTGCTGCTCGGGGTTCTCGAAAGCTTCGGAGTCACCTGGTTCGGAGGCGCGTCGCGCGCGATGATCGCCTTCGGCGTGCTGGTGCTCGTCCTCTGGCTAGGGCCGGGCGGGCTGCTCGGATCGCCGAACGCGGGATTCACCGAACCGTTGACCGGGACGTTCTTCGGCCGCGGGCGGCCCGTCGTGCTGCGCGGCTGGCAGCTCGCGCTGATCCTCGTCGTCGCGTTCGTTCTCATCCCGCTCGCTGCGAATGCCTATTTGCTGCGCGTCGCGACGATCATCGCCATCTTCGCCATCCTCGGCGTTTCGTTGACGCTGGTCGCCGGCACGGCTGGCCTGATGTCGATCGGCCAGGCCGGGTTCTTCGCGATCGGCGCCTACGCTTCCGCGCTGCTGGTGAAGCAGGGTTGGTCGTTCTGGCTGGCGATGCCTGTGGCCGGTCTTGCCGCGGCGGTCGGCGGCGCGACCTTGATCCAGCCCGTGCTGAAGCTGCGCGGCCACTACGTCGCGATCGTCACGCTCGGCATCGGCGCCATCGTCGTCGCCGCGATCCTGAATCTGCCGACGCTCACGGCCGGGCCGCTGGGCATCACGGCCATCCCGCCGCCGCGGCTCTTCGGCCGCGAGCTCGTCTCGCCGCGCGACTACTACTGGCTCTCCGCCGCGTTGCTCGTGGCGAGTGTGATCGTCGTCGTTCGGCTGCAGCGCTCGCATCTCGGTCGCGCCTGGCGCGCGATACGCGAGGACGAGGTCGCGGCGCAGGCGAGCGGCGTGCAGCTCACCGGCCACAAGTCGCTCGCTTTCGCCCTCGGGGCGTTCATCGCCGGCGTAGCAGGGAGCCTGCTCGCGCACCAGTACGGCTACATCAACCCGGAAATCTTCGGCGTCGACGTTTCGGTGCTGGCGCTGACGATGATCGTGCTGGGCGGAATGTCGAACGTGGTCGGCACGATTCTCGGCGCGATCGTGCTCGTCGGCGGACCGGAGCTTCTGCGTCCGTTCGGCGACTTCCGCATCCTGAGCTACGGCGTGTTGCTGCTGCTCCTGATCCGCTTCCGCCCGCAGGGGCTGTGGTTCTACCGATGAGCGGCGCGCCCGGAACGCCGTTGCTCGACGTGCGGAACCTCGTCAAGCATTTCGGCGGCGTGAGCGCCGTCGACGACGTCTCGTTCAAGGTCTACGCGGGGCAGATCGTCAGCATCATCGGCCCGAACGGCTCGGGCAAGACGACGACCTTCAATCTGGTGAGCGGACACCTGCGTGCCGACGCCGGCACGGTGTTGCTCGAAGGGACTCCGCTCGGCGACCTGACGCCGGACCGAATCGCCGCTCGCGGTCTGGCGCGCACGTTCCAGAACGGACGGGTCTTCGGCAACATGACCGTCGAGGAGAATCTGCTGGTCGGCATGCACACGCGCCTCGTCGCCCAGCGGCCGTTCGGCACGCTGCGCGAATGGCCGCTCGCCCGGTGGGTGCCGTTGCTCGCGGAGACGGCGATCGCGCTCGTCCGCCCGCCCGCCGCGAGGCGCGAGGAATCCGAAGCGCGCGCGGCAGTGGAACGCGAGCTCGCCCGCTTCGGCGAGCGCCTGTTGCCACGGCGCGAGCAGTACGCCTACTCGCTCTCCTATGCGAACCGTCGCCGCACCGAGATCGGCCGCGCGCTGTCGCTCGGGCCGCGTCTGCTTCTCCTCGACGAGCCTACGGCGGGCATGAATCCCACGGAGACGCGCGAGGTGCTGCATCAGATCGAACAATTGCAGCGCGAGGGCCTCACCGTGCTCTTGATCGAGCACAAGCTCGATCTCGTGATGACGCTTTCCGACCACGTCGTCGTGCTGGACGACGGCAAGGTGATCGCGTCGGGCAAACCGACGGCGGTGCAGAACGACCCCGCGGTGATCGAGGCGTACCTGGGCCGGGGCCCGGAGTCGACGAGGGCGCGCGAACCTGCGGCCACGACGCCGAGCGAACATTTGGCGGCGACTCCGCGCGAACATGCAGCGACACCGAGTGCGGCGATTCCCGTGGCCTCGTCGCCGCTCCGAGAGCCTGCGGCGGCGACGCAGAGCGCCGTGAATCCGATTGCTTCATCGCCGCTGGTGGCGTTGCGCGACGTCGACGTCTTCTACGGCCCGGTCCAGGCGCTCACCAAGGTGTCGTTGCAGGTCGATCCGGCGGAGATCGTCTGCCTGCTCGGCGGCAACGCCTCCGGCAAGTCGACGACGATGAAGACGATCCTCGGCCTGCTTCAGCCGGCGTCGGGAACGGTGTCGATCCAGGGTGTCGACGCGACCGCGCTGCCCACTTCGGCGCGCATCCTGCGCGGTCTTGCGTCCGTGCCGGAGGCGCGGCGCGTCTTCCCGGCGATGACGGTAGAGGAAAACCTGTACATGGGTGCATTCCTGCGGACCAACCGCGCCGAAATACGCGCCGATCTGGAGCGGATGTACGCGATCTTTCCGAGGCTCGCCGAGCGGCGCCTGCAGCTCGCCGGAACGTTGAGCGGCGGCGAGCAGCAGATGCTCGCGATTGCCCGGGCGCTGATGAACCGGCCGCAGTTGATCTGCATGGACGAGCCGACGATGGGTCTCGCGCCGATCTTCGTCGAGCGCGTCCTGGACACGATCGCGACCATCCGCCGGCAGGGCGTGAGCTTGTTCATGGTCGAGCAGAACGCGAAGATGGCGCTGTCGATCGCGGATCGGGGTTACGTGATCCAGAACGGCATCATCGTCCTGTCGAGATCGGCGCAGGATCTGTTGCAGGATCCGGCGGTGCAGGACGCTTATCTCGGGCGGCAGGCAAGCGAGCCGGCGGGCTGACTTGCGCGCGACACATCACGCCGCGGCGGCCGCACCCGC
>Ga0187779_10001990_pt1 | contig 12683 bp, 9 predicted proteins | sample 1015_Q2_SP10_10__FD_132435 | JGI IMG/M metagenome (GOLD analysis project Ga0187779, IMG submission 132435) | Tropical peat soil microbial communities from peatlands in Department of Meta, Colombia - 1015_Q2_SP10_10_MG | ecosystem: Environmental > Terrestrial > Soil > Wetlands > Peat | place... | reverse complement strand
GGCACCGATCTGCTTGTGGTTTTGCCGGGGGCGACCACCACGAGCGGCGTGCGCGCCGGCTCCGGAAGCGCCTCCACGCTCACGGTGGCTGATGTGCAGGCGCTTCGTCGCGATGCCCCAGCAGTGGGGTTAGTAGGCTATCTGATCCGTCAGCTCGGACAGGTCCAGTATGGCAGCCAGAATTGGACCACGAGCCTGCAGGGGGTGACCCCGAGCTACCTCGCAGTCACGAACTGGCAGATCGCGGTGGGGCGTGCTCTGTCGAGTGAGGACGATGCCAACGCGGCCATGGTGTGCGTGATCGGCCAGACCGTCTATCGGTCCCTTTTCGCCGAAAGCGAAAATCCGGTGGGGGCCATCGTTCTTGTGAAGGGCATGCCAGTGCGGATCGTCGGCCTGCTGGTCGGGAAAGGACAAAGCTCCTACGGCCAAGATCAGGACGACGTCGTGTTCATTCCCTTCACGACGGCGGAGCGCAAGATACTGGGGGTTGCGGCGCCGAGCACGGCACTGGATCCGCTATCAGCGACCTATCCTCCGCCGGCTAACCCATACGGCAGGCCGGCGCGGATGACCGGTTACGTCAATCAGATCTATGTTCAGGCAAAGTCCCCCGAGCTGGTGTCCGCGGCAGTCCAGCAGGTGACGGAGATCTTGATGCGTCGGCACCACATACGGCCGGGCGACACCGCCGATTTTGCGGTGCGCAACCTCAGCCAGATCGCCGAGGCGGCCGAAGGCAGCAGCCGGGTCATGGCGCTCCTGCTGGCCACCGTTGCTTCGATCTCGTTGCTCGTCGGCGGCATCGGCATCATGAACATTTTGCTGGTATCGGTTACCGAGCGCACGCGCGAAATCGGATTGCGGATGGCGATCGGTGCCCGTCGTCTGCAGGTACTGCTGCAGTTTCTGGTCGAGGCCGTGCTGCTCAGCGTGATCGGCGGCACGATCGGCATTGGTGTTGGAATCATCGCCTCTCAACTGATCTCTCGAATCGCGCATTGGCCCACGCTGCTGTCGGCGCCGGCCGTGGCCGGCGGGTTTCTGTTCTCGGCGGTGGTCGGCATCTTCTTCGGCTATTACCCTGCGCGCAAAGCTTCGCACTTGAACCCCATAGAGGCGCTCCGCTACGAGTAGCAGCCCATGGACCGTTTCCAGTGCAGCGCGCGGTGGCGGCGATGGACTCTCTACAGCACAGCGATGCTGGTGTATGGGTGCGCTGTCGGTCCTGAGTTCAAGCGGCCCGAGCCCGCGAAGGTCGCGAGCTACACGCGATCGAGCGTGACTCTGCCCGCCGCTGGACCCGCCGATGTGCAACAGAGCCTCGTCCTCGGTGGCGAAGTCATGGCCCGCTGGTGGGAGCTCTTCCATTCCCAGCCCCTGAACGACGTTGTGACGCTAGCGATCTCCGGCAGCCCGACGCTCGATGCGGCGCGAGCCAGCCTGGCGCAAGCTCAGGAGGTGGTTATCGTGGCGCGCGGCGCCCTCTACCCCCAGGTCGACGTGACCGCTGGCGCCACAAGGGCACGCGCCAGCACGGGCTTCGCGCCAGGATCTGGGCCGGTGACCGCGAACGTGTTCAGCGTCGCGCCGACGGTGAGCTACGCTCCCGACGCGTTCGGGGGCACGCGGCGTCTGGTCGAGCAGCAGGGCGCCCTGGCCGAGGTCCAGCGCTACGAGCTCGCAGCGGCCTACCTCTCGCTCACCGGTAATGCCGTGACACAGGCGATCAACATCGCCTCTGCACGCGAGCAAATCAAGGCGGTGCAGGAAATTCTCGCGGTCGATCGGCAAAACCTCGAGCTGGTCGGCGTGAAGCTGGAGCTTGGCAAGGCTGCGCAGACCGACGTGCTGAGCGCGCGAAGCGTCCTCGCCGGTGACCAAGCTCTATTGCCCCCGCTCAGACAGCAACTGAGCGTGTCGCGACACGCACTGTCGATCCTGGTCGGCAGTGCGCCGGCAATCTGGTCCCCGCCGGACTTCGACCTGGCGACGCTTAGCCTGCCGACGGATCTGCCCGTCACTGTGCCGTCCTCGCTCGCTCGGGAGCGGCCCGACATTCTTGCTGCCGAAGCGCAGCTGCATGCCGCGACAGCGGCAATCGGTGTCGCGACCGCACAGCTCTATCCGAACATTACGCTATCGGCCTCCTGGACACAGCTATCGGCAAGCATGGGTACGCTTTTCGACAGCTCCGCAGGACTTTTCAGTGTCGCTGCCGATCTCACTGCGCCGATTTTTCATGGTGGCGCGCTCGAGGCACAACGCCGCGCCGCGGTCGATGCCCTGACCATTCAGCTGGCGACTTACCGGCAGACGGTGCTGCAGGCCTTCGGTCAAGTCGCGGACACGCTGCGCGCATTGCAACACGACGCAGAGGAGGTAGCTGCGCAGCAAAACGCGCTCGAAACCGCCCAAGCCTCCCTGGAGTTGACTCAGGAAAGCTACACCGAGGGTCAGGCCAGTTTTCTGCTGGTGCTCGAGGCGCAACGCCTTTACCAGCAGGCGCGCCTTGCCTATGCCAAGGCAAAGAGCCAACGCTACCTGGATACGGTGCAACTGTTCGTAGCAGTGGGCGGTGGATGGCGAAACTGGAACGACCCGGCGTTGGGGGCAAAGTAGGTTGCCAGAGGGCTACACGATAATACCGGGTCGCGTTGGGGCCGCCGCAACTTCGTTATGCTCCCGCATCGGGAGCATCGTTGGCCAACTTCCGGGGCTTCGTGCCGCCCCCTCCCTCACTGAGACCACGTCGTGAATTCCCTTACAGCGGCCCCCGCTCCGCGAACGACGGCGCTGCATTGCCCTCGACGATGAAGTGGTGGAGGACTATGACGTCCACCAACAAGAGCGCCTGCTTCAGCGCCCGGGTCAGTAGCTCGTCGGCCCGACCTGGCAGTCAGGACCGACGGATGGTTGAGGGCGATGATGACGGCGGCGACATCACTTCCACTGCTGCTGTGTAATCGTTGCCGGCGGGGACGGACAAGTCCACTTCGGCCGCATGCGCATGCCCAAGGAGACGCGCCAGTTCCTGGAAGCGCAAGGGATCGATCTAAGGCAAGCACGCGCACGCGAGGCGGTGGAGGAGTTCAACCGCTTGCAGCGAGAATCGGCTCGAATGGTGGCCGCTCTGCATTTGACCTGTTGACCGTCGGGCGCTGTGCGAACGCGCACCGCCGAACAATGGACGTGCGCGGTTCACGTCGCCGCCGGCGCCGGATTCGCGTCTGCCCGACTCAGCCGCGGGCAAGCTGAATCAAGGTCGGCAGCACGTCGCTGAATTGAGCCCCTTCCGCAGGCTTGCCGAAGTCGAAGTAGATGCGGCGGAAAAGCCCGTATAGCTCGTCGTAGATCTCTCGCGTTTCCGGTTGTGGCGCGAATGTCGTGTACGTAGGACACACGTGCTCCTGAGCATCCTCGATAGAGCGGAAGATTCCCGCGGCGAGAAACGCGAAGATTGCAGCCCCGAGGCCAGTCACTTTGCTTGCGGGCACCAGGACCGGGCGATCTAGGACGTTTGCGTACACCTGATTGAGCACGGGATTGGTCTGTGGGACACCACCGCCGTTGATCACACGCTGCGAGGGCGCGCCATACTCGTGGAGCCGATCGAGGATCACCCGAGTGTGAAAAGCCGTGCCTTCAATGGCGGCGAACAGTTCGTCCTGCGCCGTGTCCTCTAGATTCCACCCGATGGTGATTCCGCCTACGTTCGCATTGACTAGCACGGTACGATCGCCGTTATCCCAGGTCATGCGCAGAAGCCCAGTTTGCCCCGCGTGATAGCTCTCCAGACCTTTGCTCAGCTCGCTAACGGTCGTATTCGCACGCCGCGCAATCGCGCTGAAAATGTCGCCGGTCGCCGAAAGCCCAGCCTCGATCCCCATGTATTGCGGATGCACGCTTCCTTTGACGACACCACACACACCCGGGATCAACTCCTCCTGGCTGGCGTAGGCGATGATGCATGTGGAGGTCCCTATGACGTTCACGACGTCGCCTTGCTTCGCCCCCGCGCCGATCGCGTCCCAGTGAGCGTCGAACGCCCCGACGGGGACAGGAATGCCGGCGCGAAGGCCGAGCCGTTCCGCCCATTGCGGAGCCAGGTGCCCGGCAAGCTGGTCCGAGGTTGCGTACTCACCTTCCAGCTTTGCACGCACGCCGGCCAGCAGCGGATCGACCTTGGCGAGAAAGCTCTCGGGCGGAAGCCCTCCCAAGTCGGCGTTCCACATCCACTTGTGTCCCATCGCGCAGACGCTGCGCTTGACTCGCTTCGGATCGTTAATCCCGCAAAGCGTGGCCGCGACCATATCGCAGTGCTCAAACGCGCTGACGAACTGGCTGCGCAGGCTTGAATTATGCCGCAGCCAATGCAGCAGCTTGGCGAAGCCCCACTCCGCCGAGTACACGCCGCCGCACCACTGTATCGCCTCGACGCCATCGCGATGCGCCAGGGCGGTGATCTCGGCCGCTTCGCGCTTTGCCCGGTGATCGCACCACAGATAGTAGTCGCCGAGCGGGCGCATCCCCTCACCGATGGGGACGACGCTGGAGCCCGTCGTATCGAGAGCAATCGCTGCTACCCGATCGCCTGCGATGCCGGCCAACTTGACCGCCTCCCGCGTCGCGATTGCCAGCGCCCTCATGTGATCTTCGTGCGACTGGGTCGCGAAGTCGGGATCTTCGTGTTTACGGTGCAGGGGATACTCGGAGACAGCCGATGCGAGCAATCCCTGCTGGCTGTCAACGATCGAGACGCGGACGCTGAGCGTGCCGAAATCGACTCCCGCGACGATGGCCATCCTTCTTCCCGCCTCAGCCCCGCTAAGCCCGGTGCCAGTACGTCTCCCAGCCCAAATAGCGGGTGGCGGCTTCGTGAACCGCGCTGGCCGAACTCGACAGGTTCGCCGCCACATGGTGCTCGAATCCATTCTCGCAGATGTAATGCAGCAGCCTCTGCAGTTTCTCGATTTGCACGACGCCAGCGCCGCCGAACGTGTCCACCGGGTCGCTCGTGAACGTGCCTTCGCCCACATAGCCGCGCATCACACCAGCCGTATCGTCAGTCGAGAAGCGGGCGAAGCTCATGGGGCCGGCCTTCACCCGCCCCACCACGGTGCCGTACGTGTTCTCTTTGCCGACGGTCCCCGCGATGATGGCCTGGTAATCCATCCGGGTCTCTTGGAAGAAATGCTTAGGTAGGTTGCTGCAGTGAAAGCAGACGGCTTTGTCCGGGTCGTCGCCGTAGTTGTTGTTCCAGTCGAGCAGCGCACTCGGCGTCTGCGACGCTAGCGCAAGGGCGTGCATGCTGATCGTGCCGCAGATATCGGCCTCGCAGGCGCTCGCCAGCAGATCGTTGCTCATCATGCTCATGACCGTGCAGGGGACCACGCCAAAATATTCCTGCATTGCAGTCCAGCACTGAATGGCGCTGACTTTGACGTCCGAGGCCTTCATCCAGTCTTCGATCACGAACCCAAGCTTCGCCATCTTGATCAGAGCCGATTCGGGAACTGCGGTCGTGCTCACGTACTTCCGGATGTCGGACAGCTTTGCCTGTACACCTGGATGGTCGTCCTTCAGCCGGCCGATTCGACCCAGGATTTCCGACAGGTCCACCGTCTCGGTGGAGATGCCGTGTGACTCGAGAATCTTTTCGCTGTAGCGCACCGTATTGAACGGAGCCGGACGCGCGCCGATGCAGCCCACTCGGATGTTTCGCAACCCGTTGGCGACACGACACACCGAGGCGAACCATTTGAGATCGGTCAGGAACTCCTCGGAGTCGGGAGCGACCGTATGAAGACGAGTCAGAGAATAGGGGATTCCGTATTGCCGCAGATTGTTGCATGCGGACATCTTTCCGCAGAAGCTGTCGCGGCGCGTTGCAATGCTCATTTTCCCGGGTGCGTCGGGAGTGGCCTGCACGAGCACGGGGACGTCGAGCTTTGCCATCCGCAGCGTGTCGGCCACGGCGCGCTCGTCACCGAAGTTGGGGAGAGCCACGATGACCCCGTCGATGCGATCCCGGTTCTGCCGGAACAGCCCCGCGCAGCGCTTGGCTTCCTCGTGGGTCTCCACCGCGCCGTGTTTACTCTGCTCGGGGCTGAGCACGACACAATCCATCCCCGAACGCTCGAGCGCCTGCAGCATCTCCTCGCGCCCGGACTTGGCGAGCTGGTCGGGAAAGAACCCGCGATTGCCGGTGATCACACCCATCGTCATTTTGCGATTCGACATAGCAGTTCCTCGATGCGCCCTACCGGCGCTCGGCTGTAATCTGACCGTAATACGCATTCGGCCCGTGTCTGCGCGAGAAATGCTTGTCGTGCAGTTCGCGCGCAAGCGGCTGAATGCCTGGATTAACCACTAATGTGCGGTAAGCCATTTCGGCCACATACTCCAGGATCACGGCATTGTGGGCGGCGGCCGCAGCGTCCGGCCCCCAGCAGAATGGCCCGTGTCTGGCGACCAACACGGCGGGAATCGCATCGGGGTCGAGCTGCGCGAAAGTCTCGCAGATCGCAATGCCTGTAGCCTTCTCGTAATCGCCGCTGATCTGCTCGGCGTCGAGAGGCGAGGTGACCGGAATCGGCCCATCGAAGTAATCGGCGTGCGTTGTGCCGAAGCAGGGAATCGGGCGTTGCGCCTGCGCCCAAGCGGCCGCCGCTCTGGAGTGAGTGTGCGCCACGCCGCCGATATTCGGGAAGTGCTTGTACAGCTCGAGATGGGTTCGCAGGTCGGTAGAGGGACGAAGCTTGCCGTCGACGATCCTGCCATTCAGGTCGGAAACGACGATCTGCTCCGGTGTCAACTTTTCGTAGGCCACCCCGCTAGGCTTGATCGCGACCAAACCATCCTGTCTGGAGATGCCGCTCACATTGCCGAACGTGTACAGCACGGCTCCTTGACGAACGAGCTCAAGGTTCGCCGACAAGACTTCTTCGCGAAGCGCTCTCAGCAACATAAGGCCTAACGGACCACAAAACGTTTGTCCAGCGCCTGGAGCTTGTCCACGATTCCCGTATATTCCAGCTCAGACATTGGCAGCATGGCCGCTCCGAAGAACCCCTGACGGCGCATGTCCGTGGCCTTATCTGCCACTTTGTCCCTGATGCGACTCCAGAATGGATGAGCAAAAGCATCCCACGCTTCTGTTAGCTTGCCTTGATGCATGGCAAACGCGGCGCAACTCACAAGCGGCGGTCCGTCGAAGTAACTCGTACCCGAGTTGAGCGGGACGGGCATGAGCGGCATCTGATGGGAGCCACGCATGCAGCCGGCCACGTAATGACCGATGCCATAAGGGGCCAGGACTTCGCCCGTCGCCGGAAAATTCATCTGCACACGAACGAGCATGACGGGGTCGTCTTTGCCCGTGTACCTTCCGGCAATATTATGTAGGCGCGATGTAGCCACCGCGGCAGCCTGCTCCCCCGTCGCGCGCGACCACACCGATTCGACTACATAGCGCTCGGTGTCACGCAGCAACGCTGCAAGGTCATATATCTCCGCAGGCGTTTCGAGCGTTATTATGCGGTCGCCGTCAGTGTAGTTCACGTCCATGATGACGAAGCGGAAGCCCTTGGACATGTTGGGCGACAAGATTAGCCCAGGCGTATTCATGGCATCGGCGAAAGCCAGGTACAACGGCAAGTTGTACGCGCCAGGGTCGGTCTTGTCGGCGGCGAAGAACAAGAAAGGCTCGTTCGACCGCTCTTCGAATTCCATCTCCGCCACCGCCGGCCCCATTCCATGCACATTGCCGGTGAACGCGTCCTTCAGCAGGTCTTGGCCAGCACCATACAAGCCCTGCCGTTTGGCCAGGGCGGTCCCCGCGATGAAGGCATCCCAGGCTAGCTTGTGGACACGTTCGTGCCTCACGCCATGCATGTGGGTCATCAAGATCGCAATGTCGTCGCCCGTATGGCTGACGTAGCTGTCGATAAGCAGCCCCTGCCCGTGTTGCTTGATGTGGCCGGTCACTGCTTGCAGAAGTTCGCGCGAGGGTGCGATGTGGCCCCCGATCGACCCGATATCCGCTTTGATGACACTGAGCGTAATTTTCATTTCAGGTGAAAGTAGTCCGTGTACGCGTGTAACGTATAAACCATAAACCCTAGCGAGCGGGGAAGCTTTGACGCCGATCAAGGCAAGTGAACCATCTCGCCTTTCACACCCAGCGTCCACCTTAGCGTTCCGATAGTTGGTAAATCCGAGGCTTGTTCTGTTCCCATGCCCTAGGTTAGCCGCAGCGTGCCGTACTGCGGTGCAGCAAGCGAAGGATAGGAGGGCCATGTTGCCTGCGCGAGGACCCAAGAAACTTGTCAGCTCTTGATCCGTATCAAGCGGCGCGGTCGGCGCAGAACCTATTCTGCATACGAGCCTTAGCGGCGGAGGGTTTTGCGCCCTCAGCCGCGTCCGAGGCGCTGGCCCAAGCCATCATCATCCACCAACTACATCGATGGGAGAGCACAAATGAATAGGTTCGTTCGTACCGCGGCAACGTGTCTTGCCGTTCTGGCGACTTTTTGTTTGGCCAACACGGCTTCGGCGGTTGATTTCAGCTGCTCAGGACTTCGATTTGTATTCTTCCCCGGAGGGCCGGAGGGGGACCAGTTCGCGTCCATCGTCTACAACGGCGCCAAGCTGGCGGCGCAGCAGACCGGCTGCCAGGTCGACTACGTCTGGTCGGATTGGAACCCGCAGAAAATGGTGCAGCAGTTCAGCGAAGCCATCGCGCGCAAGCCGACTGGCATCTCGATCATGGGTCATCCTGGCGAGCAGGCTCTTGCACCGCTAGTGGATCAAGCACGGAAGGCCGGCATCATCGTCACAGATGCTAACGTCGACTTGCCCAATATCGAGGCAAAATACAATCCGGCAGGATTCGGCTATGCCGGCGCGTTGCAATATTCGGCCGGCTCCGGTCTGGGCAAAGCGGCAATCGGAGCGTGCAACCTGAAGGCGGGCGATGAGGTACTTGTCTGGGGCTTGCTCGGACAGGCAGGTCGCGGCCAACGTACCAAGGGCATCAAGGATGCGCTCGAGCAGGCCAAGATCAAGGTCGATTACCTCGAGATCTCCGACGCGGTCAACAAGGATTCGGCCCAAGGCATCCCGGTGTTCGCGAGCTTCGCGGCGGCCCATCCGCACCTCAAAGCGGTGGTCACCGATCATGGCGTGTTGACGGCGACGATCCCGGCGATGATGAAGGCCGCGGGCAAGTCTCCGGGCGCGATCTGCGGCGCAGGCTTCGACCTGTCCGCCGCTACCGCGCAGGCGATCAAAGACGGCACGATCGCGATTGTGGCAGACCAGCAGCCGTTCCTGCAGGGCTACCTGCCGATCGTCTCGATGTACCTGACCGCCAAGTTCGGTTTCTCCGGGCTGCATGTGGACACCGGGGCGGCCTTCGTGACTAAGGCGAACATCGATATGGTGGCGCCACTTGCCAAAGAGTCGATCCGCTAAACTAGCGGGACGGCCTGCAGGGCCCGCTCGGCAGGCCGCCAGCACGTACAAGAAACTCGTCACGATGTGTGAGTATGCCTGAGCCTGTTCCACTGCTCTCCTTGCGCGGAATCAGCAAGTCGTTCGGACCCGTCGAGGCGGTCAAGGACATCGACCTCGACGTGTTCCCTGGAGAGATCGTGGCGCTGGTCGGTGACAATGGCGCCGGCAAATCGACTCTCATCAAGATCATTACCGGCGTGTATCAACCGAGCGCGGGGCAGATGTTCTTCAAGGGCGAGCCCGTCAAGCTTAAGGATGTACAAGATTCGCGCCGACTCGGCATCGAAGCGGTCTACCAGGAGCGAGCCCTTGCCGATCAGCAGGAAATGTGGCGCAACATCTTTGCCGGTCGCGAGCGCACGACACGCCTCGGGTTCCTAGACATCATCCGGGAGAAGCTCGAATCGGAACAGCTATTGCGCGGCACCATGGGCTTCACATCTCGCGCGATCACGGTGGATTCCGAGGTGGGCAGCCTCTCCGGCGGGGAGAAGCAGGGCGTGGCAATCTCGCGCGCGTTGTACTTTCACGCCGATCTCATCATTCTCGACGAGCCGACAATGGGCCTCTCGGTGATGGAAACGGAGAAGGCCCTGAAATTTGTTCGCGGCATCCGCGACCAGGGGAAGTCGGCGATCTTTATAGAGCACAACATCTTCCACGTCTACGACGTGGCAGATCGTTTCGTCATTCTCGATCGGGGACGCGTCGTGGGCCGGTTCCGCCACGAAGAGCTATCGCGCGACCAGCTTGTAGAACGCATGGTCGCCCTGCACGAGGCCGGACAGGTGCGCTGAAATGGGCGATCTTGTCGCTTCCCGGCCCGCTGTGACGCCGGCGTCGGGGCCGCCATGGTGGCAGCGCTACCGAGTGCAGATGAGCACTGTGACCATGCTGGTGCTGCTCTATATCGTATTCATAGCGTTCGCACCCGATGTATACCTGAGGTTCGACATCTATCGCTCGTTCATGATCTCGATCCCCTTTTTCGGCATCATGGCGATTGCGATGACCTACATCGTCACGCTGGGTGAGATCGACCTGAGCTTTCCGTCGATCTGTGGCATCGCCGGTTGGGCGTTCTCGCAGCTCTATATCACTACTCACAGCTTCATCCTTGGCCTCGCGATGGCGTTGCTCGTAGGCGCGGGAGCCGGGCTGATCAATGGGCTTCTGGTGGCGCGCGTGCGCATCCCGTCCATCGTAGCCACTATCGGCACGATGTTTCTGTGGCGGGGCTTGGTCAACGTGCTAACCGAAGGCAAGGGCCTGCCCATGGCCGAGATTACGGGCGACCCGCTCAACAAGGTCTTCGTCGGGCAGCTATTCGGGCTGATCCCAGCGCAGTTCCTCTGGTTCCTCGCCTTTTCGATCGTACTCGGGCTGATCTACAAGCGGCACCGGTTCGGCAGCCACGTCCTGTTCGTTGGCGACAACCGCGAGGCTGCGCGCATGATGGGAATAAACGTCGAGTGGGTGACCATCCTCTGCTACGTCCAGATCGGGGTGGTCGCAGCGCTGTCCGTGGTCCTGCTCCTCAACCAGATGATGTACTTCTGGTCGAGCACGGGCGACGGGTACCTCCTGACCACTCTAGCGGCCGTGTTCATCGGCGGCACGTCGGTGTTCGGCGGCAGGGGGACGATGATCGGCACCTTTGTGGGCGTGCTCATCATTGCCTCGCTGGAGCCGGGCATCATCGCGCTCGGGCTGACCGGCTTCTGGACGCAATTCATCTACGGCCTGCTGATCACCCTCTCGGTGACCATCTACGCGCTCATGCAGCGCCGCCGGGAGTGAGCCGAGGGCTACGCCGCAGTGAACTCATATACCGTGGTCTGCCGATAGACCTCGCCCGGACGCAGGACAGTAGGCGGGAACCGCGGCTGGTTTGGCGAATCCGGAAAGTGCTGGGCCTCCAGACAGATGGCGGACCGAGCGCGGTAAACGCGGCCGCCCTTCCCCACGATCGTTCCGTCCAGGAAGTTACCCGTGTAGATCTGGATTCCCGGTTCGGTGGTGCGCACGCGCATGGCTCTGCCGCTGGCGCGGTCGTAGACCTCGGCGGCCGTGGCCAGCTCGCCTTCCTTCTTGTCGATCACGAATGTGTGGTCGATGCCTCTGGCGAGACGCAGCTGTTCATCGTCAGCGGTTAGCCGCGGACCGATCGAGGCGGGCTTGCGAAAGTCGAAAGGCGTGCCGCCTACCTTGCGTAACTCACCGGTGGGAATCAAGCCAGCGTCCACCGGCAAGAAGAAGTTTGCGTTCAACCTGAGCTCGTGGTCGAGGATGTCGGGCGAATTTCCCAAGTTGAAGTAGGCGTGACTAGTGAGATTGACAGGAGTGGGCCGATCCGTCACCGCCTCGTAACGGATCTGAAGGTCGCCCGCAAGCGTGAGCGTATACACGACCGTCACATCGAGGTTTCCAGGATAGCCCTCCTCGCCGTCTTGGCTGCGATACTTCAGCTCCAAGGCCGGCCCTTCGTCCTCTACCGGGCGCGGCTCCCAAACGACCCGGTCGAATCCGACGATGCCACCGTGAAGATGGTTGTTACCATCGTTGGCGGCCAGTTGATAGGTGTTGCCGTCTAGAACGAAGCGCGCCTGCGCAATCCGATTCGCATAGCGGCCGATCAGGGCGCCGAAATAGGGTTTGTTCCGCGCGAAGCCCAGCGCATCTTCAAAGCCCAGTAAGATGTCGCGCTGGCGTCCGTGCCGATCCGGCGCGAACAAGGCAACGATGATCCCGCCGAAGTTGGTGATCCTGGCCTCGACTCCGCGGCCGTTGTCGAGGACGAACAGGTCGATCGGCGTTCCGCCCGGCGCAGTGCCGAACGGTTTCTTGTCAAGATGCGGCATGGCTATAAAGTCCGATCATCTGAACCGCAGGGATGGCGTCAGTCCGTTGCGCGATCTTCTATTGCGACCAGGCCGTGGGGTTACGATCCCAGCGGCCCTGAAAAACCGGAATCGAGCGCCCAAACCTAGTGCCCAATCTAGTGCCCCAGAAAGGGACCACGGAGGACCACAGGGCACCCAATTTTCACTCTCAGAGCTTAGCCCGTGTCAGTTTCCGCGTTGAGGTGGTTCGAATCCCTCTCTCTCCGCCAACTCCACGCTTTGCGTTCCGTTTACTCGCCGCGCGGTTTTCCCTCTCTCTCC